>ERZ1034915.1182-NODE-1182-length-15063-cov-16.309635_pt1 | contig 15063 bp, 10 predicted proteins | sample MGYA00520592_ERZ1034915 | MGnify/ENA primary metagenome ERZ1034915 (study PRJEB33766, sample SAMN09781787) | gut metagenome | biome: gut microbiome | host: Homo sapiens | place: Madagascar | study: EMG produced TPA metagenomics assembly of the PRJNA485056 data... | reverse complement strand
CGAGCAGGCTCGCAAGTTCCATCCGGCTGCTGTGGTCATAGCCAATGAGGCTCGCTACGAGGAGCTGAAGGATATGCTTAGTGACGAACCTGATATCAAGGTTTATGCTGGTGCACAGGCTCTCTGCGATATTGTGCAGGCAGAACCTATCGATATGGTGCTTGCCTCCATGGTGGGATTCTCGGGCTTGGAGCCAACCATCCATGCCATCAAGGCCCGCAAGAAAATTTGTCTTGCCAACAAGGAGACCCTCGTGGTGGCGGGTGAGCTGATTTGCAATCTTGCCCAGGAGTATCATGTACCTATCCTTCCTGTGGATAGTGAGCACAGTGCCATTTTCCAGAGTCTGGTAGGCGAGGGCGACAACGAGGTGGAGAAACTTCTCCTCACCTGCTCGGGCGGTCCTTTCCGCAACTTTACCCACGAGCAGCTGGAGAAGGTAACTGCTGCCGATGCCCTCAAGCATCCTACCTGGGATATGGGTGCCAAGATTACCATCGACTCTGCTTCTCTGATGAACAAGGGCTTTGAGGTAACAGAAGCAAAGTGGCTCTTTGGCGTTCCTGCCGAGAAGATAGAGGTGCTGATTCATCCGCAGAGCATCGTGCATAGTGCCGTGCAGTTTGCCGATGGAGCGGTAAAGGCTCAGTTGGGCGTGCCGGATATGCGCCTGCCTATCCAGTATGCCTTCTCTTTCCCACAGCGTCTGCATCTCAATGGCGACCGTCTCGACCTCTTCAAGGCTCAGGACTTGCAGTTCTTCGAGCCAGACTACAAGAAGTTCAAGTGTCTCCAGCTTGCCTTCGATGCTATTAAGAAAGGTGGTAACATGTCGTGCATAGTGAATGCAGCCAACGAGATTGTGAATGCCGGTTTCCGCAAGGGCGAATGTGGCTTCCTCCAGATGGCGGATATCATCGAAGAAACGATGGCAAAGGCCACCTTTGACAGCAACCCTGATCTCGATGTTTATCTGCAGACAGATGCTGAGGCTCGCCGCATAGCCACAGAGCTGATGAAAGTTAAAAGTTAAAAGTAAATAAGTTCAAAGTAAATAAATGGAAGTATTTTTGATCAAAGCGTTGCAGCTGATGCTGTCGCTTTCCATCTTGGTGCTGCTCCATGAGGGCGGACACTTCTTCTTCTCCAAACTCTTCGGCGTAAGAGTAGAGAAGTTCTATCTGTTCTTCGACCCATGGTTCCATCTTTTCGAGTTCAAGCCAAAGAACTCTGATACCACTTACGGTTTGGGATGGTTGCCTCTCGGAGGATATTGCAAGATTTCGGGTATGATTGACGAGAGTTTCGATACCGAGCAGATGAAACAGCCAGAACAGCCATACGAGTTCCGCAGCAAGCCAGCCTGGCAGCGTCTGCTCATCATGGTGGGTGGTGTGCTGGTCAACTTCGTGTTGGCGCTCTTCATCTATTCGATGATTCTCTTCCACTGGGGCGATGATTATGTTTCTACCAAGGACATGACCCAGGGTATGAAGTTCAATACCGAGGCCAAGGCGCTTGGATTCCAGGATCATGATATCCTGGTGGGTACAGAGAAGGGCGAGTTCAAGACCTTCGATGGCGATATGTATCGCGATATTTCTACCGCCTCTCGTGTGGATATCATCCGTAATGGCAAGCCGATGAGCCTGAATTTGCCGGGCGACCTCGACATGCTGAGCATGATTAAGGAGAGTCCTCGCTTCGTAGAGGTTTATATTCCGCTTCAGATTGACAGCGTGATGAAGGATTCTCCTGCCAGCAAACTGGGCTTGGCTAAGGGCGATAAGATTCTGGCGATTAATGGCAAGAAGGTAGAGTCGTTTAACGACTTCCAGTTGGAGTTGGGACGTGTTGGAGATGTGCTTGCATCTGCTTCAACCCATCAGGATAGCGTAAAGGCATTAACAGCCAGCGTTGAGTATATGAAGGCTTCTGGCGATACCTTGAAGAACAATGTCCTGTTGTTGGCAGATAAGGAGAATGTGAAGTTTGGCTTCTACAATCATCCTGTGATGCTCGATTACAAGGTAACCCATATCAGTTATGGCTTCTTCCAGAGTTTCCCAGCTGGTGTGAAGTATGGCTGGAATGTGCTTTCGGGTTATGTAGGCGATATGAAATATGTATTCACCAAGGAGGGCGCCAAGAGTCTGGGCGGTTTCGGAGCCCTGGGTAGTCTCTTCCCTTCTATGTGGGATTGGCATGCCTTCTGGATGATGACAGCATTCCTGAGCATTATCCTGGCATTCATGAATATCCTGCCTATCCCGGCATTGGATGGCGGTCATGTATTCTTCCTCCTCTACGAGGTAATTACGGGTCGTAAGCCTGGCGATAAGTTCATGGAGCGTGCAGAGTATGTGGGATTCGGAATCCTCCTGCTGCTGCTTGTTGTAGCGAATCTGAACGATGTATTGCGATTCTTCGGCTTGATGTAATGGTCGCTGGAGAATATATAATAGATACAGACAAAAAAAAGAGATAAGCATCACGAAGTGCTTATCTCTTTTTTGTTTGTATATTAACTTACTGGTAATTTAAGAGTAGCGGATAATCTGTCCTGGAGACAGCTTCTTATCCTTGCGATAGCCATTGAGGCGGCAAATCTGCTCTACGCTAACGCCACGTTTTTCAGCAATGCTCATCAATGTCTCGCCAGCCTTTACCTTGTGGTAAAGCTTCTCGCCAGATGCGCTTGTGGTATATCTACCCACTTCGCCACCGTTTACCTGCTCTCGGGTATAGCCGCCGTTGCCAATCTTGCCACGGGCTGCATTTGCCTCAGCATACTCGCTCTCGTAAGTATCACGGTTGAAATTGTAGAAGTCACCGGTAACGTCCTGGTTGCGGAAGTCGAAGAACAGGGCTGGGTTCAGGGCTACACCGCAGAGACGAGTCTCGAAGTGGAGGTGAGAACCAGTACTTCTACCGGTATTACCACCCAAGCCGATTACTTCTCCGGCTCTTACCTCCTGGTTCTCTGAAACGAGCTGCTCAGAGAGATGGCCATAGATGGTTTCCAAGCCATTGTTGTGACGGATTACGATGAACTTACCATAACCACCACGGTCGTATCTTACTATGCGAACTTTGCCTGAGAAGGCTGCGTGGATTGAGTCGCCAATATAAACCTTGATGTCCATACCTTTATGTTGGCGGCCAAAGCTAGCACGGTAACCGAAGTTACTTGTGACAACACGACTAGATGTTGGCATGCAGAAATGACGGAGATCTATGCGATAACGTTCAGGCAATGCGGTTGCCTTGTGGGCATACTTGTTAGAGAAATCTTCGTACAACTCAGCAGAAGGATTTTCTCTATCTTCCATCAATCGATAATGTGATACTGCAAGAGTATCCAATGATTTCATACGGTGGTCTACTGGTGCTTGTCTAGCCAACAGATCTTGTCCGCAAACCGGAACAGTTGTTAACGCCAACAACGCCACGACCGAAATCTTCTTTATTTGCTTTTTTAAACTCATACTACTTTTTATATTTGCTTTTTAGGTCGATGTCAATAAGCGCAAAATCATAAAAGAAATTCTGCAAAAACTGCGTGGGTAAATACCTTAAGGTGCAGTTTTGTTATATAGACGTTGCAAATATAACAAAAATATTCCAATTAACAAAGGCTGTTAACGCCAACTGCCTTATATTTAACGTGGCTGGTTAACTTTTAACTTTTGTTAGTAGTCTGAGCAATGCCACAGCGGGTGAGTGCCCCATGAAGATGTATTTCTTCACTTCCGGGCTTGTAAAGCGGAGGCATTCCTGATAAGCACGATAGAGATCATCGAGATTGATGGTGAATTCCTTACCCGATGTCTCCCTGATTCCGATAATCATTTTAGCCGTTACGTGCAGCTTGATGTATCTGATGCCCGTAACGCTTTCTATCTCTTTTAACTCCATCAGATAGGCTCGCATCTCGTCCATGGTGAGGTCGGGGCGAGGCTCCCTGATGGCTGGCTTTCGTCTTCTATCCATTACTTTGAACTTTGAATTTTGAACATTGAACTTTATGATTACTCTTAACTCTAGCTGATTGCTGCCCAGTTGATATTCGTTTTCTTGAGTTCTCTGAGTCTATTCCATAAGATGGAGTTCTGAGGCTTCTCGCAGAGAGGGTCGTTGTCGATGATGGCCTGGGCTTCTGTGCGCGCCAGTTGAACCAGCTGACCATCCTTGGCTATATTCGCAATTTTCAGGTCGAATGCCATGCCGCTCTGCTGCGTTCCTTCCAGGTCGCCAGGACCACGGAGCTTCAGGTCGGCTTCGGCAATCTGGAAACCGTCATTCGTATCACACATGATGTCAATGCGTTTGCGGGTTTCTTCCGATAGCTTGTAGTTCGTAACCAGAATGCAGTAGCTCTGGTCGCTGCCACGTCCCACTCTGCCCCTCAGCTGGTGAAGCTGCGAGAGACCGAAGCGCTGTGCGTCGAGGATTACCATCACCGAAGCATTGGGCACATTCACACCCACTTCTATCACGGTGGTGGCAACGAGTATCTGGGTCTCTCCCTTCACGAAGCGCTCCATCTCCTCTTCCTTCTCGGCAGATTTCATCTTGCCATGAATCTTGCTGAGGCTGAATTCAGGAAAGGCTTGCTTCAGCGTCTCATAACCTTCCTCCAGATTCTTCAGGTCCACTTTCTCACTCTCCTTGATGAGCGGGAAGACGACGTAAACCTGTCTGCCCAACTCTATCTGGCGACGGATGCTCTGGTAGAGACTCGTCAGCTGGTTGTCGAACTTATGCAGGGTTCTTACGGGCTTTCTGCCTGGCGGCAACTGGTCTATCACGCTCACATCCAGGTCTCCATAAATGGTCATGGCGAGGGTGCGCGGGATAGGGGTGGCTGTCATCACCAGCACATGAGGCGGATTGGCACTCTTTGCCCATAATCGGGCACGTTGCTCCACGCCGAAGCGATGCTGCTCGTCAATCACGGCGATGCCCAGGCGGCAGAATGACACGGGGTCTTCGAGCACGGCATGCGTACCTATCAGTATCTGTACGGCACCGGTGGCAAGACCATCCAGAATCTCCTTGCGCTTCTTGCCCTTCACGATGCCCGTCAGCAGTTCCACCCGGATATCCATCCCTTTCAGAAATTCACGGATGGTTTGCAGATGCTGTTCGGCAAGAATCTCGGTAGGCGCCATGAGGCAAGCCTGGTAACCGTTGTCCAGGGCTATGAGCATGGTCATCAGCGCCACGAGCGTCTTGCCCGAGCCCACGTCGCCTTGCAGCAGACGGTTCATCTGCTTGCCGCTGCACATGTCGGCGCGTATCTCGTGCATCACCCTTTTCTGGGCACCCGTCAGTTCGAAGGGCAGGTTGTGGGCATAGAAACCGTTGAAGATGTCGCCGATGCGATTGAATACGTAGCCGCGGTATTTGCGGCGCTGGTCGCTCGCATACCTTAATATATTAAGCTGCACATAGAAGAGTTCCTCAAATTTCAGTCTTACCTGCGCCTTCTGCATCTCCTGATGTGAGTGCGGATAATGAATCATGCGCAAGGCGGCATCACGGGATACGAGATGCAGGCGGTTGATGAGGAAATCGGGCAGCGTCTCGGACAGGGGAGGGAGGATGCGCACCAGACTCTTGGTTATCTTCTCGATGCTTCGTGAAGAGTAGCCGCGCTTTTTCATCAACTCGGTCATGCCGTAGAAGGGTTGCATGCCCATCTCCGTAATCTGCAGTTTGCTGGCATCATCGATATCGGGATGCGTAAACTGGAAGCGGCCTCCATAGACCGATGGTTTTCCGAAGACGATGTATTCGGTGCCCACCTTGAAGTTCTTCAGAATGTATTGGGTGCCACGGAACCAGATGAGGTCTGCCACGCCGTAACCATCCGAGAAGTGGGCCACCAGCATGCTGTTGCGCTTACCCGTGTCTCTCTCCTCGTAACTCAGAATCTTTCCCTTAATCTGCACGTATGGCATGTCGGGGGTGAGCTCGCTGATGTGGAATATCTTCGAGCGGTCTACGTATTTATATGGGAAGTATTCCAGCAAGTCACCATAAGAGTTGATACCAAGCTCTTTGCTCAGTATCTCTTTCGTCTTGGGTCCCACGTTGGGCAGGAACTTGATGTCTTGATCTAGAATACTACTCATATAGTTTATAATTTACAATTTATAGTTTATAGCTTACGATTTGTAATTTACAATTTATAGTTTTATTTCTCGTTGAGCAATGCTTCGGCAATCTTGATGTCGAACGGGGTGGTAATCTTGATGTTCTCTCTATTTCCCTCTACCATTGCCACCTGACAGCCGAGGCTTTCTACCACCGATGCATCGTCGGTGAACTGCTCCTTGTACTCCTGGTTGAATGCCTGTTTTGCCAGTCCTATATCAAAGGCCTGAGGCGTCTGTACCACACGGTAGTCGCTGCGGAGCACGTTCTTGCCGCCGCCGTGCTGGTCGATGTAGCGCAGGGTATCAGTCACGGCATACACAGGGATGGCAGCGTATTCCTCGCGTGCCGTCTCGAAGCATTCCTCGATAACCTCCTTAGAAACGAATGGGCGAACGCCGTCGTGGATTCCCACTACGCCATCCTCATTGTCAGGGATGAGCGCCAATCCGTTCTTGGAAGAGTGGAAGCGGGTTTCGCCGCCATTGGCTATCTGGTGCTTGATGTCGAAGTGGTACTCCTCGCAGAGCTGGTGCCAGTATGCCTGCTGGCTCTCTGGCAGAACCAGGATGATGCTCAGCTCTGGGTCGTACTCATGAAAGCGCTCGATGGTGCGCATCAGGATAGGTTTGCCTGCCACTGGCAGAAATTGTTTGGGAATCTCGCTTCCCATGCGGAGGCCCTTGCCTCCGGCTACTATGATTACGTAATCCACGGTGATACTAATTAATAGTTTATAATTTATAGTTTATAGGGCTTACTTGCTCTCCATGAGATGATTATACATCATGCCATCCTTCAGAGCTGCTACAGTTTCCTTGCTTACGAAATAGCTCAATATCTTGTAGGCGTATGGAAGGGTAGCGGCAGGACCTTCGCCCGTAATCACGTTGCCATCCTCCTGGAAGAGGGTAGCGGTGTATTCGGTGTTCTCGCCGAAGTACTGTTCGAAACCTGGATAGCAGGTAGCCTTCTTTCCCTCCAGAATGCCTGTGCTTGCCAGAACCATAGGAGCTGCGCAGATGGCACCAATTCGCTTGCCTGCCTTGTGCTGTGCGATGAGCGCCTGGCGCACACCTTCGTGCTCGTTCAGGTGAGTACTGCCTGGCATTCCGCCAGGGAGAAGCAGCATGTCGGCATCCTCAAAGCTGGCTACATCCTCAAACTTCAGGTCTGCCTTCAGGGTGATGCCATGTGCGGTTTCCACCCATTCACTACCCGTAATGCTTACGGTTTTTACCTCAACACCACCTCTGCGGAGGATGTCAACAGGAGCCAATCCTTCGATTTCCTCGAAGCCATTAGCAAGAAATTCATATACCTTTGCCATAATTTTTTTTTTTTTGTCGTATTATTCGATTAATATTATTACCTTTGCAAAAGTAAGAATAATAATTGAAATAACAAAATAAATGGCACAACAACATTTAAAATTCGCAATATTTGGCAATGAATACCAGGCTAAGAAGTCGGCTTCCATCATGAGAATCCTTTCTTACCTCGACAAAAAGGATGCAGAAGTGTATATCGAAAGTCTCTTCTACGACTTCCTCACCAAGGTGGAGCACCAGGAGGTAAGGGCGGCGGGCGTCTTTGAAGATTATAACTTCGATGTGGATTACGTCATCTCGATGGGTGGCGATGGCACCTTCCTCAAGGCTGCTAGCCGGGTGGGCGCCAAGGGTACGCCTATCATTGGTGTGAACATGGGTCGATTGGGCTTTCTTGCCGACGTGCTTCCTAGCGAGATAGAGCCGGCACTCGACAGTCTTTATGCGGGCGAATGTAAGATAGAGGAGCATGCCGTGCTGCAGGTGCAGCCTGAGGGCGGCATCCTGGCAGGTTATCCTTTCGCCCTGAACGATATCGCCGTGTTGAAGCGTGATGATGCTTCCATGATTTCCATCCGCACGCAGGTGGATGGCGAGTTCCTGGTTACCTATCAGGCGGACGGCTTGATAGTTTCCACGCCTACGGGTTCTACCGCCTACAACCTCTCTAATGGCGGACCTATCATCATTCCGCAGAGCGGCAGTTTCTGTTTAACTCCTGTGGCGCCCCACAGCCTAAACATCCGTCCTATCGTTATCAACGATACGGCAGAGATTGTGCTAGATGTGGAAAGCCGCAGCCACAACTATCTCGTAGCCATCGATGGCCGCAGCGAGCGTATGACGGAGCAGACCCGCCTCATCATCCGCAAGGCGCCGCATGCCATCAAGATAGTGAAGCAGCGCAACCAGCGTTACTTCTCCACACTTCGCGAAAAGTTAATGTGGGGTGCTGATCAAAGACAAAGATAAAGACAATGTTCAAAGTAATCAAGCTTCCGAAATTCAAGTATTCTGCCAAGATGCTGCTGGTGTGGCTCTGGGTGGTATGGAAGGGCAACCGCCTTCAGGCTGTCCTCAATGCCGCTATGGGCTTACTTTCGGTGGGCGTGAGCCTGGCGCAGGTATGGGCGGTGAAGCGTGCCATCGATGTTGCCTCCCATTCCGTAGAGGGCAATGTCTATTGGGCGGTGGGCTTGATGGGATTGCTGATTCTCTGCGACTTCGCCTTGAGCGTAGGAAGCATCTGGATTCGCAACGTGTTGGGCATCAGGGCGCAAAACCGCATGCAGCAGCGCATGCTCAATCGCATCCTGCGTTCCGAGTGGCACGGCAGGGAGAAGATGCATTCGGGCGATGTGCTCAACCGCCTGGAGAACGATGTGAACAAGGTGGTTGATTTCCTTACGGAAACATTGCCCAACACCCTGGGTGTGCTGGCGATGTTTCTCGGTGCCTTCTTCTATCTCTTCTCCATGGATAAGATGCTGTCCGTCGTCATCGTCATCATGATTCCTATCTTCCTGGCGTTCAGCAAAATCTATATGAACAAGATGCGATACCTCACTCGCTTGGTGCGCGATTCCGACAGTCAGGTGCAGAGCGTCTTGCAGGAAACCATCCAGCATCGCATGCTCGTGAAGACCTTGCAGGCGGAGAAGCCGATGGTGGAGAAACTGGAGGAAACCCAGCGCCGGTTGCGGGGCAATGTGATGGTGCGTACCAAGTTCAATGTGTTGAGTAATTTCTTCCTGAACTTCGGCTTTGCCCTGGGCTATCTTGTAGCCTTCCTCTGGGCAGCCTTGCGCATGGGAGCAGGCACCCTTACCTTTGGTGGCATGACCGCCTTTCTGCAATTGGTAAACAAGATACAGACGCCGGCACGTAATCTTACCAAACTGGCACCTGCCTTTGTGGGCGTGTTTACGGCAGCCGAGCGATTGATGGAGCTGGAAGAGAATCCGCTGGAAGAGCAGGGTGAACCTCTCCTGGTGCCTGCGCCTTGCGGCATCCGTCTCGATGATATTTCCTATGCCTACGATAAGGATGAATTCTCGGATAGCCAGCGCCAGCAGGTGCGCAACATCATCCATCATCTCAGTTTCGATTTCCGTCCGGGTTCATGTACGGCGATATTGGGAGAAACGGGTTCGGGAAAGACCACGCTGATTCGTCTGATTCTTGCCTTGCTCCATCCGCAGGAAGGAAAGGTGACTATATATAATAAAGTGGGAGATGAAATCAGGAATCAGGCAGAGCTTTCGCCTTTGCATCGCTGCAACTTCGTGTATGTGCCGCAGGGCAACACCTTGATGAGCGGTACCATCCGTGATAATCTGCGATTGGGCAAGATTGGTGCCACCGACGAGGAGATGCGGGCAGCGTTGCATCAGAGTTGTGCCGACTTCGTTTTTGATTTGCCTGATGGACTCGATACCCTGTGTAGCGAACAGGGTGGCGGATTGAGCGAGGGACAGGCGCAGCGCATCGCCATTGCCCGGAGTCTTCTGCGCAATCGCAGCATCATGCTCTTCGATGAGGCTACCAGTGCGCTTGATCCGGAAACCGAGCGTCAGCTTCTTCAGAATATCCTTTCATCGCATGATAAGACCATCATCTTCATCACCCATCGTCCTGCCGTAATAGAATATTGCGACCAGACATTGAAGATTAAGCGAAATGTGGATTAAGTAATTGATAGATTTGTGTTTGACAGAAACTTCTAGCCTATGTATAGATAAGGCACGGATCCGTGTAATCCGTGCCTTATTTATCTGATTTTATTTCTTTTATCTTATCTGATTATCTGCTTCTTTCCCTGGTGAATGTAGATGCCAGCCTGTGATGGCTTCTTCATCATCTTCATACCGCTCAGGGTGTACCAGGATGGGTCGTTCTGGGCGTTGTTGTCGATGATAGGATGGCTGATGCCGGTAGATGGCATGTCGGCAGTAACATCCTTAATCTTATACTTCGTACCATCCTTCTCGTTCTGAATCTCCAGATAAGTATCCTTATTTATATTCGCGAAATCTACGGTCTGTGGAGAACCTGTACCTGTGCTGAATACGAAGGAAACCATGTAGCTCTTGCTCTTGATCTTGTAAGTCTGATAGAACCACTTCTTTCCCTCAATCTCCTTGCTCTGGGTAACCTTGTCGCCAGGCCACTTACCCGAAGCGGTCAGGTTCTCGTCAGGACTGTCGCACCATGCCCAGAAGTTGAAGCCGCTGGTCCAGCCCACCTTGTCGGCGTTGGCATACACGGTAATATCGTATGGCTCGAAAGCTGCAGGCTTTTCAATCTTATAAGTACGGGTCAGCACGCCGCTCACAACGCCATCTATCAGCAAGCCCACCTTCAGGGTTGTCTCGCCGAAAGGAATCTCCAGTTCCTCACCGCTCTTTGCCTTCTTGCTGCTGGCAGTAGGTTCTGTGCCGTCGGTGGTGTAAACCAGCTGCGCATTATCCTCGTTGCTTACAGCCACGAGCTTTGCCTTCATCACACCTTCGTAATCTCCAGAAGCCAAATCCACCCAAGCCACGTTTGCCTTCTTTGGCATGAAGTAGCGGTAGTGGTAGCCGTTCAGAAGTTCTGCGTATGAGTTAGGCGCAGTAAACTTGTTGGCGTTAGGACCTACGATAGCGATGAGCGAAGCCTTCGTGCCTACGGTCATGATGCCGTTATAGCCATTGCCCTTATAGGCATTGAAGGTGGTGTTGCTGGTGTTGGTGATGCCAGCCAACTGACGTGCGTTGATCATCGCCTTGATATCCTGCTTGCAGTCAATCCAGTGCTTGTAGAATACGCATGGGGTTCCGCACGAAGCCAGAATGTAGGCATTGGCTGCCAGGGTATCCTTGCGGATAGGGTCCTGCTGTTCGTCGGCTGAGCGATATTCCGTATCGTGATTCTCCACGAAGGTAACGGCATACTGCTTGTAAGCTGGGTCGTTAGCCAGACCATCGGTCTTTACGGTCGACCAGTTGGCTTTGATGGCATCGCGCACCACGTAGCGGATAGGGAAGTCGAAGGCAGCACTTGTTATCTGGTCGTTCACCTTGGTGGCGTTGAGCCAGTTCTTGACTACAGATACGTTTCCATCCCAATATTCTCCTACGGAATAGGTAGGTTTGGTAGCATCGTTGTAGATGCCCGTGTATTTACCGCTGTATCCCTTCACCATGTCGTAGCGGAATCCGGCGTAGCCGAAGTCGTTGAGAAGCATGTCGAGATAAGCTTTCACGATGGTCTGCACGTTCTGGCTGCTGTGGTCAAGGTCGCGCATGCCGCTCCAGTCTTCGCCGGTATCGTTGATGCTGCTGAGCTTGTAGCCGTTTTCGTCAGCCCATTCCTTGGTCTTGCCGCCGTCATCGTTGGCACAGATGTCGGTGGATTTCATCTCGTAAGTTACGCCCTTGTAGGTTTCCACAGGGAAATCCACCCAGTTGGATACATTTTTGCGATGGTTGATAACCACGTCGGCGATGGTTCCGATGCCATTGGATTTGAAAGTTTTGATGAGGCTGCGGAGTTCCTTTTCGTTTCCGAAAGAGCTGTTGTAGTTGGTAAACCAGTAGAAGTCGTCGTAACCCATTGATTTATCTCCGCCACAGTTGGCGCTCTGCGGAATCCATACGAGGTTGAAATACTGGCTCAGTTCTGGAGCCTGCGCTTCGAGGTTGGTCCATTTAGAGTCGAAATAGGAATCCCAGTAGAATCCCTGGAGCATCACGCCGCTATGGTTGGCTGGCCAACCCTGTGCGAACATATTTACGCTTGCCAATACGGCAGCAAAAGTAGTGAATATCTTCTTCATAATTCAAGGATTAAGATGTTTTGTTTATTGTTTGCAAAGTTACGGATTATTCTGATATGAATGCGCAAATATGATGTAAATCAAGCAAATGATTTATGCAATCGTTTGCATTTCTTGATATAATAAATCTTGCCAGATGTCTCTTATCATTTTTATGCAAACAAATCGTCCATGGTGAGTTGCACCTGTGCTATTGCCGAATGGGCTGTAGGACGAATACCAAACGTAGTTATCAAAGTAGGTAAGATGCCATGACGTACTCCCGTCTCTTCTACGAAATCAGCCATACGAGTTCGTATACGAAGCTCTTCCTCCTTCGTTATGCTATAAGGAGACTGCGAATACTTGATTTCGCAGAGATTAATCAGATGGTCAGCTCGCTCTATCAGCAAGTCTATCTGCGCCGCAGGTGTAGAGCACTTGCTTCGCCAAGAATAATACTCCGTATAGATTTGCTCAATGCCTAAACTCTTCTTTATCTGAGGAATATGCAACATACAGATACGTTCAAAAGCCAAGCCATACCATGTGTTTTGGCGAGGCTTGCCCATCTGATGCGTCCAGTAAGCTACATCCGTGGTACCAGGATGACAGAATGACATATAAAATAAGGTGTATAAGTCCGTGAGCTGGTAAATCTGGTCTTTTTGCTTGATTTTCTTCTCACGTGTATTGTAACCTCTTACAAAGTCACAGTTGATCAATTCCCGAAGCACTTTGGTCAATGTTCCACCCGACTTCAAATTCAGATGCGTAGAAATTTCCTTGCGAGTCATGCCTTGCTTACATTTTGCCAGTGTCTCTATCACTCTCATATAGATTTCTGAGTTTCGGAACAAAGAAGAATACAGCCTGTCATACTCTCGTTTCAGTTCACCCCGTTCAGCAAAGAACAATTGATCTACATTAGCCTCCACACCTTGCGTCTTGTCCAGCAAGCTCAGATAGTAAGGCACTCCGCCCATCATGCTATAAATCTGTAAGATGGAAAGACGTGCCCACAAGAATCCATTCGCCTGGAGATACTCCTCCGTCTCGCCTAGTGTGAATGGAGCCAAGTACATCTCATGCGTAATACGATTATGAAGTCCGCCATGGCTATCTATGAGATTAGAAATCATCCACGATGTGGCACTGCCACAAACCACAAGCATAATCTCATTCTGATTAGCCGCCCAACTATTCCAAAAATGCTCAAAAGCCTGCTGGAAATTAGACTTGGGAGTATCAAGACAAGGCAACTCGTCTATAAAAAGCAGTATGCGCTTACCTCCCAACTTCGACTTCAGCATTTGCTTCAAACTCTCAAACGCCTCTGTCCAATTAGAAGGCAAAGGCAACTTTGGGTCGCCAAATTCACGCAAAGCATAGCCAAAATTAGACAGTTGAGCCTCGGCTGGTGCATCAATAGACCCAGACATCTCGAAGGCAAACTCATCCTTGAATAGATTATGCACCAGATAAGTCTTGCCGATGCGCCTTCTTCCATACACTGCCACAAACTCAGCTTTTCCTGAATGGTAATACTCGGTAAGCTGTCTGATTTCCGTTTTACGTCCTATAATTTGCTCCATATCGCTTGAATAAGATAATTTGTTACGGTGCAAAAATACGATAATTTTTTGAAAAAGCAAGCGATACTTTAGCCAAATCGATGTTTTTTAACTCGATTTGGCTAAAGTATTCCTTATATCTTAGCCAAATCGGTGCTTTTTCGTCCGATTTGGCTAAAGTATCGCTTGCCCTCTTTATGTTGTTTAGGTGTAGTGTGAAGTATTTTTGTTTATTCCGTTGTTTGTGTATCTGAGGCTGCTTTAGGAGATAATTATTATTAAAAAACTAGAAAACATTTGGCTATCTCGTTTTTTATTGCGTAATTTGCGTTGCGTAAAAAGCGCAATGGCTGTAAGTGTAACGAAGATAATAAGATTAAAGCAATAATATGGCAACATTGAACAATCCTTTTGTAGTATATGGTTATAAGGGCGCCGAATATTTCTGCGACCGCCAGAAAGAAACCGAGAAGATGATTTCTACGCTGCATAACGAGCGTAACATCACGCTTGTCGCCCCTCGCCCATGGGGTAGAGGCGATGATCCGTTCTTATATCCAGTTCTTGCCGAATGTGTATTTCGTGTTTTCGGGCAGTCAGCAGCACATGATTCAGGAGTTGATAGAGGAGCAGGCGATGGCTTATCAGAACTATTGTGCCTGGCTTACGGAGAACCAGCAGATGCTGTTGCTGGCGATAGCTAGTGAGAGCCTGGTATCTTCGCCTTTGAGTCAGCAGTTTATCAGCACCCACCATCTTCCTGCCACAAGCAGCGTGAAGACGGCATTAAAGGCATTGGTGGATAAGCAACTGGTAAGCAAGACCCCAAATGGCTATTTGGTAAGCGACCGCTTCTTTGCAAAGTGGCTGGTGAGAGGGGGAATCACATCATAGTCCTTCCATCATTCTGCCGGCATATATTATGTTATGTAAATAATATTCTAGAAAAAGACAATCAAGAAGAAACTCCCATAGAATGGGAAAAGTAGAGATTGAATATTTTCCCTTAAGGATATTTATTTTTTTCCTTAAGGGAAATAAAATCTTCCCTTAATAGATTTTTTTTCACCAGACTTTACTTGTAAAGCTATTTTGTTAAAACAAATCGCTATGGGTTCCATTGTTGAGAAACAGCAAGGTTAGTTTTTCATCGTTTTGTTCCCACAGCATCAACCAATCAGGGGTTATGTGACATTCC
>ERZ1034915.1171-NODE-1171-length-15148-cov-7.427947_pt1 | contig 15148 bp, 15 predicted proteins | sample MGYA00520592_ERZ1034915 | MGnify/ENA primary metagenome ERZ1034915 (study PRJEB33766, sample SAMN09781787) | gut metagenome | biome: gut microbiome | host: Homo sapiens | place: Madagascar | study: EMG produced TPA metagenomics assembly of the PRJNA485056 data... | reverse complement strand
ATTGTATATTTATCTATTTTGTTGCCACAATACAAAGCCAATGCTTTTTGGCATCTGCATATGGTTTTATTTCCATAAAACCTGCTTCTTTTAAAGCGGTGACAAGTTGATCACAATTATAAATCTTCATACCATCAATTATCTTTGTCCATTTATCGTCTGAGGCATTCATTCCGTCGCTCTCGTTACAAATTAGGAAGGTTCCTCCGTCTTTCAGAACACGATTTACCTCAGAAAAGCATTTTTTCAATTCTGGCCAGAAGTAAACCGTCTCAAAAGCTGAGACATAATCAAATTTTGCATCTGGAAATGGGATGGCAGATACATCTCCCTGAATAACCTTGCATTTTTCCTGTTGAATAGCGGCAGCGTTCAATTTTCGAGATTCTGACACACTAACCTCCGAATAATCCAATCCTGTCACATGGCCATTCCTGCATTTGCTCAGCCAGACCGCAATGTTTGCACCACCTCCGCAGCCAACATCCAGCACCTCAGCGTCCGGATTTACAGAGATATTCGAGAACCCCCATTGTGATAGCCTGGAGTGGCCGCTGTTCATCATCTTTGTCATCAATTTTCCACCGAATCCTTGTGGCTTACGAGTATTTTCAAAAAAGCTCATTGAAATATTCCTCCTTCATATTTAGATTTGTTTAAGCCTTATGACCGCCGATTTGCTCGTTTCGGTCTTTGGCGGTTGCACCTTCTTCAAGGTTCATTCCTTTTAACACAGCATTCTTACCAAACTTCTTTTTGATACTAAGCATTGCTTCTTGCATACGCCTTTCCCGTTCCAATTTTTCTTCTTCCTCCGCTTGCTTCTTCTTCAGTGCTTCGTAATCGGTAAACAGGTCAAGCTGCTGATATTCATATTCCTGTTTGACAGAATTTTCATCTACAAGTTTATTTGCTGTTATTGTTATCCTGCGGACAAGTAAATTCTCGTCAACTATTCTGTCATACAAATCCATCACTGCATTGGTTATCAGCCGGGTAGAGGACGTCTTTTTCTTAAGATTTGCTGTTCCGTGTGCGTGCTTTGGAACTTTGCGTCCATATCGGTCAATCGTAATCTCGCCTTTGTATTGATTTTTTAGGTTCGTATTACTTAAATTTTCAATATCATAGCCGATTGTCAACACAAGTTGGTCAGTTACAACTCCTTTATCCACCAAATCAAGCACCATTTGGTCGGTCATTTCTTTTACAATCAACTTTGCTTTTTCATAATCATAAGGGCAATGCAACACCTGACCGGAAGATACACTGTTTGTTTCTGGCTTATATGCTTTGACCTGCTCCATAGTGCAAGGCTCATATCCCCAAGCGTGGTCTATAAGCAGTTCCGCATTGATACCGAACAGCTTGTACAGCAATTCCTCGTTATACAGTTCATTTGGCTTTCCGATAGAACATCTTGCAATGTCTCCCATCGTGTAAAGTCCGTGTTCCTCCAGCTTCTTAGCATAACCTTTTCCGACTCTCCAGAAATCGGTTATCGGGCGATGGCTCCACAATTTTCGGCGGTATGACATTTCATCAAGTTCAGCAATACGCACACCGTTCTTATCCGGCTCAATATGCTTTGCCACAATATCCATCGCAATCTTACAGAGATACATATTCGTTCCGATTCCTGCGGTTGCCGTTATACCTGTCGTTTTCAGAACATCTTGTATCATCGTCATAGCAAGTTCTCTTGCAGTCATACGATATGTTTGCAGATAATCGGTCACATCCATAAACACTTCGTCGATGGAATAGGGGAATATATCCTCCGGTGCAACATATTTGAGATAGACATTATAAATCTTTGTGCTATACTCCATATAATATGCCATACGGGGCGGAGCAACGATATAATCAATCTCCAATGCAGGATTTGCGTCCAGCTCTGCCTTGTCATCGGAAGAACCGTTAAATGTTCTGTTTGGTGCTTTCCATCTGCGTTTATTGTTTGCTTCCCTGACCTTTTGGACAACTTCAAACAATCGTGGTCTGCCGGGTATTCCGTAGCTTTTCAGCGACGGAGATACTGCAAGGCAAATTGTTTTTTCTGTCCTACTTTTATCAGCAACCACAAGATTTGTTGTCAAAGGGTCACGATTTCGTTCTTTACATTCTACAGAAGCATAGAATGATTTGAGGTCAATTGCGATATAGGTCTTTTGCTTTGTCATCATTCTATGCCCCCTTCTAAAATTCCTTTGAGTAAATTATGCTATCGTCGCAATATAAAGATTGTCCTTGTCTACTAATAACTGCACTGGATTATTATTCAGTCGATTTACAGTATCAATATTATCAATAAACGGACGGACAAAGTTACTCTGTCGTTCAATCAACTGCCGCATCTGTTTGCGGATTTTTTCTGTTCCTATGTCGCCAAGCTTTTCCCCTGCTGCAATGAGCGTTTCATCAGCCTGCGTATCTCCAACAACTGGTATCCGCTCTACAATCTTGCCGACTGCTTTCGTTGTCTTTGATAATCCTTTCAGTAAAGAGGATTGTATGGAAGTAGAAGAATATCCAGATATTTCTTCATAGCACTGCGTATAAAGTTCTCTGTATTTCATCGAATAATCATCCAATTTTTCTGAAATACCGGACAAATACTCTTTGTCATAATTTCCCACAAGCATTACATCTAGGAATGAGGAGAATGCAAGCGTATATAATGCAAGCTGGTAATCTTTAAATTGGTCTTGTACCGCCTGCAACTGCTTGTTTACCGTCTGGTCACTATGAATCAAAGATTTCTTATTTACTTTGGCAATTATCTGTTCACGGTAAAATACTATCTTTGCTTCTGCTTCTTTTTTTATGGCAAGCACCATTGTATGATTGCTATTCTTGTACATCTCATTATTCCAGTTATACTTGTAATTATTGAACACGTCATACAGAAATGTAAGATTTCCTTTTAATTCAGCCTTTTCCTTCTGAACAAGAAAATCCATCATTTCCTGCTGCATTTCTTTTATAGAATCCAGTTTTTTATCAATATTCGCAAGTGCAGCCGCCATAAATAGCATTGTTGGGTCAAAAGCAAGCGGCATCATCTGAGCCTGTCCTCCGCCAACCAAACCTGCTGATGTTTTCAGAGAACCGATAAAATTGCCCGTTTCCTTCATCTGAAACATTGTTTTTCCGGCTGTATTAACATAGTACAATCCACTTCCACCAGCTCCGGTTACTACGGTTTGCACAGCAGTTGTCAATGGTTGAAACGCTGTTCCCATAGCTGTCAATCTTGTTACTGGTAATTTTGTGTAATTGGAAACACCAACTTTTGTTTCCTCTAACATCGGACACAACGATGCATCGTTCATCATTGCCATTATCTCATTGTCTTTCCCATTATCCATTTTTACAATCTCGCCCATATTCATACCTCTTTTCGGTCTGTTATTTTAGTTTCATAACAGACCTTGTAAATTTTGCGAATATACAGTGAGGAGATGCCAAATCACTCTTAGTGTCAATCCTCGGTATAGAAACTATCCAGTACATATGTTGTGACTGGTGTTATATATAATTCATATTTAATGACCAGTCTGATTAAATCATTTCCGTCAATCAATGTTATCGGCGTACCTTCTCTCGCAGCCTCTCTTGCCTTATTGGTAAATCGGCTATTAGTAATAAATACTCCATAATCGGCTTGATATTTGTTCATCGCCCCAAGAAATTGATTAATATCCGGCTCACTCACTGGATTTGAATTAAATCTTTTACACTGAATAACCACTCTGGTTGTTCTAAAATCATCGGCATCTACGTGATATCCATAACCATCTATACCACCATCATTTGACACCTGAACCCCTTTGTTGGTAAACTCCACTCCCATCTTTGTAAGAAGTGCTCGTGAAAATTGTTCAAACTTTGCTGGAGACATATTAGCGATTGCACTCTGAAGTTTTACCTTGAAATCATCTAACAATTCGTCATCTGTGGATTCATTCTCCTCGTCTTCAACCTCCAGTGTTTCTACTGGCTTGTTTTTCGATTTGTTCTTAGTCGAATGTTCCTCCCAATAGCTTCGTGCTTTATCCCTTACTTCTGTCTTAACATCAAAATCTGTTAAATCTACATTTGCTCCATCTTGAGTAAGTGTAATCTTTGGATTGAATTTCACATAAGATATGAGTCCGACATAACTAAGTTCTTTAATAGCAAAATTAAACTTAAAATCAAATTTTTTGTACTGATTTCCTGTTTTATTAGATGTATATAGTTTCTGTTCAAATTCAGCAATATGCTCATCCAACTCACTAATTCTGTCTCTAATTTCAGAACGCTCTAACTGTCCACCTGCTTCCTGAAGGACTTGAAGGATTGGTTTAATAAGGTATGATACTTGTTCTTCTGTATTTAAATCGTCATAAAACATATTTACATTTACACCTCTCATTTACTGTGCATACTTCTTGAAATTCTCTGCCTGCTCAAGAACTTCCTTGTAAACATCATCAATGGTTACTGGCGGATAGCCGAACTCATCAAGCAGCAATATCAAATCCACTTGCAAGTTTGCCTTAATATCATCACGGGCAGACCAATCGGTATAGCGTGACTTATCATCAACAATCAACTTTATCCTCTTGGATAGTTCAATCATTTTATCGTCCGGATATTCAAACTCAAACTTCTTGGAAACTGCTTTCAAAATATCATAGAAAGCTTTTTCTTCATAATCTATACCCATATTCTTGAAGGAGTTCTTTTCTGTTTTCAGTTCAGACAACAACTGTGCAAGCTGCTCCGCAACATCATCAAGGACTTCGTTGGCATACGCTTCATCACGACGACGGTTATTATACTCATCAACAACTTTCTTGAGTCTGTCTGCAAATTCCACACCCATAATCTTATTGACTTTCTTAAACTCGTCAATCGCCTGAGAAAGAAGTCTTTGAAGTATCTTGATTTTCGTATTCGGCAACTGAATAGCATTTATCTTATCCATATACTCATCGCTGAAAATGTCCACCGATATATGCTTTCCGGTTTCAAATAATTCCTCAATGCCATCAGACTGAATTGCACCTTCAAGCATTTTGCGGACACGAGCGTTCATCTGCTCAATATCCGGTGCATCGCCTTTTGTCAACTTGAAAAGGATAGAACGGACAGCACAATAAAAATGGATATAATCCTTATCTTCATCAGAGAATTTCTCACTTGAACTACAAAGATTAAATGCCTGCTTCATTCTCTTGACTGCTGCCATAAATCTTCTTTCCAGTTCTTCAGACAACTGCACATACTCAACTGCACGGTTCAGGCAGGCAAGCTGTTCAGTAGGAGAACCGTTGAAGAAATCACTACTGTTAAAGTTGTGGAACATCTGACCAAGAACTTCTAACTGGTCTTTTACAATCGTGATAGACTGCTCCACACCTTCAAATTCTTCGCTCTCAAAATTCGTATATTTCTTGAGGGCAGTGTTCATATTTTTCTTGATACCTATGTAGTCAACAATTAAACCTTTATCTTTGCCCTCGCATACACGATTTACACGAGAAATCGTCTGAATAAGGGTATGCTGCTGAATAGGCTTATCAATGTAAATCGTATCAAGCTCCGGCACATCAAAACCAGTTAGCCACATATCTACAACAATGGCAATCTTAAAGTTCGATTTCGGGTTCTTGAACTGACGGTCAAATTCTTTCCTGTCCTCTTTTGTGCCAAGCATATCAAATAGGTCTTTTTCATCATCTTTATTACGAGTCATAACCAACTTGATTTTTTCCATTGGCTTCAACTCTTTTTTATCTTTCTCACTCAGAACAACACCGTCATCACAAATCTTCTTTTCTGTCCATTCCGGTCTGAGTTCCTTTACTATCTTATAGAAATCGTATGCTATATTTCGGTTGGAACATACAAACATTGCTTTGCCTGCTACGGTTGCACCTTCTGCCACACGGGTTTCATAATGCTTGATAAAATCCTCCGCAACAGCACGAAGTCTATCAGGGTCGCCAATAATAACTTCCATTTTGGCAACTGCTTTCTGACTTTCTTCTACTTGATGTTCATTTGCCCCCTCAAGTTCACACTGAGCATAATATTCTTCAATCTGTCTTACCTTATCCTGATTGAGCATAACCTTGGCTGCACGACCATCGTAAACAAGATTAACTGTAATACCGTCCTTAACAGCTTCCGTCATTGTATATGCGTCTACAACACCACCAAAGACTTCGATTGTTCCATCAACCGGAGTTCCGGTAAATCCAACATAAGTCGCATTTGGTAAAGAATCGTGCAGATACTTGGCAAAGCCATAGGTTTTCTGAACACCTGACTCTGTAATCTTAACCTTTTGGTCGAGATTGATTTGACTTCTGTGTGCTTCATCAGAAATACAAATAACATTCGTTCTGTCTGTAAGAAGTTGCAAATCCTCTGTAAATTTCTGAATGGTAGTCAGATAAACACCGCCACTCTCTCGTCCCTGAAGCTCCTCACGAAGTTTCTCACGGGATTCAATACTTACAACAGTTTCATCTCCGATATATTTCTTTGAACCGACAAACTGCTTGGAAAGCTGGTCGTCAAGGTCTGTTCTGTCTGTAATAATAAGAATAGTCGGGGAGGAAAAGTATTTGCTTTTCATCAGCATACGGGTAAGGAAAAGCATTGTATAACTCTTGCCGCACCCTGTTGCTCCGAAGTATGTACCACCTTTACCATCTCCTTCAGGGCGAAGATGTGCCTTGATATTCTCATACAATTTATTTGCCGCAAAGAACTGTGGATAACGGCACACTATCTTCAAATCCTTATCTGAGTTATCCGGAAAATAAATAAAATCTTTGATAACATCAAGCAAACGGTCTTTTCGGAAAAGTCCCTTTATCATTGTTACAAGAGAATTGATACCGTCCAGTTCTTTATCGTCTGAGTTTATCTTTCTCCACGCATAGAAGAAATCATACGGGCTGAAGAAAGAACCATATTTATTATTTGCTCCATCACTGATAACAACAAACGCATTATATTTGAAAATCTCCGGAATATCTCTACGGTAACGGATTGTAAGCTGCTTATATGCGTCCATTATGGTCGTATTCTCTTGTACCGCACTCTTAAATTCAAGAACAACAACAGGAATACCATTTACGAACACAATGCCATCAGGAATACGCAACTGATTATTTACGCCTTCAATTTCAAACTGATTAACCACTTTGAAAATATTGTTTTCGGGAGTGTCGAAATCAATAAGTTCAATGTAGAGGTCTTTCTGCGTTCTATCCTCACGGTTAAGAATAAATCCATCGCAGAGCAACTTAAATACAGCTTTGTTTGCTTCATAAATCGTACCGGAAATATTACGCAGCATTAGAATGACACTATCCACCTCACTCGGTGTAATACCGTCTTTCGCATACCGATTATAGAGGTATTGCTTCAGGTCGTCCGTAAGCAGAACCTCTGTCCTTTCTCTGTGTATCTGGTCGCCGCTGACATAGGTGTACTCCTCGTCTTTGAACAACTCCATTATTGACATTTCCAATGCGTGTTCATTAAAATTTGCCATTGCGTTCACTCCTTTTGCGTTAGCGTTTCTTTCTTTTGCTCTTATTTTCGGCAGCACTCACATAGTAAGTATTATAAAGCTGTTGTATTACCTCATAATACTTGTCCTCAAATGTTTCAGCTTGTGCATCTGTATATTCTAATGGATTTTGATTTATTTCTTTATCAGGTTTTCTATTTCTTATTGCAATAGCAATACTTTCAATCAACTCCATTAACCACATACACACTTTTTCTTCTTCACAATATGCAAGATTTTGAGAATTCCATACATAATTCATTGGTGGAATAGGCACATCTTCATCAAACTCCATTTTCTCATCAATATAGTAATAAAAATACTCATCTACATATTCCCCAATAGAGAGTTGATTTATATTGAAAGTTCTTCTGAATTTATTGTTCTTATTTATGGGTTCAAACACGCTTGGCGTACCATTCCACTGCAAATCACGGTATCTCTCATAGCTTCTATGAAAATACTTTGCTCCATCATACAGATAATCCTTACCTAAATTATATTGCTCAATATCCTTCTCCAAATCCATTATACATTTCTGTACCCAACGAGTTCCTTGTATTGAATTACTTTTATATCCTGCTTGATGCAATATTTCATTCTGAAGTTCTTCCGTACAACGGCAATATTCCGTATAAATCTTTCTGGAATGTCTTTCTAGTGGATGCACATTAGCAGCTACAACACACCACGGTAAATAATCTCTCTCAGGCTCATTATCAATTAAAAACAAACGTGCTTTCGTTTCTAATTCTTTCTGTTCCTTTTCATCTTGTAGCTTTTGAATTTCCTTTTCGTGTCGTGTTTGTAACCAATATATCAAAAACGAAACAGCTATTGTTGCCACTAATGACAATATTCCAATGACTATCTGAATTATTTCTGCGGTTGTCATACCTACCACCTCCGTTAAATGATAATTTAGCGGCTTGACATTGTTGTAAGAATTATTTTCTGCAATTCTTGCAGTTTTTCTATTTCAGAAAGATTTTCTTCTTTGCAATAAATAAGGCTCATAACCTTTTGGGAGAAAGATTTCTGTAATTCAAGTGGTGGAATTGCTATTCCATAAGCATGAACATCGTTTCGATTTAGTGTGGGAACTGCACTACCACCAACAAAGCCATCATAATTTAGATTTTTGAGCAAATAAAATACCCACAACGGTTCTGCTTCATAAATTTGTTTTACATAGAGCGATGTGTTATGTGTCCAACAGTTGCAAAGGTACAATCTTGGGTTGCCAATATTGCCGCTTCGTCCCATTACAATAACAGGAGCTTCAGCAGTAAACTCATCATGATACCCAATTGTTCCGGTTGAACCTGCAACGGGATATTTACCACCAGTCATTTCAGTTCGAGGTAAATCATACCCCCTTTGTAGTTGCAACACATCGCCAACAGTGCCTTGTTTCCAAGAAGATTTATCTGAGTTGGACTCAAAATATTTTTGATACAATGTTTGAGCAGTATCGTCTAAATTATCATTTATCTTCTGTTTCAAATCTATTCTATCGGTTATCGTCTTGTAGGCTTTCACTATTTTTCTCTGCTTTTCAATATCTGGTACTGGAAGTTCCACCATACAAAGCTCATTCCAATCGAAAATCTCTCTTACGCTTCCGTGTGACTTATACCTTGCATAACGGTCAAATTCTGGTCGGCTGAACCAAAGCATAAGATATTCAGGGTCAAGTTCCTCTTTATTTTCAACTTCAAAAACTGTATAAGAGCTTGAAATGATACAATCTTCTTCATCTAAATAAGCAATAGAAATTTTCTCTCCATTTCGTGAAGTAACGGGTCCGTATGCAAACTGTCCCGTTCTGACTATCTTATAATTCGATAAATCAGTTCCTACAATATTTGCGATTGAAGGAATAAATTTTTTACTTATACTTACGCCAAGCAACTTTGTTACGGCTAAATTCTTATTACGCTCGTCCACAAGTCGAATGTAATTGCCTAATATCTTATATCCTTTTTCCATTCCTACCACCTTAACCAATGTATTTTCTATGAGCAATTTTCACATTGCTCTGCTTGACCATTGCATATTGCAATGTCGTATCTATTCTTCTATGCCCCAAGAGCTGCTGAAGCTGCTCTATTGGCATTCCTTTGTCTATTGCCATTGTTGCAAGTGTTCGCCTGAATTTATGAGGGTGTACCTTATTTAATCCCAAGCGTTTTCCAAGCTGTCGTAATCTCACTTCAATACCTCCGATATTCATTCGATTATACGGAGATTGTAATGAAACAAAAAGTGCTGGATTGTCGTCCTTTCGGCTATTTAAGTAATTCTGCAAATGTATTTTTGTTCTTGCATCAAAATATACTATTCGCTCCTTATCGCCTTTGCCGAAAACCACACATTCTCTTTCGTTAAAGTCTATATCCTCACGATTTAGCAACACCATTTCTCCGACACGCATCCCCGTTGAAGCAAGCATATCAATCATCGCCAAGTCCCTGAGTTCTGTGCAATTATCTCTCATCAATTCAAGTGCTTCATCTGAATAAGTTTCCTTAATGTTTGTTCCGGTCTTAACCTTATGTATTCGCCTGACCGGACTTTTCAAAATATAATCCTCGTCCTCAAGCCAAGAGAAAAAACTGGAAAGTATTCGTCTTATATTATCTATCGTAACTTTACTTGATTTTTTCTTTGCTTGATACTCTGTCAAATAACAACGAATGTCGTCAGTTACGATATATTTGATACTCTTTCCAATACCATCAAGCATTGACTGTATCGTTGCATTATAGTATTTCAGAGTTTTCTCAGAACAGCCTTCAATACGCTTTGCCGATAGGAAAGATTCTACTAAATTCTGTTCTGAAAGTTCCTCATCTTTTTTTATCTTTGTTACCTCATAATCAAAAAGTGTATACTGCAACACCTCTTGCAATCTTTCTGTCTGTGCGTTATTCAGATAAGGTAACATTCCTTGAATAACATCAGTGATTAGGTTCTGTTTCATAGTCAATTCTCCTTTTCTTTTTTAAGAGAACGACTACCAGTGGCAGTCCCTTGTTTTAACTCCCGCCACTGATGGGAGTTCTATTGTAAATGATAATTTAGAAGCTACAGCTAGTACAATGTTTAAGGAACGCTTTTCCATTGAAAAAGCAGAATCCAAGTGGACTGTTGGCACTTTACAAGACTTATACATTTTCCAATATGGTAAAGGAAATAACAATCCTGATAATGGTGGTTGTTATCCTGTCTACGGTAGCAATGGCATCATTGGTGGATATGATGAATACAATAACGAAGATGCTCCAGTCATAGGACACATTGGTATCAACTGTGGTTCATTAGTGTTTGCTTTTGGAAAACATTTTGTTACATATAATGGAGTAATGTGTAATGTAATAAATCCTAAGCATAAATATTTTGGTTATTTGACTTTATCTAATAGCAGACTTCAAGCTCACGTGCGTGGAAGTTCTCAACCTTTTGTTTCATATGATATGCTCTATGAAATCAAAGCAGTAATACCCCCTGAAGAAATCATAGAAGAATTTGAACTTCAAGTGACGCCATTGTTTGAACAAGTAAGTGCCAATCAAAAAGAAGTAATTAGGCTTTATGAACTTCAAACGATATTACTTGCTCGTCTTGCTAATTAAGCCGCTAAATTATCATTTATCTTCTGCTTTAAAACAATTCTCTCCGTAATCGCCTTATAACTGTTCACTATTTCAAGCTGTTTTTCAATAGGCGGAATAGGCAATTCTAGTCTGCATATATCATCCCAAGTAATCCCACCACGAACGCTCCCGTCAGTATGTAACCAACAAATTCGGTCAAATTCCGGTCTGCGAAACCACATCATCAGATAATCTTCATTCAAAATGCTGTTATCTACTACCTCAAACATAAAATACGCCGGAGAAACAATAGCAGGTTCTTCTTCATCATACAATGCAACCGGAAGTCGTTCATCACGACCAACGTGCATTGGATTACACGCAAACTTTCCTTTTGTTATCAGTTTATATTTACTCAAATCCGTACCAATGACATTTGCAACCGACGGCATAAAGAACTTGTCTATGTTAATTCCCAAAACTCTGTCTGTTATGCTTTCTCTGTTCCGAGTATCAATCAGTCGGATATGGTTTCCTAAAATATCATAATTCGATTTCATATCCCAACTCCTTAAATACAGCAAGCAAATCTGATTTAGATTTTTCCTCTTGAGCAAGAAGTTCTTTGAGTTCTCCCTGCAATGATTTCATTTTGGTATCAAAGTCGATGTTCTCATCACGGTTGACAAACTCAATATATCTGCTCGGTACAAGAGTAAATCCTTTTTCCTTTACTTCATCAAAAGAAGCAGAATAGCAAAATTCCGGCACATTCTCATAAGTTTCCTCATAGCCTTCCTGCTGCCAGTTATGATATACACTTGTAACTTTGGCTCTATCTTCCTCTGTCAATTCAATGTACTTCTTCTCATAAGGACTGCCCATCTGTCGTAAATCCATAAAGAGTATTTCATCTTCTCGATTACGATAGCGTTTTAGCTTTCCATTCTGTTCCACGACACGAGCCTTTTTATTCTTATTGAGTACCCAAAGGGTAACGCTGATGTCTGTGGTATAGAAAAGGTTTCTCGGAAGAATAATGATTGCTTCTACCAAATGATTTTCTATAAGCTGCTGTCTGATTTTTAACTCTGTACCATCATCAGATAATGCACCATTGGCAAGCAGGAAACCTGCTACACCGTTTTGAGAGAGTTTGGAAACAATATTCAGTATCCAACCATAGTTTGCATTACTTGTAGGCGGAACTTCATAGCCGTTCCAACGAGGGTCATCTACAAGCTCATTTTCGGCTCTCCACTGCTTCTGATTGAAAGGCGGGTTTGCCATAATGAAATCTGCTTTAAGGTCTTTGTGCTGGTCATTGGTAAATGTATTGGCTGCCATTTCTCCAAGATTTGCAGAAATACCACGGATAGCTAAGTTCATTTTTGCCAGTTTGAAAGTGGTATTTGTGTATTCCTGACCGTAAATAGACACTTTCTTTTTATTACCGCTGTGTGCTTCTACGAACTTGATGGACTGCACAAACATACCGCCCGAACCGCAACAAGGGTCATAAAGTATTCCATCGTAAGGCTCAAGCATTTCGGCAATCAGGTTTACAATACACTTTGGTGTGTAGAACTCTCCTTTACCTTTTCCTTCTGCAAGAGCGAACTTACTAAGAAAATACTCATATACACGACCTATAATGTCGTTCTCTTTATCATCAGTGTTGATACGATTGATTTCATCAAGCAAAGAAGCCAACTTTGCCGTATCAATATGTAAGCGGGAGTAATAGTTATCCGGCAAAGCACCTTTCAGTGCCGGGTTGTTCTTTTCAATCGTATAAAGTGCTGTATCTATCTTCAGGGCAATATCGTCCTGCTTTGCATTTTCAATAATGTACTTCCAACGGCTTTCTTCAGGAAGATAGAATACATTTTCCTGAGTATAAAACGGCTTCATATCCGCATACTTTTCGCCGTGTGTAGAAATAATCTTATTACGGCATTCCTCAAACTTGTCACTGGCAAATTTAAGGAAGAATAAACTCAGAACAACGTGCTTATACTCCGCAGGCTCAACAGAACCTCTCAGTTTATCAGCACTTTTCCAAAGTGCTTCTTCCATTGATATTTCTTTCTTTGGTTTAGCAGCCCTTGCCATCTATAATTACCTCCGTGTTTTAATCTTCGTCTAAAATAACTTCGCATATATCTCCAATGTCACAATGAAACACCTGACATATCCTCATCAGTACTTCAAGAGATACTGGCTCATTCTTATTTATCTTCGTTGCAGCGTATGATGTAATTTCGGCTGCACGCATTAAATCCTGTCTTTTCATTTGATTGTCAATCATAAGTTTTTGAAGTTTGTTATAGCATATCTTCATCAGTAACACCTCTTCATCTTATAATTCTTCTTCGTTACAGTTAACCATTTAACATTATATATTAAATTTTCAGGCATTTCAAGATTTCAGACAGAAATGTAACCTTTCAGACACTAAGGTGTCACTTTTTGCAAACACCTAATGCAACTCTTCTAAAGAATAATAAAAAAGAGATGCCGAAGCACCTCAATTATACATTCTATTATTAACATTCAATGCAATCATTGCTATGACCTTTTCTATCGGTGGCTCTTTTCCGTCCGGTGCAACTGCTTTCCAAAAAGCGATTGCTTCCGGTTCAGCACTTTTCATTGCTTCCCGAATGGCAAACTGCATTTCCTCTTTTACTGATTTTTCGGTTGTTCCATTTTCTTTTGCTATTTGTCTGAAAATGTCGTTCACTTCTACTTCCTCCTATGTCTATTAGTATGTGTCTATCACTGACAGTTGTTGTTATAGCATATTCTCTCTGTCGAAGTCCCGAAAAATTTGTCGATAGCAGAAATTTTTTATACTGAAAAAAAGAAAGCTCGTCGATTAGGACGAACTTCTGTGTTTTATGGAAGTATTTGCTTTGACTGCTTCACAAGTGTATCTATAACTTCATAAATTCTGTTTCTATCTTCAGGAGCAAGTTTTTCAAGCTTCTCATTCAGCATTGAGTTCTTGACTGTGTATCCCGTTTCCAGAACATCTGTAAGAACCATATCCGATGATACACCTAAAGCGTTTACTATCTTTATGAAAGTTTCGAGTGACGGAATTTTCTCTCCACGCTCAACCATACCAATATAATTTGTTGTCAAATCTGTTTTCTCAGCCAAATCTTCTTGGCGTAATTTCCTCGCAAGTCGGAACTTTCTTATATTCTTGCCGATTGTATCGAGCTTCATCACATCACCTCCCTTAGTGTGTTTCCATAACTAATAGTATAGGTTAAGTCGATTTCAAATCACACGCACCCAAAGGAAGTCAGACCAACTATTAGTGATGATTACCAACTATTTTTATGTTATACTATAAAAGTAGTAATTCACGATTGTTAATGGCGAAAGACAAACCACAACCCAAGAGCCAAGTTAAACAATCTCCACAGAATAAACTTAGGGGTAAAAAGGAATGGACGAACAAAAGATAATATTCAGTAATCGGTTTGAAAAAGAGAAATTTGAGGATTACAAAACAGATTTGGGAACTGGCAACTCAATCACTCCTGACTTTACGGAAGCTGATGATTTTTTGAAATTCATACAGAAGAACCGCAGAAGTGTTCCAAGTAAAGAACGAATTGCTGACAAGGACAAATTCATCAAGACCGTTTACGAGTTATCCAACAGCTTTGAAATTGACGCTGACCTGATAGAATTTGCCGAGGGATATATCGCTAACATCTATGTAGATTATGCCTGCTACACTGGATATATCAAGAAGCTGTTAGCAATTCTTTTTATCCTTGCCGATGATATTTCCTTTTTAGACGGCAGTAAAGAAAATGCCGATATGCTTTTCAGCTTCACTTATCACACACACCATATTTTCCTGAATAACAGAGAAACAACCGATTTCTCATAATGTACCCGATGGCTACTCAACTGAGCAGCCATCTTTTCAATTTTCCAGACACCG
>ERZ1034915.1168-NODE-1168-length-15187-cov-6.441250_pt1 | contig 15187 bp, 10 predicted proteins | sample MGYA00520592_ERZ1034915 | MGnify/ENA primary metagenome ERZ1034915 (study PRJEB33766, sample SAMN09781787) | gut metagenome | biome: gut microbiome | host: Homo sapiens | place: Madagascar | study: EMG produced TPA metagenomics assembly of the PRJNA485056 data... | reverse complement strand
TGCGGACAGCGTTTCTTGTTATAACTGATTGTCCGATTCCAGCGCCCGTTCTTCCGGATATGGGAAATATACGCCTCCGCGTGTGCGCGTTCCACTTCGTCCAGTGTTTTCAACTGGTAGTTGTCTTTCAAAAAAGATACGAAGTCGATCCAATAGCGTTGAGATACTCGTAAGACCTGTTCCGAAGCGGAACGACTGTGCGGTTTCTGCTGGGCCAGCTCGAACGCATCATCCAGAGTGATCGTCAAACGGGCTTTCAGCTTTTTCAGCTTGGCTTTTTCTTCCAGATACTCTTCACGGGTTTCGATATCCCGAAGTTGTTTCTGCCGTTCCAGAAAATCACGGGCAGCGGCTTCCGCACGCCGTTCCTCCGTGATTTTCGCTCCACTTTCATCCCGCAAAATCATTGCCTTGCGTTTGTGGTCCTTCGTCGTATACTGGAGCAAGTAGACTCCATTTTCTTTATATACTCGTCCAGTTCCCCGTGCGCGTCGTTTCTGCTTCATTGCTGCTTCCATATCGGTTGGTGTTGAGTTTTCCCGTCATCATTACTCCCAATGACGGGAAAACTCAACTAAACTTCCTCGTCCGAAGGGAAAAACTACGTCGTTTTTCCCTTCATGCCGAAACCACAAATTCGCCTTCAAATCATAACTTGCGTTCACTTGCTTTACGTGCGGTATTTCACTATGGATCAAGAGTGTTTTCTGTGTAAAACGGCCTAAAATAACGAATCATTATAACGATGGATAAAATTAAAATAAACTATTCATAATAAATATGTTACGATTCAATATTCACTTATTCTAATACACATCATCGCGATTCTGGCGGCGATGCTGATGCCCGCGCTGAACAAGTCGCGGGAAAAGGCGAAGGCGGTCCAGTGCGCCGGCAGCCAGCGGCAGATCATGCAGGCCGAACTGATGTACGCCGGGGACAACCGCGACCATGTGACCCCTTTCAACCTCGGCCCGAATTACAACAAGCGGATCGGCGGCAAATGGTGGATCAACCTGTTGTGCGAACGTTATCTGCCCTGCCCCATCCCCGGCTGGCTGAACGGCAACTCCGGCAACATGCTCGATTCGGAAAAGAACGCCGACGCCAGGCGCGGTGTCTACTCCTGCCCCTCCAAGCCCGCCGGTTACGCGTGGGGCGGCGGCATCGGCATCTCCGCCGAAGGCAAGCACCCGCTGACCAACTACGGCAAATCGATCAAGATCACCCGGATGCGCAATCCCTCCGACCTGATCCTGCTCGGCGACGCCGCGTGGCAGAAAGGCGGCCTCAAACTCGAACCGGCCCGCAGCATGAAGTGCCCGGACAACTGGAGCGGCGAAACCTATATCCTCAATGCCCCGCACTCCGGCCTCGCCAACGGCGCGCTGCTCGACGGGCACGTCGCCGGCCACAGCCGGGATCAGTGGAAAGACTCTTTCCAGTGCAACCAGGGCGCCAAACTCTAATTTCAGGAAACGATCCGTTATGAAAACCATCCTCCACTGTCTCGCCCTGACCGCCTGCTGCGCTTTGTCCGCCGCGCCGAAGGTCGACCGTTACGGGCAGTCCGCCGCCGAAAACTGGCCGGGCAAAATCACCCGCGACGCTCAGATGCGCGCCGAACTGGAACGGGAAAGCGCCGAACTGGCCGATGTGAAACCCGACATGGAACGTTTTGACCGCTTCGGCGGAGTGAAAACCGGCAAGCCGCTGGCGGCGACCGGCTTCTTCCGGGTTCAGAAGATTGACGGCCGCTGGTGGCTGGTCACGCCGGAGGGAAATCCCTTCTACCTCAAGGGGGTCGACGCGGTCCCCTACACCGAACGCGGCTACTTCACCGCGGCGCGCGACTCCGGCGGCGCGATCCGCAAGGCTTTCACACAGGCCGCCCCCGATCCGGCGAAATACCTCGAAGCGTGGTCGAAAGACAAAAAGCTGGTCAATTTCCTCGCCGCCAACCTCTATAAGAAGTATGGCCCCGATTTCCGGGAGCGCTGGATGGAGCTGACCGAAAAGCGGCTGCGTTCGTGGGGATTCAACTCCGCCGCGAAGTGGAACAATCCGTTTCACTTCGACCGATTGCCCTTCCTGCACGACGAACAGCTCCGGGTGAAGCGCTTCGACCGCTTCATCGATCCCTACGATCCCGGCTTCGAGGCCGCCGCCGAAACGCAGGTCAAGGCGATGTGCGCCAAGCTGCGCGGCAATCCGTACCTGATCGGCTACCAGCTTGAAAACGAAAACGGATGGGGGCGCAACGCCCCGGCAATCCTGCTGCGCGACTCCTCCGGCAAACTCGCCGCCAAGCGGGCGCTGCTGGAATATCTGGCCGAACGCAACGGCGGCGATCCGGGCAAGTTCTTCGACCGCAGCGGCGCACCGATCGAAACGCTGATGACCGAAACGCTGGCGACGGCCGCGGTTCCGCCGGAGCTGCTGGACGGCTTCATCGTGCAGGCCTCGCGCCGCTACCATGAAATTCTGCGCGGCCTGGTCAAAAAATACGACCCTGATCACCTGTTCCTGGGGGCGTCGCACTGTTCGAGCCAGAGCGTCGAATGGATCGACGGGGCGCGGGAGTCCGTCGACCTGATCGCGCTGCATGAATACGACCTCGACTCCCGCTGGATTCACGGCACGCTGGCCGGAAAGCTCCGGGAGTGGGACAAGCCGTTCGCGGTGCTGGAATTCTCCTTCACCAACCACCGGCGCGGTTTCGCCTGCGGCAGTTCAACCGTGGTGAAAACCGAAGCCGACCGCGGCACGGCGTTCCGGATCTACACCGAAAAAATGGCGGCCGATCCGCTCTGCGTCGGCACCGGCTACTTCATCTTGTACGACCAGCCGGTCACCAGTCGCGGCCATGACGCCGAGGCGTACAACTTCGGGCTGATCGACGTGACCGACCGCCCCTACCGCGAGATGCTCGCCGGGGTGAAAGCGGCCAACGCCCGGCTCTTCGACGTGCATGCCGGAAAACTGGAACCGGTCCCGATGCAGCCGCTGCGGGCGGTCAAGCGGAGCCTGCGCGAATTTCTGCCGGAATCCGTCGGGGCGGTCACCTTCGACAGCAGCAATCCGCAGTTCCACCACAACCGGCTGGACCGGGTCCGCTTCGGCAGCAACGCCCGGTTCGGCGTGCCGCTCGCGGTCGGCACCGTCGATGCCGGCAAACCGGACGGTTTCGAGAAACTGGAGTTCTACGTGTTCCTGTGGAAAACCGAGAAAAACCGCAACCTTTCCGACTGGTTTCAACTGGAAGAATCGGCGGACAACGTCACTTTCTCCCCGGCTCCGGCGGTCTTCCGACTCCACCGCGACGGCCCTTTCCGTGAATACGTGATGACCCCGCAGGCGCTGAAGCCGGGAACCCGTTTCGTGCGGCTGAGCTTCGTCCTGAACGATCCCGCCGCACCGTGGGCGACCTCGCTCGCCGAAGTCAAAGTCGAACGCCGCTGATCACCGGTTGAACAGCGCGCGCAACTCCCTCACCCGGGCCTCCACATCGGGGGCCTGGGTGATTTCGGTCACCATCGCGATATGCTTCGCCCCGGCGGCGAGCAGTTCCGGAATGCAGTGCTTCTTGATGCCGCCCATCACCGAAAACGGCAGGCCGGCTTCGGGAGCGATCCGCCCGATCGCACCGAGGCCGAGCGCGCCGCAGTTCACGCTCTTGGTCTGCGTCGGATAGATCGGCCCGATGTTGATGCAGTCGGCTCCGGCGGCTTTCGCGGCGAGCGCCTCCTCAAGATTGTGGGTCGAGTTGCCGAGCCAGAGGCCGGGCGCAATGGCGCGCGCGACCGGAACCGGCAGGTCGTCCTGCCCGAGATGGACTCCGTCCGCATTCGCCGCAAGCGCGACGTCGACGTGGTCGTCGATCATCAGCAGGATGCCGTAACGGTTCGCGATCGGACGGCAGGCGACGGCCAGTTCGTACAGATACTTCATGCCTTTATTCTTTTCGCGGAGCTGAACGATCTTCGCGCCGCCCGCGGCGACCGCTTCAAAGATTTCCACGACCGGACGGCCGAGGGTGAACTCCGACGAAATTACCGGGTAGATGTCGACCGCGTCAAACGCGGCGGCCTTCTCCTCGCGGCTGCTGAAACACGACTGCAACACCATTTTTCTTTCCTTATCATCTATAAGCTTATTCTGCTCTGGCGGCGATACTCGCCACCGGGTGCCACCCGGTCGGGGTCAAGGGGCGAAGCGCCCTTGCCACCGGAGGTAATCTGTGCACTCTGCGCCCAGCTGCCGGAGGTGCGATTGAAAATCAGGCCGCGCAGCGCACAAGGTGTGCCGCCCGACAGGGCGGGCAGACCCGCCTGCCTTCAAAACGGCAGGCTTTCCCCCACTTGCCGATCGCTCCTGAACGCTACTTTCTCCCGAACTTCCCGCACTCGCCCATCGGATCGATTTCATGACCGTCAAGGCCGCACAGCACCCGGAACGGATGCTCGATGAAGTGAACGCAGTTCCGGCAGAAACGGCCGTAATTCTCATCGGGAGTCAGATCCGCCTTCGGCGCGGCCTCGGCCCCCTCCCCCAGCAGCGCGGCCAGCGAACCGAGCTTTTTGCGGCCCGCGTCCTCCGCCGACTTTTCGTCAGGAGTTCCCAGTTCCGCGCCGCACAACGCGCAGACCAGCACCGTGCCCACCTTCGTCCAGCCCTCCATCTTCGCTTTGGACTTCACCACACTCTTTTCGCCGCAATGCGGACACGTGATTGTTTCACCCTGAATCATTTTCTGCAAAACCTCAACCGTTTCGGGTCATTTTGTCACACTGAGCGCCACTTTGTCCCATTTTTTTCTGATCCGGCCGTGCCGTTTTCCGTCCTCTCTTTAAAATACACCCCCGGAGCCGGAATTCAATGGCCGCCGCTTCCGTTTGGCACGCCTCCTGCTGGATAAGGCATGACACTTTATGAAGAAAAGGAGAACAGTTGTATGAACCTCGAAAAACTTACCAACAAAACCCGTGAAGCGCTGCTGGCGGCGCAGAACATCGCGATGGAGAACTCCAACAGCGAACTGCGCAATCTGCACGTGCTCGCCGCGCTGGCGCGGCAGGACGACGGACTCGTCCCCTCCATCCTCGAAAAACTCGGCGTAAACCGCCAGCTTTTCGACAAACAGATCGACCAGGCGCTCGGCACCTTGCCGCGCGTCAGCGGCCAACAGGAGGTCTACCAGTCGCGCGAATTCAGCGCATTGCTGGTCGATGCCGCCAAGCAGGCCGAATCCATGCAGGATGAATACGTCAGCGTCGAACACCTGCTGCTGGCGATGTTCCAGGCGACCGGCAGCACCGCGTATGAGCTGCTGACCAAGGTCGGGCTCACCTCCGACAAGGTATTGCAGGCCTTGCAGAGCATCCGCGGCAACCAGCGGGTCACCTCCGCCGATCCGGAAAACACCTTTGAGGCGCTGAAGAAGTATTCCCGCGACCTCACTTTGATGGCGATGCAGGACAAACTCGACCCGGTGATCGGCCGTGACGACGAGATCCGCCGCGTGATCCAGATCCTGTCGCGCCGCACCAAGAACAACCCGGTCCTGATCGGCGAACCCGGCGTCGGCAAAACCGCCATCGTCGAAGGACTCGCCCGCCGCGTCGTGCGCGGCGACGTTCCAGAAAACCTGAAAAACCGTCAGGTCGTCGCCCTCGACATGGGCGCGCTGATCGCCGGAGCCAAGTACCGCGGCGAATTTGAAGAACGCCTGAAAGCCGTGCTCAAGGAGGTCACCGCCGCCGAGGGCAAGGTGATCCTCTTCATCGACGAACTGCACACCGTGGTCGGCGCGGGCGCCTCCGAGGGTTCGATGGACGCGGGCAATCTGCTCAAACCCATGCTGGCGCGTGGCGAACTGCACTGCATCGGCGCGACCACCCTCGACGAATACCGCAAGTATATCGAGAAGGACGCCGCGCTGGAACGCCGGTTCCAGTCGGTGCTGGTCAATCCGCCGAGCGTCGAGGACACCATTTCGATCCTGCGCGGCCTGAAGGAACGCTATGAAATCCACCACGGCGTGAAGCTGCGGGACAGCGCGCTGGTCGCCGCCGCGGTGCTTTCGGACAAGTACATCGCCGACCGGTTCCTGCCGGACAAGGCGATCGACCTCGTCGACGAAGCCGCCGCCGCGCTGCGCACCGAAATCGACAGCTCCCCGACCGAACTCGACGAAAACGAGCGCCGGGTGATGCAGCTCGAAATCGAAATCACCGGCCTGCGCAACGAAAAGGACCCCGCTTCGATCAAGCGCCGCGAGAGCCTCGAAGCCGAAGTCGCCGAACTCAAGGAGACCGGCAAGGTGCTGCGCGCGAAGTATGAGAATGAGAAAAAGGCGATCACCGACCTGCGGAACTACCGCGAAGCCCTCGATCTCGCCAAGGCGAAGCTGGACAAGGCGACCCGCGAATACAACTACGAGGAGGCCGCCAAGCTCCAGCACGGCACGATCCCGGAGATCGAACACAAGATCGCCGAAGCCGAAGCGGCGATCAAGGCCGATTCCGGCAGCCGCCTGCTGAAAGAGGAGGTGGACGAAGAGGATATCGCCGCGATCATCAGCCGCTGGACCCACATTCCGGTCTCGAAGCTGGTGCAGAGTGAAAAGGAAAAACTCCTGAAACTCGGCGCCCGGCTCCACGAACGGGTGGTCGGCCAGGACGAGGCGGTCACGGCGGTCGCCGACGCGGTGCTTCGCGCCCGCGCCGGGCTGCAGGACCCGAACCGTCCGATCGCGAGCTTCATTTTCCTCGGCCCGACCGGGGTGGGCAAGACCGAGCTGGCCCGCACGCTGGCGGAGGACCTTTTCGACGACGAGCGCGCGATGGTGCGGATCGACATGTCCGAATATATGGAGAAATTCAGCGTGTCGCGTCTGGTCGGCGCTCCTCCGGGATACGTCGGCTACGAGGAGGGCGGGCAGCTGACCGAAGCGGTGCGGCGCCGTCCGTACTCGGTGGTGCTGTTCGATGAGATCGAAAAAGCGCACCCGGATGTGTTCAACATCCTGCTGCAGGTGCTGGAGGACGGCATCGTGACCGATTCGCAGGGGCGCACGGTCAGCTTCAAGAATACGATCATCATCATGACCAGCAACATCGGCAGTTCGATGATCCTCGAACACAAGGGCAACGCCGACGAGCTCAAGGACCGGCTTTTCGAGGAGCTGCGCCGCCACTTCCGGCCGGAGTTCCTGAACCGGGTGGACGAGACGCTGATCTTCCACGCGCTGGACAAGAGCCAGATTCTGAACATCGTGTCGATCCAGCTGCGCCGCCTCGAAAAGCGGCTGCGCGACCAGGATATCGCGCTCGAAGTCACCGACGCGGCCAAACAGCTGATCGCCGAGGACGGCTACGATCCGAGCTTCGGCGCGCGCCCGCTGAAACGCGCGATCATCAGACTCGTGGAGACCCCGGTTTCGCGGCGGATCATCGCCGGCGAAATCGAGCCGAACTCAAAGCTGGTGATCGACCGCAAGGGCGATGAACTCACCTTCACCGCCGCCGCGGTCCCGGAAACGGTCGAATAAGCATTTGCCGCATACTCCCGGTTTCCCGCTCCCGGACGGAGCGGAGAACCGGGAGTTTTTATTTTTCCTGCTGCGTCCAGACCGTCAATCCGGTCAGGTTCCTCCGGCACGGGAACCGGAAGGAAGCCAGATAGGCGACCAGCGCCAGCCCCGCATTAACCAAGATGGACAGAATTTTTTCCAATTTTTTCTCGCCGGGGGTTGACTTTCGTTTGAAAATCTGGTATAATATTAACAGAAACGATTCAGTTAATCGATTCAGGAACAGGAGTATGCTTTAAATGGCAGTAACCTTGAAAGATATATCGAAACTCTCCGGCGTGGCGACTTCGACCGTATCATATATTCTTGCCGGAAAAGGTAACGAGATGAAGATCTCTATGGAGACTCAGGAGAGAGTGCGCCGGATTGCCCAAGTCCATCATTATCGCGCGAACCTGTTGGCCAAGAGTCTTCGCCGTCGGACAACGCGGACGATCGGCGTGGTGATGAATGATCTCTCCAGTTCCTGGGCCAATGAAATCATGATAGGTGTCAATGATGTCCTGTTGCCAGCGGGGTATCAGCCATTGCTCGGAATTACGATGTTCGGGCAGAAACGTGAGGAGAAGTTGATCAATGCATTTTTGGAGTTGCAGGTGGAGGGAGTGCTGGTTCAGCCGGTAGCAACGTCGGGAGATTTCTACCGGCGGTTGCCGGGAATGACGGAGACGCCAGTCATATTTATTGGGGATGCACTTGAGGGAGTAGAGGTCAAATCGTTCATGCTTGATCCAGAGTGGGCAGGGCGTGAGCAGATCAATCTACTTTACAGACACGGTCACCGGCGCATCGCCTGTGTGACGGTTGATTATGAATCCGTACAGAGCCGCGGCAGGCGAGAGGGAGCGTTGAAACGCATTGCTGAACTTAATCTGGACATGCCGAAAGAATATTTGTGTGTTACACGGGTCATGTCGCCGGAAGCCGACCACGGAATTGCTCGACAACTCCTTGCGTTGCCGAAACCGCCGACTGCCATTGCGGTTTTCTGTGATATAATCGCATTTCAGATTTTGGGAGCACTCCGGGAGGCAGGGCGACCGGATATCGCGGTGATCGGTTGCGGAGATCTGCCTGAGAGCAGTTCAGAACTGATTTCACTTTCTACGATTGGAGAACCTCGGGAAGATATCGGTCGTCAAGCTGCGGCATATCTCCTTAAATGCGTGTCAGGACTATCGCTGTCGGATCTGCGGCCGACACTGTTGCATGGGAAAGTACAAGAGCGAAAGTCAACTAATTGGAAAGGAGTATTTCAATGCTGTGATGGTTAATAATCTTTTTCATGTTCTTTCTGAGCGAGGGTTATGTAATGTGTTCTTCTGTTTTAATTAATAAAATAATTGGATAATTGAAATGTACAGATTTAATTTCTTCACGCTAATAGAGTTGCTCGTTGTGATTGCGATAATAGCTATTCTCGCCGGTATGTTGTTGCCGACACTCAATCAGGCGAGAGAAAAAGCTCGTGCGTCATCTTGCTCCAATAATCTGAAACAAGTAGCCCTGGGAGCATTATCATATGCGGATAATAACAAAGAGTATATATTTTTCATGAAAACAGATACCTATCCAGGTATGATATTGGTGGAGGATGAAAAGACAGATCCGGCGAATCCATCGAGACCTAATTACGTCACTAAAAAAAGTATGTATTGCCCCTCCACAAACAATGTAGAAGTGGGGGGGTATTACCTCAGGACTTACGGCTTTTGGAAAGTAAAACCGAAGGATACAACCTACTACAATAACAAGCAGGCCGAATGGGGAGATTTTTATATAAGAATAAACGATGTTATAGGACATTATTTCTTCCTGCCAAGGGTCAAACAACCTACAAAAGTCTTTATGTTTGCAGATACTAAAAATCCCACTGGTAATAAAGGAACGGGAAGTTGGGTTTTTAACACAACCGGTGAGGAGGGTTATTTTTCTCTTAACCATGGAAAGAATGGCAATATCGTCTTTGTGGACGGTCATGTAGAACCTTGGGACAAGGGGAAAGTTACAGAGCAGGGATTTACCAAGATCGTCAAAGGCGAGACGGCTGTCACGTTATAATTGGACCCAAACTGATAGATCCTGTTAACCATCATAAATTGGTTCCCGCCAAAATTGCCATCATATTTGACGATGCAGTATCTGGTAATTTTTTGAAGCATAAAAATCTCAAAGTTGCATTATACGTGACTATACAAACTGCAACGTTTATATTGCTTCCATTGGGCATTTCAATGGGAGCAACATAAAACAATAAGGTTCAGAGAAATGAAAATATCACAACTGTTTTGGGCATGCCTGCTCTGTACCGGAGCTTTCCGGGTGGCGGCACTGGATGTTCTGCCGTTAAGCCGCAGTATGAACAATCCCGGGAACTATGTGGACTACTCTTCCAATAACCCAAGCAAATATGAGGATTCCACTAGCGGAAAAATCACCCGCAGTTTTGACGATAAGGAGAACGCTATCCGTTTTGATTTGGAATTTTCGAAAAAGGCAAAGTATCACTGGTACTGGGCGATTTTTAATCTCCCCGCAGGACATTCCTTCAAAGGGGCGGAAATCCTGCGTTTCGACATCAAGGCAGTTCAACCGGACGGGAACAAAAAATTCCGTCATGCCAGTGTCCAGTTCGGCGAGGACAGCGACAGGCTCAGTACCGGATACCCAAAGGTATCGGAGGAGTGGCAAACTGTGGAGATAAAAATTACCGATATCATCAAGAAAAAGAACCCGGAAAGAGTCTATTCTTTCCGTATTGGTATGAATCCTGCTTCATCACGGGCAACCTATTTTCTCCGTAACGTGCAACTCCTTGGCTCCGCTCAAAAAACAGATGTTGTTCCATTGAAAGTGGAGACAGACAGGATAGTTCACGCGACCGCTCCCGCCGCCATGTTCACAGTGAACGAAGAATTGCGTTTTGAGTGTGAACCTTTGCGTTTTTATACTGATGTCCAGCCCGCTGAATTGAAATGGAGTGTGGCAGACTGGAAAGGGAAAAATGTCGCCAATGGAGTCTGGCCGGATGGGGGGAGAACACCCCTGACGCTGAACCCATTGCCTACCGGATATTACACCATGACTCTTGCCGCCAACGGTATTCCTTTCATAGGGGAACGTAGTTTTATGGTGGTTGCCGACCCGGGAACTCGGAAACGCAATGAAAATACTTTCTTTGCGCTGATGACAGCTCAAAGCCAGACCGGACGAGTTGACAGAAAAAACAATCGTTTCTCCGGTTTCGGCTATGAAGTTATTTCCGAAGCAGCACACCGGGCGGGAGCACAGATTGTACGCGACTGTTTCAGCTGGAACCGCATTGCCGCCAATCCGAAAAAAATCCAATACTATGAATTTGATGACAATGCCGATTTGCTGCATGACCGCGGTATTTCGATACACAACGCCATTACGGACTGTCCCGGTTATACCCGCGGCAGACTGGGGGCATTGCCTTCCGATCTGGTCGCGGCATATCATTTCAGCGGACTTGCCGCTCAGACGTTCAAGGGTAAAATAAATTACTGGGGTTTTTGGAATGAACCGGAATTCGGCGCATACCGGGATGGAGCATGGGATCTTGCCGCCGCCATGAAAGCCGTCTATCTGGGGTTCAAATCCGGCGATCGGAATGTGCCGGTTCTTATGCCTGGTATCGCTCTCACACCAATCCGCAATTACTATCAAGTAGCCATGGACAACGGCTTGGCGGATTATATTGATATATTCAATATTCACACCTACCGCACGTTGCGTGAATACCCGGAGATGATGATCAATATCCTGGAATTTATGAAACGCAATAATATGAGTAACCGTCCGGTGTGGTTCACTGAGACAGGCTCCGATGCCGACGGTTCCGGGCGAATCAACTCCTACAAGCAGGGGTTGAAGGTTCACAATGCGGATCAGGAGCTTATTCAGGCGGAATTTTTACCCAAGGCAATGGTTTATCTGCAATCAATGGGTGTTGATCGAGATTTCTTCTTCATACTGGCCTCTCTTAATGAACGGGGTGGTAATAAGGACTGGGGAATGTTGCGCTGGGATTATACTGCAAAACCAGCTGTTGCCGCATTTGCAACTCTGACGGAAATGCTTGGCAATGCTGCTTATCTCGGAACGCTGAATCTTGGAAATAATATCCGTGCTTTCCTCTACCAGCAGCCCGATGACACCCAAAGTGTGGTATGCTGGACACTTTCTGAGCTTGACACGCAACCCAATGAACCAAATCTCAAACCGGAAAAAATGTTCTCTGCCACAGCAGTTCTTCCAGCCGCAAACGGAAATTACTCAGGACGTGACATATTCGGCGTGCCATTCCAGCTTCAAGCAAAAGCCTGCAAGCTGACATTCAATGTCAACCGTTTCCCTTGCTATATTTCCGGTTTGGGCGGTCTCAAAGCAGATAAACCTTTTGTTCCCCGCAAGACTGCCTTTGCCCCGGACAAAGTGGATTATGACCGGACAGTAATTATTCGTGCCGATTTTGATGACAAAGATTTTCAGCTTGCAGGAGAAAAGGACTCATTGCACATGGCTGGTGACAAAGGAAAACTTACTTTCCAGATTTTCAACCTTTCCGACCAGCCCAAAAGCGGTACACTGAAACTTGAAGGCGGTTCATTTACCAATATTCCCCAAGAGATAACGCTTCCGCCTTTCGGGAAATATGAATTTACTTCCGAATTTACGCCTGTGCTTGAAAAAGGAAAATTTCAGGTAAATCTCCGTGCTGTCGGTAATTTCAACGCCAAACGTACCAGTCCGCTGGTAATTCCGATATTTGCAACAGGACAAATGCTTGCGACAGGACGAAAAGATGACATGCCCACTATGGTTGATCCAGCCAACTGGCGCGCCTATTCATCCGGGAAAATGCAAATCAGCTATGACAAGGAAGAACAAGCCCTAATGTGTCAGGTGGAATTTCCGCCCAATACACCCAAATGGGTCTATCCGGAATATGATTTGCAGTTGCCGCAGGAATCACTGGCGCATGCAAAAGCCATTGAGTTTGAGGTAAAACATAATTTCCGCTCTGTTAATCCGGCAGAGGTTCAGGTGGTAATTGAAAAATCAGGCAAGAGGAATGCGGTCTGGCTCTCGTATCCGCCACCAGCAATAAATAAGTGGGAAAAACGCACCGTGCTCTTTGATAGAAAAAAATTTGATCCTGCTGATATTGTAATTGTACGCATTGGCATGGCTCCATTTGTGGAAAAAGGAACCTACTGGATAAGAAATATCAGAATAATCTTCTGAGGTACAGTTTATGAAATATGATGATTGGGATTTTCCATGGAAAAAAGAGGTTGGATGCCGGGAGATATTTATTCCGGAAAAGATATTAAATGTCAAGGATTTCGGAGCCATCGGCGATGGTGCGGCAAACGACACCGCCGCAATTCAGAACGCACTTGACTCGGCAGAGGCAGCGGGAGGCGGCATTGTCACTTTTCCTCCCGGCGTCTATCTCTCCGGTTCGGTTTTCATTGGCAACAACACCGAATTCAATCTTTCCAAAGGTGCAACTATCTGGGGCTCTCAGAAGCTCGAACATTATCGGCAGATTCAAACTCGTGCTGCTGGTATCGAAACGACCTGGCCTGCCGCATTGATTAACGTGATTGGAAAAAAGAATGTCATTATTTCCGGCACCGGCATCATAGACGGCCGCGGCAAGATATTCTGGGATAGTTTCTGGGAAAAAGTCAACTCTTATTACGAGCCTAATGGTCTCCGTTGGGCGGCGGATTATGATTGTCAGCGTCCACGCGGCATTTTGGTGCAGGAAAGCCGGAATGTTGAAGTCAAAGATGTGGTGATATACCGGGCTGGATTCTGGAGTGTTCATATTCTTTACTCTCAGCATGTGACCGCGAGAGGGCTCTGTATTTTCAACAATATTGAAGGACATGGCCCAAGTACGGACGGTATCGACATTGATTCATCGGAGTATATCCTTGTGGAACAGTGCCGCATTGATTGCAATGACGACATTATCTGCTTGAAAGCCGGGCGGGATGCGGATGGCCTTCGGGTAAACCGCAGGACACAGTTTGTTCTGATTCGTGACTGTTACGCTGGACTTGGCGGCGCTATGATAGCTTTCGGCAGTGAGACTTCCGGCGGCATATCTCATATCATGGCGGAGCGTCTCAAAGCATGCGGAGCAGGTGCCGCAATCGCATTCAAAGGCGCAATTATACGGGGAGGGGGAGCGCATGACTGCTATTTCAGAAATATTGAATTTGAAAAGGCGCGGCATGCCGTGCTCTTTAATTTCACATGGCTTCCGGAATACAGCTATCCCCGTCTCCCCGAAAAATTTATTGACAAGGAGATTCCGCCGATCTGGAAAACTTTGACCGCTCCGGTTGACCCGGAACAGGGTATCCCGAAGTTCTATAACCTCCATTTCCGCAATATGCAAGGCAGAAAAATAGGATATGGCGACTGGTTAGTTCTTGGGTGTCCGCAAATTACTGTAAAAAATGTCACTGTAAAGGATTGCAGTTTTTCCGGCAAGGATGCCGGACATATCGAAGGTGCTGAAAACTGGGATCTTGAGAACATCGTCTTTGATGATGAGGAAAAAACGTTGACATTTGGTAAACGTATAAGCTCTCTTTCATTGAAAGACGTCACTTGCAACGGACAGCCAGTATCTCTGAATTCAATCAGCTAACTTAATATCATAACAAAAGGAGCAAGATTATGTTGAAGAAAATGTTGATGACTGTTGTTTTAAGCAGTAATGTGCTCGTTCTCACCGGGGCTGAAATGTACGATGCTGCCTATAAAGCGGGACGGGAAGCTGAGAAAAATAATGATTTTCCTGCTGCCATAGAAGCATATCAGGAGGCGGCGGAGCTTGCCGGGGAAAATGAAGCTGTGAAAGCCGCCATGCTGTGTCATCAGGCGGAAGCCCAGCGGAGGGCAAAACAGTATGACAATGCGATTGCGACTTATCGCAAAGTTCTTGAGGTCGAAAAAGGCGGAGTAAATGAAAAGGGGTTAAGTCAACTTAACATTGGAACCTGCCTGATGTTACAGGGAAAATATCAGGAGGCTATTGCTGAATACGAAAAAGTTATGTCCATAGAAAAAGTAGCTTCTTATCACAAATCCGGTGCTTTACTCAATATCGGAAACTGCTTTCGGATACAGAAAAGATATCCTGAAGCTGTTTCCGCTTATGGGAAAGTGCTGACCTTGGATAATCCGGTACCGGGTGATGTAATCGAAGCCCTCCGTCAAACAGGATTATGCTTGTATCTGACGAATAAATATCTCGAAGCAAAAGCATCCTATGAAAAAGCTATTGCCAGTAAAGGGATACAGGGATGGCAAAAGAAAGATTGCCAGAACATGTTGAAAAAAATCGAGGCAGCCTTAAGCAAGGCGGAATGAAAATAGACTATTGCCACAAGTTCGCAAAACCATGCACACACTTGGGAGCTGCCGTGCGTGCCTCGTGTCTTACTTGTCGGCAGAAAAGAGGAAGTTTTATGAAAAGAATCGTAAAAATGGGAATCAGTCTGGTCTGTGGAGGGATACTTATGACGGCGCAGGCAGAAAAAG
>ERZ1034915.1162-NODE-1162-length-15253-cov-6.896302_pt1 | contig 15253 bp, 10 predicted proteins | sample MGYA00520592_ERZ1034915 | MGnify/ENA primary metagenome ERZ1034915 (study PRJEB33766, sample SAMN09781787) | gut metagenome | biome: gut microbiome | host: Homo sapiens | place: Madagascar | study: EMG produced TPA metagenomics assembly of the PRJNA485056 data... | reverse complement strand
GACTATCCCGCTGCAGTTTTACGCTGATTGAGCTGCTCGTGGTGATTGCGATCATAGCGATACTGGCGGCGATGCTGCTGCCGGCTCTCAACAAGGCGCGGGACAAGGCGAGGGCGATCAGCTGCGTGAGCAACCAGAGCCAGATTTCCAGACTGATGACTTTCTATCATGGGGACTACGATGGCTTTTACCCGTCGCCGAGCGGGGCGGGCATCTATCCGAACTGGCTGATCCAGATTACCACGGTTTATTTTTTCAACAACGATACCAACGTGGCGTGGAGCGCGCATTCGGCGGATAAGGGCCTGATCACGCGCTGCCCGGTGCGGAGTCTTGCGAACGAGGAATATTATGCGAAATACAGCAACCGCCATACATGGGTGATGTACGGGATCAACTACATGCATCTCGGTGCCGGGGCGAGCAATACCGCGCTCGGGAAGAAACTTTCGAGGATTTCGCAGCCGTCGCGGACGCTGATGGCGGCGGATTCCACGGCGGAGACGGGCTGGGGGCAGTTGATCAGTTGGGGATGGGCGGATGCGTATCCGTATGCGCGGCATTCCGGACGGAGCAATGCGATCTGGCTGGACGGCCATGTGGAGAGCGTGCCGACCGCCGCGCTGATCAATAATGAGAACGAATACTGGAAAGTGGAACGATAACAAAGGAGTATGAAGATGAAAAAACTGTTCTTTCTGACCCTGGCGTGCGGAGGCGCGATGCTGCTGAACGGCGCGGAGCTGAAACTTCAGCCCGCCGCGGATGGAATGCTGATCGACCGCAACGGCGACGGCGTGGTCGAATCGGTGCTGACGCATACGCAGGAGAAACCGGTGCTGGAGCTGTTGACCGGAAAGCTCGGGAACGGCATCCACCGGAGCGTGCTTGAATACAAACTGCCGGAGAAATCGGCGGTCGCCAAAGCGACTTTGACCGTGACCCTGAACGGCAGAACCGGGTGCCACCCGGATACTCCCGGCATCGCCGGGCCGGAAACCGTGCTGTGGGTCTATTGGGGCACGGAAGCCGACGGCAAGATCGGTCTGGCCGATGACGGCGCGGGAGAGAAAGCCGGGGTGATCCTGCCGAACCGGGCGGCGGATCTCTCCCGGCCGGTCGTGGTCGATGTGACGGAACAATTGAAAAAGGCGGTTGCCGCCGGGTTTCCGGCTGGAAGCCGCCGATGAGAAGAACGCCGCCGCGGCCTGGCGGATCCGTTCGAGCGAATTCGCCCGGCGCTATGCGGCTTCGTCGCTGCCGGTGCTGACCATCGTGACGGAGCAGGGAGGAAGGGGATGAAACACTGTCTGATCCTCGCCTCGCTCTGCTGCGGCCCGGCGCTGTTGTCGGGTGCGGCGGAGCTTCCCGTCTACCCTTCCGGGGGCGGGTTGAATCTGCGTGTGCCGGTGGTTGCCCCGGTTGCCGGGGGCGCGAAGGGAAACCGGCTTCCGTTTGAAATGGTCCGTTTCACCTATGAGTTGGCGCCGCACCTGACCGGGCTGGAAGCCGGGAGCGTGTCGCTGTTCGTGGAGGACAGCATGCGCCGTCCGGCCAAGGAGGTGCTGACGCTGGGCGGCCCGGCGGGGGAGTTGAAAGTCGTCATCCCCGCCGGCCCGTCGCAGGAGCGGAGGTTCCGGCTGGAGTCCGGCGAAAGCCGGGCCGACTCCCGGGGGACGCAGGCGCCGGGCAAGTGGCATAAGCTGCTCCTGACGTGGGGAAACGGCCGGGCCGGACTGACGCCGGAGAACGGCGAAACGCTGGAGGTGAAGCTGCCGGAAAACTTCACCGTGCAGCGGCTCGGCTGTTCCGCATCGCTGGTCGATGAGCTTGAGCTCAAAGGCGGCGGCGGAAGCTTTTCGATCGGCTGGGAACGGGATTACTCCGGCCGGCTGGTCCCGGCGGGGCAGGGGGGCGTTACGGCCGCCGTGCACGGCTTCGATACCTATGTGATCGGTTCCGACCCGGAAAAACGCGATTATCCGCTGGTTCAACTGCTGAACAGCACGAAAGAACGGCGGGAGGTCACCCTCCGCTATGAACTGCAATCGGAGGTGAACCGGATTCGGAACGTCCGGCAGGAGAAGCGGCTTCTGGAACCGGGGAGCAGCACGATGGTCCCGGTGATGTCCCCGGCCCTGCTGCAAAGCGACGTGTACCATCTGGTGATCTCGATCGACGGACTGTCGGCCCCGTTCCGGGTGAAAAAGAATTTTCTGCATGTCGCGCGCCGTCCGGAACCGGCCGGGCCGGGGCTTTTCGGACTGCACGACTGCGACGTGAAAGCCTTCGGTTTCTGGCCCGACGCGCTGCCGCTGCGGTATGCCCACAAGTATTTGCGCTGGGGATGGGTGCAGGGACCGGCTTTCGTGGACCACAGCACGGCTCCTGAACACGATCCGGCCGCGCCTCCGCAGGAGTGGAACTGGAACGCCGCGCTCGACTGGGAACTGATGGCGGGGCGGGAGCTTTTCGTTTCGCTGCAGAGTTATCCCTACTCGGCGTGGCACCGCGAGCGGGAGTATCCGCGCGGGATGAAACAGTGGCCGAGCGCGAAGGGCGGCGGCTTCCCGGACCTGAAAAAGTACGCCCGTTTCCTGCGGGAGAGCGCCGAACGTTATCGCGGCAGGATCCGGCACTACGAGATCGAGAACGAACCGAACGCGTATGGAATGCCGGAACATCCGGAGGATTACGCCGAGGTCTGCCGGACGGTTTACCGTACTGTGAAAGCGGTCGATCCCGACGCCCGCATCTACGGCGTCTGCGGCACCGGCAGTTTCCTGCCGTGGATGAAGCGGGCGCTGGCAGCCGGAGCGACGGGCAACTTCGACGTGCTCTCCTATCACACCTACACCACGCCGCGCCAGCCGGACCAGGCGAACCTGCGCCGTTTTCTCGGGGAGGTGCGGGAGGCGGCGCCTGCCGGAATCCGGCGTTTCAACTCCGAGACCGGCGTGCTTCAGGCGCTCCGCTACGAGGCGGACCGGCCGATTCCGCCGGAGACGGTGGCGCTGGCGGCGAAGGAGCGCCGGACCGGCTTCGTCTCCACGGCTTCATGGCCGGGCCGGGTTAACGACGAGTGGGAGGCTTCGGCTTCGATCGTTAAAAACGCGGTGATCAATCTGGCATCCGGTTCGGAGGGGTTCATCTTCTTCGGCTGGAACCCGGAGTGGCCGAAAGACGGTAAACTATGGACGGAGAGGGAGCCGGATTTTTCGCTGCTTTCAGCTACTCCGGCGGGTGAACGCACTCCGAGCCTGCTCAGTCTGGCCGTCGCGGTGCTGGCCGCGCAGTTTGAGAGCGCCGATCCCGGCAAGCCGTATCGCTGGCTGGATTCCGGCGAGGTGCGCGGCGCGCTTTTCAGTAAAGCGGCGGCGGGACGGGTCGCGGTGCTGTGGGCCGCGGATGCTGCGGCGGATGTGCTGGTGACCGCTCCGGGAAATGAGCTGGAAACGGTGAACGTCTTCGGTGAGCGCCGGATATTCCGCGCCGTGCCGGGGGCTGGACGGGACGGGCGGGGCGTGTTCCTGCTGCCGCTGACCACCATGCCGCGGTATGTGCATCTGGCGGATGGCGAATTGGAGGTGCTTTCCTCGCCGGTCAGCGCGGTCGAGGTTGAGAACATCGTCGGCGGGACGGGTTCCGTGGCTCTGACGCTGCTCAACACCGGCGACGAAGTCTGGAATGCCCGGCTTGAAGCGGGCGCGGTTCCGGGGCTTGTTGTTTCGCCGCGGGAAGAGGAGGTGGCAATCCGCCCCGGACGCCGCCGCAAGGTGAAGTTCGACTGTCGGCTGGAAGCCGGAGCCAAAGGGAGTGTATTTGAGCTGCCGGTCACGCTCCGGCTGCCGAACAATGTGGAACTGACCCGGGGCTGCCGGATCGGTGTTTCAGCCTCCGGCGCCGCCGGAGAAGTGCCGGAAAATTTTGTGCTTGCCGCCGGCGACGCGCTGGACGGCTTTGCCCCTGAACTGAAACTTGACCGGATTGAGCAAGCGGTGTTCGGCCGCCCCTCCGACACGGCTTCCATCCAGGAGGCGCACTTCTGGGGCGGTCCCGCCGAACTCTCCGGCGGTTTCCGGCTCGGCTGGAATCGCGAGGCGCTTTTTGTGGCGGGGCGGGTCCGCGATATTCACCCGAGGCTGCCGGAGGTGTGGCCGGGGGCGCTCGGCAGTTGCGTCGAGCTTTTCTTCGACTTCCGCACACCGGCGGAGGGGCTGGGGAAAGCGCAGTACGGCCGGAACGTCCTTCAGTTTCTGATCCTGCCGCCGGTGGCGGGAAAAACGAAACCGCAATTGTGGTGCCCGCAATTGCCGGAACTCCCGGCGGAGACGGTGCGGTTGTGCGGAGCAGCGCAGGATCGGCAGGAGTATTGGATCGGCCTGACCATCCCGTGGAAGCTGGTCCGCGCGGACGGCAATCCGCCGGAACGGTTCGGGTTTGACGCCGGAATCAACGGCTCTTTCGGCGATCGCGACGGGCGTAAGGCGCAGTTGATGCTGTTCGGCACCGCCCGGAACTTCTGCGACGCGTCGAAGTTCGGGATGATCCCGGTCGGGAAAGGACGGCGCGGGCAATGAGGGCGCAGTGGTTTTCCGAGGCGCGCTTCGGCATGTTCATCCACTGGGGATTGTATTCGATCCCCGGCGGCATCTGGCGCGGCAGGGAGATGTCGTACATCGGCGAATGGCTTCAGGCCTGCTTCCGCATTCCCAATCGCGAATACGGGGCATTGGCGGCGCGTTTCAATCCGGAGCGGTTCGACGCGGAGCAGTGGTGCCGCACCGCCCGCGACGCCGGTATGCGTTATCTGGTTTTTTCCGCCAAGCATCACGACGGATTCGCGATGTACCGCAGCCGGGTGGATTCCTATAACGTGGCTGATGCGACGCCGTTCGGCCGCGATCCCTTGGCGGAGCTGGCCGCCGCCTGTCCGAAGTACGGGCTGAAGCTGGGCATCTATTATTCGCAGGACCTTGACTGGCACCACCCGGACGGCGGCGACCCGGGACCGGAAAGCCCGAAGAATCACGGCATGTCGTGGGGGAACGACTGGGACTATCCCGCGCATCGCGGAAAACGGTTCCGGCGCTATTTCGAGGGAAAGGCGATTCCGCAGTTGACGGAGCTGCTGACCGGCTACGGGCCGGTCGGCATCATGTGGTTCGACTGCCCGCTGACGATTTCCCGCGAGGAGTCCGGCAGGATCGTGGAACTGGTCCGTAAACTCCAGCCGGACTGCCTGATCAACACCCGGATCGGGCATGGCTTCGGCGATTACGGCAGCTACGGCGACAACCAGCTTCCCGCCGCCCCCCCGAAGGGATGTGGGAGACGCCCGGAACGCTGAACCGCACCTGGGGATTCAAGTGGAACGACCACGACTGGAAAACTCCGGGTGAAGTGCTCTCCTTGCTGGCTTCGCTGGCGGAGAAGGATACCAACTACCTGCTGAACGTCGGGCCGATGCCGGACGGCTCCTTTCCGCCGGAGACCGTCCGGGTATTGCGGGAGACAGGCAAGTGGCTGGAACGGTACGGCTTCGCGGTTTACGGCTGCGGCGCGAATCCCTTTCAATGTTCATTTGACTGGGGATATGTGACCGTGGAGCAAAGACCGGGAAAACGGACCCGGCTTCATCTGATCATCCGGGATTTCCGGCCGGAAATCCGGCTGTACGGTCTGGAGGAGGTGGTGGTCCGCTGCTGGGCTGCGGCGGAGCCGGAATGCCCCGTCGAATTCGGGTGTTCCGGCGGCCGCTGCCTGACCATCCGCCTGCCGGAACGGCTGCGTGCCCGGCTTTTGCCCGTGGTGACGCTGGAGCTGGCGTGCCGGAACGCTCCGGCAGTCTGTACGGACCTCGTGCCGCTTGACCATGTCCTGCGGCTGCCTGCCGCGCGGGGCACGATCCGTCACGGGCAGCGGGAGGCCGCCGTGGAACCGGCGGAGCTTCGCGGCCTCGGCGCCGCCGGGGAACGTCATCCCGCCGTCAGTCACTGCTGTCTGGACCGGACCGGCAATCTGGCGGAGTGGCACAACCCCGCCGACCGGATCGAGTGGGAAGCGTACTTCCCGGAGGAGGGACGGTACCGGGTCGAAGTGGTCACCGTCTCGGGGATTCACGGCGCGGCGTGGAAAACCGGGCAGAAGGTGGAGCTGGCCGTCAGCGGCGACGGAGGCGCCGCGAACGTGCTGGTCGCCACTTTGAACGGCCGTCCCGACCCGTCCGCTTCCGACCGGTGTTATATACGCGGAAGCGCGGAGGCCGGCACGCTCTCCCTGAACGGAGTCGGGCGGCGGAAGATTTCGCTGCGGATGCTCGACTGTCCGGACCGGGAGGCGCTGGCCATGACGCTGGCGGAACTCCGGCTGGTCCGGCTGTGACTTCGCGAAGCGGCGTCCCTATTCCCGGGGAGCGGGGAGCTGCTTCTCCTTGAGCGCGCGGGCGACTTCTCCGGCGACGAGTTCGGCGCCGGCGCGGTTGAAGTGGGTGCGGTCGGGCTGCTGTTCGGGCGTGACATAGAAGAGTTCGGCGCTCTTTTCCGGGCCGTACTTTTCCAGCGCCGCGACGGTGGCGTTGTAGAGATCGATCACCGGAGTGCCGGTTTCGGCGCCGACCTTGCGGACCGCTTCGGGATAGCCGCCGAGGGTGTTGCGGACTTTCGCGCCGTCGAAGATGCGCCGGGCGACCGGAGTGCAGAGGACGACTTCGCCCTTGCGTTCGCGCACGTCGGCGATGAAACGCTTCAGGTACTCCTGATAGCTGCCGTCGGCCGGAGCGTAGCGTTCGGGGGAATCCTTCTTCTGGTCGTTGTGGCCGAACTGGATCAGCACGAGATCGCCGGGCGAGAGCTGCGCCAGAAGCTTCTCCCACCGTTTTTCAGCGACGAAACTTCTGGTGCTGCGCCCGCCGACCGCGAGGTTGATGACCCGCACATCGGGAGGGCAGAATTTCTGAAGCATCTGCCCCCAGCCGGCCCGGTCTCCCGCGCGGTTCCAGTTTTCGACCGTGGAATCCCCGGCGATGAAAATTTTGCGCGTGGTGTCCGGTTTCAGGGCGAGGTTGCTGAAGACGACGTTTTTGCCGACGGCTCCGGCCATCGGCTGAACCCGGCATAATACAGCCATCGCATCGGCGTCGCCGGTGTCGAAGAAGAGTTCAAGCCGCTGCCTGCCGCCGGGGGCGGTCGGAGAATTCAGCGAGGCGAACTCCTGTTTGTCCTTGTTCAGCTTGACGTTGAGGTAGGCGATGCCGGGCTGATCGCTTTCCACGTCAGCGCTGAACACCAGCTTCGTGTGCGGCGCGGCGGCGAAGTACTGGACGAATGCGCCGTGCGAGCCCTTTTCCTTGAGGACAGTCATCTTGAGTTTGCCGTCCTCCAATCCGGTCTGAACGACATCCGGGTAGGCATTCCGCCAGTGTTTTTCCCCTTCGGAGAAATCCAGATTCCGGACCTTCAGTTCCGCCGCCGTCAGGCAGCCGGACAGCATTGCGAGGGAAAACAGCCAGTTGAGTTTCATAAAACCGATCCTTTCCTGTTAGGTGAAACAAAAAGTGATAATCTGACACAGTCACAATGTAATTATACAATATTTCATGTCAAAACGCAAGAGGTAATTCCCAGGAAAATTGATTTTTCATGGAGCGATTGTATCGAAACCGGTGGATTTCGCAGCGGGGATAGTGAAAAGGCCAATCGGGAAAATGAGGGGATGTAACCGTTTTGCCGGAATTGCAGAGAAAAAGATACAGATGGAGGATGAAAAGATATTTTCATTCCGGATTTCTAAAATATTTGTTCCGGGGGCTGGAATTTTGGGAAAATCGCGTTATCTTAATCGTATATCCTACAGTTTTCCGGACGGCTCCGCCGATCCGGGCAACCCATCAGTAAAGAGGTGTAATCATGGCAAAGATGGCGAAAGCTGCGGTGCTGGTCGCTCCCGGCAAATTTGAAATCAAGGAATTCCCGATTCCGCCGATCGGCGACGATGAGATGCTGGTCAAGGTGGAAGGGTGCGGCGTCTGCGGCACCGACGGCCATGAATACAAACGCGATCCTTTCGGTCTCTGCCCGGTGGTGCTCGGTCATGAAGGTTCGGGCGTGATCGAAGTGCTCGGCAAGAACATCACCCATGACTCCGCCGGTCTTCCGGTCAAGGTCGGCGACCGGATCGTGACCTGCGTGATCCCGTGCGGCCAGTGCAGCGCCTGCCAGAATACTCCGGCGCGCACCAACCTCTGCGAGCATTGCGGCGTGTACGGCCTGTTCCCGGACGACGACACCCACCTGAACGGCTACTATGCCGAGTATTTGAAAATCCGTCCGAATTCGACTTTCTTCGTGGTGAACGGTCTTTCCCTCGACCAGCGCATGCTGATCGAACCGGCGGCGGTTGCGGTCCATGCGGTCGAGCGCGCCAAGACCACCGGGTTGCTGAACTTCAACACCAAGGTTCTGGTGCAGGGCTGCGGCCCGATCGGACTGATGGTGCTGGCGGTGCTGCGCACGATGGGCATCGACAATATCATCGCGGTGGACGGCAACGACAACCGCCTCGAACTCGCCGGAGAGATGGGCGCGACCCATACCTTCAACTTCACCAAATATGCGAAGTTCGAGGATATGCTTGAGGAAGTGAAGAAGGATACCGACGGCCTCGGCGCCGGATTTGTGTTCCAGTGCACCGGCGTTCCGGCGGCGGCCGCGAATGCGTGGAAGATGGTCCGCCGCGGCGGCGGTCTCTGCGAAGTCGGCTTCTTCCTGCCGAGCGGCACCTGCACGATCGATCCGCACTACGACCTCTGCAACAAGGAGGTCACCGCGGTCGGTTCTTGGGTCTATTCGCCGCAGGATTATCCGATCGCGTTCGCGTTCCTGCGCCGCGCGGCCGGAATCGGCCTGCCGATGGAAAAGCTCGTGACCCACCACATCCCGCTGGAGAACATCCAGGAGGCGCTGGAGGTCAACGTGAATATGAAGGGCATCAAGGTCGCGGTGGTCGTCGAATAACGCGATCCGTCTTTTGATCCATTGTCCGGCGCAGGCCCCATCGGGAACCGCGCCGGATTTTTGTGTAACCGGAGAGAAGAGATGTTTACCGAGTTTCTGGTCAGGATGTTTGTGAAAGAACCGGAGAATACCGGCAATCTGAAAGTGCGCCAGGCATACGGCGAACTGGGCGGAATGGTCGGTGTCGCCTGCAATGTGGCACTGTTCGCCGCGAAGATGACGGTCGGGCTGATTTCCGGCAGCATTGCGGTGCTGGCCGACGCGGTGAACAACCTCTCTGACGCCGGCTCTTCGGTGGTGGCCCTGATCGGCTTCCGGATGGCGGCCAAACCGGCCGACGATGAACATCCCTTCGGCCACGGCAGGCTCGAATATGTGGCCGGGCTGGTGATCGCGGTAATCATCATCGCGGTCGGCATCGACTTCTTCAAGAGTGCGGCGGAGCGGATTTTTCACCCGGTTGAAACGGTGGTTTCCAACTGGGGGATGCTGGCGGTCGCGCTGGCGATTCCGGTGAAGTTCTGGATGTTCCTCTTCAACCGCAAACTGGGGAAAAAGATCGACTCCACCGTGCTGCAGGCGACGGCGTTCGACAGTCTGAGCGATATTCTGACCACCTCCGTGGTGCTGGCGTCGGCGGCGGTGTCGCGTTTCACCAGCTTCCCGGCGGACGGTTACGCGGGTGTCGCGGTGGCGGTGCTGATCATTCTCGGCGGCATCAAGGTGGTGCGCGACACGGTCAATCCGCTGCTCGGCGAGTGCCCGGACCGCCAACTGGTCGAGGAGTTGGAGCGCAAGATGCTGGAAAATCCCGACATCTGCGGCGTTCATGACCTGATCCTGCACAACTACGGTCCCGGCCGGTATTTTGCAACTGCCCACGCCGAGGTGAATTCCGACTGCGATCCGGTGAAGATTCACGATTCGCTGGAACGGACGGAGCGGGAGGTGGCGCTGGCGCTGCCGGTCCAGCTCACTTTGCATTGCGATCCGTTCGACCGCGACGACCCTGAATACAAGTCGTGGCGGCTGGCGACGGTGAACGCCGCAGAATCGATCGACCCGCGGTTCCGGGTCTATGACTTCCGGATGGCGAAAACGGCGCATTGCCGGCATCTGCGCTTCAATCTGCTGGTGCCGCGCAATTATGCGCTGAGCAACCGGGAGTTGCGTGAGCGGATACAGACGATCCTGCGGGAACGCGATCCCGGAGTGAAGGTCTCGCCGGTGGTGGAGAATACCTTTGTCTGACAACGCGGACCGGCGGAGCCGTCCGGAAAAAACTGCAGGATATGCGATTGGAACAACGCGGTTTCTCCGAAATTCCAGCCTCGGAACAGATATTTCAGAACACTTGATATCCGTAAAAGGGGCAAAATGACCGGGGGCGTTTCGCGTATCAGAAACGGATAACGCTGATGCCGTTGCGGGTGACGACCTGTTCGGCTGCCCAATCAGGCGGAAGCGGCTTCTTTTTGAGATTCCGCAAGGTGATGAACAGGCGGCTTCCGGGATGACTGGCGGCGAGCAGCTTGTCCGTTTCCTCTTCCTTATACCAGCGTGAGGCATATTCCGGATAGTTGTTCAGCCCGTATTGAAGCTCTCCGGGCTTGCCGATCAGCACGAGGTCGGTTCGTTTCAGAAGCCAGGCTGTCGCCTGAAGCGTGCCGCGGTCAACCAGGATGATGTCGCCGCGCCGTACCGGTATTTCCTCCAGGCACTGCCGGATGCCGACGGCCGTCGCTTTGTCGCCGAGGGCGATATCCGGGACGGCATTCAACCCGAATACGATCGCCGGGGCCATGCCGAAGAGAAAGACGGCGGACTGCACCGGCGCCGTCCAGCGGCGGCTGCGTATCAGTGCGACTCCCCACGCCAGCAAGGCCAGCAGCGTCAGGTACGGGAAAAGATTCCATTTGCCGTAGAGCTCGGGCAGGGCGGGAATGAACCGCCAGACGATCAGGCCGACGGTTGCGATCACGGCAGGGGCGGCCAGCAGCAGGCCGAGGCTTTTGAAGGTGATGTCGAGAATTTTCCGGGCGGAGCCGGGGCGCAGCCGGAAGGCTTCGAGCGTGCCGGCGGCGATCAGGGCGGCCAGCGGCGGGAAACAGGGCAGAATATAGGTGCCGAGCTTGCAGCTTGAGGCGGAAAAGAGCAGGAACGGGAGTACTGCCCAGCAGAGCTGGAAACGGTACAGCGGCCAGCGGAACAGTTCGCGTTTCCAGCCCATCCAGGCTGCGGCGCAGTAGAGGCCGGCAGGCAGCATCCCGCCGAGCAGGACCGGGATAAAGTACCAGAAGGGTTCCGGGTCCCGGTCGTAGGTATTGCCGGTGAACCGGTTGAAGTGCTCCTCCTCGATGAAGTAACGCCAGAAGTCCGGTTCCTGGTGGTGGATCGCCAGCGCCCACGGCAATGCGACCAGCAGGGCCGCGGCGAAAGGAAGCCACGGATAGACGAAAATCTTTTTCCACTCCTTCTGCCAGAGCAGAAAGGGGACGATCACCACGGTCGGAACCGCGAAAGCCAGCAGCCCCTTGAGCAGGAAAGCGGCTCCGGTTGCGGCTCCGGCGGCGGCCAGCCATGCCGCGGTCGCCATCCGGGTTCGCGCGCTCCAGGCGAAATAGAAGAAACCGATGGTCAGCGTCAGCGCCGCCGTGAGCTGGCTGTCGAGCACGGCGAAGGTGCCGACACCGTAGACAAGGCCGCAAAGCAGATAAATCCCGGTCGCCAATACCGGCAGACGGGGATCGGAGCTGTTCGTTTTCAGCAGCCCGAAGAGCAACAGTGCGGTGATGCCGACGGCCAGCGCGGAGGGCAGGCGCAGCGCGAATGCGTTTTCTCCAAAGTATTTGAAGCTTAATGCGGTGAGTTGATAGCCCAGCGCCGGTTTTTCAAAATAGCGGACATCGACGAGCTTCGGAGTGATCCAGTTGCCGGAGGCGAGCATTTCACGGGGAATTTCCGCATACCGGAATTCATCCGGCCGGATCATCTGACGGCTGCCGAGCGGCAGGATATAGGTTGCCAGGTAAAACAAGATCAGCAATGTGACCGGAAGGCGTCTGGAATCAAAAATCTTCAAAAGCATCTGTTATCCTTGACTATGTTGGTTTATTTCATTAATATAGCATGGAAAAAGATTCAGGAGGTGGCCGTTTGATTAAAGTTTCGTCATCTTCGTCTTTTGCCGCCACCGCGGCAGGGTGACGAGGAAAGTCGTTCCCCGGTTGACTTCACTCTCCACTTCGATGGTTCCTCCGGCAACGGAAACGATCGCCTTGACCAGACTGAGCCCCAGACCGTTGCCCGGCAGGCTCCGGCTGGAATCGGAACGGTAAAATCGTTCGAAAATATGAGACCGGGCTTCCGGCGGTATTCCGCAGCCGGTATCGCTGATGCGGAGCGTGAATTCCGAATCGCCGGGTTCCAAACGGACGGAAACCGTACCGCCGGACGGAGTGAATTTGATCGCGTTGTCCAGCAGATTGGCCAGCAGCCGCTGGTATTTCACTTTGTTGCCGCAGGCGGAAAGCGGTTGTGCCGGAAGCTCCTGATGCAATGTAATCCCCTTATCCTCGGCCACTGTGGAAAAAAGTTCCAGTACCGCGGCGGTGAGGGCGGTCAGGTCAAGATCATCAAAGTCATCCTGGGCAATGCCGGATTCGGTCTGGGTAATCTCCAGCATGGTATTGATCATAGTCAGCATTTCGGCACACTCTTCGGCTACATCGCCGGCCAGTTCCGAGCTGTCTTCGGGATTGAGCACGGCTAATTCGGCCTTGCCCCGGATGCGGGTGATCGGAGTGCGCAGATCATGGGCGATGTTGTCGGAGATTGTTTTCAGTTCCTTCAGTAATTTTTCGGTGTTGGCTGTCATGTTATTGAAGGCGTCGACCAGATTGTCGATCTCTTCGCCCTCATCGCCATGCCCGACCCGCAGCGAAAAATCTCCGGCTTCGATTTTCCGCGCCGCGCAGGTGACCCGGTCCACGCCCCTGATGAATTTGCGCGCCAGCAGCCAGCCGGCCCATGAACCGATCAGCAGCATCAGCAGCACCATCGAATTGAAGATGAAGACCAGGCTGGACAGATTCTCCTGAATATCCATCAGACTGTAGCCGATGACCAGGATATTGCCGTCGATCAGCCGTTGGTTCAGCACGCGGATCGGAGCGCACTTGCCGGAGAGAGTGGCAAACCAGCGGGAACAGCGGTATTTCGCAAAGTCCTGTCCGGTAAAAAAAGGCAGCAGCCGCTCCCGGAAGTCGGACCGGGCCAGAACCCTGCCGTTTTCGGAGAGCAGCAGGAAGAATATCTGGTTTATGCCTTCTCCGTAAGATTCGCTGTTGAATTTATGATTCATAACCGCGGCCCGGTCGACCAGCGTGAGTTCCCGGACCCCTATGGTCAGCGAAGGCCACCGGACGATGAATTCCTGAAGCCGGTTGCCGGCGGTGCCGATCAGCAGATAGTGGCCGTGGTTGCGGGAACCGTGGTAGGCGGCGAACAGCGGCTTCCAACCCGCTATTTTCTGGCCGACCACAGCGAACACGTCCGGCGGCACCTGGTCGAAGTTGAGGGCGACCGAAGCGGCCGCAAACTCGTCGCCGGTCAGGTATTCATATTCGAATTCCTGAACGAAAGTCAGCAGCTTCTGATCGATGGTGTTATAAAGGTGGTTGCGCTGGTAGAGATAAACCGCGGCGAAGCAGAAACAAGTGGAAACTGCGAAGAGCAGGGCATAGCCGAGGGCGACTTTGAACTTCACCGTCCGGAAAGGAGGGCGGTCACTCCAGAACATACCCGAAGCCCCGGACGGTACGGATCAATTTGCGTGCAAATGGCTTATCTATTTTTTCGCGCAGCCTGCAGACCCGTGATTCAACGATATTGGTCCGGGTGTCGAAATGGTATTCCCACACATGTTCCATGATGGTGTTTTTGGAGACGACGCGCCCCTTGTTGCGCATCAGATATTCGAGCAGCTGGTATTCCAGCGGCTGCAGCTCGATCCGTTCACCGCCCCGGACCACCTTGCGGCTGATCAGGTCGAGGGTCAGGTCCTCTACTGTCAGCACTGTCGGTTCCGCGGCGCAGCTGGCGCGGCGTAATTGCGCGTGTACCCGTGCGATCAGTTCCGCCATGGAAAACGGCTTGGCCAGATAGTCGTCGCCGCCTTTTTCCAAACCGGTGATTTTGCTTTCCACCGAATCCTTGGCGCTGAGCACGATGATCGGCAACTTGAGCCCGGCGGCACGGAGCTCCTCAATCACGGTGAAACCGTTCAGTTTCGGCAGCATCACATCGATCACTGCCGCGTCGAAAGGGGCGCTCTTGGCTTTGAATAGACCGTCAAGTCCGTCGGCGGCATGACAGGTCTCGAATCCCGCCTGTTGGAATCCCTTGAGTATAATCTCCGCCGTCTTGGCGTCATCTTCGATCAGCAGAATCCTCATGGAGTTCATTCCCGGGTTGCAATTGCTTCCATTCTTTATTTCAGTAATATATCATGAATTTCCGGGGACGCAATAGACGGAGTGTTTGCGTTTTATTATTTTATGCTGCGTACAAGTTTCTTGAACCGGGACGCGGCGTTATTTTTCAAGGCAGTACGGCGCTTGGCTTCCGTCATGACAGATATTTTTTGACAGTGCGCCGGTCCAGCCCCGCGAATTCAGCGACCGCCTGGCAACTGCCGAGGCGGTTGTAGCCGCGCCTGAGATAGAGGCGCAGCAGCTCTTCCCAGGTAAGATCGGTCCGGTCCAGTGCGGTTTCGAGTTCTCCGGTTTCCTGCGTGGCCGCCGGAGTGTATTCTCCCCGGATCACCAGATTGCGCACACACTGCTCAAGCTCGCGCACGTTGCCCGGCCACGGATAAGAGGCGCCGAGGTGCCGCCGAATCCACCTGACCGCCTCCGGAGTGAAACGGGCGGCCTCCTGATGCCCTAGAATCCGTTCCGACAGGATTGCCACGAAGTGTTCAAGCTCCCGGTCGTCGCCGGAAACCAGTTCGCGCAGCGGAACCGTGCTGACCGTATCGGCGCAGAGCCGGTAATAAAGATCGTTGCGGAAAGTTTTTGTGCGGCATGCTTCACCGAGGTCGCGATTGGTCGCGGCGATGATTTTCCCCCGGAATTCCAGCAGCCGGTTGTCGCCGAGCCGCTGGAATTTGCGGCTTTGCAGCACCCGCAGCAGTTTCACCTGGGTTTCCGGCGGAATTTCACCGATCTCATCGAGAA
>ERZ1034915.1160-NODE-1160-length-15303-cov-5.537644_pt1 | contig 15303 bp, 10 predicted proteins | sample MGYA00520592_ERZ1034915 | MGnify/ENA primary metagenome ERZ1034915 (study PRJEB33766, sample SAMN09781787) | gut metagenome | biome: gut microbiome | host: Homo sapiens | place: Madagascar | study: EMG produced TPA metagenomics assembly of the PRJNA485056 data... | reverse complement strand
GGTGGTGGGCGTCGGCTTCATCATCGGCGTCATCCAGGATTCCGTGGAGACCTGCCTGAACTCCGCTTCCGACGTGGAGTTCGCGGCTACCGCCGAATACCATTCCTGGATCAAGCAGGGCCGCCAGCTTCCGGCCTTCATGTATTCCAAGAAGGAACGCGCCAAGCTCGGCATCGAAGCTTGATTGCGTACCGGCTTAGCCGCCGATGCGATATCGCAGGGAACCGCTTTGGAAGTTCGCTTCCGGAGCGGTTCTTCCGCATTCGGCGTATTTGGGTGGATATGGGGAGTCTTTCCAGGCTTGTGCGTGGCTTCCGCATGACCCGTATAATCTTATGGTGGTAATCGCAGGCGAAATACAAAACGGAGGTCCGTGGGCGTGGTGCTGAAATCGGCGAAACTGGTGAAGCAGCTCATCGCCATCTGCTGCGCGGGCGTCATGGCGGCCAGCGCCGCCGCATGCGGGGCCAATACGGACACACGCACACAGATCACCGTATGGTCGTGGGAGCCGAGCATGAAACAGGTCATCGCCGGCTTCGAAAAAGACAATCCCGACATCCACGTGGTTTGGAAGAACACCAGCGGTTACGACAAACTCAACAACGCCATCCAAGACGGTTACGGCATTCCCGACGTGGTGCAGCTGGAATATTACGCATTGCGCCAGTACGCGGTCAGCAGCCAGCTCGTGCCCATCACCGGCAGAACCGAAGGCTATGCCGATTTCTACACGCCCGGCACCTGGGCGTCGGTGCAGCTCAACGGACGGGTGTACGGGCTTCCCATGGACTCCGGCCCGATGGCCTTCTTCTATAACAACAGCGTGTTCGAACAGGTTGGCGTGGACGCGTCCAAGATTCGCACATGGGACGACTACTACGAGGCCGCCAAAAAACTCAAGAAAATCGGCGTGTACATCACCGCCGATTCCGGCGACGCCAGCTTCTACGACACGATGATCTGGCTCGCCGGCGGACGCCCGTTCTCCACGTCCAACGATGGCAAGAACGTGACCATCAGACTCACCGAAGATAAAGGCACCCGCGAATTCACCGAATTCTGGCAGAAGATGATCGATGAGGGTTTGGTGGCAACAAACCTCACGTCATGGTCGGATCGATGGAAATCGGCCGTGGGACAAGGCAAAGTCGCCTCGCTGTTCTCCGGCGCATGGCTGCCTTCGCTGCTCATGTCCGACATTCCCGGCGCGGCCGGCCTGTGGCGCGTGGCCCAGATGCCGACGCCCGACGGCAAGGCCACCACATCGGAAAACGGCGGTTCGGCCCTTGCCGTGCTGCAACGTTCCCGCAAACCCGAAGCCTCATACCGTTTCATCGAATACGCCTGCCACAATGCCAAAGGCATCACAACCCGCGTGGATGGCGGCGCGTTCCCAGCCGACAAAAACACCCTATCCGACTCGAAATTCCTCAGCAAGACCACGGTGACCGACGACCGTGGCATCGAAGTGCCCTATTTCGGCGGGCAGGAATACAACCGCGTGCTGTCCCAGGGCGCGGAGAACGTGTCGACCGGATACCAGTATCTGCCGTTCGAAGTGTATGCGCGCAGCGACTTCCGGTCCACGGTGGGCAAGGCCTACAAATGGTCGAGCCTGCTGCGCAAAGAGCAGAACAGGCTCAACATCATCGCCGCAGGCGGTCAGGTCTCCGACACCTCCAACATCGGCGATGCGTTGAAGAACACCGAATCGTCCGACCGCATCAAACTTAAGGGCGGCATAGCCCTATGGCAGAAGGACCTGAAAGAATACGGAGCCAACCAGGGCTTCACCATCCAATAGCGTCTGTGTAATTGGTTTAATCGATTGCGGCCTGCGGATAGCGCATTATCCGCAGGCCGTCGGTTTTCAGATTGCCGGGCTATGATCGCCGGTTCCCGTCGCTGGCTCTTGAATCAGCGGACGTTGCGGTCGTAGATGTGCCGCATGCCCTTGAAAATCAGGTCCGGATCGTAAATGTCGATCATGTTCGTGTCGTCGGCGAACACGCGGCTCAATCCGCCCGTCGCCACCACACGGAAATCCTCGTCGATCTCCTTATGGAACTGCGCGATCGTGCGTTCGATGCCGCCGAGGAAGTTGTAGTACAGGCCCGCCTGCATGGCCGGTTTCGTGGACTTCGCCAGAATCGACTTCGGACGGGTGATCTCCACTTCCGGCAGCTGCGCCGTCCCTTCCCACAGTGCGGCCGCGGCGGTGCGGATACCGGTGGTGATCAGTCCGGAAATCACCGACGCGTCCGCGGTGACGTAGTTGAACGTGGTGGCCGTGCCGAAATCAGCCACCAGAATCGGCCCGCCATACTCGTAATACGCGCCCGCGCAGTCGGCGATGCAGTCCGCGCCCATGTTCTGCGGATTGTCCATGCGGATGTTGAGTCCCGTTTTGATGCCCGGTCCCACGATCATCGGATCGATGTCGAGGAACTTCACGATGCTCGCACGGAACGAATGCATGACCTTCGGCACCACGGACGAAATGATCACATCATCGACATCCGCCGGCTTGTAGCCGCTCAAAGCCAGGAACTGCGTGATCATCAGCCCGTATTCGTCGGACGTGTGGTTCGCCTTCGTGGTGATGCGGTACGTGCCCGCGATGCGCCCATCGTCGATGAAACCGATCACGACGTTCGTGTTGCCGATATCCACAGCCATCAGAAGCATGTTGCGTTCTCCTTCGCGTTTTGCGGAAGTTCCGTTGAAATATTGCGATTATTGCGATTGATACGGTTATTGCGATTCGAAAATGCTGCGGTTAGCGCCGTTCGCCGTCCGCACGCATGGCTGCGAGCTTGACAAGAATACGTTTCGCAAGTGCGTCCTTGCCCATCTTGCTCCATCGTTCGATGCTTGGCCTGTCTGCGGTTTCGCCCGGCGTCAGCACCGTCACCACGTTCGTGTCCGCTGCGAAACCGGCGCCGGGGGTGCGCAGGTTGTTGGCCACCAGCATGTCGCAATGCTTGCCGTTAAGCTTCTTCGCCGCGTTGGCCTCAAGGTCGCGCGTCTCCATGGCGAATCCGCACAATGTCTGGTCCGGCCGCTTATGTTCGCCGGCCCAAGCCAGAATGTCCGGATTCGAGGTGAGTTCGAGTTCGATGCTGCTGCGCCCGTTCTTCTTGATCTTGTCCCGGGCCTGCTCGACCGGACGGAAATCGCCGACGGCCGCGGCCATGACGGTGATGTCCGTGTCCGCGAACCGGTTCGTCACCGCGTCGAACATATCCCGTGCGGTCGTGACATCGACCACATCCACGCCATACGGGGCGTCCAACGCCACCGGACCGGACACAAGCGTCACCTGCGCGCCCAGATCGCGTGCCTGTTCGGCCAAGGCATACCCCATCTTGCCGGTGGAATGGTTGGTGAGGAACCGCACCGGATCAAGCGGCTCCTGCGTCGGGCCGGCGGTGACGAGCACGGCAAGTCCCTTAAGCGGCAGCTCGCCGTCCGGACGATTCGCAAGCAGCAGCGCTTCCACCGCCGTTTCGATGCGTGCCGGCTCCTCCATACGCCCTTTGCCGGCGTCGCCGCAGGCCAGCATGCCGCTTTCCGGCTCCACAATCGTCCAACCGAGCTCACGGCAGGTATTGAGATTGCGTTGCGTCACGGCGTTGTCATACATATGCACGTTCATGGCGGGGCACAGGATCTTCGGTCCCTTGTCGTACGCGAGTATGGTGCTGGTCAGCTGGTCATCGGCGATGCCGCAGGCGATTTTCGCGATGATATCGGCGCTCGCCGGAACGACTGCCAGCAGATCCGCCCACTTCGCGTCGGCCACGTGGCTGATCTGCAGCGGACCGTCCGGTCCGGGCGTCACGTCGGCCGTAGCGCCGGGACGATGTCCGGCGGCGAACATGGACGTGCGTGTCGGCGTGTGGGTGAGGGAACTGAACGTCAGGGGAGTGACGAACTCCTGTGCGGCGGCGGTCATCACCACACGCACCTCATGCCCCTGCTTGCTCCAATCGGAGGCGAGATGGCAGGCCTTGAACGCGGCGATGCTGCCGGTGACCCCCAAAAGAATATGCGCCATGGATCAACCGTCCTTCTCGTTGTGACCTGCCGCGACTGCGTCAAGTATATAACCGGGCCGAAGCCTCCGCGCGCTTTGCGGGCGAATCCGAACGGGCCGCGGGTATGGCGGACGGTAGAATCAGGCCGTGGTGATCGACCTCACGCAGGCGGTCAACCGCAATCACAACACATAATCGAAAATACGAAGAGGAGAAATCCCATGTCGTCACCTACCGGTGCGCACGGCGAAGCCGACGCAACCAAACAGGAGAACGAACAGCAGCCGCAGTCCACGGCAAGCACCGACGCCACGCTGAACGCGCGTGCGAAATCGTCGAACGGCGCGAAATCGCAAGGCCCGAAGAAGTGGCTTATCGCGTTGATCGCCATCATCGCCGCCGTCGCGGTGATCGTCGCCATTGCAGTGACGCGCGGCAAAAACGATGACGCGAACACTTCCGGCGTAACTAAAGCCGACACCGTCACCATCGGGCTCAAACTCGCCCCGGTCAGCCTCGACATCCGCCACCAGTCCGGATCGGCCATCGAACAGGTGCTGATCGGCAACGTCTACGAAGCGCTGCTGTCGCGCGACTCCGACAACAAAGTGCAGCCGGGCCTCGCGAAATCCTGGGACATTTCCAAGGACGGCAAGACCTACACCTTCCATCTCAACCAGAACATGACCTTCTCCAACGGCGACAAGCTCGACGCTGACGACGTGGCCTGGTCCATCAACCAGCTCAAGGAGAAGCAGTACTACAACGCCAACCAGGTGGCCAGCCTCGACAAGGCCGAAGCGGTGGACGCCAACACGGTCAAGCTCACCCTTTCCACCCCCGACTCCAACCTGCTGTGGTATCTGACCGGACGTCCTGGCCTCGTGTTCGACAAAAACGCCAAATACAACGCGAAAACCGAAGCGGTCGGCTCCGGCCCGTATACCGTCGAATCCTTCGACTCGGCCAGCAAAATGGTACTCAAAGCCAATCCGAAATATTGGGGAACCGCGCACAAGCCGGCCACCCAGAACGTGGTGATCCGCTTCCTCACCGACGACAACGCAGCCGTCAACGCGCTGAAAAGCGGTGACGTCGACGTGCTTTCCCCGGTGAACGCCACGCTCGCCAAATCATTGGATGCCAGCACATACACGGTGTCCGCGGCCGACGGCAGCGACAAGTTCGTCCTCGCCTTCAACTGCACGAACGCCAAACTCAAGGACAAGCGCGTCCGTCAGGCCATCCGCTACGCCATCAACCACAAGGAGATTATCGCCTCCCGAGGCAACGTCGACTACGCGCTCGGCGGTCCGATCCCGTCCGTCGACCCCGGTTACGAGGACCTGACCGGCCTGTACCCGTACAACGTGGACAAGGCCAAGGAACTTATGAAGGAAGCCGGTTATACCACCGACAAGCCGTTGCGGCTCACCCTCACCTACGCCAACACGTACGGCACCGAACTGGGCGACCAGCTCAAGAGCCAGCTCGCCAAAATCGGCATCGATTTGAAGATCGACTATGTGGAATTCTCCACATGGCTGCAGAACGTGCACGCCAACGGCGACTACGAGCTGTCATTGGTGGACCACGCCGAAAGCCACGACTTCTACAAGTGGACCACGCCGGACTACTACTACCATTACGACGGCAAGCAGGCGCAGAAACTGTACGCCAAGGCTTTGGAAGCCACTGACGAGGCCGACAGCGCGAAATACCTGAAGCAGGCGGCGAAGGCCGTAAGCGAGGACGCGCCGGCGGACTGGCTGTTCGGCTACCGCGTGACGGTGGCCGTCAACAAGCACGTGCAGGGCTTCCCCAGCAAGCTCAGCCAGACGGTGCTGCCATTGTGGCGGATCTCCAAGAATAAGTAAGGGAACGGTATTTCCATGCGATTCGTGGGAAAGCGGCTGGCGCTGTTCGTAGCGGCTTTGGTGGGCCTGTCCGCGCTGGTGTTCGTGATGCTGCGCGTATTGCCGGGAGACGTCGCCGCGGTCATCGCCGGCACGAACGCCACCCCCGAACGCATTGCGTCGCTGCGCGCCGAATTCGGCTTGGACAAGCCGCTCGTCGCACAATATGGCGATTGGATGGCGGGCATGCTGCATGGCGACCTCGGCGTGTCCGCAGTCGGCGGACGGCCGGTCGCGCGGCAGATCGCCATGCGCGCCGCCGTAACGTTCCCTCTGATTGTGCTGAGCCTGCTGATCGCGCTGGCGATCGGCCTGCCGCTTGGCTGCGCGGCCGTCCTGACACGCAATCCGCGGCTGCGCGGCCTGTTTCACGGCATTGCGATCGTGGGCGGCGCGGTGCCCGCATTGTGGGGCGGCCTACTGCTGATCCTGCTGTTCTCCCGTGGCACGGGACTGTTGGGATTGCTGCCCGCGCAAGGCTTCCCCGACACCGGCTGGGCCACGCCGGGAAAGGCCCTGTCCTGTCTGCTGATGCCGGCGCTCACCACCGGCATCACAGCCGGCGCGTCCATCATGCGCTACACGCGTGCCGCAGTGGGGGATATGGCCTCATCGCAGGCGGTGGACATGGCCATGGCCTGCGGCATGACCCGCAAGCAGGCGGTATTGCGCGTGGCGTTGCGTCTGGCCACTGCGCAACTGGTGTCGGTGGTCGGCCTGACCTTCGCGCAAATGATCACCGGCGTGATGGTGGTGGAAAACCTGTTCGCCCTGCCGGGTCTTGGCGCCATGCTGGTCACCGACGTCGGCAACCGCGACCTGATCGCAGTGCAAAGCGAACTGTTCCTGCTGGCCGCGTTCTTCCTGCTGCTGGGTCTCGTGGTCGATCTGACGCACCGCGCGCTCGACCCGCGGTTGAAGCATTCCGGCGTCGTTTCGGGAAAGACGGAAGCATGAACGCATCGAAACCCGCACCATCCTCGCAATCAGCGTCGTCCGCGCAAACTACGTCGAGACCCATGCGATCCGTCATCGACGTGACATCCACTGCCACCATGAAAACCGTGCTTTCGACCATCTGGGCCAAGGCCGGCGGCAAATACGCGCTGATCGTCATCGGAGCATGGCTGCTCGTATCCGCCCTGTCCCTCGTATGGACGCCGTATTCGCTGCTCGACACCAACGGATTCAACGCGTGGGCCTCCCCGTCCGCAGCGCACCCGTTGGGCACCGACGGCACCGGTGCCGACGTGCTGAGCTGGCTGATGGCCGGCTCCCGCACGAATCTCATGATCGCCGTGCTCACCGTCATCGTCGCCGCCGCGATCGGACTGCTGCTGGTCGCCGCCATGGTATCGCGTTCCGGTGCGCTCGCGTCCACATCGGTGGTGGTGGCCGACGCGCTGATCTCCATTCCGACGGTGCTCATCGCATTGATTCTTTCCGTGCCGTTCGGCGCGTCCGCCGCGGTGGTCATCGCCGCCTGCGGTTGCGCGTACGGGCTGAACCTGGCACGCATCCTACGGCCCTCCGCACTGCTCGCCGCACGTTCGGCATACGTCGAATCGGCATTATGGTCGGGGGCAAGCTCCGTGCGCGTGTTCTTCACACATATCGTGCCGAACACGCTGCCGGTATTGTGCGTGCAGCTGTCCATGAGCGCCGGCACCTCGCTGCTGGCGGAGGCGGGACTCACGTATCTGGGCGTCGGCGTCGGAGCCGGCGTGCCCAGTTGGGGGCATTCGCTGTCCACGTCCGTGAAATTCATCAGCATCTATCCCATGGCCGTCCTATGGCCCGGCCTGGTCGTCACCATGGTGGTGGTCGCGTTGAACCTGTTCGGCGACGCGTTGCGCGACGCGCTCGATCCGCTAACCAATCCCGCGTTGAGGGAGGCCGCATGAGCGCCGTCATACGCCATCTGAACATCGCCATCAACGGCAAGCCGATCGTCGATGATGTCGATTTGGACATCGCCGACGGCGAACGTGTCGGCTTGGTCGGCTCGTCCGGTTCCGGCAAATCGATGATCGCCCGCGCCATGATGGGTCTGCTGCCGGCGACCGCACAGGTGACGGGCAGCGTCGAATTGGGTGGTACGCAGATTGTCGGCGCGTCGGACGCAGCGGTCGCCGACCTGCGCGGACGGTACGTGGGCATGGTGTTCCAGAATCCGTCCGCCGCGTTGAATCCGGTGATGACCGTGGCGCAACAGGTCGGTCTTCCGCTGTACCTGCATTACGATCTGTCGCTTGCCGAACGGTCGGAACGCGTCACAGCGATGCTTGCCAAGGTCGGCCTCGGCGAGGACGTGCTGGCGAAATACCCGCATGAACTGTCGGGCGGCCAACGCCAACGCGTCGGCATCGCCACGGCGCTCGTCACCTCGCCACGGCTGATCATCGCCGACGAACCGACCACCGCATTGGATTCGATCACGCAACGGCAGATCGTGGACCTGCTCACGTCGCTGGTGGACGAGTCGGGCGCGTCGATGCTGTTCATCACGCACGATTTCGCGGTGCTGAACAGGGCCACCACGCGCTGTTACGTGCTTGAAAACGGGCGGATTGAGGAATCCGGCGATACGACCGCGCTTCTGGACCATCCGCACACCGACGCGGGACACAGGCTGGTCCAGTCGGCACGCGCATTGTCGTTGCACGCAGGGCAGGATGTCGGGCAGAAACCCGTGCGGAATCCCATGCACAAGGAGGTGGACCATGACTGACACAGATGAGGACATGGTGCTGTGCGGCCGCGGCCTCGACAAATGGTATGGCGCGAAACATGAGCGCCGTCAGGTGCTGTTCGGCGTGGATGTGGACGTGCGTGCGGGGGAGTGCCTCGCCGTGATCGGCGGCTCCGGATCGGGCAAGACCACGCTGACCCGCGTGCTGCTGGGACTTGAATCCGCGGACGGCGGCAGCGTCGAATACTGCGGCGAGCCGGTTCGTGGCGATGTGGCGCGCAAGTTGCGCATGCAGTCCGGATTGGTGTTCCAAAGCCCGTTCGATTCGTTGGATCCGCGATGGCGCATCGGCCGATCCATAGGCGAGCCATTGCGAATGCATCATCCGGATTGGCCACGGGAACGCGTCGCGGAACGCGTGGCCGAAGTGCTGGAAATGGTGAGCCTCGATCCGGGAACGTTCGCCAACCGTTTCCCTGTCGACCTGTCCGGCGGGCAGGCGCAGCGCGCGGCGATCGCCCGCGCCATCGTGGACGGGCCGAAGGTGTTGCTCGCCGACGAGCCGATGAGCGCCATCGACGTGGCCGCACGCGTGAGGATTCTGGAGGCATTCCGCGCCATCCGCGCGGCAAACCCGAGCATGTCGCTGGTCATGGTCTCGCACGATCTTGGCGTGGTGCAGCATATCGCCGACCGTATCGTCGTCCTGCATGACGGACGCGTCGAGGAAAGCGGTACGACCACGGAAATACTGAAGCATCCCTGTTCCGCGTACACGCGCTCGCTCATCGAAGCCGCGTCCATGCAGGCCTGATCGCAGGTCGGATCGATGCAAGGTAGGCGGCTGGGCCGGCTGAACCGACTGGACCGCCTGAATCGGCTGAACCGACTAGAACGTGAACAGTCTGCGCAACCAGTCATACAGGGCGGGATTCGAAACGTTCCAGCTTTCGCTCCGCCCCGGGGTCATAAGCCATAGCAGCTGCAAGCCGATGCCGACGATAAGCAGGGCGACGATCACGACGGTCAGCCACCGGCGCCCATTTTCACGCGCATCCGTGTTCCATACGAACAGCAGGCACATGGTGCCGATGAGCATCAGCCATGTCATATCGCACAGGTAACGCGCGTTCACGCCGAACGGTCCGTCGATGCATGCGATGAGGACGGCGAGAACGAGGAACGTGAGTCCTATCGCACCGCACTGTGTTGCGTGGGAGTTTTGGCTGCGCCGCAGTCGAATGAAATACCGGATGGCCGCGGGCAATGCGAGCAGGCAGATCGGCGACAGCGCGACGAGTCCGCCGGCGAACTGTTCCGGAATGATGTTCCGATTACGGAACAGGAATCCCCATGGGTTTGCCTCATCCAGTGAGAACACGTCCATGGTGTAGGGGAATTCCCTCGTGAAACCGATTGGGGTGAGGAACAGCAGGAGGACGGAATACAGGCGTGCTTTCAGACTGACATGCCGTTGCGTCAGATCGCAGCCGGTGAGATTGTAGGCTGCGCCGAAGTCGAACGGGTCGTCGAAACGGGCCGTGTTGTATGCCATCATCGCGCAGCCGATGATGAGGAACGGCAGAATCGCCGCGATGGTGGAGAGGATGGCGTGTCTGGAACGGGTGGACAGGATATCGCGGGTTCGGATTTGCGGCCATAGGAGGATGATGCCGAATACCGCGGTGAGGATGAACGCCGGTCTGCAGGCGATGGTGAGCGCGACAAGCGTCGAACCGATGGCGATGAACGGAGTGCGTGGGGTGTGATGGCCATCGCTGGAAGAGCGTGCCCACAATGCGATGCCGGCGGGCGCGAGTGCGAGCGATGCGAGGATGGGAATCGAATAGAACCATGGGACGAGCACCAGATACGTCAATCCGGATGCCGCTACGATTGCGGTGCAGACGAGGACCGCGAGCCATCTGGGGGTGCCATGCCAATAGCGCTTCCACAGTGTTTCGATAAGGAATATGAGCGAAGCGCATGCCAGTATCGCAAGGAACGCGCATCCTACGGCGGTCGGCAGATCGGTTCCGGTCAGTGCTTTGAACGGCGCGAAGAGCAGGAGCGCCGGCAGCGGGCCGAAATAGCAGTAGTACCGGCCATGGTAGAAGGCCCAATCCCAGCGTGACGGATCGTCGGTTTGCATGCCGAGGGTTCCTCTGGCCTGTTCGTCGTACGGATTATCCATGGCCGCAAGCCAGTCGGGGACATGCGCGTCGATCCAGATCCTGCCGTGCAGGAACGCGTCGGCGAGTTGCTGGTACTGTGAACGGTCTACGAGGAAGGTGCCGCCCTGGTATTGCAGGGTGTACACGCTGTCGGAAGGATGCGTGGACACGGTCAGCAGTATGAGAATCGTCGACATCACCGCCCAGAGAACCACGAAAGGCGTCCATGTGCGATGGCGTTTGCGGTTGGTGTGATCGGTGCGATCGGCTTCCGGCGTGAGCGGGGAACGGCCGTTGTTCCCCGTCGACGGTCGTACTCGATGTGCGGGGAATATGAAAGAGGTTCTTCTATACATAATTGCACTGTACATCACGTAGACGCGATGATATCCGGTGGGGTGTTGGGCGCTGCGAAGGCTGTTATATCGCAGGTTATTGGGGTGGAACGAGCCCGTTCCGGGAAGCTGATACGGTTCGGATGTCCGCATGATGAACGCGGGTGACATGCCGATGCCCGGGGGAGTGGTAATGTAAGCTACATGTTCAATCGCTCTTGTTGTTGCTGTCGCTAACCAACCGCCCGAGGGGCGCGTGGTTCATCGACGCATAACTTGAGATAGGACATTCCAGAACGTTCGGCGTGGTCGCCAGAACTTCGATTTTCCGGATTCCCGTAACGTATCGGCATGATTGCCAACCTTCGGCATACGGCATACCGTAACCGTATACGGTGATCTTCGCACAAACGCGAAAATCCCAACAGGTCCTGTTTCAACCGCTGCACATGACGACGTGGCTTCCCGGGAGCGCATCCCAACCGAATCCCCGAAACCGCAAACCCCAAAGGAAACGTTATGACCATCCACAACAGCACCGCAGAACTCATCGGCAACACCCCGCTCATCCGCCTCAACCATGTGACCGAAGGCATCAAGGCCACCATCGCGGCCAAAGTCGAATACTTCAACCCCGGCGGCTCGTCCAAGGACCGCATCGCCGAACGCATCATCGACGCGGCCGAACGCAGCGGCGAACTGAAGCCCGGCGGCGTGATCGTGGAACCGACCTCCGGCAACACCGGTGTCGGACTCGCGCTCGTGGCTTTGCAGCGCGGATACCGTGCGATCTTCACCCTGCCGGACAAGGTTTCCGAAGCCAAGCGTGCGGTGCTGCGCGCATACGGCGCCGAAGTGGTCGTAACCCCCACCGACGCCGGCCCCGACGACCCCCGCTCCTACTACCAGGTGGCAGACCGCCTCGCCAAGACGATTCCCGGCGGCTACCGTCCCAACCAGTACGACAATCCGAACGGTCCCGAAAGCCACTATCACACCACTGGTCCGGAAATCTGGGAGGCCACCGACCACAAGGTCACGCATTTCGTGGCGGGCATCGGCACCGGCGGCACCATCTCCGGCACCGGACACTATCTGAAGGACGTGTCCAACGGCGCGGTACAGGTCATCGGCGCCGATCCGGAAGGCTCCATCTACTCCAACCCCGACGACGTGCACCAATACCAGATCGAAGGCGTCGGCGAGGACTTCTATCCGAAGGCCTTCGACCGGAGCCTTCCCGACGAGATCGTGCAGGTCACCGACGCGGAAGCCTTCGAAATGACCCGACGCCTCGCCAACGAGGAAGGACTGCTCGTCGGCGGCTCATCCGGCATGGCCGTGTTCTCCGCGCTGAAATACGCCCGCGAGCACGACCTCGACGAAAACCAGCTCGTCGTGGTGCTGATGCCCGATTCCGGCCGCAGCTACATGGAGAAGATCTTCAACGACGACTGGATGCGAGCCAACGGATTCGCCGACGTCGTGGAACGCACCACCAAGCCCAGCCTCGCCGAACAGTACCTGTAAAAGACCGTCAAACGACTGTCCGACAGCCCGATCGTGCCTTTGAAACCAATGCCAATCATCCGAACGACCCAAACCATCCGATACTTCCAAGGAGTTCCCATCATGACCATCTCGACCAACACCGAAGCCCTCAACGCCACCGCTCTCGCCACCCGCGCCATCCACGCAGGCCAGGAACCCGACCCGACCACCGGAGCCGTGGTCACCCCCATCTACATGACCTCCACCTTCAAGCAGGATGGTGTCGGCGGCCTGCGCAACGGCTACGACTACAGCCGTTCCATCAACCCGACCCGCAACAGCTTCGACGAGCAGCTCGCCGCCGTGGAAGGCGCGAAATACGCGTTAAGCTTCTCCTCCGGACTTGCCGCCATCGACGTGCTGCTGCGCTCCACTTTGAAGCCCGGCGACAACATCCTGCTCGGCAACGACGTGTACGGCGGCACCTACCGTCTGCTGTCCAAGGTGTTCGTGCCGTGGGGCATCGGCCTCGACGTGGTGGACATCACCGACACGGCCGCCGTCTCAGCCGCGCTCGCCAAGAAGCAGTACGCGTACATCTGGGTGGAAACCCCGTCCAACCCGCTGCTCAACATCACCGACATCGCCGCCACCGCGGCCGTGGCGCACGCGCACGGCACCAAAGTGGTCGTGGACAACACCTTCGCATCCCCGGTATTGCAGCATCCGCTCGCAGACGGCGCCGACGTGGTCGTCTACTCCACCACCAAGTACATCGGCGGCCACTCTGACGTGGTCGGCGGCGCGGTGGTCCTGAACGACAAGGAAACACGCGACGCGGTGGCCTTCCTGCAGAACGCGGCCGGCGCGGTTCCGTCCCCGTTCGACTCCTGGCTTGACATCCGAGGCCTCAAAACCCTCGACCTGCGCGTCAAGCAGCACAGCCGCAACGCCATGAAAGTGGCCCAGTGGCTCGAAACCCGCCCCGAAGTGGAACGCGTATGGTATCCGGGGCTCGAATCCCACCCGGGCCACGACATCGCGGCACGCCAGATGCACGGCGGTTTCGGCGGCATGATCTCCATCCAGATCGCCGCCGGTTTCGAAGCGGCCAAGAAGTTCGCCGGAGCCACCGAAGTGTTCACCCTGGCCGAATCCCTGGGCGGCGTGGAATCCCTGATCGAGCATCCGGGCGCCATGACCCACGCCTCCGTGGCCGGCACCACGCTCGAAGTGCCCGCCAACCTGATCCGCCTGTCCGTCGGTCTTGAGGACGCGGACGATCTGATCGCCGACCTGGAGCAGGCGTTCCGCCAGATCTGAATTCCCTATTTCCGATAGAAGCATGAAACGGCCGGCATGGGTAAGACCCGCGCCGGCTGTTTCGCTCTCCGCGGTCAACGCATGGCATTGCTACACTTGGAAACCATGACGCAAGCTGTTGATTCCGCCGATTCCGTAGACCCCCGCGCATTGGAGGCGCTGAACCGCTATTTCGGCTACGATTCGTTCCGTCCTGGACAATCCGGCATCGTCTCGGCCATCCTCACCGGACGTGACGTGCTTGGCGTCATGCCCACCGGCGCCGGCAAATCCATCTGCTATCAGATTCCCGCAGCGATCCTGCCGGGCGTCGCCATCGTCATCTCGCCGCTGATCTCACTCATGCGCGACCAGGTCGACGCCCTGAACGACGTGGGCCTTCCGGCCGCGTTCATCAACACCACTCAGACGCCGGACGAACAGGATCTCGTCTTCGCGCAGGCGCTCTCCGGCCAGATCAAACTGCTGTACGTGGCGCCGGAACGTTTGGAAACCGAACGATTCCGCAACTTCGCCGTCCGTGTGCCGATCTCGCTCGTCGCCGTCGACGAAGCGCACTGCGTCTCCCAATGGGGGCAGGACTTCCGTTCCTCATATCTTGGCATCGGCGAATTCATCGCCGGACTGCCCACACGTCCAACGGTCGCCGCGTTCACCGCCACCGCCACCGAACGCGTGCGCCGCGACATCGTTTCGATTCTGGGCCTGCACACACCGTCCATCACCGTCACCGGTTTCGACCGGCCGAACCTGTATTTCGACGTCATCAGCATGCCACGCAAAGGCAAAGCATCCTGGGTGGCGTCCTACATCGCCAGCCATCCGGACGAATCCGGCATCGTCTACTGCGCCACGCGCAAGGAAACGGAAGCGCTCGCCGAATCGCTTAACAGCGCCGTCGCCGAATTGCGTGCCGCAGGGGGTGCGGATGTGTCGGATATCGGCACCATCGCCGTCGCCTACCATGGCGGTATGAGCGCCGACGCACGAGAGAAGGCGCAACGCGATTTCGTTACCGACCGTGTGCCCGTGGTCGTGGCCACCAACGCGTTCGGCATGGGCATCGACAAATCCAACGTGCGGTTCGTCATCCACCACAACATGCCCGAATCCATCGAAGCGTACTACCAGGAGGCGGGTCGCGCCGGACGAGACGGCGAACCAAGCCGCTGCACGCTGTTGTGGAACGAATCGGACATCGTCACCCGCCGCCGGCTGCTCGATTCGGATTACGAAAACGAACGATTGACTCCCGAAGAGCAGGAGGCCGTACGCGCGTCGAAACGCCGGCTGCTCGACGCGATGGTCGGCTACTGCCGTACCACGGAC
>ERZ1034915.1158-NODE-1158-length-15324-cov-27.711310_pt1 | contig 15324 bp, 9 predicted proteins | sample MGYA00520592_ERZ1034915 | MGnify/ENA primary metagenome ERZ1034915 (study PRJEB33766, sample SAMN09781787) | gut metagenome | biome: gut microbiome | host: Homo sapiens | place: Madagascar | study: EMG produced TPA metagenomics assembly of the PRJNA485056 data... | reverse complement strand
GGGTCGTTTACTCCGGCTGATACTCTTTAATTTCAAAGCTGCGCCGGATGGCGGCGCGGGCCTCGGCCAGGTCGGCAAAATCGCCGCTGTGGATGAACTGCACCATCAGGTTGCCCAGCGCTGTGCCCTCGGTGGGGCCTGCAAACACGGTCAGGCCGGTGGCGTTGGCGGTCTGCTGGTTCAGGTAGCCGTCCTGGCTGCCGCCGCCGACGATGTTCAGGCTTGTGTAGGTCTTGCCGGTCAGGCTTTGCAGGGTCTCCACGGCGCGGCGGTAATCCTGCGTCAGGGAGTTGTAGACGCACTGCATGACCTCGCCGGTGGTGGCGGGCACGGGCTGGTGCGTGTCGGCGCAGGCAGCCCTGACTTCCTCGATCATAGACTGCGGCGCTAAGAAGCGGTTGTCATCGGGGTCAACGCAGCTGGGGAAGTCGGCGGCCTCCTTCGCGGCGGCGATCAGCTCCGGGAAGCTCGGGCGGGTGCCGGTCTTTTCGCCAAGCTCGCGGCGGACGGACTGGATCATCCACAGGCCCATGATGTTTTTCAGGTAGCGGTAGCGGTATTCATAGCCGCCCTCGTTCGTAAAGTTGGCGGCGCAGCTGGCCGGGCCGGTGATGGCCGCCGCGTTTTCCACGCCCAGCAGGCTCCAGGTGCCGCTGGACAGGTAAGCCGCGTACTCGTCCCGCGCGGGCACGGCGAGGAACGCCGAGCCGGTGTCGTGGGTCGCGGGCAGAATGACCTCGGCGTCAAAGCCGACGGCCTGCTGAATTTCCGGCGTCAGATGCCCCAGCACGGTCCCGGCGGTTCGGATGGGCTGGAAGATGCCGCGCGGCAGACCCAGCTTTTCGATCAGTGCATCGTCCCAGTCCCGGCTGTCCGCGCCCACCAGCGCCGTGGTGCTGGCGTTCGTGTACTCATTGGCGGGCACGCCGCAGAGCAGGTAGTTCAGGTAATCGGGCACCATCAGGAACGTTTTGGCGGCGGCCAGCTGCTCCGGGTGCTCCTTTTTGAGCGCCATCAGCTGGTAGACCGTGTTGAACGGCTGGTACTGGATGCCGGTGCGGGCGTAGTGGTCGGCAAAGGTCAGGCCGTATTCCTTTTCCAGCGCCTCGCGGATGCCCTCGGTGCGCTCGTCGCGGTAGGCGACGTCATCGCCGATGCGCTTATTGTCCGCATCCAGCAGCACAAAATCGACGGCCCAGGTGTCGATGCCGATGGTCGCGGGGGTAAAGCCTGCGTCGTGCGCGGCCTTCAGGCCGTTGACGACCTCTTTCGCGAGGGTGTCGATGTCCCAGCAGAGGTGGCCGTTCTCGCGGTGGACGCCGTTTTCGAAGCGGTAGACCTCCTGCAGGGTGATTTTTCCGTTCTGCACGGTGCCTACGATGTGCCGCCCGCTGGACGCGCCGATGTCGACTGCCAGTGTACAGGTTTGCATAAGCTCTCTCCTTCTTTGCAAAATAACAGTGCTGCAGCATTTGCTTTTTGTCTGCATTATACGACACCCGGACCCGGCTTTCCATCCGCAAAAGAATTTGATTGTTTGGGAAAATTCCACACGCCCCTTTCCGCGTTCCCGGCGGTTTTGTCCGGGTCCCGTGCCGGAATGATCCGATTGACACGCCCCGTGCCGTCCCGTATAATAGACCTGCAACCAATAAAGGAGATGTTACACTATGCCCACCGCGCACAAAAGCCGTGTGCTGGATATGACCCGGGGCGACCCGTTCCGCCTGGTGCTGCAATTTTCGATGCCGCTGTTCTGCTCCAACCTTTTGCAGCAGCTGTACAACCTGACCGACACTGCGCTGGCCGGGCACCTGCTGGGCTCCGCCGCGCTGGCGGAGATCGGCGCGACGGCGGCGCTGTACGGGCTTATCATGAACTTTGCCTTCGGCATGAACAACGGCCTGGCGCTGACGGTCAGCCGCTATTTTGGCGCGGGCGATGAAAGCGGGATACGCCGCGCCGTGGGTTGGATGGTCACGCTGTCGGCGGTGGTGTCGCTGGTGCTGACGGGGTGCTCCCTGCTGGGCCGCGACGCGCTGCTGACCGTTTTGCAGGTCCCGGCACAGGCATGGGGCGGCGCGTCCGCCTACCTGACCGTCATTTTGCTGGGCATCCCGCTGACGATGCTTTATAATATGGAGGCTGCGCTGCTGCGCGCCGTCGGCAACAGCGTGACGCCGCTGCTGTTCCTGCTGTTCAGCAGCGTGCTGAACGTCGGGCTGGACGCCGCGTTCATGGGGCCGCTGGGGCTGGGCGTGCGCGGCGCGGCCATTGCCACGGTGCTGGCGCAGGGCATCAGCGCCGTGCTGGGCGTTGTGTACATCCTGCGCGGCTACCCGGAGCTGCGCTTTACGCCCCGGCAGCTCGGGGCTGCCACGCGCCGCGCCGTGACCAGTATGTTCTGGGCGGGCCTGAGCATGGGGCTGATGAGCGCCATCTACAATCTGGGCAGCGTGGCGCTGCAAAGCAGCATCAACGCGCTGGGCAGCGTCTACATCACGGCGCAGACCGCCGCGCGCCGCTTAGCGGAGCTGTACTTTATCCCGGGCGGTGCGCTGGGCATCGGCGTGGCGACGTTCAGCAGCCAGAATCTGGGTGCGGGCCGCCGCAGCCGCATCTGGCAGAGCGTCAAGGCCGCGCTTGTGATCTATTTTGTGTGGTGGGTGTTTGTGATGGCGTTCACCTTCCTGCTGGGCGGGGCCGCCATCCGCGGCATCACGGGCAGCACGGACGAGGTCATTATCTCCAACGCGCTGCTGTACCTGAAAATCAGCGCACCGGTCATCCCGCCGATGGCCGTGCTGGTCATTCTGCGCAATATGCTGCAGGGCATCCGGCACACGGTAGAGCCGCTGCTGGCCAGCGGGCTGGAGCTTGTGGGCAAGGTGATCTTTGCCGTATGGCTCGTGCCGGTCCGGGGCTACCGCGCGGTCTGCTTTTGTGAGCCGACGACCTGGGTCGTATGCTTTGTGTTTATCCTGCTGGCGGTCTGGCGCTGCCGGGGCGATTTGCGCGACGCAGAAAAAATTTGAATTTTTTTGCAAAAAGGGCTTGCAATTTGGAAGTCGTTCTGCTATAATAATATGCGTCGCCAAGAGGCGGCGCAATAAGCGCGGTTAGCTCAGCTGGTAGAGCATCTGCTTGACGTGCAGGAGGTCACAGGTTCGAGTCCTGTACCGCGCACCAAGAGTCTGTGACATCTAAGATGTCACAGACTCTTTTTTGTTGTATCGTGCAAAACCGGCAAGGCCGATGTCGAAAGCGAAATCCGTAGGGGCGCATTCTATATGCGCCCGCGGAGGTTTATCCTGCCGCAAGCGGGCACGGGCGGATATGGAATCCGCCCCTACGTTTTTGTGGCGGGCGGAGTCCCCTCGCAGAGGCAGCGCCCCGCGTGCAGTTGTCTCCTTTTGTCGAAAACAACATCCGTAGGGGCGCATTCTATATGCACCCGCGGAAGTTTATCTTACCGCAAGCGGGCACGGGCGGATATGGAATCCGCCCCTACGTTTTTTGTGGCGGGCAGAGCCCCCGCACAGAGGCGGTGCCCCGCGTGGAGTTTTCTCCCTTTGGTCGAAAACGAGATCCGTAGGGGCGCATTCTATATGCGCCCGCGGAGGTTCATCCTACCGCAAGCGGGCACGGGCGGATATGGAATCCGCCCCTACGTTTTTTTGTAGGGGCGGAGAAGGGCGCGTTTTTGCCTGTTGTGCGTGCAAGCGGATTTATTTCCGCTTGCGCCTTGTCAAAAACCATCTTATGTGGTATACTATTTCTCTACAAGTCCACAGGCAAACCCGGTGCAAACCGGCGACGCAAAGCTATAGGGGCCCATCGGGTCAGCCAGTTGCCAACAAGAAATTGTTATTTTACTGCCGCCGGTAGCTTCGCGTCCTTTTGGGGGCAGGAGTTGACGAGGGTGAAAACACATCGCTACACCGGCGGTACAAAGCAGGGCATCTATAACGCCCTGCTGTTTTCTGCTGCCCGCGGATATTGTTTAATACGGTCAGACAGCGCTTTCAGGTATGGGTCCGCCATGCCCTGAAGGCGTTTTTTCCTGCGTCACAGCCTATATAGCAGACCGTCAAAAAATAAGGAGAAAAACCGGATGAAAAAGAAACCACTGCACAGAATTTCCTCCCTGCTTGCAGCCACGGTGCTGGGTCTGTTCCTGCTGACCGGCTGCGCCGGAAAAAGCACCGAGGCGGTGCAGGCACAGGAGGACGCCGACACCATTCAGGTCTATTTGTGGACCAACAGCCTCTACGAAAAGTACGCCCCCTACGTGCAGGCGCATCTGCCGGACGTAAACATTGAGTTTATCGTGGGCAACAACGATCTGGACTTTTACAAATTCTTGCAGGAAAACGGCGGTCTGCCGGACATTATAACCTGCTGCCGCTTCTCCCTGCACGATGCGGCCCCCCTGAAGGACAGCCTGATGGACCTTGCCACCACCAACGAGGCAGGCGCTGTCTACAATACCTACCTCAACAGCTTTAGAAATGAGGACGGCAGTGTAAACTGGCTGCCCGTATGCGCAGACACCCACGGCTTTGTGGTCAACCGCGGCCTTTTTGAGGAATACGGTATCCCGCTGCCCACCGATTACGCCAGCTTTGCCGCTGCCTGCAAAGCCTTTGACGAGGCGGGCATCCGCGGCTTTACCGCCGATTATCTGTACGACTACACCTGCATGGAAACGCTGCAGGGGCTTTCCGCCGCCGAGCTTTCGACCACGGCAGGGCGCAAGTGGCGCACCGCCTACAGCGACCCCGCCAACAGCGCCCGTGTCGGGCTGGACGACACCGTCTGGCCGGGCGCGTTCGAGCGTATGGAGCAGTTCATTCAGGACACGGGCCTTACGGCGGCGGATCTGAAGCTGAATTTCGACGCCGTGACCGGGATGTTCGGCAAGGGAGAGCTTGCCATGTACTTCGGCAGCTCCGCCGGTGTACAGGTGTTCCGGGAGCAGGGCATCGACGCGACCTTTTTGCCGTTCTTCAGCCAGAACGGGGAAAAGTGGCTGATGACCAACCCCTACTTTCAGGTTGCCCTGAACCGCGATTTAGAGCAGGACACCGCGCGGCGCAAAAAGGCAATGCAGGTCCTGCACGTTATGCTGTCGGAGGGCGCGCAGGAGCAGATCCTTGCGGAAGGGCAGGATCTTTTGAGCTACAGCCAGAACGTCAGCTACCACCTGACCGAAACCATGAAGGACGTGCGCCCGGTGGTGGAAGAAAACCACATGTACATCCGCATCGCCTCCAACGATTTCTTTGCCGTCTCCCAGGATGTAGTTTCCAAAATGATCGCGGGCGAATATGACGCCGGGCAGGGCTACCGCGCGTTCAATGCCCGGCTGCTGACAGAGGAGCAGCCCGACACAAGCGACGTTGTGCTGACCAGCGAAACCGCCTATTCCAACGTATTCCACAAAAACGGCGGCAATGCGTCCTTCTCGGTCATGGCAAATACGCTGCGCGGCCTGTACGGCACCGATGTGCTGCTGGCCTCCGCCAGCAGCTTTACCGGCAGCGTGCTGCAGGCAGACTATACCCGGACCACAGCGCGCGCCATGATCATGCCCAACGGGCTTATGTCGTACCGGCGCACCATGACGGGCGCTGAGCTGAAGGACACCGTGCGCGCCTTTGTGGAGGGCTGCGAGGGCGGCTTCACCCCGTTCAACCGCGGTTCCCTGCCGGTTGTCAGCGGCATTGCCATACAGGTCGCGGAGAACGACGGCAGCTATACGCTGACCGGCATCACCCGCAGCGGGCAGCCGCTGCGGGATGACGACACCGTCACCGTGACCTGCCTGGCAACAAAGGCGCAGATGGCGCCGCTGCTGCAGGACGAAAGCCGCGCGTTTGTGTGCGGGGAAGCCACGGTCAAGGATTTCTGGAGCGACGCACTCACCGGCGGCAGCGTGACGCTGGCCGAACCGGAAAGCTATATCACGTTCGGGGGGGGTAATGCACTATGGAAGAAGCTAAGCGCAAAATAAGCAAAATAAAAACGAAGCGGCATTCCCGGCACAACTGGCCTGCTGCAGCGGCCGCCCTGCTGTCGATTGCGCTGCTTGTCTGCCTTGGCGTGCAGTACCTCTCGTTTGTGTCAAAAACCGTCTATGCGGAAAGCACCGCGCATCTGGAGGAGGTGCTGCATAAATCCGACAATATGCTGAACATGATCGTCAGCAAGAACATCTCCTATCTGCATTTGTGGAACGGCTTTCTGCACAGCGGCCCCGACGATAACGGCATTCAGACGTGCCTTTCGTCAGCGCAGCAGCAGCTTGGCTTTGCCGAATTCTACTTTCTCTCTTACGACGGCAACTACATGACCCCAAGCGGGGAAACGGGCTACCTGGGCCTGCAGAGCAATCTGGACGAGCTGCTTTCCGACCAGGAGGATGTTGTGCTGAACACGGCCCTGCCCGGGCAGGACCCGATGCTGGTGTTCATCTGCCCCGAAACCAGGGGCAGCTACCGCGGCTTTGCCTACGATGCCATCGCCATCAGCCGCTACAATAGTGTCGTGATGAAAACCGTGGACGATTCGGCCTTCGGCGGTGCTGCCAGCAGCTATGTCATCTACCCGGACGGGCAGGTCGTGATCGAGAATATCTCAGAGGACAGCGAATCCATTTACAACCTCCTTGCGATACTGCGCACCTACTCCGACTTTACCGAGGCGGAGATGCAGGAGCTTACGGACGACTTTGCGCAGGGCATCACCGGAAACCGTGAGGTGACGCTGGACGGCACAAGATACTATATGGTCTACGAAAGCACCGGCATCCAGGACTGGATCCTGCTGGGCCTTGTCCCGGTGGATGTCGTCAATGCCGGTATGAATCAGCTTTGGCTGCGCACGGTGCAGATCGTGACCTGCATTGTCCTGACGATTGCGCTCATGATCCTTCTGGCGGTCATGCACAGGGGCCGCGTCAAGCTGCGCCGCCAGAGCACCGCGATCCTGTACCGGGATGTGCTGTTCGAGAAGCTGTCCCAGAACGTGGACGACGTTTTCCTGCTGCTGGATGCCGAAAAGCACCGGGCGAATTATGTCAGCCCGAACATGGAACGGCTGCTGGGCCTGCAGGCGGAGCGCGTGCGCAGCAATATCGGTATGCTGGCCCTGCTGCACCCGGCGGACTCCCCCGGACGCACGAAAAATTATCTGGAAGGGCTTGGCTGCGGCGAACAGCGCGAGTGGGACATAGAATTTGTCCATCAGCAAACCGGGGAGCGCCGCTGGTTCCATGTGGTTGCCATGGGCTGCGATATGGCGGGCAAAACCAAGTACGTTCTGGTTTTGTCTGACCGCACCGCCGACAAGCGGGCAAACGCGGCGCTTGCGGATGCCGTGGCCGCCGCCGAAAACGCCAACCGCGCCAAGAGCACCTTCCTGTCCAATATGTCCCACGACATCCGCACCCCGATGAACGCCATCATCGGCTTTACCACGCTGGCCGTCAGCCATCTGGACGATAAGGACCGCGTGAAGGAATACCTTACCAAGATACTGGCCTCCGGCAATCACCTGCTTTCGCTCATCAATGATATTCTGGATATGAGCCGCATTGAAAGCGGAAAAATTCAGCTGGACGAGACCGAGGTCAACCTGTCCGACGTGCTGCACGACATAAAAACCATCGTCAGCGGGCAGATTTACGCAAAGCAGCTGGACCTGTACATGGACGCGATAGATATTACCGACGAGGACGTCTATTGCGACAAGACCCGGCTGAATCAGGTTTTGATGAACCTTTTGTCCAACGCCATCAAGTTCACCCCCGCGGGCGGCACGGTGTCGGTGCGGGTGCGCCAGCTTGCGGGCCAGGTCGGCGGCTGCGGGCAGTATGAGTTCCGCGTCAAGGACAGCGGCATCGGCATGAGCCCGGAGTTTGCCCAAAAAATCTTTGAGCCCTTTGAGCGCGAGCGCACCTCCACGGTAAGCAAGATACAAGGCACCGGGCTGGGCATGGCCATCTGCAAAAACATCGTAGATATGATGGGCGGCACCATCGAGGTGCAGACCGCGCCGGGCAAGGGCTCTGAATTTATCGTCCGTGTGCCGCTGCGCATACAGGCAGAGCACCGCAAGGCGGAAAAGATCCCCGCGCTGGAGGGTCTGAAGGCGCTGGTGGTGGACGACGATTTCAACACCTGCGACAGCGTGACCAAGATGCTGGTCACGGTGGGTATGCGCGCCGATTGGACGCTTTCCGGCAAGGAGGCCGTGCTGCGCGCACGGCAGTCCATCGAGATGGGCGATACCTACAAGGCCTATATCATCGACTGGCGCCTGCCGGATATGAACGGCATCGAGGTCACCCGCCAGATTCGCAGTTTGAACGATGATACGCCTATTATTATCCTGACCGCCTATGACTGGTCCGACATTGAGGCCGAGGCAAAGGCCGCCGGTGTCACGGCGTTCTGCCCCAAGCCGATGTTCCTGTCGGACCTGCGCGACTCCCTGATGACAGCCATCGGGCAGAAGCCGGAGGAGCAGCAGGGCGTATTGCCCAAGGAACCCACCGACTTTGCGGGCAAGCACATCCTGCTTGCCGAGGATAACGAGCTGAACCGCGAGATCGCCGTGGAGATTCTGAACGCCTACGGCTTTGAGGTCGATACCGCCGAGAACGGTGCCATCGCCGTGGAAAAGGTCTGCACCGCCGCGCCGGGGCAGTACGATCTGGTGCTGATGGACGTGCAGATGCCGATTATGGACGGCTACACCGCCACCCGCCGCATCCGCGAGTTGAAAAACCTCGCCCTGGCGGGCATCCCCATTCTTGCCATGACGGCGAACGCCTTTGACGAGGACCGCCGCAACGCCCTGGAATGCGGCATGAACGGTTTCCTGTCCAAGCCCATCGTGATTGCCGACCTTGTGCAGGAGATGCGCAAGGTCCTGTAACACGCGGGGTTTCAGAGCCGGGAATCATACGCAAAGCCAAAACAAAAGACGCAGCCACGCTATTTTACGGTAAAATAGCGTGGCTGCGTTTTTTGTGGGTGTCCCTGTTGGTCTGAAACGGAGTCTGTAGGGGCGTATTCTATATGCGCCCGCGGAGGTTTGCCTTACCGCAAGCGGGCATGGGCGGATATGGAATCCGCCCCTACGTTTTTGAAGCTGCAGCAGCAAAGCCACGCTCAGCACGGATGCAAGTATCCGCTTTGCTTTCATTTGGTCCTCCTTATGTATAGGAAACAGCCGGGACGGTCAAAGCCGCCCGGCTTTAAGGCAATGCAGTTACTTTTTGCCTTTTTTGCGCCACAACAGCACAAACAGCACGGCAGAGCACAGCGCCAGCACCAACAAAAGCGCGGGCCGGGCGGCATCGCCGGTTTGCGGAATACGGAATGTGGGCGCGGTGATCTGCGCCGGGGGCGTGGTGGGCGGCGTTTCACCGGCAGGCGTTTGCGCGCTTACCGGCGCGGGAATTGTGCTGGCCTGCAGCGGGGTCAACAGACCGTTGTCCTCAAGCTGCAGCACCAGATCTGCACCGATGCCGCTTTTGTCCACATATATGACATGCGCACCGCCGCTTACGCCGAGGTAGGTGGTTATATCCTCGGTCAGATAGAACGCCATATACCCCACGACCTTGCCGTTTTCCAGCGCGGTCATGGTGTGGTGGCCGGTTTCGACATCGTCAAAGCGGAAACTGCCGTCACTGCCGGTGACACAGGTTTTTAAGGTGGAGCGCAGCTCCAGCGTGATACCGGAAACGGGCGCACCGTTGCGCGTTACCTTGCCCTGCACGATGTAGCGATCACCATAAGCGGGCGCCGCTGTGCCGGTTTCTACCTGCAGGGTCAAATCCTCATACACAGCGGGCAGCGTGTAATAGCCGCCCTGCACGGAGCCGGTGACATCCGCCCCGTTGACCAGCACGCGGGTAAGCACCCTGCCGGAATCCGGGCGGACAAGCAGCTGCGGCTGACTGAGGCGCTCGACCGTGAAGGCCGTGCCGGGCTGGCCGTTGCAGAACACGGCGGCACCGTCCGCCTGAGTTACGGTTATGGTGTGCGTGCTTGGCACTGTGGTGGTGATTTTCACCGTGTTGTCGTTGTTATCTGCAAAGACGGGCAGGCAAAAGCCGCAAAGCAGTGCAAGCGCACATAGCAGACCTGTTAGCTTTTTCACAGACGTCACCCCTTTTTACTGTAGCTGATTTCGAAGGTTACAGAGCCCTCGTACTTGCCGGCGGGGGCGGTGTTCCATGCCTTTTGGTCGATATGGGCGCTGAGTTGGACTTCCTTTTTCGTATCAGTAAACGATGTTGAAGTGAAGGAATTGCTGCCTTCATACAGGGTGAACTGAATCGTCTTGGTATTGTCCGCCTGATTCTCCAGCTCATGTTCTGTTGCGGAAATCGTAACCTCATGGTCGGGGTCAAGCTGGGCTGCACTGAGGTGCAAGGTGCCGTTCAGGTTGGTGTCGGTATGGTTGAAAGTGATGTTCGTTGCAGCCGGAATCACAACCGTGTAGGTGGGGTTGATAGTGGTTGTAATGGTTGTAGTTTTGGTTTCATCCGCCAAAACAGGTGCCGCGCAGGCGGCACAAAGGACGAAAGCAAGGGCAAGGGAAGCGAGTTTTTTCATGGGTGATTTCTCCTATTTTATATAACAGTTTGTTGAACAGCTTGTACCGCTGTGGGTTACTGTACATCCGGCACGGTCACAACATTGGCCCCGTCCATGGCGCTGCCGTCCTGCAGCGAGGCCGTTGTGATGCGCAGCTCCGCGTCCGCTCCTCCGGTGATGAAGTTCTTTCATTTAATAATAGCATTTTCGACGCTGTAACGCAAGCGTTTGGGACGAATAGACATTGTTACACTTTGTAATATGCTGCTTGCATAAAAAAATAGCCGCCTGTCGTTAAACACAAACAGGCGGTTTTGCAGATATTTTAGTGGTTTCGTCCCAAAGAAATGCCGAGATACATCATCATGGATTTTTGGCTGTCGGTCAGCGTGTGTGCCGCAGCAAAATCCTGCACATTGAACAGAATGCACCCGCAATGTCCGGCAAATGTGGGGAAACAGGTGACCTTTAAGTAGGTGTCCACCTCCGGGCTGTAATCGAAAATTTCCAGCATTTCGCCGTACAGAACGGCGCGCTCATAGCTGCGCAGCCACTTGGCGTCCATATTGGCGAACAGGCTGCCGAACGAATGGTCGATCAGAGATTCCAGCGGCAATTTTTCCAGCTTTGCCAGCGCAGGGTTGGCATAGCGGAAAATCCAGTCCACGGCGCGGCGTTCCTCGTCAAAGACCATTTCAATGTCGGTAAAGGCGAAGGGCATAGCGTCAAAGCTCTTGTAATGCTCGTGATATTCCTCGGCGTCGGCAGGCGCGGTGTCGTCCTGCATGGTCAGGATCAGCCGCTTTTGCTGTGTTTGCAGCTGCTCCAATATCCGCTTTTTTTGCCGCACCACATATTCCAGCTGCTCTCCGCTGTTTAAAACGATGGTGTTTTCCACGCTGTGTATGGCGCGCACCGCGACCAGGCAGCTGCGGTGTACCTTTATAAAGTCCTCACCCAAGTGCTGCTCCAGCTCTTCCATGGTGATGCGCGAGGTAAAGACCGCGCCGTTCGTCAGATGTACCTCGGCGTAGTTGCGCTTCATTTGGATATACCGAATCGTGTCGGCGTTGATGACCAGCGGGGCATCGCCGCCCTTGCGCCGCGGCGCAAAGGTAATGGTTTTTGCAGACATAAGCAAGCCTTCTTTCTGCGGGTTTTATGATGTATGTAATACTTGTTCTGCTGTATAAAATTATTGATGTCGGATTGATAACCCAATTTTACCAAGCATAATTGGTTAAATCAAGCGCGATTTTGAATTTATCCGCACAGAAAAAAGAAAAGCAGTTAGTGCTGCCAGATATTGTTTTCCAAATCACGCAGACGCGCTTTGTAGTCGTTAATAAGCGCCTGCGTGTTTTCTGTATCCGGAAAGCTGACAATATAGCCGTCCTCTGGTTTTTACGGATTTCGGCTATCAGCACACAGCCACCAAAGAAAGCAACGGCCGTTATATTGATGCAGCCCCGAGTACATGGCATTTATGCAGCAATACAAAAAACTCCGGGAGTCGATACGCAATCAGTTGAGCAGTGAATTGTACGGAAAATAGAGAATCGCAGCTATGCCATTTTGCAATAAAATAGCGTAGCTGCGTTTTTTGGTGGGCCGTGAGGGATTCTAACCCCCACTCAAGCGGTTATGAGAAAGCATCGCTGGCAAAAATTCTAGAATCACCGTAAAATTTTGTTGGTATTCTACAAATAAGAGTAACTGATTTTAGGCAATGTGTAGTAATTTTCGCAGCGTTTCTCAACCAGAATGGCTGTCTGTAGATGAGTTGGTAGATGGGTTCTGGAGAAGTGCGACTCGTTCGCTGACGGTAAAAAGTCAGCGGACAAGTAACGGTTATCCGTTGCTTGGATAACTGATAATTCAACAGGTGGAATGAAGGAGTAACGCCCGGAAACATCTGCTCTCGGCGGGCGTGCATCGGCTGTAATGGCTGGTGTGCGAAGCCCCGCGACAACGGCTGAGAGTAGCCGCAATCACCACTTGTGGTGACCGAAAGCGGTCTGGAAACAGATTGTGCTACCTATAGGCCAAGAGTCTATAAAATATCTATGGTTAGAATGTTTACCGCGTCGGGTAAACTGACGAATCCGCGAATGTACGGGTCTAAAAGAAGACCATATAGAAATGTATGGGTGCGTTAAAGCGCAGTCAGTGTGGTTTAGTAAAAATTTTTCCTATGAACGACCATGCTGTGTTACAGGCACAGGCAAGCTGACAGGCTCATAGCGGAAACCTAAGGGTATATGTAAAGATAGAATTATCGGAACGAGGAAAGGCAGCAGCTTTCGTAAGAGAGAATCTGACGAAGAAAATAAGCAGATGAACTGCTGCTGAAAAGCAGTGGTCGAACCGATGAAGTTCCTGTAATGGGAATGGAGGAATGGCCACAAGTCGAACCATTGGAATCTGGCATTATTCAATCCAATCATAAGGATTCGAGTAAGACCAAAAGGGTCACTTTTCTAATTGGGAGGTGATGCCTTATGCCAAAAGAAAGGAAAAAGAGTCTGTGTATGGATGCCCTGCGGCACGCTGAGTATTACGGTATGCTGCAAACTTTCGATGACCTATATGCCAAGAGCAAGTCGGGAGAAAAGTTCACCGATTTGATGGAATTGATATTAAGTCAAGACAACATTATGCTGGCATACAGGAACATCAAATCTAACACAGGCAGTTACACCGCAGGAACCGACCATCAGAATATTGGCGACATTGGTAAATTGCCGCCATCGGTGGTTATTGAAAAAGTCAGAAAAGTCGTCACAGGGAGCCAGCACGGCTATAGGCCAAAACCTGTAAGGCGGAAAGATATTCCGAAACCCAACGGCAAAACAAGGCCGCTGGGGATTCCTTGCATATGGGATAGGCTTATACAGCAGTGCATCAAGCAAATTTTAGAACCTATTTGTGAAGCAAAGTTCAGCAATAACAGCTATGGATTTCGCCCGAACAGGTCAGTTGAACACGCTATATCGCGTACATATTCACTGTTGCAAAGGGCGCATCTGCATTATGTGCTGGAATTTGACATTAAAGGATTCTTCGACAATGTAAATCATAGTAAGCTCATTCGTCAGCTATGGTCGTTAGGGATACAAGATAAACAGCTTTTGTTCGTAATAAAGCGGATATTAAAAGCCCCTATCCGTATGCCGGACGGAACAACGGAATATCCCGCAAAGGGAACACCGCAAGGCGGAATCATATCTCCGTTGCTGGCAAATGTTGTCTTGAATGAACTCGATCATTGGATAGATAGTCAGTGGGTGGAACATCCGCTGGCTGTCAGCCATGCGTATCGGAGAATAATCCGAACATCGGAAGTCATTGATAAAAGCAAAGGCTATGCGATGATGCGAAAAACTGGGTTAAAGGAAATGTTCATTGTGCGCTATGCCGATGACTTCCGCATTTTCTGCCGCAATCGGGAAGATGCTGAAAAAACGATGGCATCTGTAACACAGTGGATTACGGAACGACTTCACCTTGAAGTATCCCCAGAGAAAACGCGCATTGTCAATGTCCGAAAACGCTATTCGGAGTTCCTTGGCTTCAAAATCATGGTGTTTCACAAAGGTGAAAAATCGGATTATTTGATGAAATGGTATTGGGTATCCAGAATTACTACAAAATCGCAACTTGCATCAGTTTGGATTGCCGAAAGTTGCACCGCCGTGTGATGACAGTTCTTACGAACCGTTTGAACACCGAAAGCGGCTGTCAGCTTGTCCGCGAGGGTGGAGTAATGACGGAAAGTGAAAAGGCTCGGTTTGGTGCATCCGCAATGGTGCGCTATGTTTCGGGCATAAATCGTCCAATTTATCCGATTGCTTTCATCAAATACAAAATGGCTATTGGTATTAGTCCTGCTGTATGCTGCTTTTCCGCAGCTGGCAGGAAAAAGATACATGATATGCTGGAAATGGATATGACACTATTTTCTGGACTGCGTGAGCATCTTCCCGATGCGCACAGCATGGAATATGCGGATTGCCGCCTATCTTTGCTGGCCGCGCAAAAAGGCGTTTGTTCAATCAGTGGTGAAAAATTCATCACTGCAACGGAAATAGCCTGTCACCTAAAAACTCCGAAAGAATACGGTGGACTGGAAAGATACAGCAACCTCGTACTGATTCACAAGAAGTATGCGCCGTTGCTGCAAACCGGTGATGCCAAAAACCTAAGAGACATTTGCCGACTTCTAAAAGTAACGAAAAAACAACTGACAAAAATCAATGCTCTGCGCAAGGCCGCCAAGTTGGCGGCTATATAAGTAACTTTTCTATTGGTGATTGATTAAATGCTATATAACAATGGTCGATGGAACGCCGGATGCGGTGAAAGTCGCACGTCCGGTGTGAAGTGGGGGAAAATCCGGAGATTACTTCAAAGGATTACCTATCACTATAATCCGAAACCGCTCTGCTCCAAGCCCTCATGCTGTACCTGCTGCACGAGGCCCCGCCCGAAGAACAAAACTTCTCGATGGTCATGGAAATGATTGCCGCTGCTGAAATCCACGAGGATGATGACGCCTACCAATCCCCACTGGACATCCTGTTTGAGCGCTTGGAGATGCGTGAACCCGACAGCATCGCTTGTAAGCAGTACCGCATTTTCAAACAAGCGGCTGGTGATATATGCTCTAAGTGACTTCTTAATCATGATTTTGTCATGGTTAGTGAAG
>ERZ1034915.1153-NODE-1153-length-15392-cov-7.343809_pt1 | contig 15392 bp, 17 predicted proteins | sample MGYA00520592_ERZ1034915 | MGnify/ENA primary metagenome ERZ1034915 (study PRJEB33766, sample SAMN09781787) | gut metagenome | biome: gut microbiome | host: Homo sapiens | place: Madagascar | study: EMG produced TPA metagenomics assembly of the PRJNA485056 data... | reverse complement strand
AATGATTTCCGCAGCTAAAATGCCGTCATAGGCACATTTTTTTCCCCCTTCATTCGATGTCAGATGAAGTTCAATCATATTCTGCGGAGGACGTACTGTGACGTACGTGACAAACGGGCGCCAATTGTTTCCAACGGTATTGATTAATTCAGTATCGAATTTTCCTGGATTATTTTTTGCGAACACATGCAGATATACATTGGTTGGATCCTTGCTTTCAACCCAGCCGGCAATTAGATAGGTTTTTCCGGATTGTGCCGGAATCGCCTGTCGGAAGCCATACCAGTCACCAGGCGCCGTTTTCGGGATATTGAGTAATGCCTTGCGTTTTCCGAAGATTCCACCGGGGACAATGGAGGTCGTTCGTATTTTATTTCCCGTTCGTTCGCCATTGCCTTGCCAGCCCGCATCAGTTTCGAAACTCGGATTGACGATAAGGTTGGCGTTGGAAGTCATCAACTGTTGGTAATTTTTGCGGTCTATATTGGCGGTACCGTTCACTTCATAGTCACTAAGACTTAAACTGGCCTGTGACAGGCTGACTTTGCTCTCGCTGTTCCGGCGTTCTTTTGCCAGGTAGAGAGTGCACTGCAGTGCGGAACATGACGGAATTGGCGGCAATTCAAAAAGCAGGTTCGCATCAATCATTAGAAACGGCACCTGCTCGCCGCCGACCATCAGCCGAAAAGCGGAAGCCGGATAGTTGGCCCGAGTGATCCGATTGACAGGAAACGAACAAAGCTGTCGCGTTTTTGTCTCTCCCGTCACATTGTATACAGTGAAAAGATAGCGTTCCGGCCATTGGCTCTCCGGGAATTCCCATGTCGTCGGCGACTTTGGAATCTGCAACTGAAGCTGTTCTTCCGGCATGATTTGAAAAGAGAGTTTTTGCGGCGCTTCCAGCTTGATTTTGACATCGTCGAACCATGCGCGCCCGTTCTCTGCGTTAAGAACGGTCCCAAAGCGAAGTGTATCCGCGTTTTCCGGAACAGTACCTGTGAACTCGATCTGCTTCCAGTCGAACGTTCCGTAATTGTTCCATTTATTTTGCGGAGCACAGGCCAGGTTGTTGCGCGGTCCGATATGCAGGAAGTAGCCGGCTCCGAATCCCCCCCTTATGTTTTCTCCTTTCACCCAGCCGCTTACCGTATAACGGGAGCCGGGGCGTACCGGAATTATACGGGAGAAGCTGACCCAGTTCGGCTTCGCGCCTGCTTCGAGTCTGGTTTCGAGCGATTTCCCGCCGCTGCGGGCAACGCTGTCAGAACGGAAGTTGCGGTGGAGCGCATCGGTGTAAGCTTCATTCCAGCCGGGTGGCAAACGGTCAGTCCCTTCTTCAAAAGAAGTGGAGAAATCTGTTTGAGGAACAGTCAGCTCATCCGGCACCGACCAGGCGGCGGAATTACCGGAGTAAATCCAGAGTGAAGTACTTTTCTCCGCTCCTGCCTTGACCGGGAGAATCAGTTCCGCATCTTCCGTTACAGTTTCCGCAGTGGGATGGAACGTGTATAACAATTCGCATCCTTCCGCATCAACGACCCGGATTTTCCGGGACGGAGTGCCGATGAGACCAAGTTCCCGGGCAGGAATCCGCAGAATTTCTCCTTCGACATTGTGTTTCGCCGTGTTCGTGATCACAACCTGATGCCGTACTGGATACGGAGCTCCGCCGTCAAGATAGAGTGGGTAATGCCATTCGGCGGCGCTCAATACGCAATATGTGAAAATAATAAGAAAAGTCCAAATGCTCTTCATGGTAAATTTCCTGTGCCTTTTGCAAATAAAACAGGGTAAAACAAGCAACAGGCGTCAAGCTGCCGAGGGAGCGAAAGATAATACGGCAGATGGACGCCACGCGCCTGAAAAAGAAAGTTTTACTTCATTTATGCGATTCCTTCCCACCGTCAGGAGTGAATGATACTCTCACTACAGTGTCTGTGTCATACAATCCATTCTGATTAAGGGATTTGCAGTGTCCATCAAAGAAAAGAGTATTGCAGCGTCCGGAATGCCGCCGGATGAGACCGCCTCTATCCTCTGAAAATTTGGAAGGAATAAAATTCCAAAAACCGCACAGACGGTTTGGATCGTCATGGTAGGTGTCTCCATAAAGAATGGAATTGGAGGGGCGTTTACACATCTGGGGCCCGTAATAAATCCCGCCCTTGCCAGCGGTAACCCACGGGCGGAATAAGGATCTTTTGTCATATTTAGCAGCCCACCAATCATCGTCCCAATTCAATCTCAGCATGCCGTTTATACCATAAAAACGACCGTCTCCCGCATCCTTCTTTGTTTTTCTCTCCGTCGGGCATTGTGCCACGTTTTGCGATACATAACCACCGAAAGTTTGTGGAATGTCATTCAAGATACCCCGTGCCCAAGGTGTACCGCCATCCGGGAAGGCAAAAACCAGAAAATCCTTGTTGTCACTCTGGTAAAATTGGAACGCCGTTCCCATCTGCTTCATGTTGTTCATACATGTGGCGCTGGACGCTCTTTCCCGTGCCTGATTCAGAGCGGGCAACAACATTGAAGCGAGAATTGCAATGATTGCAATTACAACGAGAAGCTCGATAAGGGTAAATTTTTTCATTCTTTTCTCCGATGACAATGTTATCGATAGTACATGTAAAATTTGTGACATGGCTCATTTCCCTGCATCTGTAAGTACCGGATACTGCCGGCCTTTATTGACAATCTGGCCGAGATAGGAATCCGGTGACAGCAGATTATATTTGGTGTTATTGTGAAGCCATGTCGGTCCTTTTATGATATCTTCTTCTGTAATCCGGCAGATGAGGATTTCTTTGTGCGAGTGACGCATATTGTCATAAATGATATAAATCTCATCATCCTTCCCCTGAACCGCATCCGGATAGCTGCATACCCGGCTATCCAGAACCAAACGGTGTTTCCAGGTTTTTCCATCATCTTCAGACAACGCGGCACATAGATTGATCCTTTCTTTGCTATCCCAGTTATTGACCAACAGAAGGCGACCTGAGCGCAGCCGTTTTATAACGAAGCGGGAAGCGGGATTCGGGATTTCAGTAAGTGTCGCCTTTGTCCAGGTCTTTCCACCATCTGCGGAAACGGATTCAGCCAGTTTTCCGACATTGCGCGCACAACGTGCCATCATACTCAACTTCCCGTCTTCCTGTTCGACCAACATGGTTTCATCACAATTTTCACTCGGATATCTCTCGCCGCCGATTTTGCGATACCAGGTTTTTCCCTTATCACGGCTTTCTGTATAACGATAATGTTTGTCAATACTGTCATAAGCGCAAAGTATCCAACGGCCATCCTTCAAGACGGTGGGTTGATTCCGCAGAAATCCAGGTGTTATGAAGCGCGGTTTGCTCCATGACAGTTTTTCCGCATCCGGGTCGTCACAGACGATTGCCCAGACGGACAGCATCTGCTTTGCACCCGGATTGCGATCCACCTGTTGCCAAAAATACCATAATTTACCATCCGGATCCACCCAAAGCTGACCGTCCATGGTTTGTATTTTCTTTTCCGGCAGAGAATCGATGACCAAAAAAGGTTCCGAAGTCCAGGTGAATCCCCCATCCCGGCTACGTGTAAGGACATTGTAAGTGATTGGCGCCGCTTCGTTATTCCCTCCGGTCAGCCATCCAGCATACAGCGTTCCCCCTTTGGTAATGCATATTGTTGGACATCCCTGCCACGTTCTTCCGGCTGTAACATATTTCGCTCCGGGAGACAGCACTACCTTGCAAGCTGTGAACGCTGTTTGTTTTATTGGTTCTGATGCATAATCTGCTCCTTCTGCACCCAATGCAAATGAAACGGCAAGTAAAAATGCCATTCGCTTGATGCCTGCCTTTTCCCTTTTGTGTGTTCTACTTTTCATCGCGTCTCCCATGTGTTATTAAGTTTCGGGCAAAAGTTTTTCCTGATGCCCAAGTTCATTTTCAGCATCGGCGTTGCAGTATAAAATGCAAACCGTTTTTTCAGCCCGCAACATTATAAGTCGCGGGCGCCGGTTGGATAACTTCACTGTTTGCGCTTCAGCACCGTACTGCCGGAGGGGGGAAGCGTGAGCTTGGTGATTTCCCCGGTTTTGTTCCAGATGTCTTCCAGCGGGAACGGGAGCCGAAAGATTTGCTTTCCCGGCGTCAGGTTCAGGATGAAATAATATTCCGAACCGTCCGTGCCGATGCGGCGGCTGACGCTCAGAGATTCCGGAACATTGGCGAGAACCGGCGAAATTCCGCATTCGTTCAGCAACGTACCGTAAAATTCCGTCAGGAAATCGAGTTCGGTGCGCACTCCGATATAAACCGCTTTGCCCTTGCCGTAGCACTTGGAGGTGATTGCCGGGGATCCTGCGTAGAATTCACTGTTGTAAGCTGCGAGAACTTCCGCGCCTTCCGCATGGAGAAATTCCGCGTAATCCACCGCGTCGTACCGCTTGCCGTTGAAGTCGAAGGTCTGGCGTACCTGCGGTTCGAGTCCGTCGATGTCTTCGCTCCAGATGCCGAAGAGTTCGCGAAGGTCCGGGCCGCCCGGATTGCCGCCGAAGAAACAGGCGTTGTGTTCGTCGACATACGCCGACAGATAGGTCATGGCCAGCGTTCCGCCGTTGCGGACGAATTCTTTCAGGCGTTCCGAAACGCCGTTCTTGAGCAGGAACAGCATCGGCGCGACGATCAGTTTATATTTCCCGAAATCGCAGTCGCTGTTGATCACCGCAAGGTCGGCATTGTGTTTCCAGAGCGCGCGATAATGTTGAACGACTGTTTTTTCATATTGCTTGACTTCGTTCCCGCCGAAGCCGTTGGTGGAGTCGAGGGCCCAGAGGGATTCCCATTCGAAAAGGACTGCGGCTGCCGGACTGCGGCGAGAATCGGTGATCTCCGCAATGTTTTCCAGGTGCGCGCCGTAGTCGGCGACTGTTTTAAAGACGAGACTTTGATTGGTTCCGTCATGGCCGACGACCGCGCCGTGAATTTTTTCGCAGTTGCCGCGCCCTTTGCGCCACTGGAAATACATGGTGCCGTCGCAGCCGTGACCGAGCGAGAGGTGCATTTCGCGGACCAGCTCGTTCGGGCGGCGCAGTTTGACATATTTGTGGTAGTTCGGGATTCCGGGGCAGGTCTCGAACAGGATGAACGGCTTGGCGAGCATGGTGTAATGCATGTCGTGGAGAAAGGAAAAACGGGCGGCTTCGCGCTCGACGTCGCCGATGTACCAATCCGGATAGCAGTCGTCGCCGATGAAATCGCACTCTTTGGCGATCTCCCAGTAATTGAGCGGGCCGTAGGTCCCCATCATGTTCGTGGTGACGGGTTGATCGGAGAATTTGCGGATGGCGGCTTTTTCCATGCGGAAGAAATCGACGATATTCGCCGTTGTGAAGCGTTTCCAGTCGAGACGCGCGATGTCGAGAGCGCTGTCGGTCGGATGGACTTGCGCCCAGTCGGTGATGTTGTGGCCCCAGAAAGCCGACCAGTAGCATCGGTTGAGATTTTCCAGCGTGCCGTAACGCTGTTTCAGGAAGCGGTGGAATTTCTCCAGGCAGAGGTCGCAATGGCATTCGGTGGAATATTCGTTGCTGACGTGCCACCCGGCGAGCGCGGGGTGACTGCAATAACGTTCCGCGAGCTTCCCATCGATGCGCGCGGTTCCCTCTCGATACGCCGGCGCGTTGTGGCATGCGCTCTGCCGCGACACCCACGGCGCGCGTTCGCCGTTCTTATTGACGACGCCGGTTTCGGGATAGCGTTGCCCCATCCAGCCCGGGCGGGAGGCGGAGGGGGTGGCGAGGAAGATTTTTTTGCCGCGTTCCGCGCAGCGGTCCATGATTGCGTCGAGCCAGGAGAAATCGAATTTGCCTTCTTCGACCTCGATTTGTCCCCACGAAAAGATTCCGAGGGAGAAGGTGTTGCAGTGCGCCTGGTCCATGAGATCGAAATCCTGATCGATGACCTCGGGGTAATGCTTGAGCCACTGATCCGGGTTCCAGTCGCCACCGTGCAGAATGTGCGGAAAATCTTTGATGATCGTCATAATCTGGTTCTCTTTTTCAATTTGATTTTTACAGGAATCCAGCTTATATTAGTAGTAATATAAGTTCAATTTTTCAAATTGGAATAGGTCGAATGGTAAGAGTTGATATGCAAAATGGTATTAATCCGCCGTTTCCGGGGATCGACAGTTTTGGAAGTATTATGGTCTTCCGTTCCATGGGAATTTCCGCTTCGCGCGAAGGAATCGGCGGGGGGATGTTCGCGAAGGAGGGCGGCGTTGATTTTTTGAATTATGTTCCTTACCGTTATGTCATTGTGATTGTTTTGCGCGGACGCGGCACATTCATCGATGACCACGGGCGGCAATACCCATTGGAGGCGGGCTCCTTTTTTCAGCGCTTGCCGGGAATTCCGCACAGCGATTTCATTGAACATGGCAGCAACTGGTTTGAAGTGTATCTTGAAACAGGTCCTCTGTTCTATCAGGCGTTGCGCGCCATGCGGATCATACGCGCCGAACACCCGGTTCAAAAGTTCGATCCTGCACAGGATTTGATGCTGAGTGTCTGGCGGCTTGTGAATGATTTGCAAACCGCCTCGGAAAAACAGCTTGCGGAACTTTCTGTTGACTTCCTTGATATTTTGAAAAGTTGTTTCCACAATTCCGGAGCCGCGCTGCCGAAAGAAGAAAATGAAGACGTGATCGAGCAGGCATGCAATGTATTGGGAACGAGTTTCACGGAACCGGTGGATATGCACGATTTCTGTTCCCGCCGGGGCTGGGGCTATGAACATTTCCGCAAAGTATTCAAAGCGCGGCTCGGCATTTCGCCGTGGCAATACCGGATCCGGCGCAAACTCGACGTCGCCTCCGCGCTGCTGCTGGATAAGCAGCGGTCGATCGTTGAAATCGCGGAAGATCTCGGTTACTCTTCCGCTTATGAATTTTCCGCTCAGTTCAAGCGCTATCTCGGAGTATCTCCGCGCTTCTACAGGGACGGACGGAAGTGAAACTCCTCAACGTTACCCATAAGCCTCTCGGATAAACCGACACCTCATACCATTTCGCTTTCAAACATAGACGCAATGCCGCATGCTTGTACGCACTTGGCCGTGCCGGGCGTTCGCCCCGTTATTTCTAATAGCGGGACAAACGCCCGCCCCAACCAATTACGCACAATCATTACGACCTCCATCTATGTTTGAAAGCGAAATGGTATAAGGCAGGAATTGCGTTGTCTGGAGAGAAGAGAAACCAAACTGATCGGTAGAGGCAATTGCAAAACTGCTTTTTTGTCATGATTTTGCCGGACAAAATAGTTTTGCAATTGGCTCATCTAAAAACTTGAGTTTTTATGACTCTTCCATATTTTCCATATAGAGATGGTAAATATGGGAAATAACTTTCCTTGCAACCTGCATCATTATTTCTTTGTATTTTAATATAAATTATACGTAGTCCCAAAAATGTCAGGAAGATTATTTTCAACGTCAGCAAAGTAACCAAATAAAGAACCACGCCATATGAGAACCACCAAAATAAATAGATAAAAAACCCCAGCCCAGCAAGTGAAGCAAGATTAATTGGTTCTACCAATAGGCGAAACAATTTGTGCTCTGGATTTGCAAGATAGCCTGACATGGTGGTTATCATGACTATTGCAATCATACAAATTCCAGATAGAATCAATCCAATTATTTTTCTCATACTAAAGTCCTACGACTTATTCGGGCTTTTTCTCATTATCTTTTGGATCGCCTGAAGTATGCAGAATACCTCCGAATATTGGCCATATGTAAAATCGCCATGAAAAATAAAGCAAAACGCCATAGAAAAACCATACGATATGAGATACGATAAACATTGCAGTAGGTGAATGAACAAAAAAACAGAGAAAAGGAGGCACCAGCAATGGGACAAATTGCCTTTCTACAATAAAGAGCCATAAATCTGCAAAAGCAATCCCCAGTAAACCGGCCCCAAATGCTTTTTTATGTAGCCAATCCATGAATAAAATCCTGTATACCTTATCAGGTCATAAAAAATTTATGGAATATTACTCTTTTTTCTCTGAGTCATTCAGAGAACCGTACTCCTTGCGCCAACTTGATATTGTAAGATAGAAGATAGAAAAATCCCGATATGTCCCAAATACATGGCGTAAGGTTCAATAAATCTCGGATATGTTAAATAAGCATATATATGGGAAAAAGTATGAGAGCGACGAAGAAACTTCCCCCATAAACAATTGCATATTTTCCTGTTCATTGTGATTATTCCCCTCAGTTCCGATCATCCGACACTATCATATTTCCCGTACCTAACTATACCATAGACCCGCTGGTACAGTAGTCAAGTTTTTTCAATCCATTATAATTGTTCCACCCTCCTTATTTTGCGGGCTTCGGGGCCTGCTCCTAACGTCGCCTGGCCAGCCCCGGCGCGGGGAATGTCCGCAAAAAAGGAGGGGCTGATGATTACTATCATTGCCGGTTCGCGTTCGATTACGGATTACGAGATCGTAAAAGAAGCAATCGAAAAGTCAGGATTCGACATTACCTGCATCGTATCGGGAGGCGCCAAAGACGTGGATTCGCTCGGGGAACAGTACGCCCGGGAAAATGGAATTGAATTCAAACAGTTTCCGGCCAACGAGGAAGATTTCTCGGAGCTGTGCATCCACAGATCAACCAGTATGGCGTCCCGAGACATCGCTGGCGTAGCCGCTTCCAGATATGTCCGTCAAAGCTTACGGCCAGCTTGAATTCAATTTATAAAAGATTCTGTGCTGTTCGGCGCGCCACATAAGTTGAGCGCGCCGAACAGAAAACAACACGGGAGCAGCAATGACAAGATCAGAAATTTATGAAGCAATGGGAAAAGCGAGAATCATCATGTTCGATCAACTTCAGGCACGATTGGAGCAGCTGACAGATGATGAGCTGATCGCCCGCTGGCGAGGAACCGTTGATCTGGCATTTGACTACTCGCCGGAGAACCGCCCGGAATGGATGTCTCAAGTATTCTGGACTCCGACGGCCCTGGAATGCGGTCAACGGATTATTCGCAAAGAACAGTTGCGTCAGAAACGAGCCCGTGACGCTCGAATTAAACAGGCATATCTGAATAATCTCCGGAAAAAGAAACTCAACTTCTGGCTGCATTGCAGCAACAAACGGCAACTTATCGAAAATCATCTTTCCCTGATGACGGCAGACCCTTTCTACTGCAAATGTGTCAGAGAGCAATTCCTCGCTGAACATATCGACTTCGACACGCTGGATCCAAAGCTGGTCAGCCTGTGGTTATGGGATGCCCTGCCGCCATTTAAACGCCTGCAGCCCGTGCCGAAGTTCAACGAAACCGTGCCGGAGGCTGTATGAGGAAAAACTGCCGGACGATTGTTATGGCCTACGTGAATCTCCAATCCGGCCGAATCGAATTTCTGGCTAAATCCCTACCTTCCAATACCGACAAAAAACAAACAGCGGAATTTCTTTTCATCTCCCCGGAAGAACGTGAACAATTCGGACTTCATTCCATCGAATACTTCCTGAACTACTATGAAGACGATGTCGCATATGTCTGGCCCAATTATTATGCCCATATTGCCTCTTTCCATCAACGGGTGGAAACGTTGAAACAAATTCTGATCAATGAGCTGAGTTTCCGGGTGGATGCAGACTTGACCCGGGTACAGGCAAAATTACGCCTATGCGATCTACGCGCCATGCTGCTCAAAGACAATCGGGAAACTCTTGAGCAAGTGGAAGAACCGGAAACACAGGACTCCGGCCTTTCCCAGATGACCAGATATGAAGCGGTCTATCTGTTTATGCGGCCGCAGGAGAAACAGCTGCAGCTCTGCCGGATCGAACAGCCGTGGCCGCTGCTTGACCGGAATTTGTTCCAGATCCGTTTCCAACGGAAGTTATCGAAAGTTCAGACCTCCATCTCCGATAATCCAAGTTCACCGGAGGTCTATTTCACCAGTTCTTTTTTCCTCCATGGGAAACCGCTGCTCTCGCACTTTTTTGAAGAAATTTTAACCGTCAACGAAAGGAGACAAATAGAACACGGAGATCAACTTCAATGGCTGCAACAGATTTACAGCACAATACGTGAAAACTGCACATGATGGAGGAATTCTGACCGAAACATAAACCCAGACGAATGAATCGGAAAACAACGAGGATTCGAATATGAATGAAACGATTTACCGCTTGGCCGAAGAAGGCGCAAGCATCCGGATCGTGCTTCAAAAGAAGCCGGATGGAGATTTTATACTCGGCATCAGCAATGGCAAAGACAAGGCGCTGATTTGCCAGGGCGAAGAGAAACAAGTCGATGCTGAGTTTGAAGCCGCACTTCCCGGATATCTGGAAGAACTGAAAGCCGCTGCGATCGAAGCGCAACTTCGCGCGGCGGAAGAGGAGAACAATGACGTTCAACCGGCATCGGAAACGTCATCCACAACTTCTTTTCTGGATCAGCTGGAGCAGCCAGAATTGGATCTGTTTAACTTCTAACCACCAACCATCACCCAAAGGAAAATTATCATGGCCAGCGAAATCACCACTCTTCCCGTCAAACGCACCTTCAACTACAACGGCATGAAGCTTGACGATCCCGATCCGTCGATGCCTCCGGAAAAAGTTCTGGAGTTCCACGCACTCCTGCACGCCGGACTCACCAATGCCGCGCTCAAAGGGCCTGCCATCGGTCCGGACGGTGAACAGACTTACAAAGTCGAGGTCAAAATCGGCGATGACAACTGATAGAAGGAAAGAGAGAATCACATGGCGGATTCTGCAGCATCGGTTCTCGAAAACTCCCGAAAGGGAGTTTTCCCCCTCAGATTTTCTTCCGGAACAACGTTCCTGCGCAACACGACTGTTTCAGGCGGCACAGAATGCCAGACCGGTTCCCGTTCGACCGGAGGTGCTCCCCCCCATTATCTGACCATGCCGGATTTGGAATCTGCACAAGAGATCATTCAAGTTTCAGCCAAATCGGAAATTCCCTGCCGGCTCCTGGCCGGTTTGAATCAGCTTTTTCCGATCACACAGTTCCTGAACTGCTCTGATAATTTGCAGACAGTGCTTTCAACAGCATTCCACGCATGGGTGGAAAGTTTCATGTCGAAGCGGGTACTTGCCCGCTTTGATTTGGCTCTCCAGATTCTGTCGTCAAGCGAAATCGAAGATGAACTTTTCAGCGAAATTCCCGATGCGAATGTCGCAATCCGATTTGGATTTTGTCAGTTTGAAAAAGGTTGGTTTCCGATTGGTGAAAGTCTCAAGATTTATGATAAGCAACATCCAGGATTAGCGAAACATATTCTCCGAATGTTGAGTGATTGTCCATTGGCGCTTGGCACACCGGAAGCCATTTACGAATTGGCTTCCGATTTCTGTTGGGACTATAATGAAAACGAAACGGAAACCTTCGAAGATCGTTATGCAGAGTATTTGGGAATGGGGGAATCAGAAGAAGATGCCGAGAATGCAGCTTACGAAACAATTCCGGTAAATTATTCCGAATTTGAAATATCTCTGCCGGAATGGACATTCCGGCGATCAGAACGGGAGCAATCCTATCTCGGACCAATCCCGCCTGAACTGCTGAATTTAAAACGCTGTCATGCCGGATGGCAGAAGAGAAAACAGAAAAACTATCTTTATCCGAATTGTCTTCTCCCGGCAATCGTGGTCTCTCTGGACTATGAAAGTCGTGATTTTTGGTATGAGGTAATCAGTCGGATTGAGAATGAACTGATGCAATATGGAGTCGATTACTACTGGTCTACGTTGGCTTGGCCGATCCCGGTCTGCAACTCCCGTAAACTGCAAACGTTTTTTCGTGAACTGCGGGAAAATTTGGAATATTTTTCTGCATGTATGGATTTCTTACTGATCCATGAAAAGGAGCCTGACGATGCTTGAAGTGTCCTATCCGATCCAGGAAACCGAATATAAATTGACTCACGCACTGTTATTTTATCGGAGCTACAGTGAAACCCTGGCGACAATACACGGCGTTCAAGATCGTCGGCTATTGGCCGGAAAAAGTATTTCGCTGCAGGATGTGGAAGAACTTTTTCATTCTGAAAATCAATACAGAAAGATGCTGTTTCTACCTTCGGAAGTGATCGCCTGGTCACGAAACGAGGTCGTGTGGTTTGAAAAAAGCCGCATCCGGCCGATCTATTTCAACGCCCCGGAACCCCAACGACAATTTCTGAACAGGCTCTCAGGCAAAAATGTCATATGGCCCAGCCTGGTATTCCGGATATCCCGACAAAATATTTTCTGCTGGGCGACAAAAAGCCGAACCAGGCCGAACTTGAAAACGAAATTGTACAACGCTCCATTTACCAATATCTCCTGCCGGCATTGCTTTTGCCCGCCAGTCCAATTTCAGGAAATTCGGGATGAGGATATGCTGGACTTCACTCGCAAAGCCGTTGACCTGTTTTTTCGCGGCCATTTCTCGCATCTCCATGACAATATACTGCACAGTATCACTTATTCACGAGGTCGGGACCGATTCTGGGAGAAAATGGTCAGAGATCTGGAACGCGGCAAATGCAAATCGTTCCCGAACCGTTATCTGGTATCCTCAAATATGACACTCAGAGAGATTTTGCAATGAAACATCACACTCCGCCGGAATTTCACACGAAGCCGGTCTATATCGAACTGGCCGGCGCCGGAGCCACCGGTTCGCTCATTCTGGCCGGGCTGGTCCGGCTGCATCTGGCCATGCTTGAACTCGGACATCCCTATGGTCTGCGTGTCCGCTGCTGGGACCCGGACACCATTTCTCACGCCAACATCGGCAGGCAGCTCTTTGTGGAAAGCGAGATCGGCCGAAACAAGGCGGTCACGCTCATTACGAGGTACAATTATCACTTCGGCCTGGACTGGTCAGCCAAGCCGGAACGTTTCTCGCCGGATCAATATTGCAGCAGCGGAAATCTCGTTGTTATTTCCGCAGTGGATTCCAGAAAATCACGAGCGGAAATCAGTGAGGCTATCAGAAGATACGGCAAAGCTTATTGCATAGACTGCGGTTGCGGCCTGGATTATGGGCAAGTCTTTTGCGGGAACGGCTCGCCGGAACTGCCGTATCCCTGGGTGAAGCATCCGGAGTTGATCGATACTTCTCAGGACAAGCCTAACCGCTCCAGTTGTTCCATGGCCGACTCATTGGAACATCATGGGCTTTTCATTAACCAGTTCGTCGCCACCGGAGTTCTCGAATTCCTCTGGCAGCTTTTCCGCAACGGCGGACTGGACTATTCCGAAGTATACGTCAACCTTGAAAACTTCCGAATGATGTCTGTCGCAATTGCTTCTCCAGTCACCACACAAAACAAGGAATCATCAAATGAATGACGCCATGCGCCTGAGCGACGCGAAACACCGTGCCGAAAGAGTCACAGATAGAGAAATTGAGATCGTTAATCGATTGTTGAGCGAATATGCAGTATATATCGATGACAGTGAAGTTGCCCATGGCACACTTGATGAGATTATCGATTTTCTGAATAATATCGAATGACTCGTGAAGACAATCTGCTTGAAAACCAACTGGCGGAAACTATATTATAGCAACAGGAGCATTGACTATGAAAAATTTGACCAGCAGCGTTTATACCTTTGAAAAACTGATTGACGGCAATTTTTTGTATGTCGATAAGACTGAATATATCTGGAAATTAATTCAGCCGGCCTATGCTCAATACTTCCTGTCGCGCCCACGCCGTTTTGGAAAGTCACTTACGGTATCCACACTGGAAGCTATTTTTCAGGGTAAAAGGGAGCTTTTCAAGGGATTGGCTCTTTATGATAAACCCTACGATTGGAAGCAATATCCGGTTATTCATCTGGATTTCGGAGATATCAAAAGCAGTTCCCCGGAACAACTGGAAGACAGTCTGCAACAGCTTGTGGCTGAGATCGCAGCGCAATTTGAAGTTCCCTTGAAAACCTCAAATGCCCAAGCTCAATTTCGGGAATTGGTGCTGGCTCTTGGCAAAAACGAAAAAATTGTCATTCTGATTGACGAATACGACAAACCGATTCTCGGAAATGTGACCAATCCGGAAATTGACGAGATATTGAAAGAACTGAAAGGTTTTTTCAGCGTCGTCAAAGCGACTGAGCCCTATCAGCGTTTTGTTCTGCTGACCGGAGTCAGCAAGTTTTCGCATGTCTCTGTATTCTCCGACCTGAATAACCTGACCGACATCACCATGAATGAAAAGTATGCGACGATGCTCGGTTACACTCAGGAAGAACTGGAGTTCTACTTTGGAGATCGAATCGAACAGCTTGTTGAAAAAACTGGTATCTCAAAAGAAGAAATGCTTGCCGGAATCAAACGCTGGTATAATGGTTACAGATTTGAAGAAAACGCCCTGACGGTCTATAATCCCGTTTCTCTTGCGCAGTTTTTTGAGAACAATGGTAAATTTCAAAACTACTGGTTTCAAACGGGTACGCCGACGTTTCTGCTGAAGCTGATGAAGGATCATGAATTCAACTATTCGGAAGCCCTGACCAGTCCTGTTTCCGGATCATTCTTCAACTCTTTTGAAATATCCAATCTGGACCCGATGGTTCTTCTGTTCCAGACTGGTTATTTGACCATCGACAAAGCGGTCGATGCACAGATGCCGTACTCGAACCGGATTATCCGGAAATACTATCTGCATTTCCCCAATCAGGAAGTGGAGGAATCTTTCAACGAATGCGTTCTGGATTACTATGTTGCCATGAAGAAAGGAAGCGCCCAGCAGTTTCAGGAAGAGCTGGTTACTGCGGTTGGCGACGGCAATGTGGATAAATTCATGGATATCCTGAAATCTGTGTTTGCCAACATTCCGTACTCGCTTCATCTCAAAGGCGAACAGAATTATCAGACAGTGTTCTATGTAATCTGCGATATGCTCCGGCTTTACGTTCAAGCCGAATCCTATACCAATGACGGACGCATCGACATGGTCGTGGAGGCCGGCAACTGGGTTTACATACTTGAATTCAAACTGGATCAATCCGCCGAAAAAGCCCTGAAGCAGATCCACGAGAAAAACTATGCGCAAAAATTCCGGCACCGCGGCAAGCGCATCATGCTGATCGGCGTTAATTTTGACTCCGAATCCGGCCAGATTGAAAAATGGATCTCTGAAGAATTGAAAGATTGACATTCATCATCAGGTTACCATTCTATATTCCAAACTGCGAAAGTATGGTTTTGTATCCATCAACCATCAGAAGATTGTCAATATTTTGTCAAACCACAACAGCCAGTGGTTGAAATTTCCGGCAATTCATTATAGATATATAGTGTCGGATCGCATGACATGCGATCGTTCTTTAAAG
>ERZ1034915.1149-NODE-1149-length-15421-cov-60.948913_pt1 | contig 15421 bp, 12 predicted proteins | sample MGYA00520592_ERZ1034915 | MGnify/ENA primary metagenome ERZ1034915 (study PRJEB33766, sample SAMN09781787) | gut metagenome | biome: gut microbiome | host: Homo sapiens | place: Madagascar | study: EMG produced TPA metagenomics assembly of the PRJNA485056 data... | reverse complement strand
CTTCAGATACCCCCTCCGTAAAAACTGTGATAACTGTTATTGTGATAGCTGTGATCACTCTTGAAGCACTAAAACAGTGCATCAAGGTTGAGGATAAAATCCATAAATCACCGAATAAAAGTTTCACAAATCACCGATTTCTTTAAAAAGATTCCTGCAGGTGATCCAAATTTTTCTCCAAAAGGAGTGAGTTTCTCAGATTTTATTTGTATCTTTGCCGTGTCTATCGTCGGATTTTCTTGTTTTCTTTTTGCAACACTAAGATAAGTGAATTCTTCGATATGGCAAGACCATGGGCAACTTTTTGCTGCTCAGGCACTTAAAAAGTTTGATTTATAATAGTGTTGCGGAAATTAAGGTAAAATAAAACCACTATGAGAAAAATGTTATTGATGATGCTTTTAGCAATATGTACTTTGAGCATCAGTGCGCAAAGCGCAAGCAACAAAGATGCCACGATTGTTAGCGACATCCAGTATAAGAGTAATCAAGACGCTTATGTCAATGAGCGTTGTAAACTTGACATCTATTATAGCAAAGGGCAGAAAGATTGTCCTGTGGTCGTTTGGTATCATGGTGGTGGTCTTACCAGCGGAAGTAAGCAACTGCCTTCCCAGCTGATGTCCCAGGGCTATACCATTGTGGGTGTCAATTATCGCCTCCTCCCTACTGTTACCATCGACCAGTGCCTGGATGATTGTGCTGCCGCCTTGGCATGGGTATTCAAGAACATCGAGAAGTATAATGGAAGCAGCAAGAAAATCTTTGTTTCAGGCCACTCAGCCGGTGGATATATCACGGCGATGCTTGGACTGGACAAGGAATGGCTAGGCCGTTATGGTGTAGATGCCAACCAAATTGCTGGTTTGATACCTTTCAGTGGACAAATGATCAGTCACTTTGCCTATCGTAAGATGAACGGCATTGATAATCTTCAGCCAACGATAGACAAGTATGCTCCTCTTTTCCATGTCAGAAAGGATGCGGCTCCCTTGATTCTGATAACGGGTGACCGCAATATCGAACTGTTTGGAAGATATGAGGAGAATGCCTATATGTGGCGAATGATGAACCTTGTTGGCCGTCCAGATACCCAGCTCTATGAAATCGCTGGTCATGGTCATGGGGCAATGGGTAATCCTGCCTATCATATCCTCATTCAAAGCATCAATAAAATCCTGGGCAAAAAGTATGAGTTTTAGTGGGGCATCTGCAAAAGCGTGTGGATGTGATTCACTAGAATTTGTGCATAGCCACACACTTTTGCAGGTGATCCATATTATCACTTAAATAAATTCTCCATTGTAACCTCTTTCTGCACAATTCCACTATGCTTGCCATACGCCACACCATAAGTGGTAATCATCGTAAGATGAACAGACTGTTTTGGCGACAAAGTGCTCTTCAATGCCTCTATGCGATGGCGCAAACGCATTTCTTCATCCTTACTTATATGATAAGGAGCACTGGCAAACTTCATCTCGCATAGATTGACCACGTTGTCATCCCTAAGAAACAACAAGTCAATCTGCACGCCTTCTTGTTCATCATCTCCCTTCACACTCCAGGCAGAAACAGAAGATTTGACACCAGCAATCTGAAGAGCACGCTTGATTTGCTCTATATGTTGCCAACAAACCTCCTCGAAAGCCACCCCATGCCAGGCCTTCAGGATGTCTGAAGTCATGTTATCATTGGCAAATCCTGCATCACATGCATTAGCTTTCACATATTTCAGCCAAAAGAGGCAGAAATTATCCATCAACTTATAGCATTCCACACTCTTCGCCTTACCATAAGGATGATATCTCTTAATAAAATCACTCTCCACCAAAGCTGCAAGCGTATTCGTTAGTCCACCACCCAAAGGAATACCGGTAGCATTACTGATTTCCTCACGAGTGAAACCTGCATGACGAGTAGCCAACAGCCTGACTACCTTCTTGCTATCCTCTGGATTATTGAAGATGGCAGCAAAAAGCCGGTTGAACTCATCACGCAAACGAGGCTTGCTACCAAACAGAATCTTATCCACATTCTGCTCGAAGCTCAATCCTTTCTGGAAGTAGCTTATATAATAAGGTATGCCTCCAAACACCATATAACTTTGCAAGATATCATATTGGCTCATTTGGATTTGAGTATGCTCAAAATACTCTTCACACTCTCGCAAGGTAAAAGGAGACAGTTGGATTTCTGCAGTCAATCTGCCATAAAGTCCACCTTTGTTTCTCGACAAATTGCTAAGAATCCATGAGGTAGCACTGCCACAAACGATCAGCATGATGTTATCTCTGCCACTGCACCATCCATTCCAAAAGTTCTCGAAAGCAGGAAGAAAGCCAGACCTAGGTGTATCCATCCATGGCAGTTCATCTATAAAGACGACCTGTCGCTCACCTGTATCCAAGTGCTGCAACAACTGTTCCAGCTGGAAGAATGCCTCCATCCAGGACTTAGGTTGTTTATATCCTTCAAGTCCTTGATTAAGAAGCGCATAATAGAAGCTCTCCAGTTGAACCTTCATCCGACTTTTGTCACTATCTTGGTCAACTGGCGAAACCCCTGTATGCTGAAAGGTAAAGCGCTCCTTCAGTGCCTGCTTGATAAGAAACGTCTTGCCCACACGTCGTCTGCCATATACGGCGACAAACTCTGGTCGGTCACTGTAATACAACTTGTTTAATTCTGCAATTTCCTCTTTTCTTCCTACTATCATAGTCTCAAAACTTATTATATTCTGCCGCAAAAGTACAAAAAATATAGTTTGCGGCAAAATATAATTTACTATAATCTGCCGCAATTATACTTTTTTAGCGATTTGCGGCAGAATATAACGTTCCCCTCGTTAATCCTTAGCAAGGAGACCATTTTCTATAGAAGGTTGGTAAAACTACTACAATATTATAGAAGATTTGCGTATTTTCTAATATTTCTGCTAAAAAGATTTGCGTATTTTCTGAGATTTTTGGCAGTGCCTCAAATCTGGGTACCAGTTGCACTTCGTCAAGAAGGATATAGTACAGGTCGTTGTCTATCATCTTGGCTTTGATGTGTCTGTAGAGAGTAAGTGGCTCCCTAAGTTCTGAATTTTCGATATCATCGAGTGCTATCTGGATGATATCTTACGAAGATTTTTTGGCAATATTGCCACTTTTTCTCCGTAAGCGAAAAGACAGTTCCTTAAAAAAATGCACGAACTGGGGCGGTAATTCATTTTTTTAAGGACTTAGAATCTACATATTTCTGCTAAAATAATAAAATATTCAACAGCAAATTAATTATTTTCAACTTTTTATTGTATTTTTGTCCCCATATTATAATATTGCATTGTCGGAAGATGAAAATGAATGATATACAGAAGCGTGAGGATGCTCTCTTTGAGCACATCTCTAAATTGATTGAAAAATCTCGGAAACAAGCAAAGACTGCTATTAATACAGCAATGGTATATACCTATTATGGAATAGGAAAATACATTGTTGAGGATGAGCAGAATGGATATGAACGTGCCGCATACGGAAAGAAAGTGCTTAAGCAACTTTCTGAACAACTCTGTGCTGAATATGGAAACGGATGGACTGTTGATACCTTAAAGAGATGCAGATTTTTCTATAAGGCATATAGTCCATATCAAATTGGGGCAACACCGTTGCCCCAATTGAATGAAGTCCCTAAATTCCAACTTTCATGGTCGCATTATCTTATTCTAATGCGTATTGAGCGAGTTGAGGAACGCCGCTTTTATGAAATTGAAGCGACACAACAAGATTGGAGCGTGCGAGAACTGAGCCGACAAGTGGGGAGTTGCCTGTATGAGCGTTTGGTATTAAGCCGTAACAAGGAAGAAGTAATGCGACTTTCTAAAGAGGGGCAAACTGTAGAAAAGTCATCTGATGTAATAAAGAATCCTCTGACATTGGAATTCTTAGGATTAAATCCAGATACAGCATATTCTGAATCGAAGTTAGAAAATGCTATTATTAATAAAATGCAACAGTTCTTGCTCGAATTAGGCAAGGGATTTCTTTTTGAGGCAAGACAAAAGAGGTTTACTTTTGACGAGCAACATTTCTTTGTTGATTTGGTGTTCTACAACCGCCTGCTGCAATGTTATGTACTCATTGACCTAAAGATGGGCAAATTGACACATCAAGATTTGGGGCAAATGCAGATGTATGTGAACTATTATGACAGGCATATAAAACAGGAGTTTGAAAAACCGACGATTGGTATCTTGCTTTGCGAACGGAAAAACGATGCACTTGTAGAACTCACTCTTCCTAAAGACGCAAACGTCTATGCAGCGGCTTACCAGCTCTATCTGCCCGACAAAGCCTTGCTGCAAGCCAAGGTGAAGGAATGGATTGAGGAGTTTGAGGAGAATGAAGAAATAAAGAAATTAGAGGAAGATTAAACAATTGCTCAAACGCATCAATCACTTGTAATAATCCCCAATATAGTAAGCTGCCGAGGGGATGGTGTGAAACGACATTGAAGTCGTTGGCAAAGAAGTATTAATAGGTTTTCTTGACAAGATATAAGAGGGTGTGTCATAAGTCTATAACGCACCCTTTTTTAGTTTTTCAAGAACGCAAGTCCGCTAGGCGGTATCAGCTGGTAGTTGTAATAATGCGGCACCTTTTCTAACTGTACGGTTGAACAGGCTGAAAGGGCTTAGTTGCGGATTTTGGGGTGATTTCATTTGCTTGTCAACATGCTGCTGAAAAACTTTTTCTGAAACTTTTGAAGAAATCTCTTGCTTGTTCCAAAATATTGTTGTACTTTTGAAAGATAAAATAAATAAAGTAGAACTTAGGAACAACGTAACTTTGTAAATATCAACGAATTGAACATGGAATTGATTAAGGTTATAAACAACATATCAGAACGGGTGATAGATGATTTGAAGACCAAATTATCTAAAGGATCTCGTGTGTCAATAGCTGCAGTCTCTTTTTCTGAACAACGAGGCTCGGGCGTTGAAGAAGAAGGTTGCTGAGTGGGAAAAAGAAAAAATGAACTAAATAATCAATAGATATATGAGTAAATTAATATCAACAGATAAAGAATATGCCGCATGGGTTGCGGATTTGAAACATCGCTTTCGCAGTGCACAGATTAAGGCTGCTGTGAAGGTGAATCGTGAGTTGCTGATATACTATTGGCAGCTTGGGCGAGATATGGTAAATATGAATATTGAAGAGCGATGGGGTGAAGGCATTATGAAAACGCTGAGCCAGGATTTGAAGGATGCTATGCCGGAAGAGAATGGTTTTTCTAAGACGAATCTCTATTATATCAAAAAGTTCTATGCTACTTATTCTCAGATAGTTATAAATTTCCCCCAAGTTGGGGGAAAAATTGAAACACCACATTCTGTTCAATTCTTACCTCAAGTTGGAGAAAAGGAGCAAGACATTGCGGAGATGCTTTTTTCAATACCATGGACACACCATAAGTTCATCCTTGACAAGATAAAGGGTGATGTGGTGATAGAGGTGAAAGTTACCGAGTTTGAACCTTCATATCTGGGACAACTATCAGCCTACATGTCGTTTGTAAACCATACACTTAAGAGTGATGCTGACAATCCTACGATTGGTTTGCTCATCTGTAAATCGAAAGATAATATATTTGCGCAATATTCTCTTGAAGGTTATAATCAGCCGATAGGAATCTCTGAGTTTGAGGGGGTAAACTTGCTGCCTACAGAGTTTAAGAGTTCATTACCTAGTATTGAGGATATTGAGGCAGAATTGGAGAAAAATAGCAAGCAATAATAAAAATAATAAATTATATGGATAGACCAAATAGAATGGAATTGCAGTCGGCAGATGGAGCGCAGCTGAATCTGGATGCGCTTTATCAGATTGCGCCTTCGTGCTTTACGGAGGTAGCCGACCCTGATATGGGGGGGCAAAACGTGTAGTTAATTTTGACGTACTTCGCCAGCTTCTTGGTGACAACGCAGTAGAAGATGCTCCTGAGGCATACGAGTTCAACTGGGTTGGCAAGCAGGCAGCTCGTGCCGAAGTTTTGAAGCCTATTAAGAAGACGCTGCGTCCTGTAAAGGAGGATAGCGTGGATTGGGACAACACCCAAAACCTTTATATTGAGGGAGATAACCTCGAAGTGCTTAAACTTCTCCAGAAGTCTTATCTGGGTAAGGTAAAGATGATTTATATTGATCCGCCTTACAATACAGGTAGTGATTCTTTCTTATATCCTGATGATTATACTATATCTTCGAATGATTACTCGATTCTGTCTGGAGATATAGATGAATTTGGTAATCGTTTTAGAAAAAATCAAAATTCTAATGGAAGATTCCATTCGGATTGGTGTTCTATGATATATAGTAGACTTCTCGTTGCAAACTCATTGTTATCCCAAGATGGTGCTATATTCATTCATATAGATGAAAATGAAGTACATAATTTACTAAAAATATGTAATGAAGTTTTTGGTGAATCAAATTTCGTCAGTTTGGTTTCTGTAAAAACTAAAGTTGGTGGTGTCTCTGGTAGTTCGGAAGGAAAAACTTTGAGAGGAACTACCGAATATGTGTGTTTATATGCAAAGGATAAAACAAATTTTGTAATGAATCCTGTATTCATAAAAACGAAATTATTTTCTCGAATTAAAAGTTATGAGGAAGAAGGTAAAAGCTGGAAGTATACCTCTATTATATCAAAATTAGAAGATAAAGTGTTAATCAAAGAAGATTCTTCTAAAGGAATGAAATATTTTGGATACAAGTCTCTAGAGACAATGTCTATAACAGCGTTTGCTGAACAAAATCATATATCTGTAGAAGATGTTTATAATAAGTATGCTAATAAAATCTTCCAAACAACAAATGCCCAGAGTAGTATACGTAAAAGTGTTATGAATGAGACTATGGGATTAGATTATCCAATGGTTGGTTGTGAATATATTCCAATAAAAGGGAAAAATGAAGGTAAGCGTATCGAAATACTCTACAAAGGAGAACAAAGAAGAATGATGATGTTCTTGTCTGATTATGTTGAACGTATCGGAGATGAGTACTATTATTTAGATCGTGTTTCAAATTTGTGGGATGATATTGATTACAACAATCTTTCAAAAGAAGGGGGGATTGAGTTTTCTAATGGTAAAAAACCAATAAAGTTAATTCAAAGAATGATAAGTCTTACCACAACTCAAGACGATATCGTTATGGACTTCTTTTCTGGATCTGCTTCTACGGGACATGCAGTTATTCAGCAGAATGCCGAAAAAGAAAAGAACCTTAAATATATTATGGTTCAAATAGAGGAGCCAATTGATGAAACCTCTCAATCTTCTAATGAACATTTTTCAACAATCTGCGAATTAGGCAAAGAACGTCTTAGAAGATCTGGAAGAAAAGTTAAGGAGCAGTTTCCTTTAATGGCGCAGAATCTCGACACCGGCTTCCGTGTCTTCCGTCTCGACGAAGGCAATTACGAAGACGTAAAGCGTTCTCCAAAGGAATTCAAGCAAGACCAGCTCGATCTGTTCCTGGACAATATCAAGACCGACAGAAACGACCTCGACCTGCTCTTTGGATGCATGCTCGACTGGGGCGTTCAGCTCTCTCTGCCTATGACTCAGGAGGTGGTGGATGACAAGACCATCTATACCGTGAACGACGGCGACCTGGTTGCCTGCTTCGCCGAGAACGTATCAGAAGACGTAGTAAAAGCCATGGCAGAAAAGATGCCTTTGCGTGTCATTTTCCGTGACAGTTGCTTTGCCCAGGATGCCGACAAGATTAATATATACGAGACCTTCAAGCAGAAGCTGGATTGGAGCGACCAGGAAGTAGTGAAGAATATTAGAGTGATTTAAGCCTATGAAACTCAGATATAAACATCAACGCTTCCAAACCGAAGCGGCGCTGGCTGTGGCTAATGCCTTTACTGGTCAGCCCAAAAGCGACGGACTGAGCGACCATATCGTGGACCAGGGAGTTAATCAAGACCTCTTTGTAGTAAAAGGCTTTGGCAACAAGAACGTCATCCTCGCACCGGAAACCGTCTGCGAGAATGTAAGAGCCATACAGACAGAGCAAGGACTGAAACCCATTGAGCAGCTGCAGCAGCTGCAAGGCGTAGGTACCGCCCTCACCATCGAAATGGAGACGGGTACGGGTAAAACCTATACCTATATCAAGACCATGTATGAACTGAATGCCCGCTATGGCTGGACCAAGTTTGTGGTGATAGTGCCAAGCATCGCCATCCGTGAAGGCGTATTGAAGAGCTTTGAGAGCATGCAGGAGCATTTTGCCCAGGAATACGGCAAGCGCATGCAATATTTTATGTATAACTCCAAGCAGCTCAGCAAGATTGATGCCTTTGCCAGCGATGCCGGCATGCACGTGATGATTATCAATACCCAGGCATTCAACGCATCTATGGATGAAGAGAAGTCAACCGATAAGATGGAGAAAGGCAAGTTGAAGAAAGCTGATAAGGCTGCCCGCATCATCTTCGAACGCCGTGATGAGTTCGGTTCCCGCCGTCCTATCGACGTGCTTGCACAGACCCATCCTGTCATGATTATCGATGAACCTCAGTCGGTATTGGGTGTGGACAAGAAAAACAAGACCCGTAAGGGTATTGCCATGTTCAAGCCCCTCTTTACCCTTCTGTATAGTGCCACCCACCGCAAGGGTGATATATATAATATGGTGTATAAGCTGGATGCCATCGATGCCTACAACCGGAAACTGGTGAAGAAGATAGAGGTGAAGGGTATCAGACAGATAGGCAGTACCGCCACCAACGGCTACGTCTATCTGGAGGAAATCGTCATCGGCAAGGGCAATCCGCAGGCTCGCATCAGCTTCGACATCAAGACGCAGACCGGAACAAAACAGGTAAGCAAACTCGTGGATGAACGCTTCAACCTAAAGGAACAGAGTGGGGGACTTGCCGAGTATGACAACAACTTCATCGTAGAACGCATAGACGGCAGGCAGGGAATCGTCCGCTTCCTCAACGGCTTGACTCTGCATGAAGGTGATGCCGTGGGCAGTGTGAACGAAGACTATATCCGTCGTATTCAGATTCGTGAAACCATCCGCACCCATCTGGAGCGTGAGCGACAGCTGTTCAGTCAGCATATCAAGGTGCTCAGTCTGTTCTTCATCGACCATGTGGATAGCTACCGCCTCTATGAAGGCGAGGATAGCAAGGGTAAGTTTGCCAAGATGTTTGAGGAAGAATATACCCGAGTGCTTTCAGAAATGCTGCCATCGTTTACGGATGAAGCCTATCTGCGCTATCTTTCAGACCCTCGCAATGCGGCATCCAAGGTGCATCAGGGCTACTTCTCCATGGATAAGAAGGGCAAGGCGGTGGAATCGAAGGAAAAGCAGGGAGAGAACGAAGAGCGTGCCTTCGACCTGATTATGAAGGATAAGGAACGTCTGCTTTCGCTGAACGAGCCAGTACGCTTCATTTTCTCGCACTCCGCCCTGAAGGAAGGTTGGGACAACCCAAACGTGTTCCAGATCTGTACCTTAAAGAACTCGGACAACGAAACCAAGAAGCGCCAGGAAGTGGGTCGAGGTATGCGTCTTTGCGTGAACCAGAAGGGTGAACGCCAGGATGTGGATGTACTGGGTGATCATGTGTTTGATACCAACATCCTCACGGTGATAGCCAGCGAGAGCTATGATGATTTTGCCAAGAAACTGCAGACGGAAATGGCAGAAGACTGTGCCGACCGACCAATCACCATCACAGCCAACCTTTTCGAGGGCAGGTCTTATACAATGGCAGATGGAACCAATGGCAAGTTTGACGTCAATCAGGCAAGAGCTATCTATAATGCCCTCATCCGTAAAGATTATGTGGATGATAACGGTGCTTTGACTGCTCAGTATTTTGAGGATAAGCGCAATGACAGGCTCGACTTCGGTAAGGCTAATGATTGGAGGGAGGGCATTATTGCAGCCCTTGATACCGTCTTTGATCCTGCGGCTGTAAGACCGGAGAATGGTAGAAAGCCTAAGCTTGCCAAGTTGCAGAAGGACAATTTTGCCAAGAAGGAGTTCCAGAATCTCTGGAAGCGCATCAACCGCCGCACCTACTATCAGGTAAGCTTTGAAACTTCTGGTCTTGTGAAGAAAGCCATCGAGGAACTTGATGAAAAGTTGAGGGTTACGGAAATCCGCATCGTGGTAGAAGGCGGTTCGATGGATGAAATCAGAGACAAGGAGTCGCTTGAAGCGGGCGTGGCAATGAATCAGGGCGATGTGCGGACCATCCATGTAACGGAAGCTGTGGGCAAGGAAGTGACATACGACCTGATAGGTCAGCTGGTAACGGCTACGGGGTTGACAAGAAAGACCATCGTGGAAATCCTGAAGGGTATCAAGCCGGAAACATTCAGCATGTTCAAGATGAATCCTGAGGAATTTATCATCAAGACCGGTCTGATTATCAACGACTGCAAGGCTTCTGCTGTTATCCAGTGCATCAAGTATGAGAAGTTGAATGATGAGTTCTCTACCGACATCTTTACGGTGGATGCTCTGCGAGGCAAGTTGGGCATCAATGCCATAGAGTCAAAGAAGTCGCTCTACGATCTCGTAGTGCTCGACAGCATGGGTGTAGAGAAAAACTTTGCCGAGTCATTGGAACGGGAGAATGACGTGGTGGTTTATACCAAACTGCCTCGTGGTTTCTACATCAATACGCCTATGGGCAAATACAATCCCGACTGGGCTGTGGCATTTCGTGAAGGCAGCGTGAAGCATGTTTATTTTGTGGCAGAAACCAAGGGTAATGATCTCCAGGGTTCACATCTGCGAGGCATCGAGGGAAGCAAGATAGCGTGTGCCCGCAAGCATTTTGCAGCCATCAGCGAGAATGGTTACATTTACGATGTTGTCAAGGATTATCAGGAATTGTATAATGCCGTGACGAAATAGCTGTGGAAATGGTAATAGAATTACCTACCCATCCATAAAAGTCGAGGAGAGGAAGTGTTGTGCTAAAAATGCGCACTTTCTCTCTTTTTTTTGTTATTCTGTAGTTAATTTTTGTTCAAGTATTAACGTTTCTGAAAAATATACCCTCCTATTTTTTTCTATGTGGGTAATGTATTTGGCTGTTCCAACTATTAGTAGTAAATTCGCATAAATTTACAATTAATATGCTGGATATAGCAGAACATAGAAGGGTGTTGATTCTGGAGAATTTAGCTCAGCTAGACAAAAGAATTGATAAGATACAGGAAGAATGCATCATCTTGTATCTCAATTCATTTATTGGTGGCAAAGCTGAACAGATATCTGCATATCAGTTTTCTAATATCACGCATATAAAGTGTGATACAGTGCTCAGAGTGCTGAAGAGAAGTGTAAGTCTTCAGCCTTTGCAGCAGCGAAGATGGTGCTGCTGTATCCTATATAATTGGGATAGAATCGTTGAAGAAGTGACTAAACGACATACGGCGGAAAGTAAGAAGTTTGACAAGAGTCAGTTTGAGAAGAATTTCAATGAAGCCTTTTCGCAGTGGATTACTTTTGCGAAAGACTTGAAGCAACTTAACAAATTGGAAGCACATATAGCAAAATACCAAAAGCTTTTTGTGCCTAAAAATAAATAATGAATAACAATAACATTTATCTAAAAAAATCAACATGAAACGAACTAATACACTTACCTAGGGAAGACTTGTCTGCCGGCATCGAGGATGCCACCCTAAGAAGCTCTCCTTGGCTATTCTAGTCTAGCCCTCCGCGTACCAATTAGAGGACCATATCAAGTTTTAGTAATAATTTAAACTACTTAAGATATGGATAGAATATCATTTTTTAGAATTATCCGTTTTTTGTGTAAAAACGGTGGTGTTTGCTTGTACAAGAATGTTGTGTATGTACAGTCTAATAGCAAATATATAGAGAATAATTACGAGAATTCTGATGAAGACACAAAACCACATACTGATGAGTAGAAATTTCCATTTTGCAGGTTCCGTAACCTATATAGAGAACTATTATGAGAGTCATGAACATCAACATAAGGATTCCGATGATTCTTCTGAAATAATGAAGAATGATACCGATGAAGTTGTTTTTGAACAGAGTGTTAAGGTGAAGTGTGCTTCATCTTCTGCGGGAAGAAGTGCCGAGAATCTCTTTTCTACTCCTGAGGGTGAAAAGGATGTGGGGCTTACCGGGAAGATGGCGGATGCTTTTGTGAAATATCTCAAGCTGCATCATATTTCAGACAGTCAGCTTTCCACTTCCGATGGTTTGTTGAACAAGAGTGTGGTGGCGTTTTTCCTGCGTTGGTCTAATCAGGGCTATGTGAGTGCTGGTGTTCCTAATGGCTCATCCATCACTCGTTTTCTGCACGATGATTGTCATCTGGAACTGGGTGTTACCCAAAAGTCGTATGGCAATTATATCAGAAAGAAGATCAATGACGGGAATATAGATTATGAGGTAGAGGGTTTTGTGGAGGATTTCGCAAAGTCTCACAATATATAGAATCTTGCGCCGAATGATAGACTTCATTTGACGTAAAGAAAATAATTATATCTCTGTAAGATATTGATATAGAGGGGCAAGACGATGGTTTTACCCCTTTCTTGTTTCCGCCGAATTCAATTTGGCGCATTCGGCGGAAAAGGCGTAACGGAGTATTCTTTCTACTTTTGCCCCAGATTTCAGAACGATACCGGTTCTGAGGTCTGGGGCTTTTGCGTTTTCTATCGCCAGGATGCTGGGATAGGTTTCCTGCCATGTTGTAAGTGGCGCAGCGTATCAGCCCATCGGTCTTTGACAAGGTTGATACATTTTTTTATTGTGGAAACTTTTAGTGTTTTTTTTACGAAGGTATCCATCGGGTACCTTTTATATATTTACTTAAATTTTTTTGCTTATGATGAATTTAAAGATTCAGAAGGCAGAGGATGGCAAGAATGCCGGCTCTGCCAAGAAGAGTGTGCAGACTGGTAAGAAGGTGGCTGACAAGAAGGAAGCTGACAAGAAGCAGGCTGCGCAGGTGGCTGTTTTTGAAAATCCGGAGTTCGGAATGGTTCGCACCACTATAAATAAGAAGGGCGAGCCTTGGTTCTGTGCGAAGGATTTGTGTGATGTGCTCGGATATAGAAGAGCTGATAATGCTGTAAGACTGCATGTTAACCCACTTGATGCACTGAAACAGTGCATCAAGGTTGATGTCCGAATGAAGAGTGATGGAACCATTAGTCAGCGTTTGACTCCGATGATCTTCGTCAACGAGAGCGGCTTCTATGCTCTGGTGCTCGGTTCGAAACTGGCTACGGCGGTGAAGTTCAAGGATTGGGTTACCTCGGTGGTGCTGCCGCAGATTCGCAAGACGGGAGGTTATATCCCGGTGAAGGAGGGGGAGAGCGAGGAGGAGACGATTCGCAATGCCGAGGAGATTCTCCGTGCCACCCTGAAGAAGAAGGAGATGCTGCTGGAGCAGCAGAAGAAGCTGCTGCATCAGCAGGAGGTACAGTTGGGGCTTGACAAAAAGCTCATCGGTGAGCAGGATGTGGAAATCCGAAGACTGAACGGCGTGGTGGATGAGCAGACGAGATGGGCTTCTATTCAGGGCGAGAACGTCATCAACCTGGAGAAGCAGGTGGATGGGCTTCTGCCGAAAGCGATCTACTCGGATAATGTCTTGGATTCCGTTTCCTGCTTCACTACGACCCAGGTGGCGAAGAAGCTGGGAGTAACGGCGCAGGAGCTGAACCGCTCGCTCTGTGCCCTGCATATCCAGTATTACCAGAGCGGGCAGTATATGCTCTATGCGGAGTATGCGCACATGGGACTGGCGAAGAGCCGCACCCGATACAATGCCTTTCTTGATCCGAACTGCGATGGCAGAAAGGAGAAAATGGGCAAGGCGGTGACGCATACCTATCTCGTATGGACCGAGAAGGGCAGGAAGTTTATCCATGATCTGGCCCACAGATTCTGGGAGCTTGCTGAACTGTATGAGGTGAAGAATTTGGGATAATCATTAAAAATGGAAATATGGCGATAAAGCAACAGGTAATGGCTTTAAATCCGGCACGCAAGGGCAATATGGGAAGATTGAATTCTTCCCAGCCCCTGTATGTCTATGACACCCTGATAGCACAGCCGTGGCTGAAGGGTGTGATTGCGCAGATACGTGGGGAGAAGGCTATCCCCGGCGTAGATGCTGGTGATGAAAAGGCGGTGAAGAAGGCGAAGGAGGGGCTGAAAAGACAGCTGCCTATCCGTGCCATCCATTATTCTAAGTTCAGGAATAATCACCGCTCTAGTGAGGATGCGGTTCCTGAAAGTTTCCTCTTTCAGACGACTATTGATGTGGATGATGTGGATTATGTGGATGCTGCATTGGAGAAGGCTCGTGAGCTGAACTGCAGCAACACGATATGGAAGGGGAAGCTGCTGCATCTGGAGTATTCGGCTAGAAAGAAGCTGCATATTGATATCCGTATGCCGATGGGTATGACCATCGAGGAGACGCAGAAGGCGTATTGTGAGGCGGCTGGGATTCCCTACGACAAGAGCTGCATCACGCCCGAGAGAATCATCTTTATCACGGATAAGGACTCGGAGATTTACCGCTCCAAGGAGTGGTATGGGGTTCTGCCGGATGAGGAGATTCAAGCCCGCAGAGAGGCTTTTCTGAAGCGTGGCTTAACGATTGATGGCAAGGGCAAACAAAATTTCCCACAGATTTCACAGATGCCACAGATTCATTCCGGGGGTGTTCCTGATGCCGGAAAATCTGTGAAATCTGTGTTATCTGTGGGACCTAAAAATAATACATCTGCGGGGATAGAAAAAGTTCAAAGTTCAAATCTCAAAGTTCAAAGTAATGACGATGTTCAAGACAATCGATTTCAGGGCACTGACAGCCATTCTGCTGTTTCTTCTGGCGCTGCTATTCAGCCTGCCCAACCTGGTAATAGCCATTGTGCTGATGATGATTATGTCAGCCATACTGGAGATGCTCAGAAAGCTGGCGGACTGGCAGCCCAAGAAACAGAAAGTGCCAGTGAGAAGAATCTGATAGCCTTCGACCTCTTCCAGGAATCCGCGGGACTGAAGGGGATGAATATCGATACCATCGGGTCCAGGCATTCCTCCCTGCTCGCTATTATGAGCGCAGGCGCTTCTCGTGTGATGAGTGAGGAGGAACTGATGAAGGTGGTGGCGAAGAGGATGCCGAGCTATTTTCAGGAGAATGACTGCCATCAGCTGATTCACGATTTCTATGCGAAATATGGGGATAGCTCGAAGCCTTTTTCGAGGGATGTGATTCGGGTGAATGCTTTGGCGGAACAGGCTGCTAAGAGCTTGCTTGCCGGGGATTGCAAATCATAAGTGGTTGAAAGATTATTTTAGGCATGTTGCTCTATAAAG
>ERZ1034915.1147-NODE-1147-length-15434-cov-6.718837_pt1 | contig 15434 bp, 9 predicted proteins | sample MGYA00520592_ERZ1034915 | MGnify/ENA primary metagenome ERZ1034915 (study PRJEB33766, sample SAMN09781787) | gut metagenome | biome: gut microbiome | host: Homo sapiens | place: Madagascar | study: EMG produced TPA metagenomics assembly of the PRJNA485056 data... | reverse complement strand
GCTCGAACGCATCATCCAGAGTGATCGTCAAACGGGCTTTCAGCTTTTTCAACTTAGCTTTTTCTTCCAGATACTCTTCACGGGTTTCGATATCCAGAAGTTGTTTCTGCCGTTCCAAGAAATCACGGGCGGCGGCTTCCGCACGCCGTTCCTCCGTGATTTTCGCTCCGCTTTCATCCCGCAGGATCATTGCCTTGCGTTTGTGATCCTTTGTCGTATACTGGAGCAAGTAGACTCCATTTTCTTTATATTTCAAAAAGCTTGACCCATAAGAACCGTTGTTTTATCTCTTTTTCCATGCAAATAATATAGCATAGAATTGAAATAATATCTATGAATCACACAACAGATTCCGTCGAAATCTCGATCACCTGATTGTCCCGTTGTACAACTCCATGGCAGGCTGTTTTATCACTGATTCGAACCGATGAAGTTTGGTAAAATCGGTGATGATTTGACGCCGAGTGTTTGGGGTAATAACAACCTGAATATAGTCGGTTTTGCGTTGTAGTTCCACCTCGACCCATTCCTTGGGGCCGAGCATAACGCGGCCTCGGGCAAATTCCAGATTGAAAAGCGCAGGGCGAATTACCACTTCATTGCGATGCAAAAACTCATGCTTGACACCGAGAATCTCCCTATGAAAGAACCAGCAAGGTGAGGCTCCCCAAGCGTGGCAAAGGCTGGAATTGTTATTCCATTCTTCCCAAGTATTGACTGCGTTGCGGTCAAGCATGACCCCCCAAGCACGTCGTAACAATGCAAAGGCTTCATCGGCAAGATCATTTTCAAAAAGAGCACTAAGAAAATAAAACATCGTCCACGGTGTATTGGGGGGGAGAATCCAACTCGACAACTTTGCCGGATCGACTGTTTCCGTTGAAAAGAGGGGAACCCGGATACTGATGTAATTACGGAAATATTCATTGGGCAGAACCGCACGTAATGCGAAATTGCCGATTAGACCGGCATAAGCGGCGTAACCGTGCGTGGCCTGCGAGAATGTTGGCGGTTCCCAGTAACGTGGCACGGCTTGATGCGGTGGCGAGAGAATAGAACCATCGGCAGGATCAAATTCCCAAAGCGTTCCCTCGCCCCATTCGATCCCCTCCGCAGCGAAGAAAAGATCCCAGTTCAGAAAATTGCAGTCGACTTCGAAGATAATGGTATTGAGGCCGTCGTGCAATTTCAATTCAGTCGCATGAGGTTCATAGGCAGGCAGGGGGCGCGTCCAGGCGGCCGGACGGTCGTCGTCCAGAACTTTTACACCATTACAGAAAATCCGGTATGGACCGAAGGCGGCACTGTAAAGAGTAACGCATCCGGAAACGGGAGGAGAGATTTGAAATACGGCTCGTGCGGTTTTCCCTTGAAACTTGCCGCCGAATTCACAGGAGAAATTGTAATTGTAAAAACTCCGCTCCGGTCTGTCGGAAGAATCGCGCAATGTACCAGTTCCGCCTGGTATATCGAAAACTCGATGGAAAGCTTGCTTTACCATCTCCGCTTCCTTGCAATAGGCGGTACTTTCGTATGTTTTACCGAGAACGGTAGCCAATTCGCCCATGGCGTTCAAGGCAGCATAATAGAGCGCATTCATTGCAGCAGATTTTCCCAAGCGGCAGAGTTCGAAAGCGTTGTCAAGATATGCGCCTTCAACGTTGGCAAGCAGCCCGTCACTTTGGCGGTAAACGCGCATGTGGGCGACTGCCGCAGCGCAATTGCCCCACAGTTCTGCCAGCAACTGCATATCCTTTGTCACCAGAAGATACCAGCGAATAAACAGAATCAGAATCATCGCGTAATCCGGCATGAAAGACCAGCCGCGAATACTGGGAGAAAGTAATTTCCCATTGCAAAACGAACAGACAGCATGTTGCAGAATACATTTACGCGTCAGGTCGGTGATGCCAAAAAGAGAAAGCGCCACTTTTGAGGAGACGAAGGCATCCATCCATTGCGCCTGATCACGGTGCGGACAGTCATTGAAAAGATCATCCATGCAAATACGCAATGTACGTTCCGAAATCTTCCAGAGATTGTTGAGAGCGGAATCCGAACATAGGAACGTACCGTTCTCTTGAAGAGGATATGCATATTCCAGCAAGCGGATCGAAGGTACTGATTCCAAATTCCCGCAGACTGCAATATAACGGAATCCGCGTTTATTGAAGCTTTTCCAATGGAAATCCGTCACATGCCCCGTCAAACGGTCGGCATACATGGCACGTCGTCCTTCCGCATGAGCCCATCCGGATTTCAGATCTTCGATATATTCAATCGTGATTTCAGCATTGGCGGATTTATGTCCGGCAATTTCAAGGCGCCCGAAAACCATTTCTCCGAAATCCGCCAGAGTTTCACCATTTTTCCTTGTTATGCGCAACGGCTTGCGTTCGGTTTCCCGAAAAAGCGGAATAGGGCGCGGCAGAAGATGGGAAGCCTGAAGAACCCTGCCTTCGACGACAGGAAGCCAGTCCGAATCATCGAAAGCGGCAAGTACGTAGTCCGCTTCTTCGACATCCAGATTGTAAAATTCGGTGAAACCGGCATCGCCGATGGTATACGGAGCATTGGAGTCGTAAGCATTAGAACGTTTGGCGCGCCAATACGCAGCAACTCCGGGCGAATTGCAGAAAAGTTGTGGAACACGTTTACGTCCATGTACTTTCACTGTGACATGATTGCGGGAACCGGAAAGTTGGAAACGATCAAAATAAAGTAACGGCTCCCCGCTCCGCGCCGGACCATAGGCAAGGAATTTTCCATTATTCCAAAGTTCATAAAAATCATCCGCATAAATCTGGATTTCTGCATTCGCCGGAAATTCCGCCCGAAACCAGGCATACTGGTTCCCGGAATTGGAACAGCCCGATGCTTTCATCATTTGTTTCATCAATTTCAATTTCAATTCCATTTCAGGGTCAATTGTCTGCGTTCAAATCCACTGTCCGGCGGGCAGCAAAGATAGGCTGCCGGTTCGAATTCCAGATGCTCTGCGTCACAGCCCAATACGAGGATTTGCATTTTCCGATAACCGCGGCATTGAGAAAGCGGGAAGTAATATGTGTAATTGGAATCACATTCCACCGGGGAAAATTCCCATGGATTAGCCGGAAATGAAGGTGCGCGGTCTGGACACCCGAAAAGCACACCGTCACAATCAAAAATGACGTAAGCTCCTTCTATGCCATGTGTTCCATTCAATGCCACGGCAAGATATGAGTCATCACGGAATTCTCCGAGGTCAATTTCTTGAGTCCAGAGTTTGTGAATCTGTTTGTGCACACTGAAAAGATTGCTGACGCGCCATGCGGAGGTGTCCAGCGCTTCTCCGGCAGGTGAAGTTCCGCTGAGTGAGCGGAGAAATCCCGGACAATCGGGTATCTTCAAATATCGCGTCTGTCGGTTGACGGCAATTGCCATTTGCGGTGCGGTGATGAACTCCACCTTTTCCCAGCGGTGAAAATCTTCTGAAATCCAAAGAGTGGCGGCCTCTTCCGCCAGCAGCGGCTCCAATCCCCGGCGGTCACCGCAATCGAGCTGCAAAGTGCCAAGAAAAACAGATTTTCCGAGATCAATCCTCAGACACGCATCTGACAGCGGAGTTCGGTGAAAACGGTGACTGGGCCAAAAGCCGGTTGCGGAATCCCCGTCAAACAGAAAGCGGTCCCACAAACCGCGCCCCCGAAAATCAGGCTGACTGAAGAATGCGTCACGGGCCGCTTGCACTGCCGGATAACGGGTTGCCCCGGCGCGCTTCAGAGAACGAACTTCTAATGCATTGTTATCAGCGCAGAAGACCGCCGCCTCATAACCGGCGCGCTGCAAACCCACTGGTACGGCAGGCTGAATCTGGAACGGCGGAAGCCTGAGGCAGCGTTCCATATTCAGGAACGTCTTTGGCGATCCAACCAGCATCGCCGGGTGCTGTACCGTCGCTTCGACAGAAACGCCGTCCAGACGGATTTCTGCGAATTTTCCGGCGTTTTCGATTGCGAGTTTCTGACGTGAACCAGGTTCCAGAAGAAGTTCCAGTTCGATTTTTTCGGAGTTGTGTTTGCGGACTCTGTATGGAATTCCGGTAATTTGCGGTTCATCTTGAAGAGTGCTGCCGACGTAAATGAGCACCACCCGGAACGGTTCCACCGGAATTTCAATGCTCTCTCCGTAACGAATTGGTGAAAAACGAAATTCATACGGGTGAAAAAGCCGTATCTCCAGATCCTCCAACGGAGCTAGGCCGATTGATTCATCTGCCGAAAGGCGGTAACGGCATGGTTTCCAGTTTAAATTGCGCAAAGTGATGAGACGTTGTCCGGCATTCCCGCGCGAAATGGCATGCGGACCATATTGCGAAGCGGGAAGTTCCATACCGGAAATCAGAATCTCCCGGAATTTCCGATGCAAATTAAAATAACGGGCAAGTTTCGGTAATTCATCGTCACGCAACAGCCACGGATTGCCGTAGATTTCCGGCGCCAGGATTAGACTGCGGTTGAATGCGTGAAGCACCAGATCGTCTTCCCAACCGTCCATACAGGATGAGAGACAGACTCCGTGATCTTCCACCAGGCGTTTCAGCCCCGGTGTCACTCCGCGCATCAGAGCACCGGCACGGTGGTGTGGCGCGGTAACCGGATTAGCACAATGCACATCAATGTAACTTTCCGCGCCTTCCCAGAGGAAAGTTGTAGCGTAGGGCAGTCCTTCCTGAAGCTCCAGCCGATGGTTGAGCAAGATCAGGTCGGGCGAATAACGGCGGCATTCCTGCATCATGCGGATAAAGTATTTTTCTTTTTCCGGTCGAAGCGTACCGCAGACCGAGTCGAATTTGAATAATGCGAAATGAAATTTCTGGCAGAGCTCAACCATCTGATCAATACGGCTCTGCGCCTCTTCATCAGTAGTACCGAAACCATCCGGACCGCCCCATACGCCGAGACGCGTGCCGGTTTCAGCCGCGATGCCGGCCAGCAGTGCCAAGCCGTGCGGAAACTGTTTGCGGAAACGCGGCGAGTCCGTGCGGCCGTAGAAACCTTTTCCGTCGATTGCTCCGGCGTCAAATGCGTAAATGTCCAGCTGCATACTGAAAGTTTCCCGCAGAAATGCAAAAAAATTCAAGTTTGCAAGCGTCATCGCTTCGGTTGCACCTTCATTGGTGTTATTGATCCACGAGAAGTATTCAGAACGTGACGGTGTCGTTTCATCGGCACCAGAGGGAATATATTTCAGCATGATTCAAAGTTTATATGATCAGTAGTTTATTCAGAAGGCAGACTGCCCGGATTTTTGAGCGACCATCATGATCGCCTGTTCTGACGAGGAGCGGTTCACGGCAATGCAGGCGTATATGGCGATTGAATCCCCGAAGCAAATCGGGGATTGTCGGGAAAGCCCAATGCCCGATTTATTCGTAAAAGCCGTACCAGAGTTTCCGATTGTTGTCGGAACCGACCCGAACGTCGGCTTCGGAGAGAGCTTCCACATGACCATCCATCATTACGATGTTGCCTTTCCGACTATGACGAAACATTACAACATTGGATTCGGCGTTGTCGTTCATTCGGCGTATCGTATTCAATAGTGTTGAACCGCCATTTTGAACGACAACTCCATTTGAATCGGCAAACATCAGACGTGCCGAGGCATTGCGGATTCGTGCCAGTTTGTAGGCCAGCACATTCAGCGAACTGCCGAATTGCTTCCACGCGGCGGATAGATTTGCGGATTCTTCCGGGGTCATTCCATAAGAATAATGCAGAGATGCACGGTCCCCGGCCACTCCCCACAATGCCGGAGTCAAGGCACGCATGGCTTTGGGACAGACAATGCGTGTTGATGCCCATTCCCGGCATTTCAAGGGGGAATCGCTATCCCACAGCTCCCCTCCCAGGGAAGTGCGGAAAGCACGGTTTTCTGTCCACCAGCCGATTCCAGGCAGATTTACGCCAACCAGATATCCATCATAACTGTCGGCGTAAAACAGGTTTTGTGTTCCCATATTTTTCAAGTTGTTGGTACAAGTGATCGATTTGGCACGATCGCGCGCTGCATTCAATACCGGCAGCAGCATTGCCGCCAGAATTGCGATGATTGCTATTACGACGAGCAGCTCAATCAATGTAAAAAAGCGGAATTTTGGTGATCTGAAGTGTACGGATTCTTTTCTGTTTACCTGATACATTCCATGTGTCTCCTTATATTTGCCTGGGGAAAATAGTTTTTTCATTCCAAACGGATATCGGCGATGTCAATTGTTGCGGAACCGCGGGGGAATCCTGCGGATTTGTCACGTCCATTGTAGAAAATGATCTCCTTGCGCATATCATGAATGTCGAACGGTTCTCCTTCCAATTTGAAATCTTCCTTCAGATTCAGACGGAGCTTGACCCATTTCCCCCTGGAATTTCCGAGGTTGATACTGTATGTCAGGCGAGAACGATGCTCTGCCTGCGGTACGGTGAGTTCCAGCATGCCGGAATCGCTGCTGCGGTAAACGATGCTGAGATAATCATAGTTGTTATTGAGCAGACGATTCGGGTCTGGGAAACAAAAAAGTATTGCGGCCGCGTAACCAAAGTGTTTCGTTGCTGGAAAATGTATGCGTGACGCGAATTTTCCGATGGCCGGATCATTGATTTTCAAAAGCTCCCAGCGGCTTTTGTCTCCACCGTTGTCGGCAGTACACCCCCAATGCGGCTTACTGGTGCCGGAACTGTAAAGCGACAGAGGTTCCGGGTGAACGAGTTCTCCGGTGGCGGCGACCAGAATCGGCATCGGTCCCTGTCTGCCGTCAGTGAAGAAATCCAGAGTCGCGATTTCTTTTTCCGGCCGGGGATTCTTCCATTGTGTTACGAAAAGTCCTATGTTATGACCCATTGCATTTTTCCGCACAAAAGCCGGTATTGCATTCGGCAGCAGCCGGGGATTCCACCAGTTCGCGATATTGTCGTTGCCGAGCAGCCGACAGTCTGAATATGTCCCGTCGGTATAACGCATGCGGTAGGTTCCGTAGACACCATCGCTGCCGCCATAGCCCGCAGTGTGCAGAAAGGCGATCATGGTGAGTTTGGCATTGACCGGGATGCCCCTGGCTGCGGCCGGACAAGTGGGAGAATAACGGCTTCGCAGGACAATACAGGAATTGCCGTGGTTTTCGGCCGGATTGATGATCTGAAAAGGAATTCCGGCTCCTTCCTGAGTGCCGAGCGGCATCTCTTTGAAATCATTGTCTCCCTGGTCGGTCCAGCCGCCTTTGCCGTCTCCGGCGATTTCGTCGGCAAAGGCACGGTTGACGTGGCGTTTCAAATCGATAAAATGAATTCTCTCATGTGCGATCGGATAGTTTGAGCGGATCTTCGCCGTCAACGGTCTGGTGTCCTGGCGTAATTCATTGCCTGTCGCATAAGCGATGAGGTTGCGCAGATAGCGTGAAGCCGCACCGTTGCGCTTCCAAAGGCCAAGGGCGTCGAGCTGGGAGAAAAGAACATGACCCAGACCGAATTTCGCTTCGCCAATCGCCGTGCCGCAAGTGCGTTCATCGAGAAAACGCCCCTTGACGGCAAGGGCGGTATCGTCCAGCGGCAAAAGAACTTTAGTGATGACATTGCCGTCTTCGTTTTCGGCCCAGATGTCAAAATCGGCATCGCTCAGTTTGTGAAACAGCGGATGCGATTCGGCAACAATTTCGACCATACTGTTGCTGTCGGCTGTTACTTGATATTCATTGAAGATCGGTAGTTTTCCGCAGGGCTGTTCCATGATGAGCAGAGTTCCGCCGTTTTCGATCCGGTTCCGGATGGCGTTGGCCCGTTTGACCGGCACGGATGCGGCCGGCGGGAGGATCAGGAGCCGGTAAGCGTCGAACTGAGTATTGTTTTCGGCAGTTTCATACGGTATCTGCAAATCTTTCAGCATGTTTTCCAAAGGAGTATGAGGTGCCAGAAGCAGAACCCTGCAGGCGCTTTGCAAAGGTTGAAGAATTTCTTCGGCGGAGTGCAGAGTCAAGGCGTAACTGTTTCTGCCGCATTCGCCGGAAGCATCGGAGACAGTCAGGCGCAGCTCTGCTTTCGCAAGCTCGGTCTGCGGCAGATTCAATTGGAACGGAAGATGCATTCGTGCTCCGATCGGCATGTCGCCGAAGGAGAGTTCCGCCAGCAGCGAGAGAGTTCCGCCCATTTGCAATTCGGCTTTGACGATGGCGTTTTTCAAATCACGGAACCCCTGATTGAGAAGAAAGAGATCCAATTTATGCGACGACGGCACCAGATAGTGCAGCGGCATAAGCCGGTGTTCCGGAGAAATGCGCACCCCGGCATAGACCGGCTGGTTCCAGCGTGGAAATTGCTTGGTACCGATTTCTGCAATCCAAGTACCGAATCCCGCAATCCTGGGATCCTGACGCGCCATTTCGACTATCCGCATTCCATTCAGGTTCTGAATATAACGCCAATTTCTGGCCGGATCGAGCGCGGCCTTGATGCCGATTGCGCCGGAGTAACCGGCAGCACCGGGATTGCCCCAGTAGAAAGAACGGTTGATGCGTTCAAGATATTCATCGATATTGCCATGATGGTAGCCGGGATCTGGCTGGAGTCCCCAGCCGCCGCCGATCGACTCGGAAATGATAATCGGCTTTTCCAGCTTCCCGTTCGTGCCGTAAACCTTGGCGGCGGCATCATAGCAACGCTGAAAGTCCTTATCCCACTGGGACCAGGGGCGGGTGATGCCGGTATAAAGGTGGAAATCGATGATATCGGTATCCAGTTTGGTGCTGCCGTAGGAGAATACGTTTCCGACACCGGCGAAAACTGCAATTGGACGCTTTTGAAGGTCGAGTTTTCGCACGACTGCCACCTGGTCATTGAGAAGTTTGCGTAATTGCGGATCATTGCGATGGTTGACTTCGTTTCCGAGTACCCACATCACGACGGAGGGACGGTTGTAATCACGCAAAATAAACTGCGTCAACTCCTCCAGTGTATTCTGAGGAAATACCTCCGGATCAATTTTCGGCAGAAATGCCAGCGCCCATTCGTCATAAATCATCATGCCGACTTCATCGGCGACATCATAAACGCGTGGGGTAACAGGCTGGTGTGCCGTCCGTAGGATATTGATTCCTTTTTTCTTGAATCCTGTGACTCGGGCGTATGGATCGCCGCGGTCACCGCTGAATCCCATTGATTGAACCGTCTCCATCCTCAGAAAAACCGGTTTCCCGTTCAGGTAAAACTGATTATTGCGGGCGGCAAAATCCCGGAAGCCGAAACGTTCCACGCGGGCGGCATGAATCTGAGTTCCTTCACGGAAATAAAGAGTAGCGAAGTAGAGGTTCGGTTGATCGGTATCCCATTGTTTCACATTATGATAAGATGTTTCAAGCACCCCCTCGTTGACACCGGGATTCAGGCTGACGGCGGGAAACTCAAGTGCGGTTGGCGCCGGTTCTCCCGTTTCGGCCAAATTGACGGCAATGCCGGGAATGACGGTAATTGGAGTAGAACCGGAATGAATGATTCGGTAGTCAATCCGAAGTTTTCCTGTGGAGTCGGAAGTCAGGAGCATTCGTTCTATCCTGCTTGCGGATTGGTCGTTCAACAGGAAAACATGATCCCACAAGCCCCCCTTAATGTCCACATCCCGCCATGCCGCGCCATAGACATGGCGATAGATCTCATCGTGGGGCCCGACATCCGCCAGGACTCTGAGCGCAATCATGTTGCGTCCGGGTTTCACAAATTCCGTGATATCCGGCGTCCAGGTGTGAAAATCTCCATGGTGGCGGCCGACGGAACGACCGTTGACAAAAAGTTCAGCCTCGTAACCGATTGCATGAAATTCCAGCAGCGTTCGGCCGGTGAGCTTTTCCGGCAATATGAGTTCTTTGCGATAGTAGCCTTTACAATAAGGATTCTCGGTGCGCTGTTTATAAGCTTGCCCTTTGAGATTGGTTTTGCGGCTTTTCCGGAAAATTCTGCTGTAGGCGTAATCGGGAACGGTCCACCAATTAGTGGGTACTTTGATCGGCTTCCAGTCGGAATCGTCGAATTCCGGCTGGATGAAGTGCGCTTCGTTTCCCACTGCTGAAGAAAAAGGTGTTTCCGAACTTTCCAGACCGGAGAACTTCCACATTCCCGCCAGACTTGTTTTCTGCAATTGCCGGCCAGCCGGAAAAAGACCGATGCCCGGAATAAAAATTTCGACCTCTTCCGCCTTCTGAAGCGGCCGTGTCCGTTCCGGCAGTGGAATGTCGCCGGGAATATAAGTGGAGATGCGATCAATGCCGTTCAGACCGAAACCTGCACATATGATGAGAAGGATGATACTGAATTTATGCATGGTTTCTTTCCTCATTGAATGATCAGATATCCGCCGACTTTCAATTGCGGCAAGTCAATAATGAGCTGATCGGCTTTTTTTGTCATACACAGCTGTTCAACCCCGTCAAGCGTATATAACTCTGCCCGCACAAAGGCGCCGGTGTCCGGCAGGCGCAGCGTCAATGGGGATGGAGAAATCACTTTTTCCAGCGGGTCAGTATTGATCAGTCCAACCGTCAGGTACGAATTGTCGTTTGCCCGCAGAATGCGAACTCCGAGATGGCGGGAGGAATTTTCATAGACTGGCAGCAGGTTCAGACGTTCAAGTACCCCCGCCGCATCCTGAAAGATATCCCGGTGCAACTCGAAGTCGCGGGAATATGCCGGAGGTTCCGAAGGGTAATAGCCGCCGTAGAATCCCCAGTCGAAGCTGATCAGTTTGCCGCCCTTTGCCTCAAATGCCCGGACTTGCGTTTTCTCCTCTTCTGAAAGATGGTCGAAAAACGGCAGAAACAGTGCTTTTATTTTCAGCGGATTGGAAACGAGATCGCACGCTCTTGTGAAATCCACCTGATAGCCGGCCTGAATCAAATCGGCATAGATATGCCTCGTATTGATGATGCAGGGCGCAAAACAACCGGCGGCAGCGAACCCCATGGCACGGGCATGGGCAGAATCGAGAATTGCGATGCCGCCGCGTTCTTTTTCCGCTGTTACAAAGAAATGCGAGAGACGGGTGACCAGCGCGTTCATTTGCTTTACTGTCTCATATTTTTCTGTATGGCGCCGATCGCTGAAAATCAAACCGTATTGTTCTGGCTCCGGAGTGCCCGGAATCGGATAGTCGGCACGGAAATTATAGTAAATAATCCCCTTGATACCACTGGTAGTCGCTGCGACTGTTTCACGAATCCATTCATTGCCTGTCATGTTGGTACGGCAATTATATTCGATCAGCCAGGCGTGTTTGGCAAAGGTCGCCGCCGCTGACTCCGCAGCATCAAGCGTCATACCAGAGAAAAAGCGCGCCGGTCCCGCATTGGGGAGATAATCGGTGATGCCGAGAAAATCCAGGCGTTCGGCTAAAGTAAAATATTCTATTCCCAACATCGCCGAACCGGGACGGTGAATCCATGCAATTTGACATGTAGTATTGGATGCAGCGGGATTGCCCGCCGCCGCCCGGTCGCCCATATCGCCGAGGAACTGGTTGACACTCTCCATACGGAACAACAGCCAATGTGTGAAAAGTTCGACTTCTTCCGGAGAACAGGAGAGCGGCATGCGGCGAAGCGGATTCAACTTTTGAGCTTCGGATTCTTTGCAATATCCTTTTGCCGTCATCCATTTGCGCCATGCCTGGATTGCATGAGGATTGAAGTCGTAAAATGGAGAATTTTTCTCCGGATCCATCCAGGCGTAATGCGGTTCATTGAAAATCAGATTGGCAACTACCGCCGGGTTATGACGAAAATACCTGGCAGCCGCTTCGGTCATGTCTCCATTTTCCTGCCGGCAGACTGGATGATGGAGGCAGAACGGCAGAAAAGTGGAATTTGGCGGCTCCGGCATTGGGTTGTCATACTGATCAAGCATCATGAAATCACTCTGGCCGCTGAAATTCACGCCGTAACCCTGCAGACGAACCAGTGCCGGGATGTCCAGTTCGTTGTGAATGAAATCAAGCATTTCATCTGTCCATGGATAATAACAGGAAACGGTTCCATCTTCCCGCAATGCAACCGGTTCCGCCGCAGCAGTCCGCAAGAGGTTGAATCCGCAATCGACCATCTCTCTCAGATCCAGTTCCATTTGTTCGCGTCGGTTCTCACCGGGAGCGATCGGTACTTTTTTCCTATTGAATGAGCTGTAATACGACTGGCCCAGAGCAAAGAGGGGGAGCTGGTCATGGAATAGAATTCCATTTGTGATTTTGTACATTTCCTTCAACCTCGTTTTGATGTTATCCAATGAAATCCACTGTTATCTCCAGGGGATCAGAATGGGAGATATTTTACGAACATTCCTATCCGGATAATGACCGGAAAAGAAATTCAGCATGGTTTCGACGCAGAGGCGTGCAAGTTCGTCGAAAGGATGGGCGATTGAGGCGTGAAACGGTTCGTTTTCCACGGTTTCAGGCAGACCGTCCACTCCGCAGGAGCGGTAAAAACCCGGTTCGCGTGGAGACTGCATTTCAAATACCTTGCGAATTTTGATTGCGGCGGCGTCATGAGGATGCCAGATCGTATCAATTTCAGGATATTTCTTCAATAATTCCGCCACTTGTGCAGTGAATTCCTGCGGAGTGCTCTGCCGGGTATTGCCGGGAGCCAACACGAACGGAATGCGGCGTGCGGACAGTCCGTCGATAATCCCGCGGTTTCGCATGTTGAACGCCGGGTAAAAATCAGCGTAGTCACTTAGAAACAGCACCGGACACTTGCGCTTCTGTTCCGCCAGATATTCACCCATCATTACGCCGCCCAGATAACCGTTCGTACAGATCATATAATTAGCCGGCGTAACACCGATATCGTCAATTTCTATGACATTGTGAAGTGCACGTAGCCGAGCGGCCAATTCGGAGCTGACGTGCTGCATTCGGATTCCTGCCAGCAGAAAACCGTCGAACGAATCGAACATCCGCAGAATATTTATTTCATCACGTTCCATGCGGAACGGTAAGAATGAAAGGTGACAGTTCGTTTTCAATAAATGGCTCAACGTTCGTGAATACGTTTCAAAATAGACTGGATTCATCTGCTCGAAATCGCTACGCCCGATCCAGCCGATGTGCATGGTGCGATTGCCGTTACAAAGGGCCGAGGCATTGACGATGCTACGACGACCTTGCTGCTTGATGATGATGTTCTTTGCACAAAGTTGCTTTAAACCTTCGCGTACCGAGGTGACGCTGACATTAATTTGCTCCGCCAGCATTTTTTCCGACGGAATTTTGGACTGATCCGGATAAATTCCAAGGCGAATTCCCCGAATAATGTGGTTAATGACGGTATCGTACTTTAAATCGCTAGCAGGATGATTTTTCATAATATGTATATTGTAACTTTGGTATATGTTCAATATAAGTTTGCATTAATTATACTCCAGATGAAGGTAAATAGCAATAGCATTTATATATTTTTTTGAAATATTTTCCCAATGAGAATTGAAAAAGTAAACGCCCCCCCCCTTGAGTCGGACCAGTTGCATTTAGTTTGCCAAAGAAAGGGGGGCGTTTAGTTTGCCAAAACAGAGGAGTTGCATTTAGTCTTTCTGAAGGCTGTTGCAGATAATCGCACTTCTGATATTGTGAGAAATGTCGGAAACTTTGTCCTCCCCTCTCCCCGGGGGGGCGTTTAGTTTGACAATGCAATGATGTCCCACAGATCAGCAGGAGGCAGGAAATGTCGCATTTAACGGAATTGGACCGTCAGAGAATCGAATACGGTCTTCGGCAAGGAATGTCGTACCAGCGGCTTGCCCTGAACTGGGCAAATCGCGTACAACTATTGCACGCGAAGTCTTGAAACACCATCAACCGAGCGAAAAGGGAGCGTCTAGACGGATCAGTAACCGTTGTCTTTACCGACGTACTTGTAATGCCTGGCAGTTGTGTCCGGAAAAGCGATGCAAAACCTCATATGATTTCATTGAGTGCAGAGGTGAAAATACTCCAGCCGCAGCGTTGTAAACTCGACAATCACATGGAAAATCGCCGCCAAGCGTTGGAAGTAACGCTTGGCGGTGTTTCTCCTCTTCATCGCAATGAAAGCTCATTGCGCTATTTTATTTATCAGCAATACAAAGAAGTTACGATACCAATTTATAGTTCTCTACTGATAGTATAATCAATAATTCCTAAATTACAAACGGCATTTATTACTTTTCCTCATCTCTTTTTCCGTACAATTGAACTTCTGCTGTCTCTTCGCTTCTTGGGCTGATTTTTCTCTCCGGTGGAGAATCTGGATTCGCGGCGACTGCCAATTCTTCCAGAGAGCAGATAATGTCTGCATTTCGGAATAGGTCTGTGAAGTAATGTTGTTCCAAATATCAAAGAATATGGTATCGAACTGGCCTGTGATACCGCACTCTTCAGGAAGAAAAGCGTCTCCCTGAAGGATGGTTACTTTGCCCTCCGGAAACGCCGGGGCGATCATATTGATAATCTCAGGTTCTTTTTCAACTACTACGATTTCAGAAATATGGTCATTGCGGCATAGCTGATGAAGAATCATTCCCAGGCCCAACCCGCAAATCAATACCCGGCCATAACTTTTCTGACAGATTTCTGTGTGATCATAGATTTCCGCCGGGATATTGCTCATGACGACTTCATCCTTCTGCTTATCCAGAAGGTGTACGTAAATCCCCGGCCTGATGCATTGGGCAGAAAGATTCTGTGCCTGACATCTTTGGTTGAAGTAGAAAGAGTCCGCTTCTGTAACACTGAATTCTTCAATCAAATATTTCGGGGATTCTGCGTGTTTTACCCGGACATATCCGAGAGAATTTTCTGATTGTATCATATGATCTGTTGTCATTTGGTTTCTGTGAATTTATGGGTACTTTTCTGCTGGCTACGTTTCTGGTCATATTCACGGGCTACTTCGGAGGAATCGCGAACCAGTACCTTCTCCAATGCCTGTAACCGTGCATTCAGTTTTTCCGATGAACGTGAGGCTTTTGCTGATTGCGTCCGTTTCTTTTGCGGTTCTGCTTTCGGATCATATTTGCTCTTGTGCCGCTTGATGAAAAGGGAAATCCCCGGCAGAGAGATTGTGACGCCGTGCTTCTGCAGCATGGCCTGAATTTCTTTCAAGGTCTGGCGCCGAAACCATGCCTTCAGAATCTCGTTCCGGTATGGCGTCAGTTTACTTTGGAATGGTGGTGTGCTTTCTTTTCCCGGCATAGCTGTTTTCTCCCTCAACCTTCATACTATACAGGCTGATTTTCGGATTTCAAGTTCCGTCATTTTTCGTTTATGATTAGATGATTACGCCATATAAGCATTAAAATATTTAATGCTGTTGCGCACGTCCGCACTTAAGCGTTAAATCAGTTAACGCAATTTAACGCTTTTTTCTGCCGGCCTAACGCAGT
>ERZ1034915.1138-NODE-1138-length-15509-cov-5.998382_pt1 | contig 15509 bp, 10 predicted proteins | sample MGYA00520592_ERZ1034915 | MGnify/ENA primary metagenome ERZ1034915 (study PRJEB33766, sample SAMN09781787) | gut metagenome | biome: gut microbiome | host: Homo sapiens | place: Madagascar | study: EMG produced TPA metagenomics assembly of the PRJNA485056 data... | reverse complement strand
AAAAAATATTCTCAGACCGCAATCGTATGCGCTCAAAAGGAGGGGCGCATACATGGATCAGAATCCCATCCGCTATCAGACCGTCCGCCTCATCGGAAAATTACTTCATCCACTGACTGAATCCAATCTGATTACGATTCCGGAATACCGGGAAATCATCGCTCAGCTCAAACATCTGGCAGACAAAGGAACTCCGTTGCCGGCGGTCATTCCTAAATTAGTTGACCAGACCGAAGCCGCAACCATGCTCGGTATCAGCCTCGCCAACTTTAAACGGCTTGAGCGGGAAGGCTATTTTCCATTCAAGCGGAAGATGGTCGGCACCAGCGTCAGATATCGCAACACTGATTTAACACGATACATTTTATCCCACGACGATATGGAAGAATAATTATGAAGGTCCGGCGGGGAGAGAACTTCCCGTCGGACCTTGAAATTGTCGTTCGTCCAATTTTGAGGTGAACCCAAATAGTCAGCAATTCTGCCAAGCATATCCAATGAAATTCATGCCGGTTTCACCTCCAATCAGCTCTCCCTGTACTCCTGTCTTGCGACTCGGATCGATGATATTTATTGCAGTCCAAACACAGCAATACCGTATTGAAACTTTGCCTTTTCCATATTCTTGAAATATCTGTATTGGGGGGCAATACTGCACTGATAGCTTACCCGAAGTAAAATATTTCTCGAAGGTTTAACATCTCAAATTTCAAATTCCACATCGAGAGCAACAGATGGATGACAACTTATATCAGAACGTGACATTTAAGTAAAATGACATAAAACTTAACTATCCCAATCATTATCGACTTATTTAACGAATCGGCATATAGTCAAATGAAACTTTCAAATTTGAAACTGGAACTTTACGCTCAGAATCTCAAAATCATCGTCTCAAATTCTCCGCTCACAGATTCATTTCAGGGGCAAAATGTCTCAAAAAGAAAGCCCCCAGTTTCATTTCCTGGAGGCTTAGTCTCAAGATACAAGCTATTATAAATAAGTATTTATACTTTCAGGACGTGCCGGACACGGTTCAAAATTTCCTCGGCAGGGACATCGGGAGTATCGAGCAACTTCAATGCTTCTTCGATCCGCTGGCGGTCGGATTTGGTCGTGATGGAAGCCACCGCCGCAATCGCTTCCATTTGAGCCTCCTCGCCGATATGAACGTAGTATTTATCTGCTATATCAGAATCGGTGCCGAGAATTGAAAGCAATACGGCTTTCGGCACACCCGCTTCGGCACAATGACTGGCAAAGCTGTGGCGCAGGGAATGAAAGCCATAAACCGTAGCCTTCTTCTTGCGGCCCGGCACCTCCACGGATGGTTCCAACCCGATCCAGCGGATTACCCGGAGGATATCCAGGCCGACTTTATTGCATCCGACATCTTTGCCGCTGGCGTCTTTCTGTTTATAGCGAGCCGCACAGTTCGGACAGATATATTCATCACACTTCCATGCCCACGCTTCCCGAAGCACCGTCAATAGCTGATCGGCGATTGGAATCGTGACTTCTTTTCCAGTCTTGAATTGTTTGACCCAGATGCGCCGCCGTTCAAGATCAACCTTATGCCATTGCAGCAGAACGCAGTCTTTCAGCCGCTGGCCGGTAAACATCCCCAGATGATAGATGACCCGGATTTCCGGTTTGTTCTTCACCTTGTGGGTGGAATCGGCCAGTACGTCCAGCAATGCCTGTTCCTGCTCGCGAGTAAAGGCAAGACGGCGTGTATTGTGTTCCTGCTCTTCGCGGTCTTTACGCCACAGGACGGGCGATTGGAACGGGGAACCGTCGGGACAATACTCAATAAGAGTAGAGAAGATTTTCCGCAACCGTTTGATCTTGCGATTGTGCGTATCAACGGCCAGTTGACGTTCCCGGAGCTTTTGCGCATAGGCATCGGCGAGTTCCGGCGTCACTTCGTGAAGATATTGACAGCTTTCCGGCAGAGATGCCAGGAAGTCCCGCAAGTCGGCTTCATAATTGAGCCGTTCGTTTACGGTCGCAGGGGTGGCGCGGTTCGGATGCTTGGAATAAGTGTTCCACACCTCGGCAAGCGGCAACACGTTTGCCGGTTTGATCAGATTGCGCGCGTGAGCGACGTGTGCCGAAACGACCTCTATGCTGGTTGCTTTCAGAACCGGAAGCAACTCTTTGACTTTCCGCTTCGCTTCTTCCTGATTTTTGGTTTTCAGGCTGATCGCTTTTCGTTCACCATTGATCTGATAGCGATAATAGTAAGTTCCGCTTGGTTTCTGGTAGATGGTGCCGACTTCCTGCTTCATGACTTTCCTCGCCATTGCCCTGTTTCCTCGTAACTATCCTTGTGAGCTAAAATACCACTGATTTCGAGGATTGAAAGGCGGGAACGGCACCGAATGGCACTTTTTTGAGGAATCTGAGGGTAAAATGGTACACCCAAAGGGATTTGAACCCCTAACCTTCTGGTCCGTAGCCAGACGCTCTATCCAATTGAGCTATGGGTGCACTTTGTGTCAACACTTTTTAATATACTGTTGAAATAACGATTTGCAAGCTCAGATTTTGGAAAAATTCGATTTTCAGAGCGTGTCCAGATCAATGCCGAAGGCATCTCCCAGGGCAGCGGCGTCCAGATCCGCTGCTTCCGGCGGCAGAGCCGCGGCAAGATCACCCTCGAAAAGTTCGTTGCGATCCACTCCGCGCAACACGAAAAAAAGCCCCGGGTCCTCATCCAGCTTCGCTCCGATTCCATACAGCACCGCCGCAAGATGTTTGCACAGGTCCGCCCAGTCCGGGCAGTCGCAGTCGAGGCGGATTTCATCCGGAAGCGGAAACAAGCCTGTATCCGGCGCACACAAAATCCCGATGATTTCATCCGACAGCTTTCCCTGCACCAGATCAATCAGCGAACCGATCTTCCCGGCACAGGCCCGTTTGATCTCCTTCCACCTCTCTTCATCCAGCGGATCAATCGCAATCTTCACCTGATAGAGTTCACTGCCCGCCACCATCGCCGTCACCAGCCCCGGCTCGATATTGAGGTCGATTACCGCTCCGTTTTTCAGATAGGAGCGCCCGCGCGGCAGGCGGCTTTCGTAGTCCTGATAGGATTCGATGTTGCGGCACCACGCCTTGCCCCAGAAACTCTTCGCAATCGAACGGCCGTTCGCGGTCACCGGATGCAGTTCGCGCCCCGTCTTCCCGGCGTACTGCTTCGCCAGCTTTGCCGCCAGCGCCTTGCGCTCCCCCACCGAACGGATCGGATTATAATCATCGTAATCAAACATATTCATACCTCGATATGATGGATGTCAAGTTTCACCAGTTCAAGCAGTTCCGAGGTGTCCAGCTCGGTCAGCGGCACCTCCCCGCCGGAAGTGACCACCGAATCGGCCAGTTTACGCTTCGACCAGATCAGGCTGTTGATCTTCTCTTCAATCGTGCCCGAACAGATGAACTTGTGCACCAGCACGTTGCGGTGCTGCCCGATCCGGTAGGCCCGGTCGGTCGCCTGATTCTCCACCGCCGGATTCCACCAGCGGTCGAAGTGAATCACATGGCTCGCGGCGGTCAGGTTCAGGCCGGTTCCGGCGGCCTTCAGCGACAACACGAAAAACGGCGGTCCCTCTTCCTTCTGGAACGCCTCGACCAGTCGGGCACGCGCCCGGATCGAAGTGCCGCCGTGCAGGATCAGCCCCGGACGGCCGAACACCCGGCTCAACAGTTCGTGCAGCGGGTCGGTCATCTCCCGGAACTGCGTGAATACCAGCACCTTCTCCTGCTTCATCGCGATCTTCTCCGCGAGTTCGGCCAGTTCCAGAAATTTGCCGCTCTCCTCCGCTTTGAAATCCCCCTCCCCCGTATATTGCGCGGGATGGTTGCACAGCTGCTTGAACTGCATCAGGCTTTTCAGCACAACGCCTTTCTTCTGAAATTCATCGGCGGCTTCGAGTTCGCGGCGCATCCGGTCCACCACCTGCTGATACAGCACCGCCTGGTGTTTGGTCAGGCGGCAGAAGCGGTTCAGCTCCACCTTGTCCGGCAGATCGCGGATGATCGACTTGTCGCTTTTCAGCCGCCGCAGGATGTAGAAACCGGTCAGCCGCCGCAGCGGCGCCAGATTCACCGGCCCGTCCTCCGGCGTCAGGCGGCGAGTGAAGTCGACAAATTCATTCAGCGAGCCGAGCAGTCCCGGATTGGTGAAGTCGAAGATGCTCCACAGATCGGTCAGCCGGTTTTCAACCGGAGTGCCGGTCAATGCGATCCGTCGCGCCCCTTTCAGGCGGCGCACCGCCCGGCTCTGCTGTGAACCGGGATTCTTCAGCGCCTGCGCTTCATCGGCGATCACCAGCGGAAATTCCAGCCGCGCCAATTCCATATAGCGCGTCACCAGAGCGTAAGTGGTTGCGACCAAGTCATATCGCCGCAAAAATCCTGCCGGGTCCCCGTCAAATTCCGCCAGTTCATCCGGCGACAGCAGCGACGGGTGCAGCAGTTTGACCTTCAATTCCGGCGTGAACTTTTCCGCCTCGTTTTTCCAGTTGTTCAGCAGCGAGGCCGGCAGCACCAGCAGCGCGGGCAATCCGGCGAGATCGCCGTTGCGGCGCAGCAGCTCCAGATAAGTCAGAATCTGCAGCGTCTTGCCCAGCCCCATATCGTCCGCCAGACACGGCCCCATCCCGATCCGGGTCATGCCCCACAGGAATTTGACGCCATCCAACTGGTACGGGCGCAAGGTGTTCGACAATTTCTCAGGCAACGGCGGCAACTGCATTCTCTCCGGTGCGGTCAATTCCCTGAACTGTTTTTCCAGCTCGCCCACCAGCTCCACGCGGCAGAGGTCGCGGTCCAGCTCCGGCAGCGTTCCGCCACCGGGGACCGCGCCCCCCGCCAGCAGCCTCATCCCCTGCATGACCGGCAATCCCGGCAGCGCCGCCGCGGCGCGGCGCCAGACATTCAGCAGTTGCCCGACCTTTTCGGAATCCGCCTCGATCCATTCGCCTTTCAGCCGCACCAGCCCGTCCCCGGACTTCAAAAGCTCCTCCAGTTCCCGTTCGCTCAGCGGAGTGCCTCCGATCGCGGCGTTGACCGAAAAACACAGCAGCGAATCCCCGCTGAGGAAGCCGCGCTTTCCAACCGTGTCCAATGAAATCTGCACCTGAAGTTTTTTCGGCGCGCGTTTCCACAGGTTCGCCATGCGCACCACGATATTGGCGGCCTCGAACACCGGAATATCCTGCAAAAACGCATAGGCCTCGCGGGCGCTCCACACGCCGGGCCGGTAGATGCTCCGGTCGGCCAGCAATGACGCGATCAGCGCACTCCCCTTCGCCGCCTCCTGAATCGGGCGGAGCATGGACAAAAGCGCATTCCGGTCGTTCGCATACGCCTTCAGCGCGGCGCCGAGCGGCAGGTGCCTGGGCTGGTCGCTTTCGCTGACCCGGTGAATGAAGGTCGCCAGAAAGAGAAAGGGGTGCGCCCCGTCCGGATCGCTTTTGTTTTCCGCGAGATGGAAGCTGATCCGCCCCACGTCGCGCCAGGCCGGATTCAGCTTGCGAAGCCACTCCTCGAACGGCAGTTCCGCCGCTTCAAACTCCCGCTTCGCCCATTCGGCCAATTCGCGATGGAAGCGTTCCAGAAGTTCGCCGTTCAGGTACTCGCCCCCCGTCAGCGGCGGACGGTCGAACAGCTCGGCTTCGATCAGTTCCCGGTCCGGCAGCGCCGCCGCAAAGGGATCGCTCCCCTCCCCCGTCGCCGAGCGGCACAGGCGCATCGCATAATCCCGCGCCAGCCGCCGGAAAAAGCTGCATGAAGCCCCCGCATCCGGCGGCAGGGGATCGGCCAGCAGCCGGAAAAGTCCGGCGCCGTTGCCCTCCGCAAAAATATTCTCCGCCCCATCCAGCCGCAGCCGCCCGGAAGGAGCAATCGCGATTTCCATGCCCATGTGGTGATTCCGTTTACTTTTCATAAGATATCACAAACACGGCGGAAACGCCACCGCCGGAATAAAAAAACGGGACGGAATCGCGTATTGAGTGGATACGCTCTTCCGCCCCGGAAAAGGGAACCTGATTATATCAAAAGCAAACAGTGCAGATCACTTCTTCGTCAGGTCGTAGTCGACCAGCATCCCGGTACGAACCGCGATATTGTCCAGCCGCTCCGTGACCTGCCGCAGAATTCCCAGCAGCGACATGAAAATCACTCCGTTCGGCGCGTTATAGTCCTCCTTGCGCAGGGTCTCCAGATGGTTGTTTTCGAGCTTGTCCGCCAGCTTGCGCGCCTCGCCGCCGAGCTTGCGCGCCGTCTGCGCTCTGGCGGCGGAAGCGCCGTCCAGCGCCTCGATCACCTCGGCGGCCATGTCGGAAATCCGGTTGAACAGCGTTCTCAGGTCTTTTTCCGACTTCTTCGTCAGTTTCTGCTTGAATTCCAACAGCCGTTCCGACTGGGTGATGATGTTCTCCGCGTAATCCGCCAGCCGTTCCGCATCGTTGGTGCAGTGGGTCACCACCGGAACCAGCCGCGACTCCTCCGGTGAAAGCTGCCGCTGCATCAACTGCACCAGATAGCCGGTGATTTCGGACTGCATCCGGTCGATCCTGGCCTCGCGGCGGCTCCACTCCTCGCGTTTCGCATTGTCGATGCGCCCGTCGAAGATGTCGTCGTGCATCGTCCGGTCCAGCAGCTGCCACGAATTGCGCACCATCGTGCGGAGCTGCAGCACGCTCTGCTGCAACGCGATCGCCGGATTTTCCAGCAGGTGCGGGTCAAGGCTGACATACTTGACTTTCCTGCGTCCCGCCGGAATGATCTTCTCGCACAGCCGCGCCAGCTGCGGCACGAAGGGCAGCAGGATGATCGCCGTGAACACATTGAACAGGGTGTGCGCGTTTGCGATATGACGCGGCACGTTCTGCGGAATCGCCGCGAAAGCGTCGCCGCCGGTCATCGCATCGACGATATAGTAGAACACCGGAATTCCGGAACGCCCCCACGGCACGTAGAAGAAAACCAGCATCAATATGGTGCCGAACACATTGAACAGCGTATGCGCCAGCGCCGCCTGCTTCGCCACCCGGTTGGCGGTGATCGCCGCCAGCTGCGCGGTCACGGTCGTGCCGATGTTCGCGCCGAGAATCAGCGGAATCGCGGTGTAGAAATTGACCAGCCCGCTCGCCCCCAGCGCGATCACAATGCCGGTCGACGCAGAGCTGGACTGGATGATCATCGTCACGATCAATCCGATCGCCAGCGCGCCCATCACCGCGCCGAACGGCATCACGCCGTCCGCCGGGGTGCAGTCGAAATAGGAGAACAGCCTTTCCACCGACGGAAATGAACCGATTCCGGTCAGTTCATCGCTCATGATCACCATGCCGAAGAACAGAAAACCGAAGCCGAGAACCGTTTCTCCGAACCCGCGTATCCCCTTCCAGGTCACAAAGTAAAGCAGCAATCCGATGATGATCGCCGGCATCGCCAGCACGCTCACATCGAATGAGACGATCTGCGCGGTGATGGTCGTGCCGATGTTCGTGCCGATGATGATGCCGACCGCTTGCGCGAGATTCAGCAGCCCGGCGTTGATGAAGCCGATCACCATCACCGTGCTCGCGCTGGAGGACTGGATCACCGCGGTCACGCCCGCGCCGGCCAGCAGCGCCACGAAACGGTTCTGCGAGAAGAAGCGCAGAATCCCCTTCATCCGCTCCCCGGCCACCTTCTGCAGACCGTCGCTCATCATCTGCATACCCCACACGAAGATCGCCAATCCGGCAAATGCGTTCAGCATCAATGACCAGAAGTTCAGGCCCATCACTTCGACCGAAATGCCGCGGCTCAGCAATTGCCCGTCCGCCCCCTCCGGCTTCACATCGACCCGGTAGCGGCCGGTGCCGTCATTCAGTTTGAGGAAAGTCTGCGCCACGCCGGTATCGTCGGTAAAGGCGACCCGGTCGGAAAGTGCAGCTTCCGACTTTGCGGCGGGCTGCTCGGCAAGCTCGAAAAAGACCCGCCGCCCCGCCGCCGGAGTGCCGTCCGGCTTCATCACCCGGATGCAGATCGGATCGGGCAGCGTGGTTCCCGCCGCCCCCTCCTGCCGCTCTCCCGACACCGCGATGCCGCTGGTCAGCCGCACCGTCACCGAGCGGCGTTCGTCGCCGACCGGGATCAGTTTCAGGTACTGGTCCCCGGTCTTGCGGCCGGCCTGAACCGGGATCCGCACGATGCCGCCGGCGTCGCTCTCAAATTCGCCGCGCTCCAGCACCAGGTCGGAATCCTGTTCCGCCACGGCCAGCAGTCTGCGCCCCGCCAGCGGCCGTTCCGAACCGCTCCCGCCCAGCAGACCGGCTTCCGGCCTGCCGAGCAGCTCCACCACCACCGGCTCGGCGAACGCCTTGCCCGGCAGCGCGTACTGGTCCGCTCCATCCAGCACGCGAACTTCACTCAGGCGGACCGGCTGCTCCTCCGAACAACCCGCCGCCAGCAGTCCGAGCACCGGCAGAAGCATCAGCAAGCGCCGCACAGCTTTCCATCCAAACATCATTGACTCCCCCTTTGTTTTCAGTGGTTCACACCGATCTTGCGATGCCACGACATTACGATCGGGCTTGCGATGAAGATCGACGAATAGGTTCCGATCACAATGCCGAGCATCATCACCAGCATGAAATCGTTGATCACGATGCCGCCGAAGCAGAACATCACCGCCACCACCAGGAAAGTGGTCGCGCTGGTCAGGATCGTCCGGCTCAGCGTCCGGTTGATCGCATAGTTGATCACCTCCCCGAACGGCTTGCCGGGGAACAGTTTCGCATCCTCCCGGATCCGGTCGAAGATCACGATCGTATCGTTGATCGAGTAGCCGATGATGGTCAGCAGCGCCGCCACCACCGGCAGCGACAGCTCCCGCCCCATCAAAATGAAGATGCCGAGCGCGATGATCACGTCATGCACCAGCGCCAGAATCCCCGCCGCCGCGAACGACACCTCATACCGGATCGCCACATAGACGCTCATGCCCAGCAAAGCCAGCACGATCGCCCACGCCGACGCTCTGGCGGTTTCCAGACCGACCAGCCCGCCGACCGTACTCTCCGAACCGTCAGAAAGTCTGAGCTGCGGAAACTCGCTGTTCAGCAGTTTGATCACCCGGTCGCTCAACGCATACGCGGATTCCTCCTGCCCGGCCGGACGGTTCCGGTCACGGATCAGGATTTCCAGTTTGCGATTATCGCCGGCGGAGTTGTTCGACTTATAGTTCAGCCGTACATTCGGATCGATCGGCCGAAGCACCTTTTCCAGCTCTCCTGCCGGAACCGCTTTTGCATACGAGCAGCTGATCCGGGTTCCGCCGGTGAAATCGACGCCGAACATCCTTTCCCCTTTGAACGCCAGTACCGCGAGACTCCCCGCGATCAGCAGCCCCGACAACAGGAACGCCCATTTCCGGTTGCCGATGAAGTTGAACGCGGGCTGGGTGAACACATGGCACATCTTCAGCGTCTTCCAGTGGAAGAAACGCAGCATGTAGTCGAAGATCAGCCGGGTCATGCAGACCGCCGTGAACAAACTCGCGATCAGGCCGATCGACAGACTGACAGCAAATCCTTTGACCGGGCCGCTGCCGAGCATCATCAGGATCAGTGCGCAGAGCAAGGTGGTCAGGTTTCCGTCCAGCACCGCCGAAAACGCCTTTTCATAGCCGAGGTCGATCGCCGCCGCCAGACTTTTGCCGCCGTTCAGCTCCTCGCGGATCCGCTCGAAGATCAGCACATTCGCATCCACCGCCATTCCGAGCGTCAGGATCACGCCCGCGATGCCCGGCATCGTCATCGTCGCGCCGAAGGCGGCCATCGCGCCGAGAATCAGCACCACGTTGACCGCCAGCGCCAGACACGCGATCACGCCGGCCCGGAAGTAGTACACGCACATGAAAACCGTCAGCAGCACCATCGCCAACGCACCGGCGATGATGCCGTTGCGCACGTTGTCCGCCCCCAGCGACGGAGCGGTGTCGTAAACCGCGGTCACCTTGATCCGGAACGGGAAACTGCCGCTGGTCAGCGCGTCGGCGATATCCTTCGCCTCCTCGTTGGAAAACCTGCCGGAAATCTCCGCGCTGCCGCCGGTGATCGCGCTCTGGATCACCGGAGCGCAGTAGAGCTTGCCGTCCAGCACGATCGCGAGCTGCCTCCCCAGATTCTTCCCGGTCACTTCGCCGAAACGCTCCGCTCCGGCCGAATTGAATTCCAGACTGATTTTGGTCTGGCCGAACTGGTCGCGCACCGGCATCGCCCGCGCCACCGAACGGCCGTCCATCTCCGGCCGTTTCGCGACCAGATAATGATAACCACGGTCGCCGCCCGAGGCGGAAAGCACCTCATAGCCCGGCGGCGGCAGAAACGCGGCAGAATCCGCCGGGTCGTAGTTTTTCAGCAGCTCTTCGCTCTGCGGGTGAACCAGCCGGAAGCTCAGTTTGCAGCTCATTTTGATCAGCTTGAGCAGCTTGTCCTTTTCGTCGCGCGAAACGATCGGCGCTTTCAGCGAAACCGACCGGCTGCCGTATGGCGTGATCTCCGATTCAAAGATATTCTGGGTTTCGAGCCGCTTGCGGAGCGTTTCAATCGCCTGCTCGCGGTAGCGGTCGAATTCGGCGGACATCTGCTTTTCCATTCCGGCCCGGTCCTTCGCACCGCCCTCCTTAGCGAATTTGCCGAGCAGGTCGTCATCCGGCACCAGTTCCAGAATGAACTCCACGCCGCCATTCAGGTCGAGACCGGGCCGGATGGAACTCGCCGCCTCCTTGCGGACTTTGGCGATCACATCCGCGTTGCCGGCCATATCGCCGCCCTTGACCAGCGGCGACAGTTCGATCCGGGCGGCTTCGGCCGCTTCCAGCAGCGCCGCCGCCGGGTTGAGGCCCGGTTCGGCCTGCTGCCGGAGCCGGGCGTCCTCGACCAGCTTCGCCGCCGCCGGATCGTCCGCGCGCTTCAGACTCCTGCGAAAGGTCTCGAAAAAGTCGCGCGGCGTCAGGGGAAACATCGAAAAGGCAAAGACGGCGATGACCGCGACGATCACGACCGTGCGCAATTTCAGATATCTTTCCCCCATTTTGTTACTTTCCTTCCGGATTGCGCTGCATCCGGATCGAGGCGGCCAGCACCACGGCCAGCACTTCATCCGGATCGTCCGGCACCGGCACCACCGGCTCCTGCACCGCCGACGCGGGCAGCGGCGCGGCCTTGGCGCCGAACCGCCGGATCAGCACCGTCATTCCGTGAATCACCACCGCCACCAGCAGCGATACGATGATCGTCAGCAGATAGCTGAACCCCATCACTTCCCAGGCTTCCTTTATCATAATAACCGCTCCTCCGACTATTTATTCAACAAACTGATGTAGATCGCCGCGATGATCGCCGTGGTAATCACGCCGAAGATGTTCGCGCCCAGCGCATAGTGCATCACGATCGCGCCGGGGTTCGCCTTGCTCACGCACTTCTGCGCGACCTTGGCGGTCGTCGGCACGCAGCTGACGCCCGCGATGCCGATCACCGGATTGAACTTGCCGCCGGTCACGAAGTACATGAAGTAACCGCCGATCAGGCCGCCGAGGCCGGAGAGGCCGAGCGCCACCAGACCGAAGATCAGCAGCGGCAGCACCTTCGGATCCATGATCGTCTTGGCTTCGCACAGCACGCCGAGCAGCAACCCGAGCGTCAGGGTCGAAGCGTACAGCACGATTTCACTGACCAGATAGTGGAACTTGTCCAGCCCGGACTCCCGGATCGCGATGCCGAGGAACAGCGAGAAAAACAGCGGCGAAGCCACCGGGAACAGGAAACTCAGCAGCACGCAGCAGACCACCGCGAACGTCAGCTTCTGGCCGGAAGTGACCTTTTTCGCCGGATCATCCGCCGGCATCTGGATCTTGCGCAGCTTTTCCGGAATCAGCAGCCGGATCATGTACGGGAAGCCGCCGTAGGCCAGTCCGAGATACATGTACGCCACCACCGTGATCGGCACGAACAAATGCGGCGACAGTTTCAGCGACGCGAACAGTACCATCGGGCCGTCGGCGCCGCCGACCAGCGCGATCGCCGCCGCGTCCTGCAGCGAATAACCGCCGAACATCACCGCCAGCGGCAGCGTCAGCATCGTGCCCAGTTCCGCAAACAGCGCGATGATCGCGCTGACGTAGGGACGCGCCATCACGAAGCCGACGTCGAGCAGCGAGCCGATGCCGATAAAGACCAGGCACGCGATCAGGCCGTTGCTGAACGTCAGCGTGTAGACCGGCTGAAGCCAGTCGATCTGCATTAACGTCATCAGGTGGTCGTTGTTGCTGGCGGTCGAATCCAGAAAGAGGTTGTTCACCGCATTCGGATCGACCTTGCCGCCCGCCGCCATATTGATCGGGTCGAAGAACATCGCCGACACGTTGATCGTCGCCATGCCCAGTCCCATCGGGATCATCAGCAGCGGCTCAAGCACGCCCTTGCGACCGAGGTAGATCAGCAGGAAGCCGAGCAGCACCAGAAGAATCCGGGCGATTGCGATTCCCGGCTCGTTGGCGAAAGAGGCCATCATCACCCCCACGCCCTGAAAGATATCAAGCCAATTGGTATTCATGATTCATCTTCTCCGGTTGGCGGTTCAGTGTTTGATCACCGCGAGCAGCGCACCGGCCTGAACCTGTTCGCCTTCCTTGACCTGACAGCTGGCCAGCACGCCGGAAACCGGAGCGGTCACCATCGTCTCCATCTTCATCGCCTCCAGCACAAGGATCGATTCGCCCTCCTTGACCGGTGAGCCCGGCTTGACCAGAATCCGCACCACCGCGCCCGGCAGCGTCGAATGAATCTCCTTGAACTGCTCCGTCGAACCCGATGAAGCGGCTTCCGCAACCTGCTTCTGCACCTGTGCGATGCCGGCGGTCACGCCGAATTCATATTTCCTGCCGTTGATTTCCGCGGTATTGCCGGAGAGTTTCACGCCGAAGCTCTTGCCGTTCACCGAAACCGTCATTTCGCCGGTAACGGCGGCATCCTGCTTGGCGGCCTTTTCCGCCTCGGCCTTCTTGTCGATCTTGCGCACGCCGATGGTTCCCTCCCCTTTCAGGAACCGGATGCCCTTGTCGCTGCAGCTCGCCGCGATGAAGATGTTCTCATCGGTGATCGGCAGCTGGTTGGCTTCGAGCATCGCGACCGCGGCCTTGCGTCCTTTGGCGGGATTGGCGTCGTTGAGGTCGAGCGGGTTCTCCCGGGTGGGTTCGAGCTTGAGCTGTTCGGCGGCGATTTTCACCACTTCCGGGTCCGGTTCCGCCGGAGTATGGCCGAAGTAGCCGAGCACCATCTTGCCGTATCCCTCGGCGATCTTCTTCCACGGCCCGAACATCACGTTATTGAATGCCTGCTGGAAGTAGAACTGTGAAACCGGGGTCACCGAAGTCCCGAAACCACCCTTCGCGACCGCCTCGCCCATCGCGGCGATGATCTCCGGGTACTTGTCCATCAGGTTGTTATCGCGCAGCATCTGGGTGTTCGCGGTCAGCGCGCCGCCCGGCATCGGGAAGAACGGGATCAGCGGATTGACCTTGGTCGCCTCCGGCGGCATGAAGTAGTCTTTCATCGCGTTCTTGAGGCTCTCCTCGACCTTCATGATCTTTCTGGGATCGATGCCGAGGTCGTACTCCGTGCCGCGCAGCGCGTGCCACATGGTCAGCAAATCGGGCTGGCAGGTGCCGCCGGACATCGGGACCATCGACAAATCGAGCTGGTCCGCGCCCGCTTCCAGCGCCGACATATAGGCCAGCACGCTGCAGCCGGCGGTTTCATGGGAGTGGAAAACGATCCGGATGTCCTTGCCCAGCAGCCGCCGCGCCATCTTGATCGTTTCGTGGACCTTGCGCGGCGTCGAAGTGCCGGAAGCATCCTTGAAGCAGACCGAATCATACGGAATGCCCGAATCGAGAATTTTGCGCAGCACCCCCTCGTAAAACTCCACCGTATGGCCGGCGCAGCCCGGAGGCAGTTCCATCATCGTAACGGTGACCTCGTGCTTCAAACCGGCTTCCACAATGCACTTGCCGCTGTAGATCAAATTGTTCACATCATTCAGCGCGTCGAAGTTGCGGATCGTGGAGATGCCGTGTTTGTGCATCAATTGCGCGTGCAGTTTGATGATGTCGCGCGGCTGCGAATCCAGACCGACCACGTTGATGCCGCGCGCCAGCGTCTGCAGGTTGGCGGAAGGTCCGGCAATCTTGCGGAAATTGTCCATCACCTGAAACGCGTCCTCATTGGAATAGAAATAAGCGGCCTGAAACAACGCACCGCCTCCCGCCTCGAAGTGGGTGATTCCGGCAGCGGCGGCTTCTTCGACCACCGGCAGGAAGTCCTGGGAAAATACCCGCGCCCCGAATACCGACTGGAAACCGTCCCGGAACGCCGTCATCATGAAATCTACTTTTTTCATACTGCACTCTCTTACATTATCATTAGTGGAACTGCACAATATCCGCCTCATGGCGAAAACAGGAGGAAAAAGAGTGCGAATCGGGGCAGACCGGCCCCCGTCCCGGTAAAAGGAACACTGGCAAGGGAACCCTCGACTACTCGGCTTTCACCGCCCACGAAGCCGCAAACAGCCCGTGGTCATGAAATCCGAAACTTGAAACGGAAAGCCCGGAAACGGCCGCCGGTTCGCACAAAATTACGCGAACGGGCCGGCCCGTACTTCCACACTGCATCCAAGCCAGGCCAATACCTGCGGGTATTGGTCCGTGACCGGAGTGAAGTGACCGGAAGGAGGCGTTTCCAAGCTCAACTGGAACGCCAATGCAAAAGCTCCGGCGGCAAGCCGGAAGATGGGAAGCCTGTAAGAATTGCCGCGCTGCTGCAGCGCCGGGCTGCGCAGCAGCTCTTCCGAACGCATCACGCACCCCGTATGATCGGAATTACGGAAAGGGGCGACCGCTTCCAAATCCCCAGCGGCCGAAGTATCGCCGGAGTTCTGTTCCGAAAGTTCAATCGCCTTCTGAAGCGGCGTATTCAGTTGCGTATCATTGCAGAAGCCGGCCGCCGCACCGAATGCGGCAAACAAAGCAAGAATGGCAATGACAACTGATTTCTTCATACTTCAAACCGTTTTCTGCGGAGAAACCTTTATTCCGCCTTTATGGTTATTTTCGTAAAATATCACCTGCCGTTCACTTTTTCAATATCTATTTCCCGCGATCCGGTCAGAAAACGACGAAAAATATCACCGGCGGCTTGTTCCCGGAAAGGCCGAGGAGCTTTCGTGCCTTCCGTGCCAGTCCGTGGAAGTCCGTGGGCACAATGCCCGTAAGGCCGTGCGGTAACCTTGGAGTGCGGAGATTCATCTCCGCCTTCAAGTCGCATGTGAGTTTTATACTCGGCTTTGCATTGCGTCAAGAACAGGCAGAGCTGCCCGGAGGGTAACAACTTTTGAGCGCAAGCACAGGCGGGGTGCCCGGAGGGTAGTGAGCGCCGCGCCTT
>ERZ1034915.1135-NODE-1135-length-15529-cov-14.441450_pt1 | contig 15529 bp, 10 predicted proteins | sample MGYA00520592_ERZ1034915 | MGnify/ENA primary metagenome ERZ1034915 (study PRJEB33766, sample SAMN09781787) | gut metagenome | biome: gut microbiome | host: Homo sapiens | place: Madagascar | study: EMG produced TPA metagenomics assembly of the PRJNA485056 data... | reverse complement strand
TTGTTTTTTTTTTTTTTGAATTATTTTAACTAGTCTTTTGGGTACTTATTACAGCTTTTTTATTAATTTTGCACCCGAAATTAAAGTTAGCAGTAATATAGCTTAAATTATTAAGCAGTAATATAACAGAAATATAAATAGTAAATAAAAGTAAGAACTAAGATATTTGTATATCAAGAAGTATAATTGAATATGAAAGTAAGTAAGTTTATGGCTGTAGCCATTCTGACGTGCCTTTGTATCCAATCAATGCAAGCACAGCAGATAGGCTTCAAGACTAATGTGCTTTATTGGGCTACTACCACACCTAATATGGGAATGGAAATGGAAGTAGGCAAGAAGCATACGGCTCAGGTATTCCTGGGCTTGAATCCCTGGAAGCAGAGTGGGGGAGATCAGTCTAGGCTCCGTCACTGGCTGGTGATGCCAGAGTATCGCTACTGGTTCAACCGAAGCTTCGATGGATGGTTTGTGGGTGCCCATGCCTTGGGCGGCCAGTATAACGTGGGCGGCGTAAGGTTCCCTTTCGGATTGTTGAAAGGATTGCGCAACCATCGCTATGAAGGTTGGTATGCCGGAGGCGGCATCACGGCTGGAAAACAATGGAATCTTTCCAAGCACTGGAATCTGGAGGCATCGCTCGGTTTGGGCTATATCCATACCGCATACGATAAGTTCAACTGTGGCACCTGTGGCGAAAAGCTGAAATCTGCTCATAAGAACTATGTGGGTCCCACCAAGGTGGCTCTTTCTCTGATTTATCTGATTCCAGGCAAGGCAGAAGAAAAGCGCGAAACCGATGCGCCTGTGATTATCGAGACCATTCAGCAACCTAAACAGAATACTCTGAAACCGGTTCTCCAGTTGCAGGCTGTGGTGGCTGCCGCTCCAAAGATTCGTCATTTGGATAAGCGTGCCTATATCGACTTCCCGGTCAACAGGATAGAATTGCGTGCTGATTATCGCCGCAATCCAGCGCAGTTGGATAGCATCATCACCACCATCAATGCCCTGAAGGCAGATAAGAACCTGCAGGTGATGGCAATCAACATTCATGGATTTGCTTCGCCAGAGGGTTCGTATAAGCATAACGACTATTTGGCAAAGAATCGTGCCCGTGCTCTTACGGAGTATGTCCGCAAGATGGTGCAATTGCCTGACAGCATCTTTACGGTAGCATCTACCGCTGAGGATTGGGACGGCTTGCGTGAATATATCCAGCAGAATGATTTGGAGAAGAAGCAGCAGATATTGGCGATAGCGCAGGATGAGACCCTAAGCCCTGATGCCCGAGATGCGAAGCTGAAGAAGCAATATCCGGCACAGTATCGCAGCTTGCTTACCAACTGTTATCCGGCTCTCCGCCATAGCGACTACCACATTACTTATAAGATTAAACCATTTGATGTGGAGGAGGCAAAGCAGATTATGAAGACCAAGCCGCAGTTGCTGTCGCTCAACGAGTTGTTCATGGTAGCCCAGACCTACGAGGTGGGTTCCAAGGAGTTCAACGAGGTGATGGAGCTGGCTGTGCGCATGTATCCTGAGGATGAAACCGCCAATCTGAATGCCGCCATCATCCGTCTGAATAATGGCGATGCCGATGCCGCCAAGCCATATTTGGATAGAGCCGGCGATTCAAAGGAAGCCGATGCCGCAAGAAAGGCGTATGAAATGATGACGATTCAATAATGCTATAAAGAATAGAATATTGGAATCAATGCTATAAAATTACGATAAAATAGATAAATAGATTTGCGAGAAATATAAATAAAAAAAGTAATAAATACGATTTAAACTATAAGATTATGAAGAAATTCAGAGTGCTTTCATCAGTGCTGGCTTCAGCGTTGATGATGACGGTGATGTCTTGCTCAAGCAGCGATGACTTGAATGGTGGCGGTGCAGATGCTAACGATAAGTCTTATCTCGCCATTAGAATTAACAATGTAGGTTCTGTGGCTGGTTCACGTGCCACAACTGCTGAATATGAGAATGGTACAGCAGATGAGAACCATATTGAGAGTGTAAGATTCTATTTCTTTAATTCTGATGGATCTCCTTATATCCTGAAGAAAAATGGCCAGTCTACAGGTAAAAACTGGTTGGAGAAGACCGAGACCGATGGTTTGAATACAGGAGACAAGCAAAATCCAAATGTGTCTATGATTTCCAATCCTCTTTTGGTTATCGAGGGCAATACCGGAGCTTCACCAGCCGTTATGATTGCAGTCATCAACCCTAAGTCCCTGGATGGAGATAAGCTCGGAGATGGTGCCAAGACATTGGATGATGTGAAGCGTACTTCTATCTACTCTCAGTTCTATACCACTGACAACAAAAACTTTGTGATGAGTAATTCTGTTTATGTTGATAATGGTGTTGAGAAATGTGCCTCTATCGTAGCTGGACATGTTGCTACTGATGCTGAAGCTGCTAAAAAAGATCCTGTAGATCTGTATGTTGAGCGTGTTGTAGCAAAGGTGCAGCCTACTATTAATACTGGTTATAAAGCTACTGATGGTAGAACATGGACAAAGATTGGTGGCAAGGATGCCATGAAAGTGGGTGTTTACGGCACCAATGATATCTATGCTGTAGTTGATGGATGGGGTGTTGCCGATGAAAATGGCAAGGCTGAGTTGGTAAAGCAGGTAAAAACAACATGGAATGATGCTAACCTTGGTATCAACGTATGGACATCTCCAGATTATCATCGTTGTTTCTGGACTTCTTCCGTAGCATTTGCAGCTGGAGGTTCTGCAGAAGGTAATGTTCCTGTTAATCATTCTTACAGCTATTATGCAGCTCGCAATTTGACAACTTGTGCCTATACTTTACCAAATGCACCAACTTCTGTTGCTGCAGACCCTTATGCCAGCACTTTGACCAAGATGGTGCTTGCCACTCATCTGGTATATAAGGATGGCGAGGACTATAAGCCTGCTGAGATTTGTCAGTACAGAGGTCAGGAATACTTGCATATCGATGATGTGAAGACAGAAGTAGCCAAGAACTTTGCAGATTACTATATCAAGAAGGGTGATACCCGTACCAAGTTGCAGCCATCTGACATTGAATTCACTACCCAAGCTAATAGTATCAAGGATTATCAGGTAGTTGCTACCTTGCGTAGCTTGGCTGCGGATGAAAGTTTGCAGAAGAAAGTGGGAACCACAGAGGAGGCATCTTCTTTCGCGGATGTAACCAAGGATGATCTCCAGAATCTGATGAACGACGAGCCAGCTCAGATTCGCAAGGATGGTATGGCTTATTACTATATTCCAATCCGTCACCTGGGTACAGATGAAACGAAGCCGGGCTACTACGGCATCGTGCGCAACCACGTGTATAGCATCAATATTCAGAATATGTACGGATTCGGTACACCGGTTTATGACCCAGACAAGATCATCGACCCAACCATTCCATCTAACGATGCTACTTACCTTGCAGCCCGCATCAATGTGCTTTCTTGGCGTGTTGTAAAGTATAACGCAGATTTGGATAAGACGAAATAATGAAGATGCAGATTCGTACCCTTACATGGGGCACGTTCTTATCTTGGTTGTTGCTGCCACTGAGCCTGACCCTCGTGTCATGTTCCTGGTGGCACGACGACCAGGAAGGGTGTGAGGCTACCAGGCGTGTTCGTTTTGTTTACGATATGAACATGCTCTATGCCGATGCCTTTGCCCATGAGGTGAAGACTGTCACCCTTCATGCTTTCAACAAGGCGGGAAAGCTGGTTTATGCCAAGACGGCTCCAGCCTCCCAGATTCTTGCCCAGGATGGTATGGAAGTAGACGATATGCCATCGGGGGTATATGATCTTCAGGTTTGGGCTGAGGGCGAAGAACGCCATCCTGGTTCCTATATATATAAAGGTGTAGATGGAAAGGATAGCTGGGGAAAGGCCAGTATGGGAGATTTCCAGGTTCTCGTGAATCGGGATGATAATCATCAGGTAAACCATGACCTTACTCCGCTGTTTCATGGCATCCTGCGAAATGCCGACCTCACTGCTGTTTTTGGCGAAACCAAAACAGTAACCGTCAGGCTTACCAAGGATACCAACCATTTCAAGATCATCTTGCAGCATCTCTCGGGAAAGAGTCTGAGGGCAGAAGATTTCGATTTTGTCATTACGGATGGCAATGGCTATCTGGATTTCGACAACAGTCTCCTGCCGGATGATGAACTTGCCTATTCAGCATGGAGCAAGTATGAAGGCATGGCTGGCGTAAACGGGAATACGGGCGAGCATACCTCTGTATCTGCAGCCTTGGCAGAGTTGACCACCTGCCGACTCGTGAAAGACCATCAGATGCGCCTGCATGTATATGAGCATTCCACAGGCAGAAGCATCATCAATATTCCATTGATAGATTATGCCTTGCTGGTAAAGGGAAATTATCAGAGCAGGATGGACGACCAGGAATATCTTGACCGTCAGGATTCATACAGTCTCGTATTCTTCCTCGACGAAAAGGCTAACTGGCAGGCTTCAACCATCTATATCAATTCGTGGAGAGTGGTATTAAGTAATTCCGATTTCGGACCTTCAAAATGATGAGTATCAATAAGATATTTCGGACCTTCAAAATGATGAATATCAATAAGATATTTCAATATCTGCTTGCCCTGGCAGGTGTAATCACCTGCATGGCGTGCAGCGATTCTGCCGACCGTGCATCGGATGATGGCTACGTAAGGGTGGTATTCCAGCTATATATGCCATCCTCTACGGTGGCGACCCGTGCCGGGGAAAGCGATTGGGAATATGCCATCGACAAGAGCCGATTGCATGTGGTTTTCTATAGTCAGGATGGCCGTGTCATCGGCGGGGTGGAGCATCTGGTGCTTCTGCCTACCCAGAAGGAGAATGAATATCAGGTTACAGGATCCATCAAGCTGGATAAGTTGCAGATGACTAACAGCGGCTTTTCCGGAAAGGTGATGGTTTATGCCAACATCGATGGCGTGGACGAGCAGGCCGATTTCTCGGAAGATAATCTGAACCGCCTGACCTTCACCTATCAGCCTACCACGCCCCATTTCATTCCGATGTGGGGAGTGAAGCAGCTTGAAAACATTCCTTTCGAGGCAGGAAAGCAGTATGACATCAAGACCATCAATCTGCTCCGTGCAGAAGCCAAGATTCATGTTTCGCTTCGCCAGGATATGATAGATGGGGGATATACGCTCACGCAGGTAAATCTCGTGGGGCACCAGCAGCGGGGCTATTGTCTGCCGCCGTTTGGCAGTGTTGCCCATCTGGAAGATGCCAACGGGCTTTCTGCTGCGGATATGGGGCATTTTCACGAAGCCACTCCTTCGCTGGAACCTGTTGATATGTTGCAGGGGGATGTCTATGTTCCTGAATATCGGAATAGCGGAGAGGGGGGTGTTACGCCTGCCGTTATCAGTCTGCGGCTCAGAGACCGTTTTGGAAAAGAGTCTGATTATAAGCTCAAGTTTGTGGATTATGATGATGCCAGCGGGGCTCCAACCTCCAGGGCAGTAGATATCCTCAGAAATCATTACTATCAGTTTCAGTTATATAAAGGCGAAAATGATATCCTGCATGTTAATTTGAATGTGCGAAAGTGGTATTACACTGAGCACGACCATATTATCATGTAAGAAATATCATGTAAGAAACATCGCCCTAAGTGCTATTTTTTTAAATTCATGAAGAAATTATTATCATATATTTGTTGGGTGCTTGCCATCTTCTGTTTGATGGGATGCGGTCCTGATGGCGGTGCGGAAATGATTCCGGAACTGCCAGCGGCTGATTGCGTTTCCGTGAAACTGCAGTTGGGTGTTGCCGAAAGCAGGGAGGCTACCCGAGCCGGATATAGTGATAGCTTGAATTCTTCGGGAGAATGGATGAAAAGCTGGTTTGTGGTGATTGCCAGCAACCATCAGATAGACACCATCATCACCAATCATCCTTATGGTTCGGGCGAACAGGAACGTGCCTTGGACGATTGCTGGGTGAGACTGAAGCCGGGCAAGCATGTGTTCTATTCCTTTGCCAATATTCAGCCTTCTGAGTTGGGATTGGAGGGAAAGAAGAAGGGAGATGATCTGCCAGCTGACTTTGACCGGTATAAGTATCATGTAAAGATACCGAAACTCGCTTTTGCCGACCACTGGACCGACTTCGGGGATGAATCCCATCCGTTCTTCAAGAACGGAATCCCCATGAGCAACCGCCAGGAGATAGATATCGATAGCAATACCAGATCCATCAATCTGGAAGTAATCAGAATGGTGGCGAAGGTGGAGCTTAGCATCACCAATACCTCCAGCCATCCCATTACCATCAGGAAAGTGGTTCTTTCCGACCAGACTCCCAATTCTATGGAGAACCTGATGCTTTTCCCTGCTGCCGATGAGGTAGATAACCAGGGAGTAGCCCATGTGGGCAAACCGAATCTCTGTACGCTGCAGAAGCAGGTGGTTACCTACGAGGGGTTGAACAATGGGGAAGGCTATACCGTGAGTGCCCATGGCGGCAAGCAGTATATCCGATTCTATGTGAACGAAAGTGAGGCCACTGACGAGAATAAATATTTCGTACTCCAGTTGCATACGGATGATGGCAATGGAGGGGAGCTGACCCGCCGCTATGCGATGCTTAACTGGCGACAGATGTGCCGCAACGATTTCCGCCTGATTCCCATCCAGTTGGACGATTATGCCATCGAGTGGCAGGTGGAGGCGTTTTCCCCCATCGGTGTGCTGCCGCAGGTAGCAGAAGATAACAGCAATCTCACGGTTACCTTCGGCTATTACGGCGAGTTTCATATCATCCCGAAAATCAGGAAGATAAGCAACCAGCAACTGGTGGATTCCTGGAATATCTGCAACCAGCAGCTTACGGAAGTGGTTTCTACGCCAGCAGGCGATGCAGGAACCTGCATCTTCGATGTCAAACCTTATTGGAATGCGGCAGCCAAGCGTATTGAAGGCGAGATGGGCAACCGGTCGGGAACCTCAGTCTATCAGCTGAGAATGACGCTGGATGAGAATGGCGACAGGCTGACTCTGTCACGGAAAGTGAGATTTGTGATGAATTCGGTTAATTTAAAATAGAATGAAAGGAAATAGTTTATTTTCAAAATACATCTTGTTCATCCTGGGCATCATCTCTTTGATGCCTGGGATAGCTTATTCCCAGACCTTTAAGCATTATCAAGGCATCGCCAATAAAGCTGGCGATTACGAGGTGATAGATGCCGCCTATGATTGTCTCCGACAGAAAACGCATGTGTATGATTATTATATCGCCCAGCCTAGCGGCGGAAGCAAGGATTTGTCGTTGCCATTTTCCGGCTATTCGGGCAATGGTACAGATTTGGAACCTAGAGGATATTTCAGATGGTATAATTACGATACAGATAAGGCTTCTGCCCAGCTGAAGGCTTATTCTGCCAGCGGCAAGTTGCAGAGCATGAAGGATGATCATGGAATAGATAAAGGTTTGATAGCCTATAATCTTTCATCCAAGCCAAATCGTAATTTGGTGGGTGCCATTTATACCCGCCCTGCTGATGCTTCCTGGAGCGGAGAGACCATCGCCTGCGATGTGAGCAGATACGTGGATGGCTGCAATGGAACAAGCTTCGAGCATGAGCCAACCCTTTCTCTCAGATATATCTTCCATATCATGCCGGCAGAAAAGATGGCGGATGATATCAAGGAGAAACTTCTGGAAACGGGAAGGAACAGAGATTACACTTATGAAGATGGAAAGGGCGTTTCGGCAGGATTGAAAGACGGAGGAGCCTCTATGACACTCCGCCTCAACCAGAATGATGGGACCAACTATTATTTCCATCCGATGAATAATATCAATACGCATCATGTCTTCGCAGAGGATGAGAAGTATAAAATTAAGGAATCTGATTTCAGACCTGAGGTTGTTCAGGCAACTCAAGTGCAGTGGCGTGTTTATAATTCCGATAAAACCCAGTTTGTCTGGTGGACTCATAAAGGAGGTAGTTATGTGCCCCGTTTCTTTGATTTGAGCTTGAACTTGCTGAATAGTACGGGTGCTGGTGCCTGGCGAAATCTGAATGGCGGAGGAGTCAGCAGCAAGCAGACCTTTAAGTATGGCGACCGTATCTATGTGGTGGCAATAGCCATTTCCAGCAGCGGACAGATGTGTCCTATCGCCAATTTCACCTGCCAGCTGTTCAATCAGTATCCGATGACCACTGCCGAGCTGAAGACGGCAGGTCAGAATACCCGATTGAATTCCTATCTCGAAGATCATTATCGCCCTGTTAACATCGTCTCTTTTGATGATGATGATGATGAACAGACCCTCTTGGCTCCTACAAGCCCGAATGATAACCAAGACCGTCTGCCTTCTAAATGGAGCAAGCGAAGCTATGGCTTTGTCTATCGTGAATTGATGAATTACGCTCCGGCAGGCAATTTGTATGTAAATCCTATGCATTCACCGCTGCATGGAGAGTACGGACTCTATAAGTCGGCAAATATAAGGGGAAAGTCAGGATGGGGATACTCTGGAACAGATAGCTACCTGTGGTGGCCTACTGCCCAGCTCTACGACCGCACTTACGAAAATACGAATGGCACGCAATATGGTCATTTTCTCTATATAGATGCCGCTGATGAAAGCCGTCAGATTGCCGAGGCCGATTTCAAGGCCGACCTCTGTGTGGGTTCGCAGGTTATCTTCAGCGCAGCCATTGCCGATATGACCACCGGTGCTGAGCGCCCGCAGCTGATGTTCAAACTCTATGGCGTGAATTACGATGAGAACAATCAGGAAACGGAGCGCAGGCTGCTCCACTCGTTCTCATCCGGTAACTTCTCGGGCAACCGTGTGGGAGATAATGCTGCCAATGTAGGAAAATGGTATCAGGTTTACGGAAAGATGGTGCTGCAGAAGGAGAGCGGCGTGAATAACTTCACCGACTTCAAACTTGTGGTGGATAACATGTGCAAATCTACCTCCGGTGCCGACTATGCCTTCGATGACCTCCGCATCTACACCAAATCATCCAAGGTGGATATCATCCAGAGCTCGCCTATCTGTCCGGATAAGAACACGGCAGAAGATTCCTCCGTTTCCAGCAATATCCTCACCAAACTGAGGGTCTTGCAGGAAACCATGGCGGCACTCATCGACCCGGCTACAGAAAAGAAGCTCTATTTTCGCTTCGTCGATGCCGAGGGCAATCCGGCAAAGAACGTGAACTATGGAACGGCTGAAAATCCTAACTATGATTGGGGAACCACCACTATATATAATTATGTGGATGATACCCGAAAGGTGGATGGAAAGCCGATGTACGAGAAAATCAACGATGAATGGTATGTGGTGCTTGCCAACAGATACTTCAATCTGCAGTCGAACCAGACTTACTATGTTAGTTTCGCCTTCGAGGATGATTCGGTGGCGGATAAGAACCAGCTTGCGTGGGGAAAGCCTTCGGATGTGTGCTCGCTCTATAGCGCCAACTTCCAAATGGTGCAGCAGAAGGTGCTGGTTACCGATGCCAACGGAAGCATCACCACCACCGTCACCATTCCCTGCGATGACAACACTACCCCGAAATATAACATCAAGGCGCAGTTACAGACCGTTGACCAGAACAATGGCGGCAGCATCCAGCTGAATGGTGTGCTTTATGATTGGTATGTGGATGATGCTAAGACTCCGACATTGCGAAACAGCGCGGAGTTCAAGGATATTCTGCTGAGTGTGGGTGAGCATACCATTCGTGTGATTCCTGCAAATGCATCTGGAACCATCACCCAGGGTGGAGTAGATTATCAGATTTGTCTGGATGAGATGTCGTTCAAGCTTCGTGTTGTCAAGAATGGTCCGCAGTTGAGTCTGGGTAATGCTGGTGTGGCTTATCCGAATAATTACACCCGTACGGTTCGCATCGGTCTGCCTCAGGTAGCCCTGCTGGCTAAGCAGGAAACCAAGGGCAAGGGCGGATATTTCTGCGTGCCTATCAGCGGTGAGAGCCTGGTGGCAACTAATTCCACCCGTCTCTACTTCGTGAAGGCGGGCGGTAAGGATAAGTTGGATGCGTCGCAATATACAAATGTGATGTATCTCTCGGATACCAACGACCCTGCCTATCGGAATAGGATAGGGGAAAGCTTGATTCTGGCGAATCTTGAGAATAATTATATCGATAGAGGTTCCAAGCAGCTGAAGTTGAAGTTTACGCCGCAAACGGGAAATGAATCTGCCACATCTACTGCGGGTTCCAAGAATGTGGAGTTGCATGAGGGATACTGGTACGAAGGTGTGTTGATATTCCGTGAAGATGGCTCCAAGGGAACCACGGTGCTCTGTTCGGGTGAAACCTATATCCGCTTTGCGGTGGTGCCGGAATATGCCACCTGGAATCCTACGGCCAACAACAAGATGAGTGCGGCATGGAACAATGATGGCAACTGGCACCGTTCTGTACGTAGTGAACTTTATAAAAAGGAAAACCAATATACGGATTATCGGGGTGGCGGATACGTACCGATGAAGTTTACCAAGGTAACGATACCAAATCTGAGCGGTTTGTATTTCCCGTCTTTGGGATACATTGCCTATCAGAAATCCACGGGCATCGCTACCCGTCTGAGCAATGCCAAGGGCGATGCGGCTACTGCGAATATCCAATATGATATGCTTGCCCAATGGGATGCCAATACCGAAAGCCACGGGTTGAATGCCGAAGGCAATCTGGAGTGTGAACCCTTCTATGGCAACACCTGCGACCAGATTTACTTCAAGCCGGGAGGCGAACTGCTCAACCAGTGCTATCTGATATACAACAAGGCGTGGGTGGAGAAGCAGATGAAGCCAAATACCTGGTATGCCCTCACTTCGCCTTTGCAGGATACCTATGCGGGCGACATCTATGTGCCGGCTGCATCGGGCAGACAGGAGTCGGAGGCTTTCGAGCCTATCACGTTCTCATCCCCGGTAAACAATCGTGTAACCAGTCCGGTATATCAGCGAAGCTGGGATGATGCTTCTGCCGAGGAAGTAACATTGGGCGGCAGCTACGATGCCTACGACTATGCAGGCACCGGCATCACATTCGAGAAACAGGATCTCAATGCGCTTTCAGCCCGCTGGAGCCACGTATATAATAAGGTGGATAAGAAATATAAGCCGCTGGAGGGCGTGGCTATCAGGATGGGAGATAAATATACGGTGGGTGCATCGGGCAGTGCATCCGGCAATGCATCCGAAGTGCTGCTCCGTTTGCCGAAGGCAGATACGCAATATACTTATGTATCAGCTTCGCAGCCGCAGAGTTCTCTATCTGCTTCTGTGGATAAGAAGAATGCTTATCGCCTGGTGGTGAATGCCGATGCTCAGGAGAATGCTTTGGGCAAGATGAGCTATTCGCTGGTGCAGTTGCAGGATGGCAACAATTATTATCTGGTGGGTAATCCTTATATGGCGACGCTCAGCATGTATAAGTTCCTGAAGGCAAATCCATCGCTACAGTCCAGCTTCTATGTTTACGAGGATGGAGCCTTGAAACTTTATGATAAGCTGGATATGTCGACCACCACGTATGAGTCGAAGAATGACGTGAAGATTTCGCCGATGCAGTCGTTCTTTGTCCGTCTGCAGGATGGACAGAGTGCATCGCAGCTTAATTTTACGTCGGCGATGACGGTAGATAGAGAAGTGTTTGGCGGAGTAAAGACGGCATCGGATGAGGGGCAGGGTGAGGACAACATCACTTTAACCCTCACTGCAGCATCTGCATCGGGTTATCGCAGCCGTTCGAGAATTGTTCTTGATGCATCAGCTTCGGAAGATTATGATGATGCCGAGGATGCCCAGCTGCTCTATGATGCCCAGCTGAAGGAAGTTCCGGTGGTTTATACGGTGGCAGGCGATGAGGCTGTGGCGCTGAATACCCTGCCGAATGTGGATTGGTTGCCGCTGGGAGTAGTAGGGGCTTCTTCCGTAGAGTTGAAGATTGAAGGCGTCAATCGTCTCTCTTCTCCTCTCTATCTCTATGATGCCGCCACCCGAAAGTATCAGGAGATAAAGGATGGCGAAGAAATCAAGGTGCAGCCAAACGAACACGGCAGATACTTCCTGACGCAGACTCGCAGCACCGCAGGCATGGAAGATGTCAAGGTGAAAGAGAAGAGTATGAAGAATGTGAAGATCTATTCGCCAGTTTGGGGCGTGATGATCATATCCAAGCCAAGAGATGCCTCATCGAATAAGGTAGAGGGGTATACCCTTGATGGAAGAAAGGTATCTGTGATGGAAGAAAGGTAGCCGTGACGGATACGCAAGATATACAATAACAAGAAAGCTTTCTCTCCGTTGAGAGGAAGCTTTTTTGTTTACCCATACCATGTTTCTCATTTTATAAGTACCCCATGATGGCTACCTGAAAACTGAAATAACTGAAATTGAAATGGCTGATAAATCCGCTGAAAAAACTTCATTTCTGTTACGGTCATGCGTCAAATGGTAAAAAAATAGCGTAAAAAGGCACCAAATGGTAAAAATGAATGCTCAGAGCTTTGAAAAATCGAGATTATTTCTTAATTTTGCAGTAGAGAACTTCATAGGAACTCGTAAGAGAACTTCATAGGAACTCATAGAGAACTTAACATGAATAAAAAATAATCATCTTATAAATAATAAAGAAAATGAAGAAACTATTCACTGCAGTCATCCTCTTTGCACTCGCACTCACTGCCAGCGCACAGACATTCAGTGCCGACCAACTGGAGAAATACGCCAAGGATAAATACGGCGACAACTGGACCAAGGCAGCTGACAACCTGCATCAGGAGGTGGCTCTCGACAACAAGAACCGACTCAACTACCAGGAAGTGATTGATTGCGCCGGACAAACGAAAGACCAGATCTACGACAAGGCGATGGCCTGGTTCAAGAAAGCCTTCAAGAGCAAGGATACCCACGGCGTGATACAGGAGGAAAACAAGGAAGAAGGACTCATCGTGGCTCGTGCCTACCTCGAGAAGGTGGCCATTCAGAATGCCGGAATGAACCATTATCAGGTAGACATCGCCCCTTACATCCGTGTAGACGTGAAGGAAGAAAAGGCACGCATCAGCGTATATATGGGCTCCTATCTGGTTACCGTTACCGCCGGCGGCGGATGGACCAGTGCCATAGCCAGCACCCTGGCATCTGTAGCCACAGGCGAAGAAGCCGAGGAGAGCACCGAGCAAGCCAAGGGCACCGACGAGGAATGGGACATCAACATGTGCTATCCTTATGTGCAGAAAGACAAGCACAAGAAGGCTTCCAGCAAGGCCTTCGTGATGGCTTCTGCCTTCCAGAACTCCATCATCGACGTGATGAAGGAAGCTCTGCTCGCCGATTCTTCTGAAGGCTTTGATGATAATTGGTAAATAACAGGAAGCTTATGAAAATCTATCTATATCTCGCAAGTCTTGTCGCCCTGCTCTGCATGGCGGCGCTGCCTGCCGAAGCCCAGAGAATTTCGGTGGGCAAGAAGGGGCGCGTGGTGGTGATGCGAACTGATTCTACCAGCGCGCAGGAAATAGTGAACCAGGACGGAAGCCGCATGAACAGAGCCAGGAAAACCAATCATCTCCAGGCACTGGCAGGCAATCTGAGGTCGGATGTGGATATCGACATCCCCGTTTCCAAGGCGAAGCAGGAGAAGACCTTTGCCGTAATCATCGCCAACGAGAACTACGAGGAGGAGGTGAACGTGGAGTTCGCCCTCAACGACGGAGTGGCTTTCAGCCAGTATTGCACCAAGACGCTGGGCATCCCCCAGGAGAATGTGCACGTGCGCCAGGATGCCACGCTCAACAATATCCTGGCAGAAATCAGCTGGATGCAGAACATCGCCAAGGCCTATGGCGACGAGGCTAGGTTTATCTTCTATTATGCCGGACATGGCGTGCCTGACGAAAGCAACGGTACTGCCTATCTGCTGCCCGTAGACGGCAAGAGCAGCATCTTGGCCACGGGCTACAGCATCGGCAAGCTCTATGACCAGCTCCATGCCCTGGGCTCCCAGAATGTGACGGTGGTGATGGATGCCTGCTTCAGCGGATCCAAGCGAGGCGAAGGCATGCTGGCTTCTGCCAGAGGCGTGGCCATCAAGTCGAAGGCTGAGGCTCCCAAGGGAAACATGCTGGTGATAAGTGCGGCACAGGGCAACGAGACGGCCTATCCTTACCGGGAGAAGCGCCACGGACTCTTCACCTATTTCCTGCTCAAGAAGTTGCAGGAAACCAAGGGCAATACCACCTTCGGCGAACTCTTCGACTACGTAAGGACGCAGGTGGCACAGAAATCCATCGTCGTCAACGAGAAGAGTCAGACACCATCGGTGAATGCATCGGGCGAGTTGACCTCCACCTGGAAGCAATCCAAGCTATTTTAGATGATTCATTTTAGATACAAGATTATTCATTTTTAAAACAAGATACGTATGAAAAAACTGATCGTATTTATCCTGCTGTTTGCCTGCGTAGGCGTTCAGCAGATTCAGGCACAGAAATGGCTCAAGACATTGGGCAAGGTGGCAAGCACGCTGTTGGATGATGAAGTCAGCGGAACCATTCCTAACTGTACGTTGAAGTACACCGACTGCAAGCGCAACGGCAATGATGTGCACATCAACTATGTGCTCACAAGCCAGTTGGGCAAGGATGCTCCGTTGTGGTTTGATGCCGGCAGCAACAACACCTATGCTGTGGACAGCAAGAGTGCCAAGCACACCATCGAGTTTATCGTGGGTGGTGAGCGTATGGGCACTTACAGCAACAAGAACATTCCTTCCAAGGTACCGGTGAAGCTCACGGTGGTGGTGAAGGATGTGGAGCGTTCGGTGGCAAGTATCAGATCGTGTGTCATCAAGGGCAAGTTCAACAACTCATCCGAGCAGTTTACCTGGAACATCGGCGCGAAGACTCCTGCTGCAGTGGTAAACACCAGTGCCGACAACATTGTGTGCACCATGCCTCAGTTGGCATTCACCCTGAAGGAGTGCAAGCGCTTGGGCGACAATGTGATTATCACGGCGATGCTGAAGAACACGGGCGGCAAGGATTTGGAGTTTGATACTTCCGGCACGGTTACCATCTATGACAACGAGGGTGAGGCATGCCGTCTGAACGGTGACATGTCGCCTGTGGCCAATGGCACATGGGGACAGTATTCCAACATCCGCCTGGTGAAGGGAATTCCAGTGAAGGCAAAGTTTGTGGTTACTGGCGTATCCGATGCAGCCACCCAGTTCAGCATTCTGAAGTTTGAGTTCAGCGATATGTCAGGCAGCTATTACATCGAGATTCGCAATCAGGCGATTTCAGCTCAGTAATCTTCCGCCTGGAGTGATATAAAAAGCAAAAAGATGACCTCGCAAAACGCGAGGTCATCTCACCATAAAACAGAAAAATCCCATCGCTCTTGCGAGTGATGGGATTTTTAATTCTGTTAAGCAATGTGTCTGCTTTCGCTGATTACTTACGA
>ERZ1034915.1133-NODE-1133-length-15539-cov-5.935869_pt1 | contig 15539 bp, 18 predicted proteins | sample MGYA00520592_ERZ1034915 | MGnify/ENA primary metagenome ERZ1034915 (study PRJEB33766, sample SAMN09781787) | gut metagenome | biome: gut microbiome | host: Homo sapiens | place: Madagascar | study: EMG produced TPA metagenomics assembly of the PRJNA485056 data... | reverse complement strand
CCGTGGTGCTCAAGGTGGGCGTGGCGCATCTGGGAGAATTCGGCTCTGCGGAACGCATCGCCCAAGCCAAATCGGAAATCGTACGCGGACTGGTGCCGGGCGGCCTGACCATCCTCAACGCCAACGACGAACATGTGGCCGCGATGAGCGCCATCGCTCCGGCCGATGTGCTGTGGTTCGGCCTGCCGCAGAAAGAAGACGCGCAACTGGACACGACCGCGCTCGACGTGCGCTGCGACGATCTCGACCATCCGTCATTCGTACTGGAAGACAAGACAGGCCGGCACGCCAACGTCACGCTCGGCATCTGCGGACAGCACAACGTCATGAACGCGCTTGCCGCAGCCACGGTGGCGATGACGTTGGGCATGCCGATTGACGACGTGGCCTCCGGCCTATCCGACGTGACGAGCATCAGCCCGCATCGCATGGCGGTGTCCACCGTCACCAAGCCCGAAACGTCGTTCACACTGATCGACGATTCGTTCAACGCCAACCCCGATTCCATGAAGGCCGGACTCGATGGCCTGTCGCGCTGGCATGCCGGCGCCGAGCAGCAGCCGTTCAGAATAGCGGTTCTCGGAGCCATGCTGGAGCTCGGACCGGATGAGCATCGCCTGCATGAGGACGTCGGCAGATACGCCGTCGAGGGCGGTGCGGACGCGCTTGTGACGGTCGGCAGCACTTCCGACGAGGCGTTGGACGCGCTTGCCGAGGCCATGGCGCAGGGCGGCAAGGCGGTTGCCGCCGACCCGACGATGGTGCAATGGGCGCATGATGCCGAACAGGCCGACCGAATGGTCACCCGGCTTGCGACCGACCATGAGGGTACAGTGGTGTTGCTGAAAGGATCCCACGCGTCCGGATTGAGCGCTCTGGCGGAGCGTTGGACGCAAAACTGACGGAATCGGCGTCGTGCCGATCATAGCTGACTGAAACGGAGAAGATCAGGTGATTTCACTCATCATCGGCATTATGGTGTCGCTCGTCGTGACGATTGTGGGCACTCCGCTGCTGATTAAGTTGGTGCACAAGCTCAATTACGGACAGTACATCCGTCAGGATGGCCCGAAGTCGCATCTCGTCAAGCGCGGCACGCCGACGCTTGGCGGCGTGGTCATCAACCTCGCGGTGGTGCTCGGCTGGTGCTCCTCGGCACTGTATCGGTTCCTCACCAGGGGAGAGGTGCCGTCGTGGTCCGCGGTGTTGGTGCTGTTCGCCATGCTGTCGATGGGATTCTTGGGATTCATCGACGATTTCGCGAAGGTCCGCAAGAAGCAGAGCGAGGGACTGACCGTCAAGGGCAAGTTCATCGGACAGTTCATCCTCGCCACCATATACGCGGTGCTGGCGCTGATTCTGCCGACCAAATCCGGCTTCCCCAGCGCCCAGGCCGGCATGAGCTTCATCGAAAAGCCGTTCTTCAGCTTTGAATTCGCCGGTCGTGTCGTGGCCATCGTGCTGTTCGTGATCTGGGTGAATTTCCTGATGACCGCATGGACCAACGCCATCAATCTGACCGACGGTCTTGACGGCTTGGCCGCCGGCTCCTCGATGATCGCCTTCATCGGCTATGCGATCATCGCGTTCTGGGAGTTCTACCACCTCAAGGGTTCGGACCATCCAGGCTTCACCTATGCGGTGTCCGATCCTCTTGACCTGACCATCATCGCGGCGTGCGCGGCCGTAGCCTGCTTCGGCTTCCTGTGGTACAACTCCAATCCGGCCTCCATCTTCATGGGAGACACCGGCTCCTTGGCGCTTGGCGGTCTGTTCGCAGCCATGTCCATCGCCACGCACACCGAATTCCTGGCGATCATCCTTGGCGGTCTGTTCGTCATCGAGACCATGAGCGACATCATCCAGGTCGGCTACTTCAAGATGACCCACAAGCGCGTTTTCAAGATGGCTCCGATCCATCATCATTTCGAATTGAAGGGCTGGCCGGAAGTGAAGGTCGTGGTCCGGTTCTGGATGATCGAGATGCTGTTCGTGCTGATCGCCTTGGTGCTGTTCTACGGCGATTGGGTGGCCCGTTCCGGCCTATGACACGATTGCGGGCGCGGCTTTACGCCCGCAATATGAGTGTGCTATCACGGCAAATGACGTTTCCGATTGAAGGGTGATGGATATGAATATGGATGGCAAGACCGTAATCGTGGCTGGTCTCGGTGTCTCCGGGCAAAGCATGATGGAAGTGCTGGGCTCCCGTGCCGGCAGAGTGCTGGGCGTGGATGAGAAGAAGCCGGACGCCGACCTGCATTCCTTCGACCAAATCGATTGGGACAATACCGACATGGTGATGACCTCGCCGGTCTTCAACCCGCGCACGCCATTCATCCTTGAGGCGCAGAAACGCAACATACCGGTCATGAGCGAAGTCGAACTGGCCTGGCAGCTGCGCGTGAACAGCAACACCACCGGCAAGCCGGCGCAGTGGATCGGCATCACCGGCACCAACGGCAAGACCTCGACCACGGAAATGACCTCCGAAATGCTGACCGCATGCGGCCTGACCGCTCCCGCCGTCGGCAACATCGGCAAAGCCGTGTCGCACGCCGCCGTCGACCCCGCGAACGACGTGCTCTGCGTCGAACTGAGCTCGTTCCAGCTGCATTTCACCTATTCTCTGGAACTCGACTGCGCGGCGATCACCAACATCGCCGACGACCATCTCGATTGGCATGGCGGCATCGAGAACTATGCCGCCGACAAGGCGAAGGTGTTCCACAACGTCAAGAAGGCGCTGGTCTACAACGCCGACGACGAACGCGTCACCAAATTGGCGTTCGCGGCCCAGACCGCGCCGGAATGCCGCCGGATCGGCTTCACGTTGGCCGAGCCGAAGGACGGGCAGATCGGTGTGAAAGATGGCTGGATCGTCGACATGTCCGGCATTGCCGGCGGAGAAGCGGGAAAGCCGTTCCAAGTGGCGAAGGTCACCGATTTCACGCATCTGACCGAGCCGGATGGCACGGTCTACCCGCATCTGCTCGCCGACGCCCTGACCGCGTTGGCGCTGGTGTTGGGTCTCGGAGCAGACAAAGACAAGGCGTTGGCCGCGCTCAAGCAGTTCACGCCGGGCGGCCACCGCATCCAGACCGTCGCCGTCGCCAAAACGTCCGACGGTGGCGCCATCCGTTTCGTGGATGACTCCAAAGCCACCAACGCGCATGCGGCCAAGGCGTCGCTTAACAGCTTCGCGGACAAGTCCGTGGTGTGGATCGCCGGCGGACTTGCCAAAGGAAGCCGTTTCGAACAGCTCGTCGCCGACCAGGTGCACACCATCAAGGCGGCTATCATCATCGGCAAGGACCAGCAGCCAATGCTGGACGCGTTCAAGGTAAGCGCTCCCGACATTCCCATGTCCATCATCGATCCCACGGACAACGACACCGTCATGGCCCGCGCCATCGACGCTGCCGGCACCTACGCGCAATCCGGCGATGTGGTGCTCATGGCTCCGGCCTGCGCGTCCATGGACCAGTTCAAGTCGTACGCCGATCGCGGAAACCAGTTCGCGCAGCAGGCTCAGCGTTGGGTGAATGAGCATGGGGAAGCCTGAGGCCAGCCGTAGCATCACGTCTTCCGTAAGCCGTCCGAACATGACGGACGGCGCCGCGGCACAGACACGAGAACCGTTGAAGAACGGCGGAACGCGTAATCTCGCCAACCCGTTATGGTGCTTCCACGGATTCCGCCTATGCGTGATCATCCTCACGATCTTCGGCGTGATCATGGTGTTCTCCAGCTCTTCGGTGAACATGATCGCCAACGGGCAGTCGCCATGGGCGCAGGCGCTGAAACAGGGCATGTACTGCGTGTTCGGCCTGGTCATAGCATTCATCACGATGATGCTGCCGGCCAGCTTCTACCGAAAGATCAGCTTCTGGTTCCTGCTTGGCGCCATGGTCATGCAGGCCGCCACACTGACACCATTGGGCGTCGAAGTCAACGGCAACAAAGGATGGATCGGCATTCCGGGCGTGTTCACCATGCAGCCCGCGGAAATCGTCAAGCTGGCGTTATGCATCTGGATGCCGAACGAGCTGATCAACGCGCGCAAGCAGGTGAGGAAGGTCGGCGCGCCCCGCGCGTACTCCAAGCTTATTCTCGGCTATCTGTGCGCGTTCTGCCTGGTCATGTCCGGCAAGGATCTTGGTACGGGCTTGATTATTCTCGCAATTGGCGGCATTGCATTGCTGCTTGGCGGATTCCCCGGCAAATGGCTTGCCGGAGCCGCGCTGCTTGGCATATGCGGTATCGTCGGATTCATTCTGACCAGCCCCAACCGACTCGGCCGCATCATGGCGGCCTACCGGACCTGCTCTCCGTCCGACCTGCAGGGCGTGTGCTATCAGGCGGTCCACGGCAAATACGCGATCGCATCCGGCGGCTTGTTGGGCGTCGGCATCGGCAATTCCGGCGAGAAATGGGGCTATCTTCCCGAAGCGCACAACGATTTCATCTTCGCCATCATCGGCGAGGAAACCGGATTCGTCGGAGCAGCCATGGTGATTCTGCTGTTCATCGTCATGACGTGGTGCATGCTGATGGTGGCCGTGCAGGTCCGCGACCGGTACATCACCATGGCGTTGGTGTGCATCGCGGTATGGATCGTCGGCCAGGCGTTTGTCAACATCGGCGTCGTCGTCAGCCTGCTGCCGGTCATGGGCGTGCCGATGCCGTTCGTATCAGCAGGCGGATCGTCTCTTATCATGTGTCTGGGGGCCGCCGGCGTGGCCATCAGCCTGATGAAGGAGCAGCCGCAGGTCAAAGCCGAGAACCGCATACTGTAATCGGTTCCCGTCATGCGAGTTGCGAAGCAAGCAAAAGAAACGTAGACGAAATGTAAGTATCTGCATCGGCGGCGGTATGCCGCGTGGCCTGCCGCCGCATGGTGGGCTAAGCTCGTGGATTATGAGCAATCAGAAGCATATCGTTCTTGCCGGTGGCGGCACGGCAGGCCACGTCAATCCTCTGCTCGCCGTGGCGCATGTGATTCGCGAGCTTGAACCGGAAGCGGATATCGCGGTGGTGGGCACCGCCGTCGGTCTGGAGCGTGATTTGGTTCCGCAGGCCGGTTTCGAACTGGAAACCATCGAAAAAGTGCCGTTCCCGCGCAGGCCCAACAAGGCTGCGCTGCAGTTTCCAGCCAAATGGAAGGCCGAGAAGGCCAAAGTACGTGACATCCTCACCCGGCATCAGGCTCAAGTGGTCGTCGGTTTCGGCGGATACACGTCCGCACCCGTATACGCGGCCGCGCACAGCATGGGCATTCCGATTGCGATTCACGAACAGAACGCACGCGCAGGCATGGCCAACAAGCTGGGCGCGCGTTGGGCGTCCATGATCGGTGCCGCATACGCCCAGCCAGGACTGAGACCACGCAGGGGCGTCGAAGTCGAACGCGTGGGCCTGCCGCTTCGTCCGGCAATCGCACGATTGGCGTCCGATCTGGAACATGACCGTACCGCCACTCGTAAAGCCGCCGCGGCGCAGCTTGGTGTCGATCCGGACCGTCCGCTCGTGGTCATCACCGGCGGATCCTTGGGCGCGGTGAACGTGAACAGGGCTGTGGCCGCTTCCGCCAAGGATTTGCTTGCGCACGCCCAGGTGATTCATCTGACCGGTAAGGGCAAAGACGACGAAGTGCGTTCCTTGGTGTCGGTAAGCGCCGGAGAGGACGTGCTCGGCGAGCTTGGCCCCGACCACGTTTCGGATGGCGACTACCGTGTGGCTCCCTATCTGGAACGCATCGATCTGGCGTTCGCCTGCGCCGATCTGATCATCTGCCGTTCCGGAGCCGGCACGGTCAGCGAGCTGACGGCTTTGGGACTGCCGGCGATTTACGTGCCTCTGCCGATCGGCAATGGCGAGCAGCGTTTCAACGCGCAGCCCGTGGTCGACGCGGAAGGGGGCTTGATGGTGGCGGATGGCGATTTCACCCCGGATTGGGTCCGTGGCCATGTGCCGGAACTGCTTGCCGATCCGGACAAGCTGTCCCGATACGGTGCCAACGCGTGGAAATACGGCATCCGCGACGCCGCCGAAGTCATGGCGAAGCGCGTGCTCGCGCTAATCGATCAGCCAGCTGATTAACCGGCCGAACAATCATGGCCGCACCCCGTGGGAGACCATGGGTGCGGCCATAATGAAATGAGCTTGAAAACAATTTACGAGGAGCAATCGTGTCTGACAACCAGCGTGAAGCCGGTACCATAATTCTTGACCCAACCCATGCGTCGTTCGCACCTGAAGAGACGGTGCATGACCTAGGTGCCACGCATTTCATCGGCATTGGTGGCGCAGGCATGAGCGTGCTCGCTGAAATGCTGCATGAGCAGGGTGTCGAGGTCGATGGTTCGGACCGTGAGCCAAGCGCCAAAACCGACCGTCTGCAAAGCCTCGGCATCACCGTCGAATTCGGCCAGCAGGCGAAGAACGTCGAAGGCAAGAACACCGTCGTGTTCTCCAGCGCCATCAAGCCGGACAATCCGGAAATCGTCGCCGCGCATGAGGCAGGGGAGCGCATCGTGCACCGCAGCGACATCCTCGCCCTGCTGATGAACGCGAAACGTGCGGTGACCGTGGCCGGCGCCCACGGCAAGACCACGACCAGCTCCATGCTGGCGCACATTCTCGTGAACGCCGGAGAAGGCGAACTCGCCGATCCGAGCTACGCCATCGGCGGTTCCATCCAAGGCAAAGACGGTGCCATTTTGGACGGCGGCCATGCCGGCAAGGGCAACGTGCTGGTGGCCGAGGCCGACGAATCGGACGGCAGCTTCGCCAAATACCATCCGCAAATCGCCATCATCACCAATTCCGAAGCCGACCACCTTGACCACTACGGCACGCAGGACAATTATCGGGCCGCATTCGTGGACCATGCCGGACACGCCACCAAAGCCGTAATCATGTGCGGCGACGACGAAGGCAACCTTGCCGTGTTACGTGCGCTTGACGCCACCGTGGCCGGACGCACGATCGTCTATTCAACACGGAACGCCGCCGAATTGGGCGACCTGAACGGTGCCACGCTGGTACGCATCGAATCGGAAAGCGAAACCGCCGAAAGCGGCGCCGAACATTTCACGCTGCATATTCCGGGCGGACTGATCGGCGAAGAGGAGCGCCGCATCGCCGTGACGCTTACCGTTCCCGGCATCCACAACGCACGCAACGCCTCCGCGGCGATTATCGCGGCCGCGCTGTTGGGCATGGACGTCGAACGTGCCTCCGCGGCGGTCACCTCGTTCCTCGGTGCCGCACGCCGCTTCCAGGTCCGTGGCACCGTCAGCCAAGTGACGGTCGTCGATGATTACGCGCATCATCCAACCGAAATCGCTGCGCTGCTGGATGCGGCCCGTCGCCGCTACCCGCAGTCCAAGATCCGTGTGATCTTCCAGCCGCACCTGTTCTCCCGCACGCGTTTCTTCAGCTCTGAATTCGCGCAGGCGCTTGCCAAGGCCGATGACGTCATCGTTACCGGCATCTTCCCCGCGCGCGAGAAGCAGGAGGATTTCCCCGACGTGACTCCGGCCACCATCGTGGACGAGGCGCTCAAGCTTGAGCATGAACCGGCCAAGGACTGGATCCGTGGCGTCGAAGACATGCACACCGCGGCCCAAATGATGGTGATGCGCGCGCATCATGGCGACGTCATCTTCACCGTAGGCGCCGGCGACATCACGCAGATGGACGAGGTCATCCTGCATGCTCTTGAAGCGCATCGTTGGGATTGCGAGGGCTGATGGCTCGACGGGTCATCAGTTCCGGCAAGGATGTGCAGGAGACGGACCAGTCGGGCGGACGACGTTCCGGACGGTCCATCTCATCGGAGCATGCCGAAGGACGGTCGATTGAAGGGTACGCGGACCGTTCAAAAGCCGAAGGCTTCGTAGACGCGCGACGTTTGCAAAGCGAGGACCTGGTTTCCAAAACCCTGCAGGAGACCACCGGCACGATCGGCATCATGACACGTCCGAAAGTGGTTGATTTCGGCGAACGGCTCAAGGAACGCCGTCAGGCCGGCGCGCGAGCCATAGTCCTGCGCGTGCTCATCGGTCTTGTCGTAGCCGTGGTTTTGGGAGCTGTCGTCTGGCTGTTCCTCTTCTCGTCGGTGTTCCGTTTGGAGCCAGGCAACATCAGCGTGGTCGGCGCCAACGAATGGGTGAGCGAATCGCAGGTGCTTGACATCGCGAGGCAGCAGTCCGGAAAATCGTTGTTCCTGGTTTCGGATGGAGCCGTGGAGAAGCAGATCAAGGCGATTCCGGGAGTCACGTCAGCCAAGTCGAAGAAACAGCTGCCGAACTCGCTTGAAGTGACGATCAAGGCGCAGAAACCCGCGGCCATGCTCAAAACCAGCGAGGACCATATGACGGCGGTCGACAGCAAGGGCCGCGTGCTCAATTCCGTCAGCGGCGTTTCCGTGGAAGGCATTCCCGTCATCGAAGTGCAGAACGTCGATGCGAGCCTGTCTAGGCGTCCTATCAAGGAAGCGTTGAAGATTCTCAGCTCACTGCCGGAATCGATGCGCAATTCCATCACCAAGGTCACCGCGGCGACCCAGGATTCCATCACCACGGAACTCAATGGGGGAGACCGCGTGATCGTATGGGGTGATTCCTCGGACCTGAAGCTCAAGAAAGCGGTGGTGGACAAGATTGTCAATGATCCGAACGTGATTGGAGACAAGCATAACGTGGACGTGTCCGCGCCGTTGAGACCGATCATCAAATAGCGTTATTGCGCAACGTCACTGCATGACGGAGCGGAAATACTTTGATCTAGCTCTTTTTGTCTTGACAGAAAAACGAAACGCGCTCTGGACCTTCTTTCCAAGGGAGGGCCAGAGCGCGTTTCCGCGTTTGGATGGATGGTATTAGCCGTATGCGTTGAACGGGCGTCAGTCCTTGACGATGGTCTTGCCTGCGGTCGCCCCTGGCGTCAAGTCCTGAATCTCCGTGATCTCCAGAACGGGAATGGTCATGGGCTTCTTCGTGCCGTTATGTTCGGCCACAGCGACCTGCTCATCGTAGATCGCATCATCGGAATGCAGAGTGACGTTGCCACGGAAACGATAACCTCGCTTCTGCTCAAGATTGGCCACTGCGATGACCAGTTCGCTGCCGTCGAGCAGATTACGGTACATTTGGCCGGCGGTACGCTCGTGATAGCCGATATGAGTGTCATCGATGACGAACGTGCTCATTTTCGGCCCCAAATCGACGTGTCCATCCTTGCCGATGGTGGCCACCCAAGCGAGATTGCTGCTGATGAAATCCTTCATTTCCTCTGTAAGCTTCGCCATGATATCGTCCCTTTCGATGGTTGGCTGGCCGGCGGCTTGCAATATTGAAAGGCGCCGGACGGTTATTTCGATAATACGGAGGCGTTGCTGCCGACATGCGTTGTTTCACCAAACGAGAAATGTGATTGCAAATACAAAAAGCCGTCATTGCTGACACATGATTCGTGCCCACATTTTGCCCATGTTTTTGAGAAATATCGCGATAAAGGGTGAATTGCAGCGAATTGCAAAAGTGGTGGAAACCGTTGGAAATAAAGGAAAAGCCGCCATTTCTGGCGGCTTTCAATCCGTGGAGATGCGGGGAATCGAACCCCGGAACATCAAGCCCGAAAGCCTTACTCCCGCTTGAATCACGCCGCGCTCGCAGTCGTTTTTGGCAACATTTTGGCAACATTTTCCCGAAGCAGCAACGAATCCATCGCCAGACCGACCTCGTCCAGGTCGTCGTCGAACAGGTCCGCGTACACATCCAATGTCATGGCGGCGCTCGCGTGGCCGAGCTGGTTCTGGATGGCCTTGACGTTCGCTCCGGATCTGACCATGAGGCTCGCGGCGGTGTGGCGCAGGTCGTGGTAGGTCAGGTCGGCTGGCACGCCTGCGCGTCTCTTCGCTCTCCAGAACCATTTGGTCGGATCGCTCGGATGCGCGGTCCGCGCCATGTATCCGCTGTCCCGCGCGGGGAACAGCGGCTCGCCGCCGTCCCTTCCGGAGCACTGCTCGCGCAGTGGGGCGTCGAGCGCGGAGGGAAACACCACCTGCCTCGCCCTGCCGGATTTGGGCAGATCCACCACCACCTCGTGACCGACGGTGGTGGCGCTCCGTCTGACCGAAAGCCGGTGTCTGGCGAAGTCCACGTCCTCGACGTGCAGTCCGGCCATCTCGCCCCATCTCAGCCCGCACAGGCCAAGCACGAGCACCATCGTGCGCCGGTCTCCGGATTCGTCGGCGAGGCGGAACAGCTGTTCGACGGTGAGGTACGTGTGCTCCTTGCGCTTCTTGCGTGGCGTCTCGACGCCGTCGCATGGGTTGGACGCGATGAGCCTGTCCGCCACGGCGTCGGCGCAGATGCCTCGGAGGATGCCGAGGTTGCGCAGCACGACGGTCGCGCTTTTGCCCTCGGCCTGCTGGCTGACCCATTCCTGTATCTCGGCGCGGGTCAGCGATTCGAGCGTGCGCGCCGCCCATTTCGGCTCCACGTGGACACGCCACGCGCGTTCGAGCGATTCGACGTAGCTGGCTTTGGATGAAACTCGTTTCTTGGCGATCCATGCCGGCCAGAGCCCGCCGACCTTTCTGCGTCCGGCCTGCGGGTCGATGAACGTGCCGGACGCTTTGGCGATGGTGACGTGTTCGGCGAGCCATTCCTGGGCGTCACGTTTGCGCTGGAAGCCGCGGCGGCTGGTCTGCGTGCCGTCGGGTTTGCGGTAGATGACGCGCCAGCGCCGACCGTTCTTGGTGTCGTATGCGTCAATGGTCGCCATCTTCCGCCTTCTTCCGTGGCCTTCCGCCGCCGACGCCTCGGCCGGGGCGGCTGGCGTTCCACCGGTCGATGGTCTCTGGCAGCCAGCCGCGCGTGCGGCCGATCGTGGCGTCTGGTTCGGGGAGCTTGTAGGTGGCGAGGGCGCCCGTCTTGACGCCGAGGCGTCTGGCCACTTCGGTGAAGCTCAGATATTCGATGGGCATGTCAGTCCTTCCTTCCTGCGATGAGTGCGAAGGCTGCGCTGACGATGGCGCATCCGGCGGTGAGGGTGAACGGCCAGCCGAACCATGCGCTGGCCGCCGTTCCGAGCGCGAACACCGCGCTGACTATCGATTCCGTTCTCATGATGTTCCATGGCATAATCGGAGGTATGGGGTTCCGGCCCCCAAGTCTGGCCGGAACCCTTTCTCACTTTTTCCTCTTCGGCTTCCGCCTCATCTCCTTGATGAGTCCGGTCACGGCTTTGATGAGGGCCGCGAGGCTCGCGACGAGGAGCGAGATGCTGGTGATTATCTCCGATGGTGTCATGTCCACCTCCTTTCCTGATATAACTATCATACTATAACAATGAAAGTAATGCAAGTCAGAACACGACGAACCACGCTCACCAAAATCATCAAAATGTGTCAGGATTATCCAGATTGTGAAGAAACGTTGACGAATCCACGCGCTCGCCGGTAAATTGAAGACGAAAGCAAGGAGGTGCCGTGGACGATGAGCATGAAGACAAACGCTTTGACCAGGGGAATACGCAGGGGGGTATACCTCGTGATGGCGCCGAATCCGACAACGGAATTCAATCGAATCAAAAAAAGGATAGCGGGAACGGACGTGGAGACGTCGTCGGCCAGACTGATCATGAGGTCGATGGGCGAGGCGACCCGCAGGACGGTAATGGACGACAGACGATAATAGGCGCGTCGCTCTGGGACGGGCCGACCCCGTCGCCGGAGGATATGGCCGGTTTCAAAACCGTCGATCCGACGTTTCCCGAACGCATTATGCGCATGTCGGAAGAAACCGTACGTACCAAAAACAAGGCGATGCTGCGCTCGTCGACGCTTGAATCATGGGCGGTCCTCATCACATCCGCCAGCATGTCCGCACTACCATGGGTCATCTGCTTCACAGGTGTCCTCAACGGGAACAACGCGGCGGCCGTCATAGGCGGCATCGCCGGTCTTCTCGCCTCAGGCTCAAGCCTGATACAGGCGATCAGGAACAAGAAAAACGATTAAAACATTCACACCCCGGCGCTCGCGGCCATGCGGACGCCGGGGCCTTTTTCACTGCACGCACACGCCGCGGCAAACGATTCGCTCCCAGCACGTGAAAAAATAGACATGGAACAGCAACATAAGTTCTCCGTCGAAAACTTCAAAAACAATGTGGCTTCTCAGTTCCTTAACGTATGTCTTCTCGGACTACTCCTCCTGGCAATCCTCGATTTTTTCAAGGGCAACGGAGACGCACTGTCCAATGGCGTGGAAGCGTTGAAAACACTCGCCATGGTAGCTGTCGGCTTCCTGTTCGGTAGCTCGGCAAAAAGCGGCTCGTGACATTTTGGCAAACCCCGGCGCTCGCAGTATGCGGGCGGCCGGGGTCTGATTTTTATAAAATCTATAATTTATATATGAATATAAGGCTTTATAAGCCTGTATAAAAGCGCAAAACCACTCTGACTCAACGATTCAACATGAAAGGCATGAGATGGAGGTCAGTTCGCGTCCCAACTCACTATGGTTTGCTGATTGTCGTCTCCTGTCGTGACACACTCAACCACGACATCAGTGTCGGCGTTGACCGTGGCCTTCACCTTGTAGTAGTACGTGCCGTCGTCACGCCGAATGACATCTTGGATGACGCCAAGAATGTCATGCTCGTCATAGCCGCCTGGATAACGCTGGCCACCCTCACGCTGGCATGCCGTCATCACCGCTGGGGCCGCATCGTCTCCAGCCTTCCTGTTCTCGTCGCTTTTCGCTTTCGCGTTCAGATTCTCCTTTGAATCGATGGTGCAGGTGACCGTGTGCCCGTCGTCGCTTTCGTCCACGACCGTCCAGTCATCCCACCCATCCAAGCGTGTTGAGGCATTGTAGATATCGCCGGTGATGTCTGTCTTTGCCGCATCTCCGGAGCTAATGAAGCGCACCTCCATTCCAGCGTTTACGGCCGCGTCATGCGCGTCGTACACACCCATCCCCACCAATGAGGCCGGATTAAACGAGTCAGCGTCGTCATCCTCGCTGTTGACGTCGGACTTATCCTTGTCTTGCTTCGATTCCTCCGATGCCGTCGTTGTGGCATCGGGCGTGGCTGCTCCTCCAGGGTGAGATGCCACGATGGCTCCGACCATGATTGCCGCAGCCAGTAGAATCACAAGCATTCCGCGTGTGATCTTCAATCCTCCAACCGTGAAGACCGCTCGAGCCGCCCATGGCTCTTCAGGTAGCTGCGTTGCCTCGTACCCGTTTTCTTTATGGTTCTTCTCTTCCATTTCCCTCAGTCCTCCTATAGTGCATTCCACGAAGCCACTCCGGCTGGTGCGGTGAAATCAACTGCGGTCATCCGATCTTGCGGAAGTCCACACGGCAACCACTGATCTTGACCTGCTGGCCGTCCTCCACGGTGATCTGCGGATAGCCGCCAGTCGGATTGTCATTGGCCACGATGTCGTTGCCATTGCTGCCGCCCGCCGTAATTTCCCAATAGCAATCGGAATTGACTTCCTTAGTGGCCTTGTATGTTCCGGCTTCGATGTCGGTGCCGACCGTCCACGTTCCCTCGCCCATGGTGTTCTTCTTTGCCTGATTGACCTGTCCGGTGAGCTGGTCGAGTTTGGCTTGGGCATCGGAAATTTCCTTGTCGAGCTTGGCGAGTTCGTCTTTCTTCGCACTGCCGCTGTCCTTGGCCGCCGTCTTGTACTTGGATTCGAGGTCTTTATATGTCTGGCTGGCCTTGACGTCAGCTTCGGATGGTGTCGATGATCCGGCGCCGACTCCACAGCCGACGAGATTGCCGATGAGGAGCATGCCGACGGCGCACAGCACCGTGGCCCACACCGGCACGCCACTTTTCTTCATGGGCTGTTGCCGTGGCATCGGCTGTCGCGGCGTCTGTGGAATGAACTGTGGCCGCGGCTGGAACTGCTGTGGATTCGGATTGTTGTTGGTCATTGGATTCTCTTTTCTTCTCTGGCGACCACGCCGTCACTCCATCGTACCCCCATGAACAATCGCTTGGTGGTATTCACTGCATACACACGCCGGAATCGTAGAGCAGCTGCCGATAATCCGACAGCACCTGAATGGTCACGCCCAGTTCAAAGGCCATCATCCACGCGTTGCCCTCGTACACCGTCTCGGCCATTCCATAGTCCACGGGACTGATCAATGTCAGCGCGGTCTCCCTGCGGCAACGGCGCTCGCACTTGGCCCCATACCGTGTGCCGCATCCCGGGTCGTGGTGTTTCGCGTGGATGAGCTCATGGCAGAGGGTGCAGCGGCGCTGGAATCCGGCCAGTCGGTCGTCGAGGATGACGAGGCGGAGTGGATCGTAGTAGATTCCGCACCTGTCTCCGGCCAGCCGACGTTCCTCCACGCGAACGCCCAATGTTTCCGCCCAGGATGTCAGGATGCTGTCATTCACCTGTTTCGGCATCCTCGTCTCTGAAGCCGGTTCCCTCGATGCGCTTCTCGTCGCGCTTCGCCCTGCGCTCGACCTTCTTGATGTCCTCCATAGCCGGGAGGTCTTCCGGTGCGATGCCACGGCTGAATAGGCTTTTTCGCACGGCTTTGTTGTTGTCCACATGCTCTTGGGCGATTGCCGGTGTCCCGTGCAGGTCACGTTCCTGGATTCCGTAGTTCGTCATCTGTGTGGCGAGCTGCTTCGCAGTCACGGCGATCGGATGGAGCACATCGGCCAGCGGACGGCTCTTCGGCACGTCAAGTTTGAATTTCATTTCCGTCGTGCTCATGCCGAACAGCGCCTGATCGCCACGCGAACGGATTATGCCGAAGTCCTTTTCTCCGACCCCGCGCTTGTATGCGAGCGAACTGAGCTGTTTCTCCTCGGCGGTCAACGCGTGTCTTCCCGCGATGCGCAGGATCTCGCCCATGCGTTGTTCCAGAAGCTCCGCGGTGCGCGTCTGTACGGCGAAATAGCTTTGCAGCAGCGCGACCTCTTCCTTGCGAGGATCACCGTTCTGGGCCACCAGATAGCAGGCGTAACGGGTCAGCTTCACATCATCGATGGAGCGGATGGCTCCGCTGCCGAGCTCGACGTCCCGTTTGGTGTCGCGAAAATGCGCTTCGACCGGTTGTCCGGCGTTCTGACATGCCGATCGTGCGCGCTGGATTACTTTTGTGAAGTTCTCCCATTTCGTATAGCCCATATATTTCATCAGTTCTCTGGCGTGCCAGAATTCCACGCCATTCTCGTCCTTATTGAGGAGCGTGTCTAAGGACGCGGCGTATCGGGCAATGGTTTCCTTGTCCATGTTCATCCTTTCCAGACCATTTTCCTGACGTCGGTAAAATGGTCTATTGCTAATGTTTCCAACGGTTTTGAACTATTCGGTTTCCTGATGGCTCAAACTTGTGCATGACGTGTACAGGTTCAATCCCTTGGTGTCTCCGCCTCGAGCATCTTGTTCGGATCGTCATTGGCGGCAGTGACGTAATCCTCCGGATGCGCGGCGATGCGATCCACCAGGTCATCGGTGATCTTTTGGCGCTCGCGGGC
>ERZ1034915.1125-NODE-1125-length-15601-cov-6.437798_pt1 | contig 15601 bp, 10 predicted proteins | sample MGYA00520592_ERZ1034915 | MGnify/ENA primary metagenome ERZ1034915 (study PRJEB33766, sample SAMN09781787) | gut metagenome | biome: gut microbiome | host: Homo sapiens | place: Madagascar | study: EMG produced TPA metagenomics assembly of the PRJNA485056 data... | reverse complement strand
AAGGAATACCGCTAGCTACTGTACCAAAGCCAAGCAATCCAATTTTAATAGACATTTACGATTTCTCCTTAAAAACATACATTTTTTTAATTGTACCATATTTCTATCGGAATTGACAGAATATTTCTGCCATTTAAGGAGACAAGTATTCTTTTTTCACTGAAAATTCTGTGCATTTTCACCCCATTTTTGTTAGAATAATAGCTAGACCTATTTGAAAGGGGATACAATGACTTCTCAAGCTCAAAAATCAACCAAACCTAAACAAAAGAAGATGAATCTTCTTCTACTTGTCATCAATCTAGTGCTTCTTGGTATTCTGGCTGTTTTTATGTTAAACCGTCCGAATCAGTCGAAAACTAATCAAAAACAAACCCAAACCAGTCAGTCTAAGACGGCAACTAAGTGGAAAACCTATGACGAGCCTGTCCAAATCCCTATCCTCATGTACCATGCTGTGCACGTTATGGATCCATCTGAGGCTTCTAACGCCAACCTGATTATTGCTCCGGACAATTTTGAAGCACAAATCAAGGCCATGGTAGATGCGGGTTACTATTTCCTAACTCCCGAAGAAGCCTACGAAGCTTTCACTGAAAATACTCTGCCTGCTAAGAAGGTCGTCTGGCTGACATTTGACGATGGTAACGAAGATTTCTATACCATTGCCTACCCGATTCTCAAAAAATATAAGGTTAAGGCAACCAACAATGTCATCACTGGCTTTGTTAAGAAGGGAAATGCCGGAAATCTTACCGTCAAGCAGATGAAAGAAATGATGGCACACGGCATGAGCTTCCAGTCTCATACGGTTAACCACCCTGATTTGTCAGCCACTGACAACGCGACACAAAAGGTTGAATTAACGGATTCTATCGACTTCCTTGAAAACAAACTCAATACAAAGGTCAATACCATTGCCTACCCATCAGGTCGCTACAATCAAACGACACTGGACCTAGCTAAGAAAACATACAAGTTAGGACTAACAACCAACGAAGGGCTAGCTAGTTCCAAGGATGGTCTCCTCTCACTTAATCGTGTCCGTATTCTGCCAACAACAACAGCTAAAGGACTTCTCAGCGAGATTACTACTGACAATAAGTAAAAGAAATCACTTGATTTACAGTCAAGTGATTTCTTTTACTTATTGTCTAGTCAAATATTTCTGATAGGATAACCACACCCTTTTCGATTTCAACATCACTTAAGGTGATTGGTGGCAAGAGTCGAATCACATTTGTCCCTGCAGTTAAGACAATCAACCCTTTATCTCTAGCTGCCTGAACCAATTCTCCCAAATCGCCAGTGGTCTCAATTCCAATCATATACCCCAAGCCACGCACAGTGGTAACTGTCTCTTTATCAGATAAAGCTGCCTGCAATTTTTCTTGTAGCTCGTTTCCATTTTCAAGAGCAGTATCCAGAAAACCTGGAGCCAACATAACTTCAAGTGTAGCCTTGGCCGCCGCCATGGCTAGTTTATTTCCTCCAAAAGTAGAGCCATGACTTCCGTAAGAAAAAGCTGCTCCAAGAGAGGACTTGGCAAGCATGGCTCCAACCGGCACCCCATTGGCCAAGCCTTTGGCCAGAGTAAAGATATCTGGTTCAATATCGTAGTGCTCATAAGCATAAAGCTTACCAGTACGACCAATTCCTGTCTGAACCTCATCTACAATGAGGTAAATACCTGTCTCCTTACAAAAATCAAACAAAGCCTTAACAAAGTCCTTATCCGCAGGTTGCACGCCTGATTCCCCTTGAACCAACTCCAGCATAATAGCTGCAGTTTCTTCACTGGCTAAGGATTTGACACTGTCTATATCATTGAAAATAGCATAGCTAAAGTGGGGCACACCTTCACCAAAGCCTTGTTTGATTTTATCCTGACCAGTGGCAGACATAGATCCAAACGTTCGACCATGGAAGGAATTTTGGAAGGTAATGATTTCTTGTTTACCCGATGCCTTACGAGCAATTTTTATGGCTGCCTCATTGGCCTCTGCACCACTGTTACAGAAAAAGGCCAAATAGTCCTTGCCACCAATTAAAAGGTCAGCAACATCTTCTTGCAACTGATTGTAATAGAGATTTGGCTGGTGCAAAATCTTGCCCACCTGCTCTGTCAAAGCCTGATTGACATAGGGATGATAGCCCAGATTGGTTACCCCGATACCTGATGAAAAATCCAAGTAGGTCTTGCCAGTTGTATCTGTCAAATAATTGCCCTGTGCCGAAGCAAAATCAATCGCTGCCCGCTTATAGTTTGAAAATAGTTTTGTCATCTCTTACTCCTTGATTATGGTACCGTCTGTCAGGTTATCACTAATAATGACCTGCTCGACACCAGCTTGAACTGTCTGAACAGCACTTTGAATTTTAGGAATCATGCCTCCAGTTATCACACCTGAATCTATTTTTTTCTGAACGTCCACAAAGTTCAGCTGTTCCAAAACTCGTCCATTCTCTAAAACACCCTTGACATCCGTCATGAGGATAAGTTTTTTGGCCCCCAGACTAATAGCGACCGCCCTTGCAAGATAATCGGCGTTGATATTGAGTAAATCACCTTGCTCACTGTAACCCAAGCTAGGAATCAAGGGAAGTTTGCCTTGAGATAGGAGGCTCACTAGGGTTTGATTAGTGATGTTTTTGACTTCACCCACAAAACCATAGGTCTCTTGATCTAAGAAATCAGCATGGACAAGGTCTGGCAATTCATCTACAAGCTGATAGGCTGGCAAACCTGCAGTTGTCAACTCACCTGCTAAGTTTTTCCCAACCATGTCAACCAAAGCTTCTTTGATCAAGGTCATATCTGACTGCCCCGTCACACGAAGACCATTGACCTTGTGAATTGGAATATGATGTACCTCCATTAGCTGATTAATAGCGAAACCGCCCCCATGGACGATAACAATTTTTTGACCAGCCTGATGCCATTCGGACAGTTTAGCCAATATCTCAGGAGTTAGCTGCTTACTGGCTACTCCACCAATCTTGATTACAATATATTCAGTAGTCATCAGTTAACTCCTTTGTCATAGATAACTTAAGTATGGTAGAGGGCATTAATCTTAACGTAATCGTAGGAAAGATCACACCCCCATGCGGTTCCTTTTTCATGTCCAGCATGAAGATCTACCGTAATGGTGACTTCATCGACATGCATGACGTCTTTCATTTCCTCATCATCAAAGGCAACAGGACTAGAAGATAGCATAACTGGCAGTCCGCCAATCATAATATCAACATTATCCACAGGCACATCCACACCAGCATAGCCAACAGCGGCTAAAATACGTCCCCAGTTAGGATCTTCACCAAAGATAGCCGTTTTAACCAGGCTTGACCCGACAACAGATTTGGCCATCATACGTGCATCAAGGGCATTAGGGGCATTGACCACATCAACTTGGATGAGTTTATTGGCACCTTCACCATCCTTGGCAATTTTCTTAGCCAACTCTTGCATCACGAAATTCAACATTTTTGAAAATTTATCAAATTCTAGTGTATCTGGCAAAATCTCTTCATTGAGCGTGCAACCATTGGACATGACAAGCACCATATCATTGGTTGATGTATCCCCGTCAACCGTAATCTGATTGAAGGTCTTTTCCACATTTTGGCTCAAGGCCAATTGAAGGGTGTCACTAGAAATATTAGCGTCACAAGTGATAAACCCAAGCATGGTCGCCATATTAGGGTGAATCATGCCTGAGCCCTTAGCAACACCAGCCATAGTGACCACATCACGTCCAAAGATCTCTGTCACAGCAATGGTCTTAGTTGCTGTATCAGTCGTCAAAATTGCCTTGGCGAAATCATCAGCATTCCCATTAACCACTATCTTGGAAAGACCATTTTTCAGCGTATCCATTGGTAGTAACTCACCGATAATCCCTGTAGAGGCCACACCAATCAACTCTGGTTCAACACCTAGCTTTTCAGCGGTCCACTCCTGCATAGTGTAAGCATCCTCCAATCCTTGAGTCCCTGTACAAGAATTAGCCACACCTGAGTTAACAACGATAGCCTTCATTTTCCCAGCCTTTTTAACTGTGGTCTTGGTCACAATTAGAGGAGCTGCAATAACCTTATTGGTCGTGTAAACACCTGCAACACTGGCTGGTTTTTCAGAGACAATCCAACCAAAATCCATTTTTCTCTTTTTAAATCCTGCATGTAGCCCATCTGCTGAGAATCCCAGTGGACTAGCAATCGTTCCATCGATGACTTTCATATTTTTTCTCCTAACTCTATGCTTACATCTACAAGTATGACGGTGTCATAAGCAAACCTTCCGTCTCATCCCACCCCTGCATGAGGTTGAGATTTTGCACTGCCTGTCCAGCTGCTCCTTTAAGCAGATTATCAATAACTGAAATAACTGTCAGAACATTGGTTTTTTCATTATAGGCAAAGCCAATATCTGTAAAATTCGATCCGATTACGTTGTGCAGTTCTGGCAAGCTGTCTTGAACACGTACAAAGGGTTTATCGCTATAAGCCTTTGTGAATGCTGAAGCCACATCAGCCACAGTCACGTCCTTCTTCAACTTACAATAAACCGTAGCCAGGATTCCGCGATTAACTGGTAACAGCGACGTTGAAAACTGAATCTCAGGCATTTCCGGATTAAAGGTCTGCAAGGTTTGAACAATCTCAGGAATATGCTGATGATGATTAAGTTTATAAGTCACGTAATTATCGTGAACATTGACAAAATGACTAGACTCACTCAAAGTCTTACCCGCACCAGTTAAACCAGACTTGGCATCCACAATGACACTATCCGTCTCAATCAGATCAGAAGCAACCAAAGGAAGCAAGGCCAACTCCGTCGCTGTTGCATAGCATCCAGGATTGGCAATAAATTTCTTATCCTTCACATCTGTATATTCTGACAATGCGTATGTAAATTTATGCAAAACACTCTGCTTAGCAGGTGATTTTTTATACCATTCTTGATAAACATCTGCCGGCAAGCGATGATCCCCAGATAAATCAATAACAGGAAAATCAGCCAGAACAAATTTCTCTGCTAGCGAACTAGCAACTCCTGAAGGTGTGGCAAAGAAAACCAAATCCGCATTTTTCATAATCTTTTCCGCATCATAAGCTTCAATGTCTAAGTCACAAACACCTGTCAGATAGGGATACACATCAGACAATCGTCGGCCCACTTCTTTGGTTGCGTGAATAGAAACAAGTTCCACTTTTTTATGATTATTCAAAATTTTAACTAACTCTAAACCACTATAACCAGTGATACCAACGATTGAAATTTTCATTTACGCACTCCTTTTTGAATAAATATGTAACTAGTTTATTGCATTTTTATTCATTTGTCAAGAGGGAAATGTAATTAATATGAAAAAACAAGCAGTCTTTTTCAACTACTTGTTTTCACGATTACTATCTAGTTATTAAATAAATGCAAATTGGCGATACGATTAACCGCTTCTACCAGACGCTCTGGCTCTACCAAAAGCCCAATACGAACATAAGCATCACCCGCAGGACCAAATCCTTTACCTGGTGCCACAGCAACATGGGCCTTCTCAAGCAAAAGATCCGCAAAACTTTCACTGGTGTACCCCTCTGGCACAGGCATCCAAGCATAGAAAGAACCTCTGGATGGAAAGGCCTGCCAGCCAATCTTAGCAGCTGCCTGAACAAAAGCATCTCGACGGCTATCATAAGTCACATTAAGTTGGGCAACAGCCTCCTCAGATTTAGGATCTAAGAGAGCTGCAATCCCAGCCTCCTGTAAGGCAGGAAAGATTCCCACAAAAAGATGGTCTTGAATCAGATTCAAAGCTTCGATCATCTGGTCATTCCCAGCTGCAAAGGCCAAACGCCAACCAGCCATATTGAAGGTTTTCGAGAAAGTATAGAACTCAATGCCCACATCTTTAGCACCAGGCGTTGATAAAAAGCTAGGATTCTCATAGCCTCGATAACCCAAAGCTCCGTAAGCCAAATCACTCACCACTCCTACTTCGTAGGTCTTCGCCCAAGCAACTAACTTTTCATAAAAGGCCTTAGTCGCCACAGCCCCTGTAGGATTATTCGGATAATTGATATAGATAAACTTAGCACGGCGAGCGGTCTCCTCAGGAATGGCATCCAGATCTGGCAAGAAATCATTTTTAGCCGTCAAAGGAAAGGTTTCATAGGTCACCCGGCCTAAACTCACTCCTGACAAGTAATCTGGATAACCTGGGTCAGGCAAAAGCAGGAGGTCGCCAGGATTCATCAAAGCTAGAGGCAATTCCACTAGTCCAATTTTAGCTCCACCCATGACACAAATCTCACGCTCCGCGTCCAAATTGACCCCATAATGTTTTTCGTAAAAACTAGCAGCTGCTTCCTTAAAAGGACGATTGCCTCGAAACTGTGAATACTTATGGCTAGCAGGATTTTTCGCTGAAAAACATAGCGACTCAACAATATGGTCATAGGTCGGTTGGTCGGGATTGCCCTGACCGAGATTGATCACATCTGCTCCTTCCGCTACCTTAGCATTAACTTTAGCAACCAAACCTGCAAAAAACTGTTCTGGCAATGCCTTCAATAAATCCGATTCTTCAAATAACATAAACGCTCCTTAATGATACAAGTCCGTGCGACGATCCTCAAAAACAGGAATCTGACCTCGAACCTTATCTACCTCTTCAAGATTAATATCGGCCGTAAAAATGCCTTCCTCATGTTCCTTGGATTGTAAGACCACATTTCCAAGTGGATCTATAACCATAGAATGTCCTGAAAAGACATCGTCTGGTCCTGTTCCGACACGATTAACAGCAACTACAAAAGCTTGATTTTCAACCGCACGCGCCTTTAACAAAATCTCCCATTGCTGCACACGAGGTTCTGGCCACTGCGCTACCACAAAAAGTACCTTGGCCCCTTGTGCCATCTGCGTTCGCACCCATTCAGGAAAACGTATATCATAACAAATGACACTAGCAGCTATCACACCATCAAGCTCAAATACAGACTCCGAAGACCCAGCAGACATATACTGGTCCTCTTCCATGAGGCCAAAGAGATGGACCTTGCTATAAGTATTGATTAGATCCCCAGACTTATTGTAGACGTAGGTCGTGTTGTAGAATTTGCCATCCTTCTCAATAGCAACGGACCCTCCAATAATAGCCACAGCATGTTTCCTAGCAAAATGAGACAAGAGTGCTTGAGATTCCAAACCTTCCTTATCTGCAAGCCCATCCAGTTCATCTAAATCATAGCCTGTATTCCACATTTCAGGAAGCACAATGACATCAGGATTTTCGCCAAGGGCCCTTTCCAACATTTCTTTCACGTGCTTTTTATTTTCCGTAGGTTGTCCGTGAGCAACATCCATCTGTACCAATGCGATTTTCATAGTAACCTCGATTCTATATTAACCATTATAGCACTCCAAAAGACGTCACAAAAATTGAAAAATCCAATCTCATGATAAAGAAAGCCTATCAAAAAAGGCTGGACACATTGTCCAACCTGATTCATTACTTCATTAAGCAATATCAACATAACGACGAGCACCACTTGCTGTTACGTATGAAAGCCATTGACGACCATCGGCTGTCAAAACCTTATCGTAGTTGACACTCATACCCTTGTCATAGTAGGCCAGCTCTGGACTTGAAACCTTAGCTTCTGCCTTAATTGATGCACGACCTGTGAAGGTATAAGTACCTGATTCTGGGAGACTTGGTTTATCCGCTGGCTTAGCAACTGGTTTTGTTTCTGGTTTAGCTTCCGACTTGGCTGCGGCAATGTCAACGTAACGACGAGCACCGCTCACTGTCATGTATGAGAGCCATGTGTGACCATCGGCTGTCAAAACTTTGTCATAGTTAACACTCATACCCTTGTCATAGTAGGTCAACTCTGGACTTGAAACCTTGGCTTCTGCCTTGATTGACGCACGACCTGTGAAAGTATAACGACCTGACTCTGGGAGACTTGGTTTATCCGCTGGTTTAGCAACTGGTTTAACTTCTGGCTTAGCCTCTGCTTTAGCTGCTGCAATATCAACGTAACGACGAGCACCACTTGCTGTTACGTATGAAAGCCATTGACGTCCATCGGCTGTCAAAACCTTATCGTAGTTTACACTCATACCTTTGTCATAGTAGGCCAATTCTGGGCTTGAAACCTTGGCTTCCGCCTTGATTGACGCACGACCTGTAAAGCTATAAGTTCCTGTCGCTGGAAGATTGATGGCACCTGTAGTGGCTGGTTTGCTTTCAGCAGGTTCGCTGCTAGTAGCATAATCACCACCTTGGATACCGAAGTATTCTTCCAAACTCAAGCCTGAATCGTGAATATCTTTAGCTTCTTTACCCACATAGCGGATGTGCCATGCTTCTGGCATGTAGCCAGTTGAAGCTTCTTTACCTGCTTGGAAACGAACGATAAAGCCATAGTTATGTGCATTGTCTTTAAGCCATTGGCTAGCACGTGAATCTTCAAGCAAATTACCAGATTTATCGGTCAAATCAAAGACTAATCCAGTTTGGTGTTCGCTATATCCAGGACGAGCTGAGTAACGGTCCGCAGCTGCCTGACCATCACGGCTAACATAGTTGTCGTAAAGAGTCTTTTGATAGTTATAAGAACGGAAACCACTGTATGAACGTCCAACATTCAAACCTTGGTTAATCATATCGTCACGAAGGCGAACAAAGGCTGCCTTAGCTGTAGGATTTTCACCTGGGTTATAGTCCTTAGAAAGACCATGTTTCTTATTGACAATGATAATATCATCGTATTTACCATGAACACTATAGTAAGAACCGTTATTTGTCAATTTTCCTGTAACTTTAGTTTCAGTGACTTGAGGCACTGTGGCTTTGGTTTCTGTGATATAGGTTCTCTTACCATTCAACATATAGTAAAGATGCACAGAATAGGTACCAGCGTCGCCCTTATGGCTAGCTGTGTCTACATGAACCTTGTAGCTTCCATCTGATTGTTTGTCAGCATGATACCAAGTAAGGTCGTCTTGGCCATTCGTATCTGACCAGATTGGAACACGCACTTCTTGAACTGTCTTGCCACCACCTGAAACATTGGTTACGACTACATCAAAACCATTAGACGTTTGGTTGTTGATGGTTAATTTCCCTGTTACTTGAGATTCAGGGACTGTAGCTTTAGTTTCTGTGATATAGGTTCTCTTACCATTCAACATATAGTAAAGATGCACAGAATAGATACCAGCATCACCCTTATGGCTGGCTATATCGACATGAACCTTGTAACTTCCGTCTGATTGTTTGTCAGCATGATACCAAGTAAGGTCATCTTGGCCATTCTTATCTGACCAGATTGGAACACGCACTTCTTGAACTTCTTTGCCGCCACCTGAAACATTGGTTACGACTACATCAAAGCCATTAGACGTTTGATTGTTGATAGTCAATTTCCCTGTTACTTGAGATTCAGGGACTGTAGCTTTAGTTTCTGTGATATAGGTTCTCTTACCATTCAACATATAGTAAAGATGCACAGAATAGGTACCAGCGTCGCCCTTATGGCTAGCTGTGTCTACATGAACCTTGTAGCTTCCATCTGATTGTTCGTCGGCATGGTACCATGTAAGATCGTCTTGACCATTCTTATCTGACCAAATTGGAACACGCACTTCTTGAACTATCTTGCCACCACCTGAAACATTGGTAACGACAACATCAAAGCCATTAGACGTTTGATTGTTGATAGTCAATTTCCCTGTTACTTGAGATTCAGGGACTGTGGCTTTAGTTTCTGTAATATAAGTTCTCTTACCATTTAACATATAGTAAAGATGCACAGAATAGGTACCAGCATCGCCTTTATGGCTAGCTGTATCGACATGAACCTTGTAGCTTCCATCTGATTGTTTGTCGGCATGGTACCATGTAAGGTCATCTTGGCCATTCGTATCTGACCAGATTGGAACACGCACTTCTTGAACTGTCTTGCCACCACCTAAAACATTGGTTACGACTACATCAAAACCATTAGACGTTTGATTGTTGATAGTAAGGTTACCAGAAACACAGTTTTCTTGTGGCTTAGACTCAGTAGTTTTCAAGGTCGCAATATCCACATAACGACGTGTACCACTATAACTAATGTAAGAAATCCATTGGTGGTTATCCGCAGTCAAGACCTTGTCATAGTTCACTTTGTAGCCTTTTTCCAAGGTATAAAGTGTTTCTGCAGAAGCCTTAGGTTCATTTTTAACATTCAAGCTACGTGTCACATTATAAGTACCACTTGCTGGAAGCTTTTCAGCACCAGTAGTTTCTGGTTTTGCTTGATTAGTCTCTGTTGGTTTAACACTTGGTGTTTCAGCTTTGGCAGGTGTCAAAGTCGCAATATCTGCATAGTAGCGAACATAGTCATAACCAAGGTAAGAAATCCATTGGTGATTATCAGCTGTCAAAACTTTATCATAGATGACATGGTCACCCTTACCGAAAACAAAAGTGGGTTTGAGGTCTGCTTTTGGTTCTTTCTTAATATCTGTGTTACGTGTAAAGTAGAAAGTTCCTGTCGCTGGGATATCCAGAGCACCTGTTGTAGCTTGAGCGCCATTAGAAGGTTTACCATCCCCATTACCACTATTACCGTTACCACTACCAGCTGCCACTGGTTTCACTGGCGCATAACGACGCACACCAGAGTATGATTTGTAGCTAATCCATTGGTAGCCATCAGCTGTCACAACTTGATCGTAAAAGACGCTATCCCCTGGATTTACATAAAATTCAACCTTGGCAGACACCTTGGGTTGATTCTTGATCTCTGTACGTTCCTTGTAGACATAAGTTCCTTGGCTTGGAAGGTCGCTTGCTGTAGTTGTATCCGGTTGGCTCACCAAACTAGTATTGACAGCTGCTCTCATTAAGGCAGATACATCAAAGTTAGTGGCTGTTTCAGATGAAGTATTTGTACCACTTGCTGCTTCTAAGCTGGCAACTGTTGATTCAGATGTTTTATCTGCTGCCTGTGAGATACTAGCACTCACTTCACTTGTAGCCTCGCTAGTAGCAGTTTCACTAGTGGTTTGACTAATTGTTGAGACTTGGCTAACTTTCTCACTTGACGCTACCCCATCTGTTGCTACTCCATTGAAAATATCAGCTGCTATCACAGCATCACTATCTGAAGTCGCACGCAAAGTGGCATCTGAGGTTGCTGCTACTTCGTGGTGTTCGTCAGCCAAAGCTTGGCCCGCAAAGACCAAACTAGCTCCTAAAAGAACTGACGCAGCCCCAAATGAATATTTACGAATGGAAAAACGTTGTTGTTCGTGTAAAAATTTTTCTCGTTTCATATCAATTATCCTCTTTATCGAATTGATGTTACAGATTGATTGTAACACTCAGTGACAAATGTTACAAGTATTTTACAAAATGTTACTAAATATTTCTCACTTGTCCACTAGTATACCAAATTTTTTGACTTGCTCCCACTTAAATCATAAACTGTCTGATTTTTGTCATAATCAAAAAAATGACTGACTTATACTTATATACTCGTTATTTTCAAAAAAGCAAAAGTAAAAAGATTACTAAATAAATAGCAATCTTTTTTCATGTCAATTACGATAAAATGGATAATTTTCTGCATCATCACTTTGACCAATAACAAGATGGTCTAAATCACCATTACCAGTTCCAGGAATAGCCCAAAAAGCTGCGCTATCACCATCAGAAGCAATTGTTCCTGAAAAATTTCCATTATTTAAACGTCCAGAATAGAGATGATAAGTATAACCACGCCCATTTTGTACTGTACCATCTGGTGAAATTGTGACAAATTCTCCTCGAGAGTTGGTCCAAGTACCAGCGATTGAACTAAAGTCACCTGAACTTAGTTGCTTCCCATTAATCGATGAAGAAGCCTGTGTTTCTTCTCCTGTTTTTTCTTTTGTAGTCTCAGAAACTCCTCCTGAAGATAAGACTGTTTCATCAGTGTCTTTAGTTGCAGAGTCTTTGGCAACAGAAGACCCACTAACCGCAATGGTTGCATCTTCTGTGTCTTCATTTTTTACATGCGGGTTTGAATTTTTCTTATCGCTCTTAGTAGATTTACTTGAGCTTGAAGATGACTTCTTAACCGTTTTGACTGGACTGCTACTTGTGCTAACACGAGCTGATTCATGGCTGTTGAATTTAGTCACCAAAAAGACAGCAAGGATAACTACGATAAGAGCTAATACTAAACCAATAATTTTACTTGTAATTTTCATGAGTGATGTTCCTTTTCTGATAATTTACTCGATTATTATAACACAAAAACAACTAAATTTTTCATTGAAGTCATAGATGAATTAGCTACTTATAGAACGAATCCTATACTTTCATCTTGATTCTACAACTTTCTCTAATTTACGGCAAATATTTTCAAAATATATTCAATAGTATATTGATTCAATTGCTAAAGTGCAAACACCACCCTCAAAAGAGAGTGATGTTACGAATCTTAAGAAATGTCCACATAGCGTCTCGCACCACTATAAGTTACATAAGACAACCAGGTGTGACCATCAGCTGTTAGGACCTTGTCATAGCGAACGGACATGCCTTTATCATAGTAGGCTAACTCTGGGCTAGCAACACTTGGTTGAGCCTTAATAGAGCTAGGTTTTGTAAAGGTATAGGTGCCAGTTGCCGCTAGGCTTGGGCTTGCTGGTTGAGCAACTGCTGTTACCTTACCATCAATAGCAATGTAACGGCGATTGCCCCCATAGCTGACATAAGAGAGCCATGTATGACCAACTGCAGTCACCAATTTGTCATAGTTAACAGACATACCAGCATCATAGTAGGCCAACTCTGGACTTGCCATACTTGGTTCTGCTTTAATACTAGAACGTTCTTTAAAAGTATAGGTACCAGATGAAGATGTGTTTGGTTGGACTGGTTGTTCTACGGGTTTAGTCACACTCGTTGGTGCGATAGCCACATAGAAACGATGTCCTGAATAGCTGAGATAAGAAAGCCATGTATAGCCGTCATTATTGACAACCTTGTCATAGTTGACTGACATACCAGCATCGTAGTAGCTAACATCTGGGTTAGCTACCAAAGGTTGAGTCTTAATGCCAGTTCGAGCGGTAAAGGTATATGAACCTGAAGCTGGAAGGTTATGGCGGGTTGCACTTTGTACTGGAACAGTTGTGCTAGTGCCTCCAATGCCTACCATCTTACCATCTTGAACATAGTAGAGATGGACAATGTATTCGCCTGCTTCAGCCTTATGGTCAGTAACATTGATGCGAACCTTGTAGCTACCATCACTTTGTCTGTCAGCTTGGTACCATACAAGATCATCTTGGCCGTTCTTAGCTGTCCAAACCGGAACACTTACACCTTGAATAGCTTTGTCCCCACTAGAAACATTAGTAATATGAACGTCGAAACCGAGGTTAGAGAGATTTTCAATATTGATAGTACCACTTGGTTTGCTTTCTTGTTGAGCAAGTTTAGCCACAGCTACATAACGGCGGTTGCCACTGTAGCTGAGGTAAGAAAGCCATTGATAACCATCACCACTGACAATCTTGTCGTAGTTGACTGACATGCCAGTATCATAGTAGGCCAACTCTGGACTTGCCACACGAGGTTCTGCCTTAATGCTAGAGCGTTCTTTGAAGGTATAAGTTCCTGAGTCAGGAAGGCTATAGCTAGCAGTTGTATGAGTTCCTTCAACCTTGGCAGGAACTGTGTAAGTTGTGCCACTTACACCAACTAATTTACCATTAGTTTCAACATAGTAAAGATGAACATTGTAGAGACCACGTTCATTCTTGTGGTCACTTAGACTGACATTAACCTTGTAGTTACCATTGTTAAGACGAGTCGCATTGTACCAGATAATGTCATCTTGCCCATTCTTTTCAGACCAGATTGGAACAGACACTCCGAGGACACCGTTTTGATCTGATACATTACTGATAACCACGCTAAAGTCACCATTGTCATGACTTTCAATAGAAATGGCGCCTTTTGGTTTAGCTAAAGCCTCTGCAACAGCACCTAGGTCGACGTAACGACGAGTGCCACTGTATGACACATAAGAAATCCAACGGTGGTTGTCCGCAAGCAAAGATCTATCGTAGTTGACTGACATACCAGGATCAAAATTAAACTCAGTCTTGGCAGTAAAGCTAGGTTGATTCTTCACATCTGCAGGCTTAGTGAAATAATAAGTACCACGTTCAGGGATGGTTTCATCTCTAGTCACTTCAGTGGTGCTACTAGTGCTTTCAGCCTTCAAAGTTGCGATATCAGCGTAGTAGCGTTCAGAGTCGTAACCAATGTAAGAAATCCATTGGTGGCTATCCCTCTTCAAGACCTTGTCATAGATAACATGGTCGCCTGCACTAAAGACAAAAGTAGGTTTGATATCCATGACTGGAGCTGTACGAATTTCAGTGGTACGACGGAAATAAAAAGTACCGTTTGATGGGATATCAAGAGAACCATCAGCAGTCACTGGACCATCTACACCAGGCTGACTAGCATTAGTTAAGACAGTCCGAAGACTAGTATCGACAGCTTCACGGTCAGTAGGTCTAGCTTCAGCAACTTCTGAAGTCGCTGAACGGTCAGTCTCACTTGCTGCTTCAGAGCTAGCTACTGATGACACTTCAGAACGTGGACTAACCACTTCTGATCTAGAAACAGTAGCAACAGCAGATGCAGAATGGGCAACCTCTGCCGGTACTTCCAAAGAAGCAGCCTCGCTAGCCACTATACTACTAGCTTCAGAAGAAGCAACTTCACTGTTAGCAAGCTTAGGTCTTGGCGCTTCAGATCTTGAAGCTGGTTGATTGAGGACATCAGTAACAGCTTCTGAAGTTGCCTGGTCAATTTGAAGTGCTTCAGAATTATTTACAATAACTTCATAGTCCTTGCTAGAACTTACGCTATTGGCTTGTTCCTGAGCCAAAGCATGTCCACCAAACATCAAGCTGGCACCAATCAAGACTGATGCAGCTCCAAAAGAATATTTACGTATTGAGTAACGTTGACGTTCCTTAAAAACATATGCCTTTCTCATTTTGATCACTCTCACTTTCTAGGCTGTTTGATAAAAAAATAGGAACCGTTTTCACACTTTTATTATACCCCTTTGAAATATTTTTTACAATTATTTCAATATTATTACTAAATTTTTTAAGAAAAAAGATAGGATTTTCATCCTACCTTTTTAAGTTTCTTTTATTGTATCACTTCTTAAAACTGTTCTGCTACCGCTGAGAGAAGATCTTGGATACCGTTGGCATCGCTACCACCGGCCATGGCCATATCTGGTTTACCACCACCACGACCTGATACGATTGGTGCAAGGACCTTGATAACATTACCTGCGTGAACACCCTTAGATTTGCTTGCTACAAGGACATTAACTTTTTCACCAATGTGAGCTACAAGGACAAGGACGTCAGAGTAGTCTGCTTGTTTCCATTGGTCAGCAAAGGTACGAAGGGCACCTGCATCAGAAACTTCCACTTGGCTAGCAATATAACGAACACCGTTAGCTTCTTTAACGTCTTTGAAGACATCACCAGCTGCTGCTG
>ERZ1034915.1123-NODE-1123-length-15628-cov-12.904964_pt1 | contig 15628 bp, 17 predicted proteins | sample MGYA00520592_ERZ1034915 | MGnify/ENA primary metagenome ERZ1034915 (study PRJEB33766, sample SAMN09781787) | gut metagenome | biome: gut microbiome | host: Homo sapiens | place: Madagascar | study: EMG produced TPA metagenomics assembly of the PRJNA485056 data... | reverse complement strand
TTTTATGGCTGAAAAAATGTGCAAAGTATCTGATTTGGAGGCTCGGTATTCATATAAGTCTTTAGCTCCATGGAAAAACGAAATAGGGGGGGGGGTAAATAAATGTCTGAAAGTCAAAGACTTCCTTCAATATTTTGAAAAAACAAATTATGAATTATCTGTTCCAAATAGAAATGAGATGAGGTTGTTCCCGTTGTCAGACATAAGTGAGAGCCATATTGTTTTGGAGCCGACATTGACGTTTGAGTACCCAAGTTTAAGTATGGATAGCACAGAAAATTCAAAGATTAATGGTTTCACCTATAAAAATCTGGAGGGACCGTGGACTGTAACAATAAGCAACCAATCGTCGCCGAATAATTTCAGTGCTAGTGTTGATAGTGCGAATAATAGGGTGTTGGTAACGAGCCTCGCAGCGGGAAGTAATGTAATTGATTATACATGTACAGTGACATTGACAGGAACGAGGGTAGATGGTCAAGGGACATATTCGGCATCATTCGAGGTGATACATCATGCGAGGGTCGCAATGTATAATTTGAACTTTTGGAATCAAGTAAGTGATTATGATGGTAGTGTAGTTTTCGATATAAGTAATGGAAAAGATAATCAAATTCAAGTGATTTATAATGATAGTGCTGAGATTCCTATATATTTTGAGGATACATTAGTGATATCAAATTTGGATAAAGAACACCGTGATGTGATATTCAAAATCAAAGGAAGTGATAATATTTTATTAAGTGGCAGTGGTGTTATTTTAAATGAAGCTTCTCTTCCTTATAGCACGATATCGGATAATTATCCTGGAAAGGAAGGGACAACAATAGATGTATATTTAATACCAGCGTGAAATATCTAAAGGTCGAAAATACCTATTAAGGTAAAATTAATTGGAACATAAATAAAAAAAGGTGGGAATTTGTTATCCCACCTTTTCTTTTTAACCGAAAAAAATCTCTCACGGATTGTATGATATACAATTTTTTTATCTACTAAGTTTGACAAAAATATTCCTTTTCACTGATGATGGAATAGAAGAATTTGAAATCAATTTGATTGCTGACCACACAATCTTGTAATAAGAAGCGGGTGCATCCTCAATCTTAACTCCGGAAACCTTACCTTTGCCACGGGCATAAAGATTCACATATCCATCTTGAATATCAATCTTCGCTGAATGAATCTCTCCTGGTTTCTGATGAGTCCATCTTTCCCAATTTGAGATATTGACAGAACGAAGTCCATTGACCTTCATAAACTGCTTAACAGCACCACGGTAAAGTTCCTTTTCGATGCCATCACCATTCATCTTATTCTTCTTGCACATATTATTAAATTTTTAATAAATTAAATTTTCTTGTTCTACAATGCAAATATACAAAATAAAATTGATATTGCAAAATCGTTTAGCCAAAAATCAAAGCGAAAAAACTAAAAAGACCTATTAAACAAAACGCCAATATGAATAAGCCTAAACCAATAACTATAGGAATCCACAACGGAGCAAAAACCCATTTCCATTCCCAATCAACGGTTTGCGTTATTCTTAAAATGAAAAATACCAACGTAATCAAAAACAACATATTCTTTTTCTTTTATTGTGGCAAATGCCCATTTATTTCAATTGTATCAGCAAAATCTTTAGATATTCCTATAAATGATTGTTGATTTTCAAATATTTTTTTTAACGAAAGTTCTCCCTTCTCATAATCATTTATTTGGCTATCAGAAATAGTCAACTACCGCCAATCTAAAGATTTGCGGCTTGCAAAGGCTATCGCCCCTGCGTTCGGCACGTTGACGGGTGCCTGCCGACAAAGAACCGCAACCTGCCGTCTAACGGCACGGTGGTCGATGTCGGGTGTTTGGAACGAATTGCTATGTTCTGTGCTGCGTTCCAGTCAGCGTCCAAAACAATTCCATCCGAGCAGTAGTATCTGCAACCCTGACGTTTGCCGTCACGTCTGCCACTTCTGCTGTCAATCTGACTTGTCCACTGAGGGGAAACTGTTTGCACTCGCTTGTTGGCAAGTGCTGCCTTATAAGTCAGTATTTCTCGGAATTTAGCCAATGCCACTTGTGAGAATGCGTTGTTATGACGCTTCCTTTTGTGTCCATCATCTGTCTTTGATGTGTTTTTCTTAATTTTCGTTAAGTCTTCCATCACAATATGTGTGGCATCACTGCATGATGTGATGATGGCTTTTGCCATTCTGCACATAAAATCTTTTGATTGGTTTTGCTCCTTATGCTTTAGCCTTTTCAGTTTTCGTTTGGCAGACTTCGTTTTTTTGGACTTCAATTTTGATTTAAGATATCTTAATTGTCTGCGTTTCGCCTTATATTCCTTGTCATCGAATACAATACCGTCCGATGATACGGCAAAGCGTTTCATGCCGAGGTCTATGCCTATGGCTTTGCCATCAGCAACAATGCCTTGCGGTATTTCAAAAGTTATTGAGAGCCAAGGCTCGTTGTCACGGATGAAAACCAATGGGTCTGTTGTTGTGTATTTGGAGAACAACTCATCCAATGTGTCATAACTTTCAATGGCAAAGAATTTACGTTTGTTCTTTTCAAATCCTGTAAGGGCTATGCCCTCCTTGGAAAGATTGGCGTAGAGACGTTTGTCAAGGCGCATTGCCTTGTTCTTGCGTTCCGGCGTTTTCGCATCTTTATGTTTGTTTGACTTAATGGAACGCCAAGCGGCAATAACTTCCTTGTAAATGCGTATTACGCATTGGGCTGGGAGTTCCTTATATTTTGAACGCATGATGTCATATACGGCGTTGTGCACTGACTTAATATCAAGCGGAACGTTGTTCTGCTTCAAGTATTCAGCGCACCAATTGTATGCAATTTGTGCTTGTTCCAAAAAGTTGTCGAATTTCTTGAAGTCGGCTGCATCCATTATCAATCTTGCATTATATGTCAATTTTATTGTCTCCATGCTATACTAATTTCACTTGCGTACATACATAAATAGTATATACTTTTGAAAAAATCAAGAAAAAAATTAAAAATAATTTGTTTTATAAAAAAATAAGAACAATTCCTATGCGAAACTAAAGATTTTGCATTTTCTTTGCTCATTTATTGTGACACATTCATATTGAAGGTCACTATTTTCTTTTGATGGCCAGTTGCATAAACTGCAAATATATTTTTGATTATTAGAATCTTCAGCAATTAACGTTAATGGAACATCGTAATAATCCAACATTTCAACGAAATTAAGAGTCGTTATGCTGATTCCTCCATATCCACTTCACCCTTATCATGGGCTTCAGCTTCCTTACTGTAGTGTCTTTTGGATTTTAACTTCCATGCCCTTGCGGTTTTATCTCCAATAATTCTGATAACAATTCCCTCTCTTGGAACCTTATTCTTGCACATTGGTTCATCCAATTCCATAAGGAATCTATCCTTATCTTCTTTCATTCTTGCAAGAAGATTTTCATGCCAATGCTCATCCTCTTTTATATCAGGATAAAGGTCTCCAAGTCTTCCATAATAAAGGATATTAAGGAACATGGTTTTATCAGCCAATTCCGGATGTGCGGCAACAAGGTCTCTTGTCCACTTATCCACGGCATCAATATCCCATTCAGTCTTGTTACCCATTTCATCGGTCATAGTAATTCTATATTGCATAAATTTCCATTGTCCTGGCTTGCAGCCATAATCATGATTTTTCTGAATCATCTTGTCAGAATTTTCAAGATATCCAACAATTTCACCATAAACGGTCATTCCCTTATCAATATAAGGAGAAAAATCTCTATTCACACAACCCCAAATGTCCACATCATAAAATGATTGTGCCCCCGGATTGATATAACGATTCTTTATCACAGAACGGGAAGAATAAATATTTCCATATTCAGTTTCTTGAACCTTAAAGCCAAAAAACTTCTTAACCTTTTCCCAAAAAGATAATTTTCTATTGCAAAGAAGATTGCTAAATATTCCTGAAGTTCCGTGGCACTTGACTGTAATTGACACATTATCAGATGGTTGCAAATCATTAATATGCTCCTGAAGTTGCTGCGTGTCATAATGATACGAAAATTGTCCCTCAATCAACTTATCAAATTTACGGAGTTTTCTCATTCTCTTCTTCCAAATGGATTGACTTCCACCGCCACTACGTACCTCCTTGATTGGTGGAATATACTTCCAAATAAATTCATCATCACCAATGAAATTGAACTGAGTCCCAACAAGTGACTCCCAATCAACATCGGACAATTCTGAATTATATGTAACAAGAGAATCAACGCCCGCAATAAATCCTTGGGAATATTGCCCCCTCAACTTAAGGATTCTGACACGTCCCCTCTTTCCGAAAAATCCGCACATAGACTTAATCTGAACGGCAATCTGGGTCTTTCTATCCTCTGAAGCAGTCTCTGATTCAACAAGAAGATTCTTTACTTCCTCAGCATTGGAATTCAATTCAAACTCCCCTCTTTCATAAAGGTTATTGGCCGAAAGATATTTCTCGGAGATTGCTGATTCTACAGGAAAATATACAACAATGTCCCCGGGCTTATAATCCTTGGAGATAACAATGTCATATCCATTGATTACTGTCTTGACAAGACGGTCTGCCCCTTCAATCGGGAAAACCTCGCCAATCTTACAGATGGTTGCCAAATAATTTGGATTAGCATCCTTTTTTAATATAAATCTCTTATCCATAAACAAACTATTTTTATAAACGAAAAATTCAAAATCTCTCTTTTGCAAATATACAAAATATATTTTATATTAACAAACAAAAAATGGAGGCTATTTTGCATAGTCTCCATCAATTTTTTTTATTAGTTAAGTGTTATTGATTCTTTGACATTTTGGTTGCAAGGTCATACCATCTCTCAACGCCCACAATTTCAAGCGGATTGATAGTTCCATTGCCACCGCCGACAATAACCTTTGGCCACTTAGTTTTTGCAAGTTCGGCTGCAATGCCAACCTTGGTCTTATACTCCCACTCAGCACGCTCCTGTGGAGTCAAACCTGCACTAACCTTAAGTCTATTAGCCTCAGCCTCGGCTTGTCCCTCAGCAATAATCTTTCGCTTGTCAAACTCAGCCTTTTCTGCGGCAAGTTTTGAAACCTCACGTTCCTGCTCAGCCTTGGTTACCGCCACAGCCTTTTCACGCTCCTGCTCCCACTTTGCCCTTTCGGCAGCAGCCTTACCTTCCTCAGTAATCTGAACGGTTTTCTGCATAGCCTCAATAGACTTTGTTTTGGAAGTAATTACGGCAAGGTTTGCCTGCTTCTGAGCATCAATCTGGTCCTGAGTAGCCGAGTCATACTTGATGTCAAGAATTGATACAAGACCACAAGTGATACCGTACTGTGAGAACGGTGAAACCTCTTGACGCTTATATCCCGCAGGTGATGCCGGGTCCTCAATAATCTGAGCCTGTGTACGAATCTCTTTTTCTCCCGTAAGTTCATTAACCACCTCAGTCTTTACTGCCTTTGTCTTATATACGCCATTATTCAATTGGTCTGTAATATAAGCGATAAGGTCAGTTCTTGTCTCTGATACTGATTCAAGTGATGACATAAGCGGTCCACAAGCCGTGATTACCTTATAAAGCGTAGGACGCACCAAATTGTTAATAAGAGCACTTTCTGAACCGAAATCCCTCTGAATTTTCTCCATATTCAGATTATCAGATGGTATTACAACTCGGAATGAGCCAATAATCATACCTCTACCTTTATCATTGAAAGTAACAGAGGCGGCAGGATTCTTTCCCACAGCAACATATCCATTGTCATTCTTCTCCAATCCAGAGAACTCAACCTGAGATGTCTTTGAATAAGACTCTACATGTCCGAACATCTGAACCTGAAGACCACCGTTTGTCCAAACATGGTAAGTACCCGTGATAGGTCTCTGACAAACATAATTGTAAGACTTGTCAGCATCCTCAAAGAGGGAGAATGACGCAGCGGCAAAGATTACCGCAATGGCACCAATAACGATGCCCAAAATTTGATTTTTTGATAAACTCATCATAATGTTTTTATATAAAGTTTTAAAGTTTTTTACAATATAGAAGTTTTTATGTTAGGATTTTTAGGTATTGTGATATCAAAATCACTTCCGCTATATTTTGATGCAATTATTCTAACATTTCCTTTTGTTTTAAGATGCTTTATAATTTTTTTACCAAGTCCCGGAGATAATAAATCCGTTGACATAGCAGTATTGCCTTTTTGAAGAACTAAAAATTCAGTAGAGCATTTTTCAATTAATGTCTTTCCTTCATAAAATCCAACAATGACTGAAATACATTGTGTTTTAAAATCATAATCAAAAATACCTCTATCTAATGAAATAAAAGCATAATCTTCATGTGAGCAACACCAAAAAGAATCTCCATTACTTGAAGTATAAGTACTATTATCATAAGCTTCTGTTCCTTTTAATTCATCCTTGTCAATATGATAATATTTCCATTGTCCATTATTCTCACATGACATTGCAACACTGATAATCAATACAAAAATAAACACAAAAATCTTTTTCATATTTTATATTTTTTACAATGCAAATATACAAAATAAAATTCAATGTTCAAAATTATTTAGCAACTTCTTTCTTTGTTTCAATAGAAGTAGAATTTAAATCATTAGTTTCCACCTTATCTTTCAAACCTTCAAAAACACGTTCATTAACGGTTTTTTTCTTAACCTTAGGCTTTTCTGATTGTGGAGCAATCCAATAATAAAACGGAACAATAAGTCTTCCGAATTCCATTCTTCTGTTAGTGATTTTCAAATAGCCACCCAATTGGGCAACAATCATTCCGTAATAGATAACCAATAGCACAAATACTATGGTAATAATCAATCTTATCCAAATCATATATTAAAAAATTAATCAATTATGTATTCTTTGATATTACCGGCAGAATCAATGTAAAATGCTTTTCTACAATCAAGGCAAGCGAATTTATCATCAATATACGGCTTATCAATCAATTGGGTATGACCGAATATCATATAGCCATAACCCTCTTGTGGAGAATAAGAATCATCCCCCCACTCATGAATATCAGCCCAAACAAGTGAGGCATAATCATGGCCGCTAAAGCCACCACGATAATAATCATACATCCCAAGAGAATCAAGAACCTCATAATTCTGTGCCACCCAAGCATTATTGAATAAATCAACTACATTGTCCTCGGTAACAACATCTTTTCCGAAAACATTCTCTGCATATTTATGACTAATACCCGCATGACTTAATACAAAATGTTTGTCATTGATTGTTATTTCATATGCCAATTGGAATTTGTCAAGATTATTTGAAAAATCATCCTTTATCCTTATTGAATTCTTTCGGTCATAACGACATGAGCAAACATCATAATCAACGGCATATCCACAATCATGATTACCCAAAAGAAGAATTATTCTATCCGGATATTGTGTCTTCAATTGAAGAATTTCCTCAAATACATTAACCGCATTCATCCTATAATCAAATGAAGGGTCTTCGTTCATTCTATCCCTCCATTCATCATAATATGGGTCCAAATAATCACCAAGGAACACAATTGGAACATCACTGTTTGCAAGAGTATCCATAACCGGAATTCTCCAAAAATCCCGACCATGAACATCTGGAATTATCAATATTTTAGCGTTTTCAACCATAGTTACACGTTATCTGATAAGTTATAAAGCCTTACCCATTGTCCGTCCTTATTTTGGTCAATTGCCACACATACATATGGGATACCTCTTTCCACAATGGTTCCACTGCCATCATCTTCATGGTTAAACACATCAACCATAGTAGGTCCATCAAAAGAAAACATAACATCATATGCCTTTCGGTCATGATAAATTATATGGTCCTCTGATTGTTTCAATTCCTCATCATATTTCATATCTGAAACATCATCACCACTTCCAAGCAGTTCATTAGCCATCTCATTGGCAAGTACATAAATAAACTTATATTCCCCCTTGAAAGGAAAACTCAAGCAATATCTGTTAATATTAGTTGTTGCTTCCATTTATAATTTATATTTTTTCTATTATTTATAATCTTACTTTCTGTTCAGCCATAAGATATTCATTATATTCTTGAAATGTCTTACATCCAACACTGTCCCGAATATCTGTAAAATGTTTATATAATGTTTCCAATGGGATGATTTCCAAATTCCCAAGTTTGGCATCAAATCCAACATCTACTCTAAGTTCTTTTGTTAAGTCATTAATTGAATCACAGTTGCCATGAGCGTGACCATGGCTCATACAAGACCCGTGAGGTCTCCTATTCCAAGTCAACAATGGATAATGGCAAAGTTCCACTGCAAACGTTTCATTCGGGTCGATGAAATCATATTGATTATTTGTGAATTTCACTTCCTTGATATCCCCAACCCATTCAAAATAATTCTCAAGACCGTTACATGACTTATCATGATTTCCCCTTATGAGATATTTGGTCCCATGAAGTTGTTTAAGAATTTCTTCGGTTCTTGCTTTATTTCCAAGACAAAAATCTCCGAGGATATAGATATTGTCACGTTTCTTGACTGTATCATTCCATTTGTTGATAAGCCATTCATCATGTTTTTCAATCGCTGCTTTCTTATCATCTTGAAGTTCCTCCAAAGATATTCCAGCAGCCTCTCTCCTTTCGGGGTGAAAATACAAAATTGAGATATGGCTGAAATGCAAATCTGATGTGAAAAAAGTCTTTATTGTCGTTCCCATATTAATTAAAGTTTTCTATTGTTATAATCCTCTATACATTTTGGAATAATTCGGTGATAATCCTTATTGTCAAAAAGGCTTGAGGTCAAAATCATATCAGCCGTTGTTCTATTTGTTGCAAATGGAATATTATACAAAGATGCTATTCTTGACAATGCTGATACATCTTGTTGATGACCTTGAGTAATAAGATTGTCACAAAAGAAAATAAGGCAATCAATTGTTCCTTCGGCAATCATTGCTGATATTTGTGAATCCCCACCCAAAGGTCCTGATAATAAACAGGTTAAGTTGTCTTTGAAAGGAAATATAACATCATCATAATTATATTCTATATACCCAAAATCATCTAGATGCCAATTCTTAGGCTTTCCGATATAGATTTCTTTAATTAATTTCCCTGTTGTTCCAGTAGCATACAAATTATATTTTGATAACTTTTCATAATTATATGTTACCCATTCAATCATTTCCGCTTTTCGCCCATCATGAGCAACCAATGCAATATTCATTTCTTAAAAATTAAAATTTTCTCAATACAAATATACAAAATATTTTTCATAATAGCAAAAAAAAAGGAGAAGATAAAAATCCCCTCCTTTAATAAATTTTCGATTAGTTAAAGTTACTTAATCAAAGAAAGAACTTCCTGATTAAGAGCAGTATTCACAATGTCCTCCATTGATGGCTGCTCAACCTTTCCGGTCTTTGGATTAACCTTCTGAGCCTCACCCGAAAGCAAGAAACTACATACTGCACCATCAAATCCGGAAATCATATAAGTTCCTGCATCATCCATTGTTGATGGGAAATCAGATGTCTCACGGTTTGCACAATACCACCAAATAATCTTGAAGTTGTTAACAAACTCCTCTGGGAAAACTGTACGAAGTTTATTCATAGCAGTTTCATAATTTGTTTTTTCCTCCATTTTGGAATAATTATTAGTACCCCAATAATTACTGCTCGGATTAAATTGCATATCGCTGACAACCAACAAGTTAGATGGAAAATCCTCAAGAGGCATCTCTGGATGCTTCTTTCGTGTATCTACGATAAGATTGATAACGCTCTGGAAATTAGTGCTTCCCATGGCGCAAGATGCACCCTTAATCTGATTCCATTTATCAACAAATGAATCTCCCTTAAGAGTCATAAGTCTAGAAACATCAGAAAACATTGCAACAACATTATGGAATGCTCCCTCATTTAGGGCTGAGAAGTAAATACCAAGAGAAATACATACATCATATGCTGTAGTACCGGCATTATCAAGGTTTCCCCAAGTCATTGAACCACTTGTATCAAGAGCACAAAGAACGTTTCCCTTAATTGCTCCGCCATCTTTCTTACCGGTTGCAAGAAGATTCTCAAACTGCTTATCAATGGTAATCTTCTGTGCAAGAGACGGCCCCATATAGCCAAACCCATTAAGTTTTCTACCAAGTTCAAATGGATATCCATTAAACTTAGCCACCGGCTGAGTCTTAAGCCAATTCACATAAGAATCTGTAAGTTTATGCTTATCAAGGAATTCTCCACTGACAAGGTTGAGAAGTGCCTTACCCGGAATAGTATTCCACTTAATTTTTGAATAAAGCCCCTTGCAGATAAATGTCTGAAACTCATGAGCCTTACCCGTAGTCTTATATGTACGATACTCCTTATAAGACAATCCTGCCATAGTAGCAAATTCCTTAGCAAGGACATTGGTACGTTTAGCCCAATCCGTAGTACATTTCTTTTCCGAACGGATACGAGGCATATACTTGAGTACAAGGTCCTTATGATTGGCATCATTCAAACCCTCTGCAATTACCTCGAAGAATTTCTTATGGTCAAGATACTCTGTATCGTCTGATGCAAGAAGTACCCAAAGGTCTTTCCAAGAGCCAATTACAGGCAAAAGCCAAAGATTTCTATAAAATTCCTCCGGGTGATACTTTGCAATCCAAAGAAGTCTTTTGAAAGCCTCATCACGTGCTCCCTGCCCACGCTGAACCTTCTCAGTCTTTTCTCCATTAAGAATATTGGACTGACGGGTAATCATACGAAGATAGAAAGGAAACTTCAATGCAGCCTCCGGATTTTCTCCCCACAATGTTGCTTGTTCAACCCAAACATCCTTGATGTCACGTCCACGGTATGCCCCAGCCTTTCCAAACTGGTCAAGAAGAGCCGTTCCGATAGTTGCATAAGAAATTGCACCATTCTCTGTCATTGCGCCGTTAGCGCCTGCGCCAAGTGTATTGGCTTTTACAAAAGCGTTCATATTCATATCTTTATATTTACTTTTTCTAATTCAACAATTCAACAATGCAAAACTACAAATTAAATTTGACAAAAACAAATAAAATGACTATTTATTTATAAAGATTTTTCATATCATGAAATTAACTAATGAAGAAAAACAATTAAAGGCTGCAATCAAGCAAATAGTCCGTGAATCTCTTGAAAATTACGGGGCATTCAATACATATGAGGAAGATAATAAAGAAGATGATGGTAAAGACGGTCGAAGGGCTGATATGAATTCTGAAAACGAAAAAGAAGAAAAACTTCGTTCAGAAGTTGAATCTTATTTCAAGCAGCCTGGAGTAGATTGTGCTTATTTTGCATATAGATTGGCAAACGTTGACCCTAAAGAAGGTAGTGATACCAATGAAATGAAAAACGCCCGTTCATTATTTATGAAGAAACTTAACCATGAAGACAATGAATCGGGATATCCTTATTCTTTTGATTCAAGTGAAGTCAATAGATTACATTCATTAATTTCAAGTGACCAAATATCGGAAGCAGTTAATAAGGCAATGAAAAAAATACTTGGATAAACATAACAAAAAGCCTCGCTAAAAACAGCGGGGCTTAATTTTATTCATCAACAACTGTTATTGTAGAGAAATTCTTTTTGATTTCTTCGTTTATAACATCCATATCTACTTCGTAGTTTGAACATTTCTTTGTCGGATTCTTCAAATTCATAGGTTTCAATGAAATATTTTCAATTTCATAACCATCAGGAACCGCTGCCATAATCTTTTCTTTGGCAATGTTCAACACTGCTTCATTTTTACAAGCATAAGTACCATTCTGCTCATCAATGCAATATTTGCAGTTGAGGCACATCCATTTGATTGGAGAAGATTCTCCTTTATCAAAATCAATTCCAGTTAATTTACAATAATTTGCCATATCTTTTTAAACTAATCCTTTTTTCTCCAAAAACAATGTAACGTTATCCAACATTTTTCTCATTGTATATTTACATTGTTTGATTATTTGTTCTCTATTCTTTTTAATAAATAATTCTACATTAAATCCTTCCTTTTCAAAGAAGGGTAACATTTCATTTGAATTTGTAACTATATTTTTTAATGGAGTGGTCATGCGTTCTGTGATATATTTTACATCCATTGCATTAGGCTCTGTTGTTGTCAAACAATTAAGAACATCTTCGTAGCCTTTATATTTTTCACTTTCCTTAATCGCATTTGTTAATTCCACAATTGGATTATCTGTCTCAAAACCATTTTTAAACAATTCACCTAAATAATTACTTACAGATGAGATATTCGCTTTTCTTTCGTGAGAAAAACAAGCATATAATCCATTAAAAAAATATTGGGAAAAATCAGTAGGGGCATTCATTGAAAAATATGGTAAATAACAATAAAGATTTAATCCATTTTCATTAATTCCATCAATGGGTTTGATTGTATATTGATGCTTATGCATGATTTCATGCGCAAGTGTTGATATTAAGTTAGGAAAATATATTTTATCTGAACTAATTTTTAATTCAATAACAGTTTTACCATTTTCATTCTTGTACGTCTTTCCATGGCAAATTTTATCCCCATAAGCATTGTTATTCCATATTAATATATATTTGCAATCATCTTTATTCACTTCATAAGTTTTTATGTCTCCTTCTGACTTAACATAATCATTACAATAAAGTTTAAATTTTAAAGCATTAAGAACATCACAGACTTCTTCATATTGTCCATTAAATGAGCCATACGAATCTTTAATTATTGATTCATACATCATTTGTTTATGGTGAAGTCTAATATTATATTCATCCATAATGAAACCATGAGCAAATGAAGTTGCTTTCATCAACTTTTCATTAAAGTCCATTATTGTTAAATCAATTTTTTCTTTTCCAAAAACAATGTAACATTATCCAACATTTTTCTCATTGTATATTTACGAGTGAACTACTCCCACCTAAAGGAAGGGGAACTTCTTGCAAAAAATCATTAAAAGGTTGAAAAAGATGCCTTGCTTTAGATTGGCGGTAGTTCACAAATTATTCCTCAACTTTTTCCCAATCTTTAAGTCTTGGGTGGCATCTGTAGGTCCCAGGTGTTAATCCGCCTTTATTTGAATAAAAAATAAGCAACGACCACATATATTCCATATTATTGGTAATATCATCATAAAGGTCATGAAAATGAGATTGCAGTGGTTCCGGAAAACATCTTCCTCGAATATCGTCTTCCGAACCCGGTATTGCCTCCATCCAACGTCCAAGAATAAGCCCGATGTCCTCAATAGGACGCTCACCACCCCAAGGGGCATATTGGTCAATTCCCCAACCGATTCTGCCGTTACGGGAATCAGAATCAAATATGAATGATTCAAATTTTATCTCGGAAAGAAGCTTGATATGGTCTTCAGTCAAATTAATTGTCTTATATGCTGACATGATATATTTTATTTTTTTATGAATTATTTCTTAAATGATTTATCTCCTGACATTGAAATGATTACCTCCGCTTCTTTACGGAATTCATCAATAGTTGTGACTCCGCAATATGACATACATGATGCAAGATAGTCTTTCATATTTTTTGCCCATTTATCAATATGATATTCAATCAAAATAGGTTTCACATTACCTTCAGCGGTTTTGGTAGCCTCTCCGTTTGTTAGTTTTTGAGCCTTTTTTGATGCCATGCCATAATATTCCCTATATGGATTGAAATTTCCTCTCAAATATTCCACACTATTTTTAATAATATTTTCATTATTAAGAATATATTGTTGAAAATCAGTATCGGAAAAAGAAAATTCATCATCAAACATATTGATATTACCTTTAGAATCAGGTCGTGCCCATCTGATTTCCCCACAAGCCTCCCATGACTTTGCAAATATATTTCCGCTCATCACTGCAAAAGCCCCGAGAGCCAACGCTTTCTGAATGGTATCAAAATTGGAAACGCCTCCATCAAAAATAAGTTCTGTTCCTTTTCTGTCATGAACTCTTTCCCATTCTTGTTTTCTCATACAAAGTTCATCAAGAAGGGTTGCTGACGGCATATGAACACCTACCTGAACACTTGTCAAACAGCGACTTCCGGTTCCAACATTACATCTCATATAGTCAATCCCGGCATCAGCATAATAATCATAAGCCATCGGATTTGCCACATTTCCTGTCATTATGACAATATTCTTTTTTCCATATTTCCTTTTCAATTTCTTACAAACATCATATAGAGATGCCATTGTTCCATGGGCAATATCTATGCAGATATAATATGGGCCATTTGAAAAGTCATAATCAGGCTTATAAAAATCCTCAGCTTCCTTAAGAGAAAACGATGCAAATACTTCCTTGGATAACTCCAATCTTTTATTAAAATCAACTGTTCGTGGAATAACGCACATAAATCCGTTCTCAAGCCACGTTTTATAATTATACTCATTTGTCACCGCCCCCATAGGTGCGACAATCAAAGGATAATATTTCTTTCCGCAAATTTTGATTTTTGTATCACATTCACTTCTATGCCTTATAGGTGAAATCGGAGATTGAAGAATCTGAACATCTTCAATTTCATATCCGGTCTTAATAAGTTTGCTTTTAGCCATTTTATTATAATTTCTTTTTTTTGATTAATTTACAAAATTTTATTAACAAAACAAAATTGGAATTCTAAATTGTATTCAAAATTCCAATTGCAAGTTCAACATCCTCATCAGTCAATCCTACATAAGAATCCACATGAACAAAATGCGGCTGTTGATTTTCAGTAAAATCTGTTCTGTCATCAATGATTACATAATTGGTTACTTCAGGATGCATTTGAAGCCATTCATCTATTTCTGAACCACGGCTATTCTCATATTCCTCATCATCTTCTGATAGCATATAATCCCTATAACCCATTATTCTCCATATATGCTCAGGTGTTTTATCTATAATCAAGCCTTTAGGAAATCCTCCATTTTCCAGCCTAATCAAACTTCCCGGCCAACTTATACGCCAATCACTTGACAATACAATCTTAGCCCCAGTTTCCTCACATATTCGGATAATTCTTTCAACACATAAAGGGTCTATATCCCCTTCTGTTCCATCTATATTTCCTGGATTTCTATCTGATGAATACCATGAAGTATAATTAAGTACTCCATCACAATCCATGAAAACTACTCTCATAACTCATTGATTAATAATCAAATATTGATTTTTCTTTCGGAATGTATTTCTTGAAACATTCGCAATTAGGGTCATGTAAAACGTTTTTGTAACTACTATTTTTATTATTTTCAACCATATAGAGATAAGAATGCCCGTCATAATTAAATTTTATAACAATAAACTCATTATAATATCGTCCTCTATTAATATAGATTGTATCTGCCTTTACCTCTGTTGAGATATTATTATATCGAGGTTCTTTAATAGTACAAGAAAAAGTACAAAGCATAATTGTAATGGCAGCCAAAACAATTGCCACATAATCCGGTAATATAAATTTAATCTTTTTCATGAAATTTTCGGAAAGGAAACCCACTACTTCAATTGTGGGAGGAATTTCCGTTAGCCTTTTTATTAAAT
>ERZ1034915.1122-NODE-1122-length-15628-cov-57.493018_pt1 | contig 15628 bp, 22 predicted proteins | sample MGYA00520592_ERZ1034915 | MGnify/ENA primary metagenome ERZ1034915 (study PRJEB33766, sample SAMN09781787) | gut metagenome | biome: gut microbiome | host: Homo sapiens | place: Madagascar | study: EMG produced TPA metagenomics assembly of the PRJNA485056 data... | reverse complement strand
GGACACAAACAGGGGTGCAAGGCGTTCATAAAATGTTTACAAATGAAGAGGTGCAAAACCCTTGCAATTCTTCTAGTTTAAGAGTACAATAAAACCATGAAACACAACAGCGTTTCAAATACCGAACATCAACCACTTACAAACAAAGGAGATAAGATCACATGAAATGTTCCATCAAGTATGTTCTGCTCACTGCTGTTAAGGCCAAGAAGGTTTTTGACCTTCTCTTCATCGAAGCGCACAATGTCCGCACCTGTACTGAGTGCGCCAAGCTGGACGGCTACAAAGTCGTAGCCAGCAAGGCAGGCACAAAAGTCTTCGAGATGGACGCTCTCGATGTTACCTATCCGAACATCCTTTCTGAGATGTGTGAAGCCGTCCCGGCAGACTTTGCATGGAACGACCTGCACAGCCAGCTTGAAGAGACGGGTGAGAAGCCGGACGACGAGAAGCCGGACGCCGCCCAGAAAGAAGAGGTAAACAATGCCTGATACCTGCACTGCCGGTTGCTGTATCCCGGCCAACGTGTCCTATGTCTTGTTCTATGAGGACGCCGCCCAGAATATTTATGGTCTGGTGTACGACAAGGACGAGAACCTTTCCAACATCGTCTCCGGTGTGGGGCGGTTTGACCCCGTCCCCATTACGGCGTTTGAAGAGGGCGCAAGACACGGCTTTCCGTACAGTCCCGCGTGGAACCCCTGTTGTCATGAAAACAAGACCATGACCCAGATGGAAGCGGAGCTGAAAGCCCAGAACCATCTTATTGCGACGGTCTACAACGACCATCTCAAGCCCTCTGCGCTGTACCCGGCAAACGCTGACCCCGTGGGAAAGCAGTTCCTCAGCCGTTGGATTTTCGGGTAAGGGGGTGTAAGACCATGCAGGACATTAACAACAAACTGGCTGATATTGTGAAAGCGTTGGGCGGTGTGCTTGACAAGCTGGACACACTGGCAGAGCAGAACGCCCAAATCATCGGTCTGCTGGCCGATATTAAGACCAACACCACCAAGTAATAAAGGAGACTATGTTATGGCTACTTTCAAAAAGAATCGTTCGACCGTCGCCGCCCCTGAGTACGAGTATGCCGACAAGCCCAAACTGAACATCACGGGGGCGACCGTCAGCGGTTGTCGTTTCCTCAGTGACAAGGTGATTGCATTCACCCTTAACCTTCCCGGCCTTGCCCTCTACAACATGAAGGTCATTGACGGCAAGAACGGCGCGTTCGTCGCACCCCCTCAGAATAAGAGCAACAAGTCTGATAAGTGGGTTGACGCCGTCGGGGTGTGGCTGGACAGTGCCGATGAAGACAGCATCGCACAGGCGGTTATCAACCACGCGACGCAGGCAGGCGACCCGGTGGACTGGAAAACCCGGCATGAGGTGTGACAATGGGAAAGCGTAACAGAGACGTTACGCTTGACCTCTATACAAAAGACGGCTGGGTGAATATCCCAGCCGTTTCTAGTTTAGGGGCATGGTGTAACATTATAATAGGTAAACGACAGGTGGGCAAAACCTACGGCACACTGTTGTATGAGTTGACGAACGATAAGCCATTTCTGTATCTGCGACGCACCACCACAGAGTTTGACGCAATCACATCTGACCCACAGTTAAACCCCTTCTTGCCACTCAAGAATGAAGGGTTTGATGTAGACATTGTGAAGAGCGGAAAGGTGACATACACCATCGGGCAGTATGAGTATGAGGACGGAAAGCCAAAAGACTGTATCAAGAAATACGGTATCGGGATGACCCTTCCCAGTATTGCAAACATCCGTGGTTTCAACGGCTCTGCTTTTTACGATGTGGTGTATGATGAGTTCATCCCGGAGAAAATCGTTGTGAAACGCAAGGCAGAGGGCGACGCGCTTTTGAATGCCTATGTCACTATTAACGGCAACAGGGAACTTGAAGGCAAACCCCCGCTGAGAATGTGGCTTCTTGCAAACGCTTTTGATATAACTTCCCCCGTGCTGGTTGAACTGGGCGTAGTCGATGAGATTGCGAAAATGGCAAGAACGGGCAAAGAATGGACGCTTACAGACAGCGGCGTTTTCCTCTGTATGCCGAAGTCTCAGCGCGTCAGTGAGAAACGCGCGCAAACAGCGTTCATGAAACACATGATGAAAAACAAGGATTCAAAGTTTTATCAAATGGCAATGGAAAACAAGTTTAGTTATAACAACCTTGAAGCCGTCCATCCGATGAGTTTGCGCGGCATGAAACCAGAGTTCAAAGTTGGGGAGCTGTACTGTTACAAATATGACGACACACATTATTACCTGTGCAGTTCCCCGCACCAGTCCCACGAAGTATTCCCCGACACACAGGCCGGGCGAAACACTTTTAGACTCGCTCATCCTTACTTCGGTTTGATGTTTGTTTTGGGTCAGGTCTGGTGCGCCGATGTTCCGGCCCTTATCAAAATAAGAGAATATCTTGACATGAAGGAAGAGTAAGTGCTATTATAAAGGTGCGGGGGACTCCAAAAGATAAGCGCCCCGGAAGGGCGTGGAGTTGCATTCTTATCTTGCATACCCCCGTTTCATAGAAAGGAGTGAAGCAAGTGCTTCTGTACTCATATAGGACAGATGCAAACACGTCTGTCTCCCCTCACTTCAAAGTGAAGGAGTTTCACAGCCGGAAAGACCCCTGTGATAATGTCATCATCGACCCCCGTTTGGTTGACCTCTTGGAGAACGTCCGACGCCTGACCGGCAAGCCGGTACACATCAATAGCGGGTATCGTTCCAAGGAGTACAACCGAACTATTAAAAACGCTTCTCCGAAGTCTCAGCATTGCGAAGGCAAGGCGGCTGACATCTGGATTGAAGGTATCAGCCCGGAGAAGGTAGCCCAGTATGCAGAGTGCTTCTTGGGAGCGTCTGGGGGTATCGGAATCTATCATACATTCACTCATGTGGATGTCAGAAACGGCAAGAGCCGTTGGAAAGGAGCATACTAAATGAAACTCGATGACGTTCTTATGCTGGCCCGTGCAGGCTATTCCAAGGCCGACATTGCCGCCCTTTTGGGTAGCAATCCCGCACCCGCCCCCACTACTCCCAAGGCCGCACCGCTGACGGGTGCGCCCCCCTTGCCCGGTGACGTTGCAACAAATGTTACTGCTTCTGCAAGTTCGCCTGCCGCCCCGTCCGCCCCGGACTGGGGCGCAATGGCTCAGAGTATCGCCGCACTGACGGCGCGGCTGGACACTCTGGCGACCCCCACGGCGGGGAGTCTGGGCGGGGATACCGCCGACGCCGTGTCGGTCGATGACATTATCAGGGCGGCTATTACGCCCGCAACACCGGACGCCGCACCGGACTTCTCGAAGGGGGTGTAAATCGTGGCAAAGTCCAAGAACAATATGCCTACTCTCGCCAAGGCCGATGTGTTCCGTCCGAAGGACGTGTATACCATTGTCAATGCCGTATTGCAGGACGTCACCGGCCAACGGACTATTACCGCCGTTGATACCTCTTCCTTTATCAACGTCGGCCAGATGTGTCTCGCAACCAGCAAAGAAGGAACTTTGCAGGCCCTTTCCAACATGGTGGCCCGCACCGTCATCGACAGCCGCGCGTACACGGGCCGCTTTACTTCCATTGAGGTGAGTACTCAGGAGTGGGGGCTGTATATGCGGAAAATCGCCTTCTTCGCAGGCGAGTTCGAACAGACCGACTTCGTCAACACCCAGCAGAACCCCGACACTCTGGTGGACGGTAACAGCCTTGATATGTACAAAATCAAGAAGCGTTATCCGCTGGAAATGTGGTACGGCGACCAGAAGACTCTGAACCAGACATACACCCGTTTTCTCGACCAGCTCAACACGGCGTTCAGGTCTGAATCGGAGTTCTCCGCTTTCATGCAGGGTATGACGGTTGAGATTCAGAACGACGTGGCCCGGTGGAAGGAGATGGAAAACCGCCTGTGTGTCATGAACTATATGGGCGCTATCTACAACACCGGCAAGCCGGGGAGCAAAGTCAATCTGACGGCGGCTTTCAACGTGGCCCGGAATACTGCCTACACCACCCACGAACTCCTGACCACTCATTTGCAGGAATTTCTTTCCTTCTTCGTGAGCCGTCTGGAAACGGACACGGCGCTTCTGGAAGAATCCACTGAGCTGTTCCACCTTACTCCCCCCTGTACCGATGACGCAGGGAACGCCCTGCATCTGTTCCGGCATACTCCCAAGAGTGAGCAGAAGCTTCTTCTGTATCAGCCCCTTATCAACGACGCCAAAGCGTGGGTTTACCCCGCTATCTTCGGCCCGGGTTATCTGTCTTTCGGCAACTATGAGGGCGTCACCTTCTGGCAGAACATCAACGACCGCTCTGCAATCAGTGTAACTCCCGCTCAGTTTAACGTAACCACTGCACAGGCAGAGAAGGGCAAGCCCGTACAGCTTGACTATGTGGTGGGCCTGCTGTACGACAAACGCGCTATGGCAACGACCTACTTCAAGGACAACGTGTGGACGACTCCCTTTAACACCCGTGGCGAGTACTGGAACATTGAGCATCACTGGAAGATGAACTATACTCTCGACCCCACGGAAAACGCAATCCTGTATTATATGGCAGACCCGGTAACACCCGGCCCGTAACCGCTGAACGCCCCGCCCCCTATGGGGCGGGGCTTATTTTATAGAAAGAGGTGATAGAATGGCAGGCACATTTAATGGAGCTGTCCCCGCCCCCAGTGTTGAACACGGTTATCATTTTCATTTTGGAAATGTAGAAAAGCGACTCAATTCTACCAAGGCTTTTGACTACGGCGTGTTAAAGGATTTGGAGCGGTGCGACTTCAAGAAACCCACCAGCATGGAACACCCTGTTATCTACTGCACTATCAATTCCATAAACATTTCGCCGCAATGGAACTACTGCCACTGTGAAGAAACCAAGTCGTTTTACTGGATTGATGACATTACCACCCTTCGGGCGAACATCTGGCAAATCAGTCTGAGCATTGACCCCCTTGCAACGTACCGGGAAGCAATTCTTAAAACCAAGACGTTTATTGAATATGGTTTCAACAGCGACGCAAGCGGCGCGCAGTTCCGTTTGCAGGACGCGCGGCAGAACGTCGCAAGACGCCCGACGGTTTCGACCGTTGCGGTCGATATTACGGACGGCAATTTAGACCCCGACACGGGCGTTTATATGCTGTCCTGTGTGGGCAAGGGTGGACTTGCCACTTATGCCGTTAATCAAACAACCATGAACACCCTGTTGACGGCGCTTTCCACTTTATGGGAAGCCGAAACCAAAGCTATGGTTGACTGGAAACTTGCTCTCCCGGAGTTCATGAATAAGTTCGTTTTTGGCTCTTCGGCAGTCGAAAATATCCGCTCCTGTTACTGGCTACCGATAAACTTCGGTCGATACGGGGCAGGACGTCAAAGCCCCATTACTCTGGGCGGCTTTGACACGGCAGTCACGGGCCGTATCGTCTCCATGAAGGATAATAGAAAAGTAACAACATCCATTCCCATTCCGTGGCCCGCTGAGGACTGGAAAAGGATGAATTGTCAGATTCAAGTTTACGTTCCGAATATCGGCGTTGTAGGCATTCCGGTTGACCAGTGCAACAACGCCGTGACAGTTGATATTGAGTGGTGCTTGACTTTGATAGACGGCTCTGTTACTGTAAGAGTGACAGCAGGAGACTACACCGCGTTCGTGGGAAGTACGAACATCTCAAGTCCCTATGGTATCGGCGCAAGCAACATTGACCCCATCAAGGCAATGGGCGGTGCATCCACCATTGTGGGCGGTGCAATGGAGTTCGGCGGGGGTGTTGGGGCGGCGATTCTCACCCCGGGACTCATCGGCAAGGCAAGTGGCGTACAGGCGGCAATGCAGGGAGCGGCGACAGCCGCCGAAGGATTGCGGCAGACTATCACACCCATCACCCAGAGCGTGGGCTTCACGGCAGGCGCGTCCCAAACCCTGCTACCCACCGAAGCGCGGCTGACGCTTCTGTATTATCCCCCCATTGACGATGCAGGTTATCAGGGTTTGTATGGGTATCCCGTTATGAAGGTGGCAACACCGGTTTCGGGATACTGCAAAACCCGGGGTTTCTCCTGTCAGCCTGAAGGAGCAATGCCGGACGAAATAGCATATATCAACCGCGCTATGGACAGCGGCGTATTTATCGAGTGAGGTGAAGATAATGTATCAGTGTTATAATGGATTCTTTGACGGGGGTGTTCCATGTGGAACATTCATCAAGAGCTTTTCCACCGACGCCCTCAATTACTGGGAGCGTTCCTTCTTCCAGAGATGCCGCTCAATCATCGAGTTCGACGGCCTGCCCGAAGCCGCACCCGGGCAAATCGGCTGGGACTATGACGCCTTTATGTACCAGCTTTTCCGAATGGGTTACGCTGTGGTTTTCAACACGAAGAAATACGGCATGGTGGTACAGCCCGGGTATCCTTCGGGGTATGGCTTACAGTATCAGCCCCGCGCAATGACTATCTCAACCCAGTTCTTCCAGTTCAACCGCCCCCTTGAAATAGGTACTGAGTGCGGCGTTATCAAGCTCACCCCCGATTATCGGGGTATCTGGGACATCATCACCAAGTATGCCGTTGAGATGCAACACGCAGAAGTAGCTATTCGGCAGAGCGCTTTGAACTCCCGGTTTGCATACGGTGCGTTTGCCAAGGACGACAAACAGAGAAGAAGCCTTGAATTGATGTTCCAACGGCTGGCAAACGGTGAGCCTGCTATTGTGGTCAATGCAGACCTCAAACGCCCCCTTGATGGTAAGACCGGTGAGGGCGGCGCTTATGAACTGCCCATCATGCAAATTGACCGTGATTTGTCGAAGAATTTCATTCTTCCCGAACTCATGGAGTTCAGAAGAACCATTCTGATGGACTTCTACCGGGAACTTGGAATTAAAGTCCAGCCCGACAAGAAGGAGCGGATGAGCGTCAACGAAAGCGAAAGCGCGGACGCTGAGACGTTCAACCGCCGTGAAGTGTGGAGAATCTGCCTTGAAAAGTCCCTTGATGAAGTGAACAAAATGTACGGCTTGAACATTACTTTCAAAATCAACGAACCAGAGCAGACCACAGAAGGGAGTGGAGATAATGCCTCTTTATTACGGAACGCTGGTGAATGAGCTGGACAGCGGCGCAAACCTTGAATCACTGTTGATGTATGACCATGACCTTTTTGCAAATATGGTTTTGCCCGTGGGGCTGGATAAGATGCAGGCAATTTCGGCCATACGCCGCCTGCATGGGCTTGCCCCACTGTACCACCCTGACCCGTTCTTTATGAAGAACGAGATTTATTTCTGGTCAAAACAGCACTGTCCCATCTGGGATAAACTTTATGCAACAACAAAGCTTGAATATAATCCCATTTGGAATACTGAAATGACGGAGCGAAGCACTGATACCACGACCACTGACCGTGATACCAGTACCCAGAGCGACGCCCACAGCCACGGCGGGGCAACAGATACCGCCTCTGCCAACAGCACAAAAGGCGGGTGGAACACTGAGGACGGCGCTTACCATGAAGATACTGCCGCCGACGGCTGGAAAACCGACGACGCCACCCAGCACAGCAAAACCGTGCATGATGGGTGGAACAAAGAAGACGGGCATTATCACGACAACAACCTTTCGACGGCAGAGGGTGAGAAGACCCGGGACTTCATCGAAGATATTAAAGGCACTCTTGATAGTCAAGTTGATACTACTTCTCATACTGGTGTTGTCGGGACGCGGGACACGACCCATGACGAAACCATGACGGACACAATCGACACGACCAAAAACACCGTCAGCGATACCGAAAATAAACTGTCTGCCGAAAACGAAGCCACATACCAGCCGGACAACACCAGCCATACCGTCACCGATGAGAAGGGGCATTCGGACGAAACCAAGAAAACCAACTGGACAGAACACGAAGATACCACCCAGAACACCGACTTCACGCAGGGCGTGAAGACTGACCAAGATACTACCCAGAACACCGAAAACCATGCTTTTGAAACTACCCGTGATTTGTCCACATCCGATACCCACGGCGATACCCATTCGGCGGCGTCTGACGGAACGGTTGACGATACCCGTGCAGAAAGCATCTCGAAAGACCAACACGCCGACAAGGGAACTACCAAGGGCGGGAGCGTCAAGAAAAACCAGTACGACGACCGAACCCGGGATGAGTCCTTGAAGGACAATAAACACAATGAACACGCCGTATCGCTTGAGACGGGGAAGGAGAACACCACCGTCACCGTGACACATGAGTATAGCAAATCAGGCAACATCGGCGTCACAACTACCCAGCAGATGATTGAAGCAGAAAGGGCCGTCGTTCTGTTCGATATTTATAATAAAATCGCTGACGACTTCCACCGCACTTTCTGCCTTGACTGTTATTGACGGGGGTGTTAGAATATGAATGAAGTGATAGCCGCCGTAATAACAGGTATCATCACCTTAACTGGTGTACTCATCGCCAACAGCAAATCGCAGGCCGTCACCGATACCAAACTGGACGAACTGACAAGAGAAGTCAGGGAGCATAATACTTTGATTTCAAGAGTCCCCGTACTGGAAGAGCAACTGAAAGTTGCAAATCACCGGATAGAAGACCTTGAAAGTGAAGTCCAGTTTCTCAGAGAAAGGGGGTGTAAACGTGAATAAAATTAAGGTTGCAACGCTGACCCGTACCGCCGTTCTGATTCTGGCTCTCATGAATCAGATTCTCAGTGCTACCGGACACAGCCCCATTCCCGTGGATGATGCACAGCTTGAACAGCTCATCTCCACCGGTATGACCGTGGGCGCGGCTATCTGGGCATGGTGGGGGAACAACAGCTTCACTAAAGAAGCTATTGCCGCCGACAACTATCTGGAAAGCCTCATCGGCAGAAAGGAGAAATAATGAACTGCAATATGTATCCACCGTACACCACCCCCGGCGACCCTTTCCAGTATGACCTTCGGTGGATGGTGGGCCAGATTCAGAGCTTGCAGGCGTTCGTTGAACAGCTCTCGAAGGGGCTGGACGCAAACAGCGGCAATATCGCCGCTCTGAATCAGGCCACGAAAGCCCTGACCGATGCACAGCACTGTATCAACGACCGTCTCAACAGCGGGGACTTTGAAGACGGGCGTTTCATCGAGTGGGCAGACAAGAACCTTCCTGCAATGGTCAACGAAATGGTGCGTTTCGTGTGGTTCGGGCTGACCGACTCCGGGCGTTTTTGCGCTTATGTCCCCGCTAACTGGAAGTGGCTCACCTTCGATACCGGTGCGGACATTACCGAACCGGAGTACGGCCACCTCATTATCAAGTATTACTAAGGAAGGAGCTTTATCAATATGGCACATGATAAGAATTGTCATCCTTTTCCCATTGAACCCGCACCGTTCGCACCGGGCGGCGAGTGCCACCCCTGTCATCCTGACCCCTGTTGCCCCCCGCGCCCGCCGCGTCCGACGCCGCCCCCGCGCCCGGGCTGTGGGCCGTCGATGTACGTCGGGGCGCGGTACGTCCCGAAGTTCGCTGACCCCATCGAGTGGGACACGGAACGGGGATATGAGTCCCTGACTATCGTGACCTATAAGGGGGAGTCCTACACTTCTAAGTGTCCCGTCCCGCCCGGTATCGACATCAAGAATGAGCGGTATTGGGCGCTCACCGGTGCATATAATGCACAGGTCGAAGAGTACAAAAATCAGGTGAAAGACCTCTCCGAACAGGTGACGGGTTTTGCATCTGATAACAAGGAGTTCCGGGAGAAAATCACCCAGTATGACAAGGACAATGCAGAGATGAAGAACTCTGTTGCGTCCACTGTCGCCCGGGTGGACGCTCTCGCAGAGCGCGTGGACAACGCCGACGCGGCGATTTCTGACCTTCAGGCCGGGCAGGCTCAGACCGTCAAGGACATTGCCGCACTCGAAGCGAAGGACGCTGACCTTCAGCGGCAGATTTCGTCCAACGACACGGACATTTCTGCCATTCAGGCGAAAGACCGGGAGCAGGATGCACGGCTCTCTGCAATCGAGACTGTCAACGATGCACAGGCCGCGACCCTGACCCAGAACACGCAGGACATCGCCCGGAACACCGCGAACATTCAGGACAACGCCGCCAACATCGCCGTTAACTCCAAGGAGCTGGCGAAGCACGCGGAACAGCTCAAAGACCACGCGGCCCAGCTTTCTGTTCTTCATAAGGAAGTCACTGATAACCATACGGCTATCGAACGGCTCACCTCTGTCACCGACGGACTCCGGGCAGACCTCACCGAAGACGAAGCCAAAATCGCCCAGAACGCCGACGCTATCGCCCACATCCAGCAGAAGGACGTACAGCAGGACGGGCGGCTTGACGCTCTCGAGAATCGCACCACTGCCGCCGAAGGGCGTCTTGATGCACTCGATACCAAGACCGACGCCACCAACGCCGCCCTGACCGCTGAGACGACCCGCGCCAAAGCGGCAGAGCTGGAAAACGGAAAGCTCATCGCCAAGAACGCGCAGGAGCTGGCAAAACACTCTGATGAGCTGTCCGACCATGAGCGCCGTATCTCTGCCCTTGAGACTACGACCGACGGTCACACCCAGTCCATCGCAGACCTCAAAGCGAAGGACGCCGCCCTTGACGCGGCCATTGCCGCCGTTGACGACAAGGTGGAGCACCTTGAACTCATCGACCCGAAGGAATACGCAAAAACCATTGCGCGTATCGACGCCAAAGACACGGCACAGGACAGCGAAATTGCGGCCCTCAAAACTGCAAGCGCTGACCATGTGACCAAGCAGGAGTTCGCCGCCGACCAGAAGCGGCAGGACGACATTGTGGGTGACTGGGCAACGGCTCACCCCGGGCAGACTATCGCAGAGTGCATCACTTCTCAGGAAAATGAGCTGGCAGAACACGCAGGAAGTATTGCCAGCTTACAGACTGACAAGGCCAACAAGACCGACATCCCGGACGTGTCCGGCTATGCTACCAAGGTGTATGTTGACAACGGGCTTTCTGCAAAAGTCGATACTGCCACCTATACCACCGAACAGGCCGCACAGGATGAACTCATCAAGAAGAAGGTTGACCAGTGGGCCGACAGTTACCAGAGAACGAAGTGCGTTGCAATGTTCGCCGCCGTGAACAAACAGGAAGACGGCACTCTGGAACTGTTCGGAGTCTTCCCGGCAGGTAACGGCCTTCGCAAAAATCCGAATACTTCCCCCTTCTCTCTGGCATACGGTGAGGGCGGCACAGTTCGGATTTTCAAGCCGGACGGCACAGAGGTTGACAAGTCGAACATCAAGGCCAGCTATAACAACTGGGGTCAGGCTTATAACATGATGCCGACTCTTCGGGTGACGCTCAAGCCGACTTTTACCCCTGATTCTCCTTTCTATATTCTGCTGTACCAGAACGACGCCAGCAAACCCGAAAGCCTCTAACAACAACAAAGCCCCCGCTTTGGCGGGGGCTTTTCTTTATCAATATTTTGTTATCTTCATATAGAAGTAAAGCCATTTCTTCGTCTTCGGGTCTACAACGTACCATACACGGGAAAATATTCGGTCTGCTGTGTTGTCACTGTATGCATATCTCACGTTCATATTAACCCAGCCTTTCTATGTCGATGTTTTCGGTGTTCACTCCACCCACTTCATACCGGCGGGGACTCATGACAATCCAAGACGCCGACATGGTAGGCTTCATGAAGTCGGTACGCAGGCGGGGCGGTGCGTCGTGGTAAGTGAGCATTTGCCCGCCCGCGTCTTCAATAATAAGGAAATCGTTCAAATTTTCAATGTCATCTTTGAGGGCGGCGACGCCTTCATTTTTTCCAACGCCTGCAATCGTGCTTTCGAGAACACCGTCACAGTTGCGCGCGGCGTAGCACTTTGCATGAAGAAAACGAAACTCTTGATAACCATATTCGGCCTGTGGGTGTTCGTCCTCTGCTACACCGATATAAACACACTTGCCGTCGTCTTTCTGCACGACGCACTTTCGGGCGACACACTGACGCTTGATTTCTTCATTGTACTCATCAACTGCCGGGACTTTCTTGCCCTCAAATTTGCAAGAATCAGTATCCCAGTATATAACCCTGTCCCAGCCCACAATCTTTAACAGCCGCCACAGCTTGAGCCTAGTCAAGCTAGCCGTCCACAGACCCCAGAGGAAGGGGAAGGTGTTCTTCTTCGTCTGGGCTTTGGTCACTTCGTCATCGGTCATGTCATCCAAGTTCTTTTCCCAGCTCAGTTTCTCGAACTCGATTGCGTCCCCGATGTCTGCCGTGTATTCATCGCGAATTTGCTTCTGTGCCGTTGCACCGTATATGGTGTTCACGCAGATTTTGCTAAAGGCATATTCCGGGCTACCCTTCATTGTCTCTTTGATACGGAACTTCTCAAGAATCGTGTGCCGGAAAGACTCAGGCAAATAGGCCAAACGAAAAGCAAACGATTCAGCCGCTACCATTTCAGAATAGTTGTACCCTTCCCGGATTCTCTGCCAGTCGTTCGAATCACAGTACAGCAGAAGCGTCCCTTCTGCGTCCAGAACTCGTCCGTTGTCCTCTTCTCCGATGACCTCACTGTTGATGCACTTGCTACGGCTTATACAAGGGTCTGGGCAGTCGTCCTTGATACTAAGGCCAGTCACCGCAATTTTACCTACCCAGCCCATACCCGCGTCAATCAGGGCGTTCATGTCCTCTTCGGGGGTATCCTCTGGAAGGTCAAACGGCTTGCCTGTGGGGAACTTCCATAATAACTGCTGGGACGGGTGCGCGCTCTTAAAGTCGTAGGAATTGCAATTCTTAAAGGTGTACCCGGCTTTCCATCTTGCCCCGTGTGTGTCACCGCCTGCCATTGCCTTATATGCAATATAGGTCTGAGTCTTGAAAAGCGTCAAGGCGTCCTTGATTTTGGCAAACCCTTTATCTCTGTTCAGATTCTTGTTGACTTCCTGTTTGACAAGACCCGTGTTTGTGAGGGGAATTGTTGCTTCATTGAATCCGTGTTCCTTCTTCATCCGCTCTATTGCTTCATACAGTCCCAAGACGTCATTAACGCAATAGGCAAACTCTTTATCATCAAGGGGAGTATCGGGAGTGCGGTATACAGTATAATCCAAATCGCCCTTTAACTTTTCGTGCTTGCATCCTTTTGTTGCTTTTGCAAGAGACTTTTGAAACAGCTTGAGTGAATCCCGAAACTCAATGCCGTTTGAAAACTCAAGGGTAAGGGGTTTGCGGCTCTTGGTATAAAGCGCCTTGCAGTCACCCCAGCGAAGCGTTAAAAGCTGAATTAAATAGGTAAACTCATAGCCCAAATTGTGGACGTACACGACCAGTTTTCTTTTATCCGTAATACGCCACTTATCACAGAGCGTTTCCACGATTTCTGCCCAGTCCTCAAAGTAACGGGGGACTACGACCACACCACCCACGCACATCTGAAAGCTGTATGCAAATCCGTCTGCGTCGTCGTTCGTCGTCTCAATATCAAAGGTGCAAGTAGTATCAATATACTCGACATGTTTTCCCCTCTGGAAAGCCGTGCGCGGCTTGAAGTCCATGTAACTCATGAACTCCCCCACCGTCTCACACACCATAATATCTTGACTGAATCGCATTATCTCCCCCGCCTGTTCCTCAACATTTGAAGAATGATTGCACCTTGCATCTTATCCTTTTCTACTCTACCCTGAAACTCTTGCGCAATCTGTTGCAAGTTATCTATCTGATTGCTGGTAATTGCTTGGTATATGACCTCAGAGCCGTACAACTGTTCGTTTTTTTCAGTCATGAACCGGTCGAACAAATCACCCAGCTCTTCGGGCGTACCGGTGAAGCCCATCTCCCTTGCACGTTCTACCTTCTTCTCGACGGATTCACGATACCCGGTAACGGTCGAAGTCTTCTTTATCATGAACTCCCGGAGACTGATGAACTGTTTTTCAAGCTCCGCCCGGGTCATCTTGGTAACGCCCTCTTTGAAACGGGGTTTCTCCTGCTCTGTCCGCTTTTGTAACCACTTATAGGCGGGGGACTTGTCAGACAAACTCTTCTTCTCAAGGGTGCGAATACGAGTGTTTGCCGCTTTGGCGGCTTTCTTCACAATGGCCCTCAACTCATCTTCGGAGTACATACGGGGAGCTTTATTGCCGGGTGCGTATGTTCCCCAGTCATGAGAACGGAAAGGACGGCCCTTGCCGCCCTGTTTCCGTGGTTTCTTTGCTTCTGTGGTTTTGGCGTCCCGTGCTTCTGTCGTCTTCACATTCCTTGCTTTCGTCTTCCTTGCGCTCTGGGCTTTCGGCCCTGTCTTCTTGGATGTCCGCGCCCTTGCGTCCGGGGCTTTCTTGATAAGCCCGGTATCTGTCTTCGCTTTCTTCATGGTGTTACCTCACTACCGTGTATGTGAATCGAATGCCGTTTTTCGTCGGGGTCATCGTCGGAGACTGCCCCTTAACCTTCATACAGGAATACAGCGTATATAATGCTAGGTCAAGTTCGACGCCGTCCTTTACCTGAACTGCACCCGCGTAGACAGGGCGCTTGAACTGCCCCTTCTTCGGCTGTCCGTACCCGTACATGAAAATAACCATTAAAACAGACCCCCTAACGTCTCCATGAGCTGAATGAAGAATACCAGACCGACGACGCCCCAGACCAGAGACAGGAGCAAACCCAGAATCTCGACCCACTCCATAACGTGACGGTGGAAGCGGTCTGTGTCGTCCTCTTCCTGTTCGTACAAATACCACTGATTCATCTTCATACTCAAAACCATCCTTTCCACTCTGCATAACCAACGATGATAGCACCGATGAACAGAAGCGCCGCAAAAGGCGCAATGCAGGAAAATTGATAAGCTGTCAGCATTCAGAACTCTCCTTTTGCGAAATAGGCCACCAGTTCGTCGGCTTCAAAGGTAGGCTCTTGGGACTGCGGGCAACGCCTGATTGCGGTGCATTCATATACCCTGTGGATATAATAACGGTAGCCGCCCCAGATACACCGCTCTTTCGTCCCTTCCTTTCTTTTGAGGTCTGCCAGAATCCATGCCCAACAACTGGGCTTGATATACTGAATCACAATTTATCTCTCCCTTCAATAGTTATCTCGATTGCGACCAACTGCCCACCTTTTATCTGCCCCAGTTTGAAACTCCGCACATACATATTCTTTACCCGTTCAGAAACCCCGTTCGGAACTCCACACAGAAGCGTTTTTCCGTCCCAGATTGCAACCCTAGTCCGGCTATAATCGCAGTTGATGCACTTGCTCAGTAACTCACTGACTTTCATGCCTTGCACCCCCTCATAGCTAAATGAAGCTCCACGTCGTACCGCTGACGCGCTACTTCTTCAAAGTCTCCAAGCTCCACATTACGTTCCCACACATGAACCACCTTTTCAGCGGGGTTGTATGTGTACATCCTACGGGCGGCAACATACCGCCCCCGTGTGCTCAATGCACAGAGCATCTTATCAGTGAATTTTATCATGCTCAAACTCCTTTCTTTACTGTATACAGTATAGCACATCTGTGCACAGTTGTCAACCCCTCTTCCTGAAATACT
>ERZ1034915.1121-NODE-1121-length-15631-cov-11.484142_pt1 | contig 15631 bp, 17 predicted proteins | sample MGYA00520592_ERZ1034915 | MGnify/ENA primary metagenome ERZ1034915 (study PRJEB33766, sample SAMN09781787) | gut metagenome | biome: gut microbiome | host: Homo sapiens | place: Madagascar | study: EMG produced TPA metagenomics assembly of the PRJNA485056 data... | reverse complement strand
ATTTACACATAAATAGTTTTCTTAGATTGATTTTGGATAATAGAGAATTATTTTGTATTTTTGCAATAAATAAAAATTAAGAATATGACAGATATCATAAGATTTTATAAAAAGGACGGCAAATGGTATGCCGATGTTCCGAACCACACTCTTGAGGAATGTGAGATGGTTTATGGAACAGATACTTTTTTCAATTTTCATACCAATGAAAATGATACAGAATTGATTGTTGAATTTTCTGATGAGGATTCAAACCTAAGTAATGAAGGACATTTGGATTTGATTGGTGACTATGGTGAGGATGGAGGGGCTTTATACAAGGTGTTTGACCCTTCGGTTGTTAAGCCTTATGAACTTTCTCTTTGCAAGGTAGTCTTTGATTTCTTCGGAAAGTTTCCTTCAACGATATATATTTTAAATATTTATAATTCAGTTAATTCAGCGTTGATTAATCAAAGTAAAGAATTATCTCCTTATGGTAGAAGGATATCCGAATTGCGTAGGAATATTGAACATTTGCGCTGTATGGTTGATTTTCCGCAAATCAATGAATTGGAAGGAAATTATTTCATTTTAAATGATAGTCTTACAATTTGCGGCGGACGTTTCGTAAAAAAAGAAAAAAATAAACATCATTACACTTTATTTTATAAAGGATTTAGATATGATAAGGGATATGATTTTGTCATACAAAAAAACAGTTGTTTTTTTATTGAATATGAGGATATTCTTGAAGGCAAAATTGATTTAAAAATTGTTACCAAAGAAGAGTACCAAGCGGCTTTTGATGAATATTTTAATATTGTTCAAGAATTAATAATAAACGACTCTGATGAATTTGAAGATAATGAATAAAGATGATGGAAGATTTAAAAGTAAAATATTTAGGAAAATGTCTTAAGGTAAATGATGTTTATCTTGAAACCATATATATCATTGTTGAGAGAATATATGTTCATTCAGAAAACATTGCTTTAGAAGGGAAAGGTTATTATTACAATGAGAAAAAAGGTTTGGTCGTCAAGGAATTTGAAACAATATTTTCAGAGCAAGAATTGATGGATTATACTGAAATTTTGACGAAAGAAGATTTTCTTAAAAAATTGGAATGGTTTTACATTGCTGATATGGATAGGATTTTGAACAATTATTCATCAACTATTGATAATATTAATAAAGAATAACCGAAGAAAAACTTCGGTTATTTTTTTTTGTTTTTACCAAATAGTTTTGTATATTTGCATTGTTAAAAATAAATGTGCAAAAATGAGAACGGCAGGAGAAATACAGAAATGGCTTCATAGCAGAAGATGGTATCAGCAATATTATAATAATCTGATAAATGAATATGGAAACAATATTGATGAAATCAATATGTTTCTTAGGGGAGAGAAGGGGCATGATACAATTGGTGATGCCTTTTTATTTTCATTTACCCCTCAAAAAGAGATTGTATGGTTTAGGAGATTGGTGCGTTTTCATCATTGGTACAATAACAAGTGGTATTGGTGGTTGTTTTAATTAAGAATTAACTCAATATGTTTTCAAAGGAAGAAAGAAGTTCATTTGCCTATTGGTTCGCTCATTGGTGTAGTTACAATATGACAGCATTGAATCTTAAATGTTGGAAATTCAAATATCTGTTCCATGATATTGAAAAGCCATGGCTTATGCTTTTGTGGAAAGATTATAAGAGAGTGCAGAAATGGCATCGGGAGCATAACCGTCATCATTTGGAATATAAAGGAAAGAAGGGCTTTGATTGGGAAGCAATGGTGATAGACTGGGAATGCTCAAGATTCACCAAAGAGGCAAGCCCAAGAACGGCATGCCAAGAAACATTTAGGCTTATAGATAAATATCCGGAGAAAAAAGGCCTGTTATTGATTAATGTTATACCTGTTTTGGAAAAATTAGGATTGATGGAATATCCAAAAGGAGGTTTCAATGATTAAAAAAATATTTTTCATATTATTAACATTGTTGGTTACAGTTTCTCCTATTTTTGGAAAAACTCAAGATGTAGATATTCTGAAAAGCAGAAATATTAAATCCGCAACAATGAATGGAAAGAAATATCATTATGATATTGAAAATTCAATTTATATCGGAAAGTTCAATGGCGTTCAATCTTATATTGCCTTTATAAAGCCCCAAAACAAACCGAATAAGACCTTTGTAGGATATTTTAATCCGATTAGTGGTGATAAGATAATAAATGCGTACAATGGGCTTTTAAACGCATTTAAAGACAATGAGAATTTTATTCAAATGAATGATGCCCGATGGATATCTTCTTATACGGATATTGATTTTAATTGCCATATCTTGAATGAAAGATATATTGCTGAATTCAAATATATTGATGAGGAGGTTCATAGCATTGATGAAATAAAGGAAATGTCAGATATTGAATGGTTGGCATATAACATTTATATAGGAATTCCAAAAGAAGATAGAGGAAAAATTTGGTTTGAGATAATATATAGTTATCCCGGTTATATTATCGGAATTAACTATCAACACAGAAAAAAGAAACTTTAAAATTTTAATATCATGTTTAAGAAATTTATTTTGATTATTGTTGGTTGTCTGATGGCTTTTAATGTATTTGGACAAACATCAAAGGATAGTTACCTTGGAGGAACATTTAATTTGATTCATACTGTTTATGATAATGAGGAATATACAAATTTTGCAATGGGCGGTGAATTTGGTGCATATGTATCAAAAAGTGTATCACTTGGTATTTTCTCCAATATAATTGTATCTGATTTTAGAGATGGATTTGAGATTGGCATTTTTGGTGAGTGGAATAAGGAACTTTGTGCAAACGTATATTATGCCCCAAGATTATCCATAGGATATCTCGAAAGACTGTATGGTGAAGATTTTTATAGTGGCTATTCATTAACAGCATCTTTAGTAGGGTTAAATTGCCAAGTAACTAATAGATTTGTTATTAGGATTGATATGGTGAATGCTATTAATGAAAATGTAAAAATTAATGGAAATAATGTGTCTTATACAAGATTAGAAATTTCACCTTCAATAAAATTTAGATGGGTATATTAAATTTGCCATGTGGGTACATTATATTTGCTTGTTAATTGTAATAGCAGTTGGGCTTACAGCGTTGACTTTCAATATAGCAGTTCAGTCTAATATTGATTATCTTAAAGATTTAACAAATGAGCCGAAATTGAAAGAGGCTCAACAAAAATGTCTAAAAACTATTGAAAGACTTACGCCTTGGAGAGATGCTACTTTTTATACCTTTATCATTATGGATGTTCTTTATTTAATTCTACTTTTGTTTGGAAAATAGAAATTTTATTTGTACCTTTGCATTGTTAAGAGATTTTGAATTTTAATTTAATTTTTAAGAAATGAGCACAATGATTTCTTTCGAGGATAATTCCCTCAGCAATTCTTTCCTTTCAATGGATAAGGTAAGGGCTCTTTGCCCTTATGCCTTTAAGGAGGAACCTACAAATCCAAATGTATCCAAGAAGTACATTCAAGCGAATACTGCAACAGTTCTTGATGACCTATCCAAACTCGGATGGTATCCAGTACAAGCCAAACAATGTCGTAACAAGAAAGGTTCAAAAGGTATCAGAAGTTTTCATATGATTGCCCTTCAGAATCCAAATATCAAGATTCTTAAGCCAGATGGAGAGGGTAATCTTACGGTGGATGCTTATCCGAGAATCATCTTGACGAATTCGCATGATTCTTTCAATTCGTTCAAGTTTATGTTGGGTTTGTATCGTGTGGTATGCAGTAACGGGCTTGTTATTGCCACTGATGAAATGGTCAATATGTCAATCCGTCACATCAACTACACCTTTGAGGGGCTTAGGGAAATTGTTAATAAGGCGATTGAGAATGTTCCGAATATCATCAATACTATGAATGAGATGAAGAATACAATTTTATCAGAAGATGATAAAAAGGAACTTGCAGCCGAGGCAATCAGAGTAAGAAAAGAGGCTACAGAATCAACAAAATTTGATATTAATGAAGAAACCATTATGGATATTCTTAATCCTACAAGAGAAGAGGATAAAGGAGATGACCTTTGGACAGTTTTCAATGTCTGCCAAGAGAAAATCATCAAAGGGGGGTATTCTGATATCAGTAAAAACGGAAAATCAAGAAAGCAACGCCCAATTACATCAATTAAGAAAGATGTAGATTTCAATCAGAAATTGTGGGCAATTGCTACAAGATATATGCCATCAGCATCCGCTGCATAAGGCTTTACTTTTATATTATATCGAATGGAGAACATTAATGTTCTCCTTTTTTTGTTAATTCCAAAATTATTTTGTATATTCGCATCATGAAGATTAAAGATTTAATAGACGTAGAAAACCGAAAGTATAAGTGGGATGTTATTAAAAGCATTCCAGAATTTGCTGAATTGAAGAATTGTAAGCAATCAACAAAATGGCATCAAGAAGGTAACGCTTGGAACCATACCAAATTGGTATGTGAGGCTGCTGTAAAATATCTTGATAATTGTGGATATACTTTTGCCGCTTTTCCTAAATTGTTGATGGCTGCTGCCTTGTTTCATGATATTGGTAAAGGAACTACTACATCATTTGTTAAGGGTGATTGGCATTCTTACGGGCATGAATTCGAAAGCGAAAAAATGACAAGGCAACTTTTATGGGAGGAAAATATTGAGGAAAGGGAGATTATTTGCGCATTGGTCAAGAATCATATGGTAGTTCTTGATGTTCTCAAAGGAAAGAATCCTCTTCAGAAGATATTCAATATATCCAGAGAAGTAAAGTTTTGGAAATTGCTTTGCATTCTTAAGGAATGTGACCTTGATGGTTCCATTCAAGCGGATAATGAGTCAAAGGAAAGGGATTATGATACTATATCCCAAATTCAGAATATTACAATAGATTTGAATTGTTATGAACGAATGACAGCGTTCAGAGGAAATATCGAAAAATATAAACCTATTGTTTATGATATGAATGTATGGGTATTTATTGGGCTTCCGGGTTCTGGTAAAAGTACGGAAAGTGAAAAATTAGCTACTTCAGCGGCCGCAAACAATCTGCTATTAGGGTCACATTTCCCTAAAGTAATTATCAGTAGAGACATTATTCGGGCTAAACTTGGATATTGCAAAATAGGAGAAAAGGTGGTCCTTTCAAAAGAACAAGAAAATGAGGTTTCCAAAGCATTTAATCAAAAAATGATAGAAACGGCTAAAAGAGGGTTTGACATTATTCTTGATAATATCAATCTGAAAAGAGAATATCGAGATGCTTATAAGGAAACCCTTAAGGATTTCAATGTAAAATGGAACTACGTTTATGTTCAAGCTGATTCTCTTGAAAAGAATATTGAAAGAAGAAAAGGACAAATTTCAGAAAATGTTCTTAAGGATATGCAAAAGAAGTTGGATTGGCCTAATTTTTGTGAGTATGATACATTATCAATTTTAACAAATTAAAAAAAATGAATTATAAAACATATACAGACATTTTAGGGTATATTGAGCACATCATATATCAAACAAAATGGGACAACCATGTATTTGCAGTAGGCGGTTGTGTGAGGGATTACATCTTAAAAAAAGGCGTAATCAAGGATATTGATATTGTTATTGACCTTCCGAACGGTGGGATTGAATTTGCCGAATGGCTAAAAGATAAAGGATATACGGACGGAAGTGTAGTTACTTATCCGAATTATGGTACGGCTATGTTCCGATTGAAAGGATATGAGGAAGAGATTGAATCTGTCCAAACAAGAAAGGAATGCTACCATGACATGACAACAAGGAATCCGGAAACCGCTTTCGGAACAATTGTGGAAGATTGTCATAGACGTGATTTTTCAATCAATGCGGTTTATTATAACATTAGCAATCGTGAGATGTTGTTCCTTAATGAATATAGCAAAGATGATTTGAAAAATGGGATAATTCGTACATGTGGAGACCCGGATATCATATTCAATGAAGACCCATTGAGATGCCTAAGGGCTATCCGTTTTGCTCTCAGATATGGTTTCACCATTGAAGATAATACATATGATGGAATTTGTAAATATGCATCAAGATTATCCATTATCAGTATGGAGCGCATCAATGATGAACTATCCAAAATATTGAGTGCCAATATGGAGAATGGAATATCATTATTAATAGATACTGGATTAATGAATATTATTTTACCGGAATTTCATTTTGATAAAATGATTTCACGTTTTAATGTCTTTGATAGATGCAAAGAATATGATAACCTTTATATTAGGCTTGCAGGATTGCTTTTTGATATAGATAATGCTGAAGAGGTTTTAAGACGTTTGAAATATTCCAATGATGAAATCAAGGATGTAACGTTTTATATTAACTTTACCAAGAAATATAAAGGATGTGTTCTTGATATTACCGGAAATCTGAAAAAGGATATGATAGCCAATATGCAATATGATTGTAAGGATTTTAGTAAATTCTCTTGTGCCGTCAATGCAAGAAAGTTCATCAAATACATATACAGTTGGAAATTCAATGATTTTGATGATGAGGGTGTTATTAATATTTGTACTTCAAAAATGATGCTGTGTGATAAGAGTTATTTTGAATATAAACTCCCTGTTGACGGAAATGATGTGATGAAAGCCCTTAATATTGAACCCGGAAAAAAAGTTAAGGAGGCACTTGATATGTTGCTTCAAGAAGCATTTAAGAATCATGATTTGACTAAAGAGGACTGTATTCAATTGATACAAGATGATTTATCTCTTTATTTTTAATAATAATTGCATTATGGAAAAAATGAATATTGATTTTGTTGAAAAGAATGGCTTGTTAGCCTATAAATATTTGCGTGGCTCCCATAGTTATCATCTTAATGTTGAAACTTCTGATGTTGATTATGGAGGGATTTGGATATGTCCACCGGAAATGATTCTCGGACTTCGTTCAAATTATGTTGAGCAAGTTGCTGATGAAAAGAATGATGTTGTATATTATGAATTCGGGAGATGGATTGAACTTCTTCTGAAAACAAACCCTACCGCTCTTGAAAGCCTTTATGTTCCGAAAGATTGTATTGTTGGTGATGTTCATCCCGCAATTCAAATGATTCTTGATAATAGAGATGCCTTTTTATCAAAAGAATGTTTTAATAGTTTTTTTGGCTATGCAAAATCACAAATTTGTAAAGCCAGAGGACTTAATAAGAAAATTGTCAATCCCGTAACGGAAAGAAAAGATGTCCTTGATTTTTGTTACACTTTCTATAATCAAGGCAGTATGCCGATAAAGGAGTTTTTGAAAATAAATAATTTGGACCAACGTTATTGTGGCTTGGTTAATATTCCGAATATGAAGGATACCTACGGAGTTTATTTCGATTTTGCTGCATATTTCAAATTTGAAAATATTAGTGAAGATGAACAATGGAAGTATTATACATATATATATAGACAATATGGACATGAAGGATGGGATAAAATTCAGCAAAGGATAAGAGATAAGATTTTCTTTAAATATAGTGGAATCGCAGAACCTGACAATTGGTCAAAATCAAACACTGTCAGATTGTCATCAATTCCAAAGAGAGAAGTTCCTATATGTCAAATGACATTCAACAAGGATGCTTATGTTTGTCATTGCAGAGATTATCATGATTATAAGGAATGGGAGAAGAACAGAAATCCGGTTCGTTATGAATCAAATCTTAATAAGAACTACGATGCCAAGAACGTCATGCATTGTATGAGATTGATTAGAATGGCAAAAGAACTTGCCCAAGGCAAGGGATTCAACCTTGTTCGTGATGCCGACCGTGATTATCTCCTTGATATCCGAAACCATAAATATGAATATGAGGAAATAATGGCTCAACTTGAGAATGAGCAAAAGGAAATGGAAGAGGCAATAAAAACAACCACGCTTCCTGATAAAGTTGATATTGATTTTGTCAATGACCTCCTCATCAAATCAAGAAAGGAAATTTATGGCTATTGATGCTCTAAAATATTGATTTTTATCAACCAAAACGCTATTTATTAATAAATTGGATTAGGAAATGGTAATTGATGAAAATAAATTAAGGTCTATGGTTGAGGAGGGTACGAATAAAGTCCTTAAACAATTGACAAATGAAGGGTTTTTCAATAACTTAAAAAATAAGGCTCATGAATTTGTTTATGGAACAAAACCCCTTGATGGACCTGCTGAGAATATATATGATGTTTTTGCATCTAATGGATGGAAGTGTGGCGTGGTTGAAAAACAACCAAATTCATTGACATTGAAATGTTACACAAGAGGCACTGCTATGGCTGCGAATTATTCCGAGCCGTCCGAACTTGTTGCTGACATGAATGCTTATTATCAAAGAAAAGGAAAGCCATTGACAGCAACTTTGATTTCAGATGATGAGAATGGCGTTTATATCAAGGTTGTCAAAAATCAATAAGATGAACAGTCCGCATGCTGTCTACTATCGCTGTGTGTAGGACTTTAAAAATTACTCTTTACATTGGCATTTTTGCCAAAGGAAGCCTGTTTGAAATGTTTTCAAATAGGTTTTCTTGCTTTTATAACATATTTTTTGTATCTTTATGTAAAATAGTGCTTTAATAAATGACTGAAAAAGAAATTTTGCAATATAGTTTGTTTTCTGATGAGGAACTTGACAGCCTTGTTTCTCCGTGTGACGCAATTGAGATTGTCAATGATGATAAGGTAAATAATGAAGGAAAATTGAATAACAGTAACATTATCAAGAACATATCATATGACCAAACGGAAATTCTCCATAATATAGGACTATTGTATAATAATGGCTCTGACCAATTTGACGCTGATATGACAGCCAGTTCATTGTGCTTCTATGGGAATGGCAGAGGCAAATATAATATTCCTGAGCCAAAAATTTTGATGGATGTATTTCCGCAAAGGGAAGATATTATCAAGATTGAAAAATGGGGAAAGTTACCATTGGAAGATAAATCAATTCATTCATTGGTTATTGACCTTCCTTTTGTCATTTCTCCAGCAAATGCTCCATCAACAGTTAATAACAAAGAGGGGGCAAGCCTTATTGCAAAAAGATTCGCAGCATATTATCCTGTGGATAATCTTTATCTTTCATACTACCATTGGCTATCAGAAGCAGCAAGGGTAACGGAACGTAACGGTTTGATTATCTTTAAGTTACAATCTGTAGTAAGCGGAGGTCGGCGTCACTCAATCGAAGAGTTTAGTTTTATGGCGGCACAACGCCTTGGGTTAAGAATGGAAGATAAATTTACATTACTTGCAAAAGCAAGACTAATTTCAGCATCAAGATACAAAAACGGTCAAAAACATTCAAGAAATTATACATCTCAATTTCTTGTTTTAATCAATGACCCAGCAAGAAAATCAAAGGATTTTTTTTATGAAGACCTTCTTGATAGATGTGAGAGGGAAGAAAAAGAAAATCATATTAATGTTATTGAAAAATAACGATTTTCAATCAGTTCATAAAGGCTAAATGCCTTTGCTCAAGCCCACAGACTTTAGTCGTGGGTTATTGACTCGGAATTTATTTAGATGGTTCCATGAAAGAATATAAAAAGAAAACCACGGAAATTTTATTCTCCGTGGCTTTTTTAATATAAGTTCAATTATCAAAATTATAATCCAAGTTTTTCTTCAATCTTTTTAAGTCTTTCCTTTAATTCCTCATTTTCCTCATGGAGTTTATCCACGGCGGCAAGGGCAATGACTGAAAGTTTCGCATAATCAACTCTCAAATATCCTTCGGATTCTGATACCAATTCAGGATAAACTGCTTGAAGTTTTTGAGCGGATGTTCCGATATTTGTAGGGTTCATCTCTCTGTTTTTCCACATGAAGTATTTCTTCGGAATTGATTTCAACTTATCAAAATCAACATTAACATCACTTGTGAAATATTTCAAGCGTTCATCAGAAGTTTCATAGAATGCTGAACCATAAAATTCGCTGTTGGTTATATATGCTCCTGAGGCAACAAATAAATTGGTTGTGCCAAGGCTTTCGTTAGCAGGGCTTGATTTTCCAATAAAATATAATGTGTTTGCTGTGGTAATATTCTTATTTATTGCCTCAATATTGGTAACAACAGATGAACTGAAAGCAGTTACAGAACCACTTAATGCTTCAATGTTATCTTTATTGGTGATTACTTGAGCACTTAATGATTTATATTCAGTATCGTTGGATACAAAATCAGAAGTATTGGCGGTTTGGATATTTGTAACATGTCCATTTGAATCAAATGATATTGCATTGATATATTTGGACGTATCTCCCGATGTTATAAAAGGAGTGTTTTTAGAAGGGTCATAATGATTATCTACTGTAACCGCTGTTAAAACCTCTTTATTTTGGCTATAAAGACTACCGCCGGACATGAAACAAGAAGCATTTGTTTTTGTAGATACAATATCACCTGTTGTTGAAGTTAAGCCCATCAGATAGCATGTACCTCCTGATATTTGTGCATTTGCACTTGGACCGGCAGGACCAGTTTGTCCCGGTTCTCCTTTTTCTCCCTTGGGAATTCCAAATGTGAAATTAAAGCCTCTGCTAAAGTAGGAACCGGTGTTCTCAACTCTTACAGTCGCATCATTGCCAGCATCAAGTGTTGCGACTGTCGCAGTTGCCCCGGTAATTGATGCAGATTTTCCATCTCTACCATCAGAACCATTTGTTCCGTCCTTTCCCTTAAGATTCTTAAATTCAAAATCAAATACTTTCGCAGTATCTGGTCCGCTTGCCGTTACTGTTACTGTTGGTATTCCCGTATTGCTATCAACTGATGCTATCGGTGTTCCGAATCCCGCATCTGTTCCTGGTTTTCCGCTTGGTATTGTAACACTACCTATAACAGGATTCGTGGTATTTGTTGTTCTGAAACTTACTTGAACACCATCACTAACATTATTTGATGTTATGCCTGTAATACTATCACCATTAGCCCCTGGCGTTCCGTTTTTACCATTAGTACCATTTATAACATCAACGGTTCCGGTAAGATTTTTTCCTTCAGAATCAACAAAAGTAATTCTTGTTCCATTGGTGATGTTTTCAGTGGTTATACCTGTGACACTATTTCCTTGAGGACCCTTGATTGCAAATTGTCCAACATCTCTATATTCTCCAGTTTCACCACTACCAGATTTAAGTATATAAAGGTGATATTGATTATCGGATTCATCCAAGGCAACATATGCATCAGACCCGATTATTGTACAATCAGCCTTTGAATCTTTTATATTAACAGATTTTCCATCTTCACCCTTCTCGCCTTTTGCACCCGGGTCTCCTTTCTCTCCTTTAGGTATTTCAAAAGTAAATTCAAAGCCTCTGCTTAAATCCTCTCCGATAGATTTTACATTAACAGTGGCATTAGTTCCCGCTGCAATTGTTGTTGCCGTTGCTGTTGCCCCTGTTATTTTTGCGGATTGACCGTTTTCGCCTTTTGCTTTCACATTGGTATCATTACCTCCAATAAACCAATTTCCGTTTTCCCCGATAGTAGGAGTATAATCTTGAATTGGAACATTTACTGATTTATCACTTGTATCAATATTAAGTGCAGTTCCGTTTACTTTGACGATTTCAATCTTATTGGCATATTCTGAAGGAACAGATGTAAGATAATTTCCTTTAGGTTGATATCCAGTTAAATCAATATTCACAGATTTATTAATTGGTTTGATAGGGGTATCATTAACTTTGATTTCATTGATGACATTTTCCTCGCCACCTTCCGGAGTTGTTATTTGCCCTCTATTTACGGTAACGGTCATTCCTTCAGCAGTAATTCCCGTTATTACATTACCTGCTCCTATTTCATTGATAGTTACTTCGGTTCCGGTCTCTCCATAAACAACCTTAACGTTTTTTCCGTCTTGGGAAATTTCTTTTACCACATTTCCTTCTCCTGAGGTTGTGATATTAGAAAGATATTGTGTATCCGCTGAAAGATATTCACCCTTAGGTTGATATGTTGTTGATGCCTCAGTTTTTGTTATATATGTATTTTCAATATCACTTGTTTTGGCATATGGGGAAAGAATAATATTCACAGATTTATCTTCTTCAGCAATATCAAGTGGAGTTCCATCTACCTTAACTGCTTCAATAACATTCTTTTCACCAACTTCAGTTGATGCAGAAAGATATTTTCCTTTTGGCTGATAATTATTTGCTATATCAGTTGATTTCGCATATTCTGACAAATCAATGTTTACTGCCTTATCGGAAACTGGAAGGGCAACATCATTGACTTTAACTGCTTCAATTATATTTTTATCGCCTCCTTCAGGTGTCGAAATAAATCCTTTATGGGCGATAACTTTCATACCTTCCGCTGTAACGCCCGTTACAACATTAGCATTTTCAGGACCTTCTGATTCAACAGTGATTTCTGTTCCAGCATCCCCATATTCAACCGTTATAATTTTGTCTTTCTGAGTGATGCTTTTAACAACGTTTCCGGTTCCGCTACTTTCTACTGTTGATATATATTGGGTGTCCGCTGAAAGATAGTCTCCTTTAGCATATTCAGAAAGGTCAATCTTAGCTATCTTGGTGTCAGCATCAACTACCGATGTGTTATTAACCTGAACATCTTTGATTTGGGCGTTTTCAATTGTTTTCACTCTTCCGTCTAAATCATTAAGAGCACCTGATGTTGTCTGTTCATTCTTAACAATTTCATTAGCAATATTTTCTATCGAACCCTTTACTGTGATTGATGTCTCATCGGATATAACCGTGTCATTTATTTTTATCTCAGCACCAACTTTCACATCATCGGCATCAAGAGTCACACTCGCTATATTGGCTGACACTGTTCCCTCAGAGCCGTTTACGGATATATTTTTGATATAATCTGACTTGATGCCGTTGATTTCATTATCAACACCATCAATCCTTTTATTGACCTCATCAAATTTTCCGTCAATGGCTTTACTTGGTTCAAAAGCAATATAATTCCCATCAGCGTTCTTAGCAATAAGAAGTTCGTTATCCACGTTTTTATTGATAAACAACTCTCCGTCCTTTGTATCACCGTATTTGTCAGTGATAGTCTCCGGCGTAACAATGCCGTTGTTGAGAATATCAGCCTTCTTCTTGTCTATCGAAGGCAAATTCACTATTCGTCTAATCGCCATATATTTATATAATTTTGTATCAAACTTATTTTATGATAAATAGTTTGCTGATATATAAAAGGTTTGGAATATAAACGAAAAAATCCTCCATTGGTTTGGAACTTTACAATATATTATCTATTTATGAGAAAAAGACTTGTTATAAATGGAATTGAATAAAATATACTGTTATGATGTTCTTAAAGGACTTAAACGACTCGAAAATGAATCTGTTGATTTAATTATCACATCACCACCTTACAACAAGGCCGGATTTAATGGGGTTTCTAAACGAACTAAATCTTGTATATGGAATAAAACAATTAATTATTCTGGTAATGTTGATATTGATAATATGCCGGAAAACAAATACGAAGAATGGCAAATTGAAATTTTAAATGAATGTTATCGAGTTTTAAAATCAAATGGCTCAATGTTTTATAATCACAAAATTAGGTGAAAAAAAATCAAATAAGTCATCCTATAGAATGGGTGTCTAAGTCTTTATTTAGATGTAGACAAATTATTACATGGGATAGAACAAATTCCCCAAACCAAGATACTTGTAGATATGTTCCTGTTACCGAATTAATTTTTTGGCTTTGTAAGTCAGAAAAAAATCCAAGGTTTAAAAGGGATGCTGAAATGCTCTTTCAAACAGATGTTTGGAGACTTCCCCCCAAGCGTAATACTGAACATCCGGCACCATTTCCTATTGAAATACCAGATAATATTATTCCCTCTATTTCAATGGGAGACCGAATATTAGTACTTGACCCTTTTATGGGAAGTGGAACCGTGGCTAAATCAGCTATAAAACATAATTGTGACTATATAGGATTTGAAATTTCAAAAGAATATTGTGACAAAGCAACTGAAGAAATAAAACAAATAATGGGGGACATATAATCCCCCATTGTTTTTTAATCTATAATATTATAACAATATTTTTGAGCATATTCTTTTGTATCTTCAATAGATTCATTTATAAATTTTTCTGCTTTTTCATCAAAATTGCATGCTTTCTTAATAGAATACTTTTTACATTCTTTTATAAGCATATGTTCAGCATCTTTTAACATTTTTTCATCTTCGAAGACTGCAAAAATAAATGATACAGCTTCACCATTTTTTATCATATCTGAATACAATTGTTGAAGACTTTTGTCTTTTCTTGTATTTTTTATGTGTGTAGCCATTCTTTCACCAAAATCAGTTGTGCTTCCAACATAAAATTTATTGTTACAAAATATGCCATACAACACATTTTTATTTGATAAATCTGTTACATCAGTACAATAAGGCGGTAATGAAGAATTATCAAAATACATTTTACATTTGTTGTAGAATACTATTGGTTGTTCAGATAAGGAAGGTCTTTTAACCCATGGCATATTCTCTATTGGAAGATTATACAAGGTTATTAAAGGTATTTCAGATAATTTTCTAAATTCTGTATAATTTGTTGAAATCTTCATTATGCAATATTTTTATACAGTGCATCATAAATGGTTTTTTTTCGGCAAAATTGGCGAATTTTATTTGCAACAATTTCTTTGTCTTTTTTATCACATTTAACAAATTGTTTAACATATTCATCATCTCCTTTGCAAGCCTCAATAAGCCTATCAGTAAAGTACATAATATCTTCTTTTGCTTGGTCAACATTATTGTTATGATATTTAACAATATTACGGAGGCATGAATTAAATGAAATTGCAAAATTAGTATTTCTAATTTTTTTTCGGACTTCTTTTGTACGTTCTACATTGTTTCCATCTTTATCTTTTTTATATGACGCATTAACTATAAACTTTATATAAGCTTCTGTAAACACGTCTTTAGTAATTGCATAATTTTTTGTTGAGAACGCTTCATAACAACCATTTCTTTGATGGCTAGCTTTTTCACCAAAAGTATACAAATTTACTATATAGTCATTAATTTCATATTTGTCTGAAAGTTTTTTAGTATATTTATAAGCCTCTTTAATATCTTCATCATCTGTAGATAATGCATTACTTCTACGAATATCTTTTGTTTGCCAATTTGTGCTACCGGTATTTAAATCAATAATTAATTTTGACATTTCTTCTTTTGACATAGGCTCTATATATAAATCACAAACAAATATCCAAGAAGAAACATCATAACCTTCTTCATTCATTAAATGAATTGCTTTCCGCCGGCCTTGTCCATCAAGAAGGTATATGTTATTCTCGTTATCTTTTGCTAAAATAAAAAAAGATGCTTTCGAAAAGCCTTTTTTAATAATAGTTTTTTTGAGTTTTTGGGCTCTGCTAATATATTTGTTCCAATCAGATTCTGAAAATCCATTGTTAAGAGCATCTGCCTTTGTAAGATAACCACATCTATTAGTGTCAACACTAAAACAATTCATAAGTTCAGTATAACTTAAACTGACTTTAATATGTTATTAATTGTTTTC
>ERZ1034915.1106-NODE-1106-length-15776-cov-12.523631_pt1 | contig 15776 bp, 16 predicted proteins | sample MGYA00520592_ERZ1034915 | MGnify/ENA primary metagenome ERZ1034915 (study PRJEB33766, sample SAMN09781787) | gut metagenome | biome: gut microbiome | host: Homo sapiens | place: Madagascar | study: EMG produced TPA metagenomics assembly of the PRJNA485056 data... | reverse complement strand
AATAGCAATAGATTTAAACGATGTTGTAAGAGATTTTTCAAACAATTTCGTGAAATATTATATTGAGGGATATGACCATAAATTTGATTTGACTGATTTTGAATTTTGGTCAAATGATTTAAGGGCGGTTTTTCCTTTTACAAGTGATAATTCGTATTATAATTTTGTGTATAACGACTATGCGTTTGAATTATTTGGAAAATGCGGAGTTTGTACAAGGAAACTTGAATCGGAACTTAATGATTGGACTGAAAAAACAATCAAGGAACTTGATACAGATGAGGATATTGAAACTATGTTTGTGTCAACAAAAGAGTACGGATTATCTATTGGAAACACTTATTTTTTCCTTTCAAAATTAGGCACCAAGATTAGGGAGGTTTATTTTCCTAAGGATTCTATAACCATTTGGGATAAATGTGATGCGTTAATCACTGCGAATCCTGATTTGTTAACAACCAAGCCAAAAGGGAAAATTAGTATAAAAATTAAATCAGAATATAATAAAGATTTCGAGGCGGATTATACCTATAAGGATTTTAGTTCGTTCTTGATTGACCCTAAAAATACAGAAATATTATTAAATGGGAATGTTTAAGAAAGAAAAAAGTGATGGTAGGAAAACTCCTACATTGATGCCGTTTTTAGGTAGGACATATGCTTTGAATTTGGATAAACTTAAAGAAATATGTATGACTCCGCTACAGGGTAATCAAAAAGAGCAAGAAATTGTTCAGACTTATGAAGCGGATGATGCGGGTGATTTTACCATATCACAAAAAATCGAAAGGGAAACAAGAAACAATGCAAATCAGCAGAATGATATGCTTTTGTATGATTTTGTCAAGACATTGATGCTATCAATTCTTGATGACAATACAGAAAATGTTTCGTGTACAAATATGCCGGTGGGCTTAAGTTTATCAATCAATACCCTTTTAACATGGGGGATTTTGGAAGAATTATCATAATAAATATATAATTTATAATGGCTGAAATGACAAAGCAAGAAATGCTTCGTATTGTAGATGAAAATATTGCGAGGCTTTCAGATAAAAATTTTAACTTGTATTTTTTTGTGCTTGATACAAAAGGTAATCCGTCAAGCGCACTTGAATATATATATCAGACAGCCCTTGTCTTGAATAAAAAGGGTTATAAGGTAACTATGCTTCATCAAGAGAATGATTTTGTTGGTGTTGGAGATTGGCTTGGTGAAGAATACGCAAATTTACCTCATGCTAATATAGAAAAGGATAATGTTGAGATTACGCCAAGTGATTTCCTTTTTATTCCGGAAATATTTGCAAATGTGATGCTTCAAACGAAAAAACTTCCTTGCAAGAGAGTTATTATTGTACAGAACAGTAATAATGTTACTGAATTTATGCCGGTTTCTCAAACATTGGAGAATCTAAACATTACAGATGCGATTGTTACTACTAAGGTTCAAGAATCTAAAATCAAAGACTATTTTCCTACAGTACGTACTCATATAGTCTCTCCTTCTATTAAAAAAGTATTCAGGAATAATGATGCTCCAAGAAAACTTATAGTCAATATTATTTCAAAAGAACAAAGTGACTTAAATAGAATAGTTAAGCCGTTCTATTGGAAGAATCCGATTTATAAATGGGTATCATTCCGTGATTTAAGAGGACTTTCCCAAGAGGCTTTTGCCGAGGCATTAAGAGAGGCAGCAATTACTATATGGATTGATGACAAGACAAGTTTTGGATATTCACTCCTTGAGGCACTTAGATGCGGAAGCCTTGTCATTGCAAAGGTACCTGATGAATTATCGGATTGGATGACTGAAGATAATAAATTGACGGAATCAGTCTTATGGTTTGAAAATCTTGATGACGCTCCACAAATGATTGCTTCTGCCGTGAGAAGTTGGACGCTTGATGATATTCCTGCTGATGTATATGAATATCAATCTAAGATGGATAATTTGTATAGTGAGGAAACTCAAGAAAATGAAATTGAGCAGGTTTATGTGAAAGAACTTATTGAGCGTAGGCTTAATGATTTTAAAGAGACGAAGGCTGATATTGAAAATAATGTTCTCAAAACAAAAGAAGATTAATAATGAAAGATTTAACAGTTATAATTCCTATACTTTCTTTGGATAGTAAGGAAAAGAAAGATATGTTTAAGAAGGCACTTAAAAGCGCAAGCGGTGCTGAAACAATTATTGTCGTGGGAAATTCGGAAGCGATTTATGGTATTGAAAAAGTTAATAAGAATGTTATTCTTTTGGAGAATACGGGAAACACTGAATATACTGCACAAGTGAATTTCGCTGTTGATAATGTAAAGACTAAGTATTTTTCAGTTCTTGAATATGATGACACTTTTTCTAAAATTTGGTTTGCCAATGTAGAAAAATATATATCGGTTGATACTGATAATACATTTGCCTTTTTACCATTGACTGAAATTATAGATGCTCCGTCAAATGAGATTATTGGCTATGCAAATGAGGCTGTGTGGGCATCATCTTTTTCAGAGGAGATTGGATATCTTGATAATGAGTCAATGCAGGATTATATTAATTTCAATACATCAGGAGCGATTTTTAAGACAGAAGATTTCAAAACTTTGGGAAAACTTAAGGAATCCATGAAACTTGTATTCTGGTATGAATTCCTTTTAAGAGCCCTTTATAAAGAAAAACGCATATTTGTCATTCCTAAAATTGGCTATTATCATTATGTCAATAGAGAAGGAAGCATAACATCGGAATATGCGAAGAATATGAGTGTCAAAGAGGCTGATTGGTGGATTGATTTGGCAGCCAAGGAAATGTATTTCCCTCAAGACCGCAAAAAAATATACGAAGAAGAATAAAGTACGGTGCAAAAAGAGGGGCGTGTCCCCTCTTTTATACATTAAGGAAAGGCTTTGGTAAAAGTGAAGAAAGGGAAAGTACGTTTCAAGTAACGTAGAAGAATGTCGCAACGTGGAAAAAACATACCACGATAATGGCAAAAAGAGGAAGAAAACCAAAAGAAAGAAAAGGATATTTTTATGAGGTAGAGGAAAATGCAATCAACCAATATATTCATGAGTCTAATGAGGCTGTCAAAAATCAGATATTTAAAGATATTTTATATCCTGCATTGACAACAATGATTGAATCAATCATACGCAGATATAAATTATTTGTTCCCAATGAAGAGTTTGACCAAAATTTTAATGATACCATATCATATTTGCTCACGAAAATCAATCATTTCCGTCCTATAATTACAAGTTATGATTTAATAAAGTCAGAAGAGGAAATAAGAAAACGTTCGTTTCAATATATGAGTGAATCTGATTACCGAAAAAAGGCAAGAAATGCTGAGCCAAATGACCCTGTTTATATTAAGGTTTATTTTGGAGATAACGGGTATGATGAACTAAAAGAAGAAAATGCTCGGTATTATAAAAAGGTAACGCATCATTATAAGGCATATTCATATTGTGGAACAGTATGCAAAAATTATTTGATGTTTAAATCAACACAATTTAACAAGAAGCAGAAGCGAAATGTGTCATATGATGAGGCTTTTGAAGAAATAAATGACAATATTAAATTTTCAACAATCGGGTATAATACTGAGGATAATTTACCGGAGACTTTAGTTAAGCAAGTTTCTGATGAAATGGATAATATGGTGAATGACCCGGAAGAATATGGGCTTAACGAAAATGAAGTGATAGTTGGAAGGGCTCTTGTGGATTTGCTTAGAAACTGGCCGGACATGTTGGAGAAAACGGGAAGCAATAAATTGCAGAAAAGTTCAATCCTATATTTTTTAAGGGAAGAAACAATGATGACAACTAAAGAAGTCCGTGACAACATGAAGCCCTATAAACAATTATATTATTTGCTTAAATCAATTGCACTTGAAGACTGATATAATGATAAAAAAGATTAAAAATATTTAATCTTATTAACATTTTTTAATTCTTTATACTATTTATATATGTATGAAAGCAAAAGAAGTATTAAAAATATTAAAAATAACAAGACCTACATTGACACATTACGTCAAAAGTGGTAAATTAAAAGTCATACGCTTACCTAATGGTATGTATGATTATGATGAAGACTCTGTGTTAAAATGTGCAAACATAACAACTGAACGTTCATCGGTAATTTATGCAAGAGTGTCAACCCAAAAACAAAAGAAAGAGTTACAAAATCAAATAGAAATCTTAATGAACTATGCGAATTCAAATGGCTATAAAATAACAAAAACATATAAGGATATTGCAAGCGGATTATCTTACGATAGAGGCGAGTTTCTTTCATTATTAAATGATGTCATAGAATATAAAATAAAAAATGTATTCATCACAAATAAGGATAGACTGACAAGAGTGTCATTTGATATGTGGAAAACACTTTTCAAACAATTTAATTGTGAGTTAAAAGTTATAAACGAAACAAATAACGAAAATGACAATAATGACAAAGAAATATTCAATGATATAATTTCATTATTGCATTGCTTTGCAATGAAAATGTATTCTGCAAGGCGAAAAAAGAAAATAACACTTATAAAAGAAGATTTGGGGAATGAGATTGGTTTATAAGTTCAAATATAACGGCAAAGAAGCCAAAAGGCTCCTTGAATTATGCAAGATTTCCAAAAACTTGTATAATCAGGCACTTTATGTCATTAAAAAAGAACTTAAAGAAAATAATAAATTTCTTTTTTATAATGATTTGGATAAGTTAATGAAAAAAATGACCAATCTTGAAGGTGAAATAAACTACCGATTACTTAAAGCACAAGTCTCCCAACAATGCCTTAAAACTATTGATAAAAGTGTTAAATCTTATATTAAATCAATAAAGGATTGGAGCAAACATAAAGAAAAATATCGTGGAATGCCAAAACTCCCTAATTACAAAAAGGATTACAATTTACTAGTATTTACAAACCAATGCAGTTCAATAAAGAATGGTAATATCAAATTTACAAAGGATTTATCAATTCGTATCCCACAATATGATAAATACAAAGATTGTTTTTTCGGATTTCAGCAAGTAAGGGTATTACCGCAAAATGATAACACATTAGTAATTGAAATCGTATAGAAAAAGAATGTATAAATGAGGAATTGGACAACACAAAATTCGCTTCCATAGATTTGGGTGTAGATAACATTGCAACTGCAATATTTGATGAAGATGAAACACTTATTTACAACGGGAAACCGATTAAATCAGTTAATCAATTTGCGAATAAGTTAATTGCCAAATGTAAAAGTGAATTGGAAAAAATAAACAAGAAAAAGATAAGCAAACGTATAAGAAAGATTTATTATAAACGTAATGCGAGAATGGAAGATTATTTTCATAAGTTATCAAGAAGAATTGTCAATAAAACTATTGAACACAAAATCGGAACAATTGTTGTAGGTTATAATAAGGGATGGAAAGACTCCATCAACATCGGAAAACGAAACAACCAGACATTTGTTCAGATACCATTTGATAGTTTATTACAAAAACTTGAATACAAATGCAAGCAATATGGAATAAACCTTATTATACAAGAGGAAAGTTATACAAGCAAATGTGATGCTCTTGCAATGGAGTCCATTGAAAAACATAAGGAATATATGGGTAAGAGAGTTAAGCGTGGGTTGTATCAGAGTTCTACAAGAAAATTAATTAATGCAGACTTAAATGGCGCATTGAACATATTGAGAAAAGTAATCGGTGATTCCGATGTCATATATCGGATAATTGATAGCGGTCTGCTGTTCAGACCTTTAAAATGTAATGTTTTATAAATAAATTTTAATAATTTTAATTAAATTTAGAACATTAAAAAATAACTCCTATTCTATTTATTGAAAAAGACTTATAATGGATACTAAAAGATATAAAGTAAGGCTTAATTCCGTGGAAAAAATTGAGGAATTACTCCAAGAAATATATGACCAATCTTGCCGTCAGATTACCGAGATTCAAAATGAAATCAATAAATTGACTAATTCTACAAATCTTGGCAGTGATGATGTTACTATGGAAGAAAAGGCAAAATATGCTAAAGCAGTACATGACTTTACTGTAGATAAAATCAAAGCCATAGGGGCAAAATTTGAAATTGCCAAATTTATGGGAGAGATTCTTAAAAACAGTGGTGATATCAATGCGGTTGTCAATGATAAAAATTATGCGAAAAGAACATCTTTGAACCTTAATGACCTTAAAGCGGCTATTAATGATGATGGAGGGGATACTGATACATATATCTTAAAGAAAAACTAAACTTTAATTAAAATGACACCAACCGATAAAGTATTAGGCAGTATTGCCGCTATTCAAACGCTCATTGAGAATTTCCCGATGAGCATTCTTGATAATATCCATGGCAAAACATATACATCATTATTTGATTTTATGGTGGATGTGCTTAATGCTTGTGGTGTTAATACAAATGATATATTAGATTATCTTTTAAATGAAATATATGGGCTTGAAATAAAAGTTGAAGGAGGAATTCAAGGTCTTTACGACCAAATTGCGTCTAAGGCAATTGAGATTGATGAACAAAATGATTTCCTTCAAAAACTTGAAATGGCAATCAAAAAGATTCTCCAAGCATTGTTGATGAGTGTTTTCACTTGTTCAGCGATTCCTATTATTCCTAATAAGATGTTTGATGGGGATGATTTGAATGAGCTGATGGATGATGCTACGGGAAATTTAATAAAGAAGCATGCCTTTGACCGATTTATTGTTCCTACTAAGGCAATAGACATTATGGGTATGTTGAATCTTTGTCCTACATCAAGTGATGGGAATCTTTATTACGCAATTGAGGGTGGTGATAAATATTATCATAAAGTACAGGTACCTGTAACAACTTATGAAGATGTAACAAGAATTGAAACAGCCACGACAGATGAGGTTAAAACAATTACTGAAAACCATGAACTTGTTGTTCCCAAATATAGAAAATGTGCTTCATTGGTATTTCAAATCATCTATGAATGTGATGGGAAATATGATGAAGTTGAATGGAAACCATTTATTGATAAAATTTGGGAATGGAAATATGATGAAGAACAAAAAAAAGGCGAATGGATAAGTGGCGTAACTAAAACACTTGATGAGGATTTAACCGTTTATGTAAGTGCTAATAAATACGGCGAAAAAACCGCTACTATTCAAAGTGTTACTATCAAAAAGGGACAAAGGTCTTCATCAGATGTCATATTCCTTTGTCCTAAAGATGATGAAAAACCTCCTAAGGCATCTATATTGAATTATATATCAATTAATAATATTGGACCTGCTTGCTCAACCAAGATGGGAAGCGAAAATGTATGGGTTTATTTTGATAAGGAAAAGTCAAAAAGTTGCTGTGAGGCTTGTTATGGGCATGGAGATGGGACCCCTATGGAAAAACTTGACAGCGGAAGCCGTTGGAATGATATACGACGATACAAACGTTTGATGGAATGGAACTCTTTATGGCAAAACATGTACAACTGGGGTACTTTTAATAATGAAACAGAAGTTTCGGCATGGACCACCACAAGGGAAAAGACCGTTAAAAAGAACGAAACTTATGAAGTGGCCGAAACGATTGCTCATACCACATATGAATATCAATACCAGGAATGCTCTCTTGAAGAAGCATCTGAAGGCGAAAACATATGCCGAGTGAATATTGTTCCTACTGAAAGCATTAAGGATGATGATTGTGATTATATAGTATATTATGATGGCTTAAATCCTAATACATTATATAAAACCATGGATATGAACGCCTTTATATGGTATGTATTGAACAAAGGTATGACTTATCCGCAGAATGAATATAATCATATGATGTGGGATAGCCGTGTATCCGCAGCCAAAATAGGTGTTGGTAGAACAAATGCTGAGGATTGGAATGATTGGTACAATACTAAGGAAACTGAAAATGAGGAGTTTTTATATGACCCATTTAAAACTTATGGAATGCCATCTTATATAACTGACAAAGACCCTCTTTATCCAATAATTCAATTGGAACCGTGGGGAACAAGCGGACAATATTTAGCGGTTTATATTCCTTCACAAAGATATTTTAGACCAAGAAAACGTGAGGCGTTGATTACCAATATGGGCGGTGAGGAAACTGTAAAAGTTCCTAAGCATGCATTTAATGCAAGCATATATAAGTTTAATTGGGATTATTTGATGGGAATTCAAATTCTTCATCCGAAAATTCTTATTGTGGGGATGTGTGAGCATTTGCTTGGATTTGCGTTATCAACCGTATCTTCATTGAACTTTAATTTTACAAGGAAGTTGATTAAAAGCAAAATATCCAAAGCCATCAAAAATATAGTTGAGGCTAATGATATGGAGGTGGCAGATTGTTATATGTCATTCTCTAATGATGAATTTAATGACATGCTTCAAGAGATGCTTATGGCAAGATATGGGGCCACTAATTATGGCGGTGAAAATACTCCGGCTAAAAGCCATGACATTACAAGTTATATCAGCAATCTTGATGGCGTTAATTCTTCATCATCAGTTGAGGGAAATGTTACACAAATAAAGAAATTAATAACAGAGGTAACAGCCGACCCTACTACGGAACCGACTATTGAATATGGACTTCAAGTTGAAACGGATGGAAATCTCCTTCAGAAATTGCTGTGGGCACTTGCAATGCCAATTATAGAAGCGATTTTTACTCCGCAGGTTGTTCTTTTACTCCTTATTAATTTTGAATTAATGGGAGTCACTAAAATGGATGATTTCTTGGGTGAGGATTATGGAAAAATTTTGAATTTACTTTTGAATAAATTACTTGGATTAACCAAAGCGATTGTCTTATTTATCAAAGACAAAATCATTGAATTATTGTTCAAGTTCTTTTATGAAAAGGTTCTTCCTATTCTTATCAAATATAAATTACTTCTTATCTTGGAACGACTTGAGTATTGGCTTATGATTCTTAAGGCGGCTGTTGAATGCCTTCCATTATATAAATTTAAGAGAAAGAAAATTATCGGGCAGATTGATGATGTTGATTATGCTGATATTATCAATGACCAAACAACTCCTGAATCTACTACAGATAGTTGTTAATAATTAATTAAAATTTAAAATATTATGACTATTACAGATGCGGTAAATACAGTTACAAATGCCCTTGAATCCGCAAAAACGCCAGCCAATGTTTTGCCTCCATTGCTTTTGAAATGTACGGCATTAAATAGGCCAGGGCTTTCAGCATATAAGATAACAACACAAATTATTCAGAATAATAAAGCAATAGGTATTCCTACTGACCCTAATCCGGATGGAAGCGACAACAAAATCAATCAATATACTTATAATGTTGTTAAATGTATTGTTGATGCCATAAAATATGATGCTACCGTTCAAGTGGCTATTCCTATGGAAAGTTTGCTTATTCAAGCCACGGGCGCAAATGCGGGAGGACCGGTAACATGTGTGGGCACTAATTTATTGGATTCAATAGGAAACGGAATTATGCAATAATGGATATGGAAAAGAAAGATTGTAAGAATATGAGGAATTCGGAGATAAAACTGTATATGGAAACTCTGAATAATGAATATGAGGCAAAGAAAAACAAAATTGTTGGACTTTGCAAAGAAATGGAAGAATTGGAGCATTGGTACAAAGATGCTGAAAATGAATTGAATATAAGAAAAAATATCTATTTGTAATATATGGCTGAAGGAAAAATTCCTCTTGTGAGGTTTTGCAAGGTGATAAGCATTGATGATGATACTGATGCGGATAGAATAAAAGTAAGATTGTCTCCCGAAGATAATGATAAAAGTTTGGGGGATATAGATTATGCATTCCCGTTACTTCCGAAAGTATTTCATGTTAAGCCTAAAGTAGGCGAGGCTGTACTTCTTCTTCAAGCCACAGCAAATGATGGGTATAGCCAAAGATATTATATTGGACCTGTTATATCTCAAGACCATAGGCTTTATGATGACCCATATTTTCAAGGGGCGGATTCTTATCAAAGAGGGGCATATAAGAAATTTGATGTGGCTCCACGAATGGACCCTAAAAAAGAAGGTACATTACCAGAAGATGATGATGTTGTTATAAGGGGAAGAAAAAATGCGGATATTCAAATAACAGAAGACGATGTTCGAGTAAAGGCGGGTGTCAAGGTTGTTGATGATATTGATAAATATGATATGACATTCAATACAAAGAATCCGGCATATCTCAAATTGAAATATCATACAAAACCAATTGGAGACAGTGTTAATAGCACAGCCACAATAGTTGCTGATAAAATTAATTTGTTAAGTACATCTTCTCCAAATTCATATAAAATGACTGATAGAAAAGCCCTTATTGATGATAAGGAACTTGAAAAAGTCATTCAATCAGCATATAAACTTCCATATGGAGAAAAACTTGTTGAATTTTTGCAGGTGTTTGTCGAGGCATTTATGAACCATACTCATGACTATAGTATGCTTCCGCCAAATCCATATTGGACAACTTCCCTTATGGCTAAAAAAGCAGATATGCTTGATAATAAGACAATGCTTTCTGATACTGTTAGAATTAATTAAAAAAATCAGCCACGGTTTTTATTCCGTGGCTTTAATATTCATTTCTTTAATAATTTTTGAGACACATTCCATTACCATATTCTTGATATCAGATTTGGTAATGGTAACCGTATGCTCATTCACCGCCGTCATGATGTTCCCCTTGGTGTCAATTTTGTACCATTTATCATTTAATTTAACTACGGCGGAACCATCATAAAAATCGTCAGCACCATTAAACCATTGGTTCGGGGATACCAACTTTCCTTGGGTATCTATGAAATTATACTTATAGTTTAATTCAACATGAGCATATCCATTAAAAAAATTACCAACAAAATCATATTTTATATAAGGAAGAAATAAGGGGTCTATATTATTATAAAATTTTATCAATCCCTTGCTTAATCCTATATTTTTTAAGGTTATTTTCTTATCATCAGAATCCATGAATTGCCTCGTTGGGAAATGGAACTGAAATTTAGCCCCATCTAATTTTCTTATATTCACATACAAAGGTCCCTCTTTTGTGTACATATTGAAATAACAGTTACACCAATTGGTATCACCTCCAATCTTCCTACTCGCTTCATATGTATGAGGGATATATACTACCCATTCTCCATCTTCATACACCTTCTCCAATTCCTGCTCACCTTTGGATAATTGCCTTGTGGCTTTGAAATCATCTGTATAGTTACTGATTATGGTAATCAAATCGGATAAGGATTTGATATTGCTAATCGGGATTGTTATCTGGGATTTGTTTATATTATATGTGGTTAACGCTTTTTTCAGCTCCGGAATGTCCCCGACTTTTAGTTTTCCATTAATATATTGATTCCCAATCCATGTACAGTATTTACCGGCAAACGTTCCACGGCTGTTCTGAACCGTGGTCGGGTCAGCCGTGAATAAGTGCTCCAAATCCTTTGGATTAATATTTGGATTCTTTTTAACAAAAGCATTAACCAATGAATTGATTTCTTTCCCTTCTTTTAATAATGATTCATTTACGCCCATATATTGCTGAGTATTCGCATATTTAATATATTCAATATATTCAATAAATTGTTTCAAATTTTTAAATTTATGAGTTCTTAAATATTTGGTGAAAGAACCTGACATTTTATTGAATTTAGGGTCAGAGGATGATTCGCAATTAGAGATACTATCAACAATATAAGTAAGCCCTTGCCTCAAATTGTATTTCACCCTTTTAATTTCTGTCCCGTTTAAATAGTCATCATATCCAAGCATCTTATATATTTTGGCAATATCTTTATCAGAGTTTGTATTTTCAAACATTGCAATCAATGCTACAAAATAAGATGTTGCGAATAAATATTTATTATTATTTTCCGATGAAGAAATGGGAATGGAAAGATTATTATCATGGATAATATCACCGTAATATGAGATACTATCCGATTGATTAGCAAAATCTTTTTCAGATGAATATACAAACAAACATTCTGCTTTTCTTTTATTCATTAAACAATCATAAATTTGTCTAATAATAGCCCTTTCAGATTGGCATTGTTTCTTTTCATCATCCAATCTGTGTTCCCATGCTGTAACAATTTGTGCTTTTCCTTGCTGCTTGGCATTTTCAATTCTTGATTTTATGTTTTCAATTTTATTATATATTCCGAACAAAACATCTGCTCTTATTATATAATCCAAAGCATTTTTGATTACTGGCTCGTTTGATAATATACGGTCTTCCATCTCATCATATTCATGGTTTTGCTCACTTTTTGGCCAAGATGGACCCCAATAATCAAATGGTTGCCCTTTATATCTTTGTGATAATTTTCTTCCGTCTAATGTAATTCTTACTGTACCTTCAAATGCGTTTCCGTATCCTTCATTACCGTTTTTCCCTCTTGTTGTTGAAAAATAGTAATAATATCCGTTTTTATTATATTCGGATGTTTTGGTTAAGTTGGACGCACGTAACACAAATTCATTGTTCTTTACTATTGAAAGAAAATTTTTCAATGAAGTGAAATGATAAACAATATCAGTTATACCTTCCGAAAGTATCTTATTATCAAACATAAAATCAAAACTATTTATACATAAATAGATTAATGATGACAAATATGAAACAAAATGATATTTTAATGGAGGCTGCAAGCCAATTCAGAATGGTTGCGGGTCCTGATGAATTTTATGATATATTAAGCACTATGAAACCGGGTCAATTCATGACTTTTGGGTATGTAACTGCCGCCAAACTTGACTATCCAAAGAAAAAAGTTCTTAATCCCGCCACTAAAAGAATGAATACCGTGGATGATATGGAAGCATTTTCTAAGAAAATGGGGGCTACTGATGTGGTTGAAGGTGTTATTAAATTGAAAATCTATAATATGCAATGGCAAGACCTGAATAAATTCAGACAACGTTATAGGGAGTTTAAAAATACAAGGGATGCCCTTAATGACAAATATGGATTTGGAAGAAATACTGTGAGAAATCAAACTCAGTTGAATAAATTCGGAAGCGGCGTTAAGCAATATACGGGAAATAATATGGATTTAAATTTGCATACATATACTGATGTAAATATGTTTAATGTCCGTCCAATATCAACCAATTATTATATGGTGCTTTCCAATGGGATTCTTCAACCGGTGGATAAATCACAATTGCCTATCCCTGCCAAAAAAGAAGTTTTGACGCTTATTCAAAAATTAAAGTCAGCCGGAGCAACTGATGATGAGGTAGCTCCATTGCAAAATTTTGATTATCGTAGATTTGAGCATTCTCAAATGTTGTTCATTTCTGCAACCGCCAATGGAATACCGACTCTCTTTATTAATACTCATCTTTCTGAAAAGATAAATGGAATAATCAATGTCAAGCCACAAACTTTAATCAATATTGTTAAAAACCGTTATTCAAAAGTGATGACTGTTAATGAAAATACAAATTTTATTAATGTTTCAGAATCTGATATTAAGAATATAGTAATGGAATGTGTTTGCCAAATTATTGCTGAACGTTTGCTTAAAAGCAAAAAATAATATATCTTTGCAATTATGAAGAAGATAAGCAATAAAAAAGTTATAATTGAAGAATATTGGCAAAATATTATAGCAAAATCAATTAAAAAGGCTTTGGATGAAATACTTCAAAAACAATCTTTATTATCTGAAGGGATTATTCCGAATTATATTAGGAAAACGGTTAAATTGACTATGGATAATAATGATGGCGTTGATTTTAGTGAGGATTCGTATATAAAATATAAAGCCAATGGACTTACGGTGTTTTCAATATTTAAAAGAACTCCATTACCAGACCGTAGATATGATAAAGATGATGATGGAAATCCTTTTATTTATGCCTTGAAAGGTATTAATGGATGGACATTTGATGTTACAGATGCTGAAATAGTTCAATATGTTAGAAAATTCTTGAAAATATGTCATTCAATTGACCAACAATATGATGTTATTGTTATGGTACCAAGCAAAAATTCTATCAATAGGCGTTTTATGTCTGTTATATATAAAATTGTTGGTGCTCGTGAAAAAATTGAAGATTATTTTTTTTAAGTAAAATCAAATGATGTTATTTATAATCTTGACACTGAACGTATAATGCAAGATTATCCTAATGACTCATCTCAAGATTATATTGAAAAAGTAATTATAAAAGCACTTAATAACATGGGTGCGGATTTTGAAGCAAAGAAATTCCCTAAAGAATTTTTAAAATATGTTAATAATGTAGTGGATATGAATAATGCCTATAGTTATCAAGATTCCATTCGGTTATTTAGAGGAAAACGAGTATTAGTTCTTGATGATGTGTTTTCCACTGGTAAAACAATATCTGATTGCGTTAGATGTATTGAAAGTTTCGGACCTGCTAAAGTTGATGTAATAACTTTGTTATCAAGAAAAATGTTAGAATAGAAAATGCCACGGTTAATTCCGTGGCATCTTTGTTTAAAGTAATATATCAATCATTGCAGGTATTACCGGAAATATCATATTCCAAACACTAAATCCTTTAAGGTAAATTTGATAATATGACACTTCAAAAAAATTATATATCTTGTTCAATGTTTTCATCATGTTCTACATTTGTTTCGTTATTATTTGCTTTTTTTTCATTCAATTTCTTTTTCTTGTTTTTCTCGGATTTATAAAATGTTGTAAATCTCATTTGAACCTTTTTTATTGGCCATCCGGTCAATGCCATAATTTCTTCTTCTAATTTCTTCCTTCTTGAACCAACAGGTGTATAGTCACCAACCATCAATATTTGTTTTTCTTTATTCTTTTTAACCCATTGTTCCAACAAATTATAGAACCTTGCGGCATCACTGTCTGACTTACATATAATTAGATTCATATTATTATTGTCATCTTTTATAACAATTTTGTTCAGCAACATGCAAACACGTTTGAAATCATATTTTGAACTGATGTTTGCCGTTACAATATTATCATAAATCCATTGGAATGTTTTTCTTCCCCACCTAGGGTGATAGCCATAAACATAAAAATCCTCCTCTTTTATGCGGCGAAATTTATCCAAAACCGTCCATCCGCTGATGTTCAACTTTTGCTCCACCAATTTTCCGTATTCGTTTCTTAATAATGAATTTTCATCATCATTTTGCTCTATGAGAAGATATTCTTCTATTAAATTTTCAATCTCATGTTTTCCGTTTAATCCTATCAATAATGCCGGGAATATAACCTTTTCATTTTCTTGTTTTAATTCATTGAATTTTTCATATGCCGCTTCGGATGTTTTGTATTTTCCTATGAAATTAGACTGAACTCCATTTCTACATAATATTATTTTATAAGCAAACGGAAGCGGAACTTTTTTTTCTTTGACTATCTTTACTACTTTCTTTTTTCTCCAATACTTTCTTTTTGGACCTCTTTTCTTTGGTCTTCCAATCTTTTTCTTGTGACGTTTCTTTTCTCGCTCTTTTTGTTTTTTTAATTTTTCCCTTTCTTTTTGCTTTGCTTCTTTAGCCTTTCTCTTTTTGATTTGGGTACGCAAACGCCGAAGCCAAGCACGATATCCTTTCTCACGCTTTTTCTTGATATATTCCTTCATGCTTTTGGAAATCTTCAAACGTCTTTCACGTTCTTTCTCGGATATGTTCTGGTCATCAATCATTTGCTTTTACAAAAGTTTTTTTGTATTTTTATATCCACAAG
>ERZ1034915.1099-NODE-1099-length-15884-cov-6.556131_pt1 | contig 15884 bp, 8 predicted proteins | sample MGYA00520592_ERZ1034915 | MGnify/ENA primary metagenome ERZ1034915 (study PRJEB33766, sample SAMN09781787) | gut metagenome | biome: gut microbiome | host: Homo sapiens | place: Madagascar | study: EMG produced TPA metagenomics assembly of the PRJNA485056 data... | reverse complement strand
TTTTCATAACTGCAAAGGTTATCATAGTAAACCGTAGGTCAGAGAAAAAGGGAAAACAGAGGTTTCCGGCTGTGTTGCCGGAGATGGGAACAGCGTAGAAGCTATACGTAAAACAGAAGTGATAACGGCATTATGCAAAGGATATCAACCCTCGAATTGAGGGCCTCAGAAGGGTGAACACTTTGCGGATAGGGGACAAGATGAGGCAATGGCGTAATGGTGTCGGCAACGCACCACGACACTATGCAGGAACGCGATCGGCATCCGGTCGCGCGCTTTCGCGTACCCGCTCCCTGACCGCCGCCGCCATAGCGGTAGCCATGATGGCCACCGTAGCAGTAACTTCCCTCCTCCCCACCTACAATGCCAAAGCTGACGAAAGCGGGTTGGCGGATGGCTCCAAGTGCACTCCGACCTCTTACACGCTGGGTGATGCCTCTGGCACAGCTCGCGAGGACACGGGTGTGGCAACCTATGTAGGCCGTGATCTTTACATCGGTAAGAAAACGAGCGATAATACAAATATCAACGATGAGAGTGATGTTGATGGTTCGTATGCGGCAGAGGCTGAGGGCCTTACCGTGGTCAACGGCAAGTTGGTCATGAAGCCGTTGAAGGATTCATGGAAGGCTCCGGATTCTTCTGGTACCTATTCGAGTGCCGGTTTCCGTTGGGGTACCGTGGGTTTCGGTTCGCAGTTCCGTCCTGGCAACGAGAAGACTGTGCTTGCGGTTGGCGGTGCCAACTCCGGTATCGATAACCTTTATTCGGGCAATGTGCAGGGTAACGTCGGCGCATACGGCAAGGGCGGCTTCGTTGGCCAAAGCTACACGAAATGGGATTCCGAAAATAGCTACAGACCTATAGAAGATTCCGCTCAAGGTTACAAATACAAGGCCTCCATCGCCGGCAGTGAGACTAAGTGGAGCAGTAATTTAGATCGTTCCTCTATCGTGGCTGCGCAGGGGCATTGGAACAACACCAGTGGGGACGTCACCTTCAACGCATTGAATCCGCTGAGAAATGTGAACGGCACTGATTATTCGGCTTATGGAACCTATATCCAGGAGAAACTTTCTGCGCCGTTGTCCAAGCTGAAGAACACGGATACCACCACTACAGATGGCGTGGCGCCAGAAGGATCTATCACCAGATACAAGTACAACTACAATGAAACGAACGACCCTGTCCTTTACGGGTTCACCTATAACAACACCACCACCACTGTCGACAACAGCAGCGTACAAAACAATGAGAAGCTCATCACCTTCACCGGTGACGGTACTTCTGCCATGCAGGTTTTCAGCATTAGCAGTACGGAACTTTCCTCCGCCGGCTACCGTGGCGTCGATTTCAAATTCGTCGACATTCCTGAGGACGCCTCCATCGTGATCAATGTGTCCGGCGACAACATTGATTTCCATACTGGCTGGCGCTTCTGGTGGGGGGAAACCGAAATTGGTGGTGGATTCTCCCAGAAGGAATCGACTGAGGTCCGTAAATTGTACTCCTCTGTGGCCCAGAAGATTATGTGGAACTTCAAGGACGCCACGAACGTTACCATTCGCGGTGGTGTTGCGAACGAAGGTACGAACGATTCCAAAATCACTACGGATGACCCGGCCGCCGCAATGCTTGGCAGCATCCTTGTGCCGAACGGCAGCTTTGAATCCCATGTGAGCACCAATGGCCGCGTGTATGTCGGCCAGGACTTCATGATGTATAACCCGACCAAGGCCTACACCGGTTCTGGTGCGGGCTGGGAAGGCGACACTGCCTCCGTGCTCAACATGGACCAGGAGCGCCACAATCTCCCATGGAACGGCCAGATGACCGCCAACTGCCCAGCCATTCAGTGGAACAAGGCGAATTCCGCCGATGAAGCGTTGAAAGGCACCGCTTGGAGGGTGTACGGCAGCCTTGACGCGGCGAAGGCCGGTACCCAGGCCTTGGGCACCATCACTGATGGCGAATTCACCGATGGCAATGACGCAGACGGCACCATCAAGTTCGAAGGCGTCGCCAAGAGCGCCAAGTATTTCGTGAAAGAGTTCGCCACCAATAGCACCGAATACACGAAGGTTAATCCGTATATCTACCAGATCAATACCGGTGCGGATGAAGACACTCACACGGATATTGCGCACGTGTATGGTGCCGATGGTAGAGAAGTCTCCGGCAGTAACGCGGACAAGAAGCTGACCGATTCCAATGCGATCATCAACGAGAAAGAAGGTGCCACGCTGGAATGGTCGAAGGTCGACGCTTCCGACACCACTACCAAGGTGCTGTTCGGCTCGGAATGGCAGTTGCAGAAGAATGGCTCTAACGAGGCGTATCAGATCACGGATTCCACCAAAGCCGTCAATAAGGTTACGATTCAGTACAATGGCGTTGACGTCCCGGCTGACGGTATTCCGCTAACCTACAATGTTGCTGTTGATTTGACCGCGATTGTCACTGACACGGACGGTGACACGGATGGCGTGCCCCAGGCCGTGAAATGGAGCAGTAGCGATCCGACTGTTGTATCGGTGAACGATGGCACGGTACTCGGCTTGAAGAATGGGTCAGCCACGATAGCCGCATGCTCCGTTGCGGATGACACGAAGTGCGCGACGGCAACCATTACCGTCACTGGTGCTCCTGCCGACACGAAGAACACCACCACGTTCTACTTCAAGGCGGATGGTTACACTTCCGGCAACACTTATTTGCGCTATAAGATTGGTGACGGAACATTTACCGGAACCACTGACAATCCTGATGTGGTGTTGGAAACCGCTTCAGATTGCACAGATTGGCTGTCTGTCACGATTCCGAATTCCGGCTTGCAAAAATTGACGTTCCTGTTCCATGGTCCGAACGATGGTGCTTGGTACAAGAACTATTCCGGCAAGGATTTCACGGTTGAAGCGGGGCACTCGGTGGTTACGGTGTCGGATCACACAGCTACCTTTGCCGCCCCATCCGGCTGCAGCACCGGCGGTGGAAGCACCACCACCGGTACCGTCACCATTACCGGAGATTCGGTGGTTGGCCTCGGTAAGACCATTACGTTGGCTGCCGCTCCGGATTCGAATGCCGGCACCATTGATTCCTGGTCCAGTGGTGATATCAGCATCCTCGAAGTGACGGCGAACACCAACGATAAGACCACGGCAATCGTCAAAGGTCTGAAAGCCACCAGCAGGCCCATCAGCGTCACGGTGAAGACCACTACGGGTGCTACCGCCTCCGTCACCATCACAGTGAGGGATGACTCCACCATCAACGTGTACTTCCAGAAGTCCACGGTCAATTGGGGAGAGTACTACCTGCATTATCAGCCAAAGACCGGCACGAGCTGGCCTGCGGTCAAGATGACGGAGGCGAGCGATTGCAGCGGCTACGTGGTGGCCAGCATCCCGAAGGCGAACGTTGCAGCGAATCACGGCTATTACTTCCGCAATGGTAATAGTCCGAAAAGCGATGGTTGGTACAACAGCAACGGTCAAAACGCGGACGGTGATCCGTTCACATTCTGGAGTGGCACCTACACCGACATGTACGTGAATACCAATTCCGACAAGCAACCAACGAAGCCGAAGAGTTGTCGGGTCGCCTCTTCTGCCGCCAAGGTGAGGGCTCGCGTGTCCACTGCGGCGCTGAAGTCCAGCAAGACAGATGTGATCGCCGTCAACGATGCCGAGGGTTCCGGCACAAGTGCGGCTCCCATCGTCTACTCCTGCGGCGACGCGCTCGGCAAGTGCGATATGGACACTAAGGCTGGCTATTTCAAGGTGGTCGACCTTGCAGACGGTACGTACACGCTCACCGAAACGGTTGCGCCGAACGGCTACAGCATCGCCGGTCCGTATACGGTGACGATTACGACCACGAAGGGCGTTACATCGGTTTTGATTACGAATGCTAATGGCGATCCGATTGCCGGTAACAAGATTCCGAACATCCGCAATACCGGCACGATTTCTTGGAACAAGATTTCTTCGGATTCCGCGAATCCCAAGAAGCTTGGAGGCTCGGAGTGGAAGCTGACGAAGACTGCAAACTTCGGCTGGGACACTGACGGTAAGGCGGTGTATACCGACATTGTCAATGACCAGCAGTCGCCGATCACGATTACGGACTGCGAGTTGGGAGCGGGTAATGCTTGCTCCGCCTCTGAAGTCCAGCCGATTTACGATGTGGATCCGGTCGAAGGCCAGTTCAAGCTAAAAGGCTTGGAGTGGGGTACGTACACGCTCGTCGAGACCAAGGCACCTGACGGTTACGATATCGATTCCACCGTCCGCACCTTCACGTTCGGTCCGGCCAGTGGCTCTGATGGCACTGGCCAGTGGAACTCGAACGGTGTTGCGTCGGCCGCTGGCGATGCTACCGGCAATTTCACGACTTCCCCTGCGAATTACGACTCCTCAGTGTTCAACTTCTCGGTTGGCGACATCAAGAATCAGCCGGGGGTGGTGTTGCCGGCGACTGGTGGAACTGGCAACTCTTGGATTTACGCGACGGCGATGGCCGTGGCGTTGATAGGTGTTGTTGCGGCTGGAATGGCCCTCAAGGTCAGGAGGCGGCAATGATGAACTCGTCTAGGGGAAAGGGGGGGCTGGACCGTAGCGTAGCGACCCAATGCCCACTAGGCAATAACTGAACACACATAACTGAAGATTCAAGATTTCAAACAAGAAAGAAAGGGAGAACAATGAACAAGGTTCTCAAGGGCCTCGTCGCTGTGGCAGCCACCGCGGCAATGGCTATCGCCGGAGTCGCCGGCGCCTCCACCGCCATGGCGGCTGAGGGTACACATACTGTCACTATCAGCCCGGCCAAGTCTGGACACACGTACGAGGCATACCAGATTTTCACTGGCAACCTTGGCGCAGACGGTTCCTTGGGCAATGTTGTATGGGGTTCTGGCATTGACCAGAGCAAGCTTGCTGCTGAAGGCACTGATGCTCTGATTAAGGACAAGGATGCTGCAACTGTTTCCCAGAATTTGGCTGCTAAGAGCAGTGATTCCACGGATGCTAAGGCATATGCCACGGCGTTCAGTGGCGTGCTCTCCACCACTCATACTGATTCCAGTGATTTTGTCTCGACTGGTGTTGGTTCCTACACCATCTCTGGCCTGAGTGACGGTTACTACCTTATTCAGGATAAGGCCGGAACTCTGAACGAGAAGAACGATGCCTATACTTCCTTCATTCTGAAGATTATTGGCGCGGATGTAACGGTTGCGCCGAAGAGCACCCAGCCGACCGTCGACAAGAAGATCCACGATGAGACTGGTGATGCTGAGGCTGGTGCAACTGAAGGTTGGGGCAATACTGCTGACCACGATATTAATGAGTCCTTCCAGTTCAAGCTCGACGCCACTATTCCGGCAGAAGCCAATCTCGCTGATTACAAGACCTACAAGGTTAAGTTCAACGATACGATGAGCAAGGGCGTCACCTTCGAATCCATCGCATCCGTCAAGGTGAACGGCAACAATGGCACTGCCGCTAAGACTTGGACCCTTGCTAATACTGATTACACTGCAACTATTCCCGCAGCTGCGGAAGATGGCACACAGTCTTGGTCTTTGACCATCGATGATGTCATCGCCAAGTGCGAAGGCATCAAGATTGCCCAAGGCTTCACCGTTGAAGTGATCTATAATGCGCACCTTAATGAGAAGGCCACTATCAACAACGCTTCCGGCACTACGGACAACAAGAACTCCGTCAACCTTGAGTACTCCAACAATCCGAACGCTGAAGGCACTGGCAAGACCGAAGACAAGACTGTTTACGCCTTTACCTTTGGTATCACCAACAAGAAGGTTATTGACAGCGTGGACGGTGATGCTCTTGCAGGAGCAGGCTTCAAGCTGTATACGGATGAAGGCTGCACTCAGGAGTATAAGCTCGTGAAGGATGACACTCTGGGTGCTTACCGTCCGGCAAAGGCTGATGAGACCGCAGTGGAGATGCGGTCCGCTACGGACGGCACTTTCCCGATCAAGGGCCTTGATGCCGGTACTTACTACCTGAAGGAAACCACCACTCCGAAGGGCTACACCACTGCCGCAGTCAAGACCATCAAGATTGATGCCACGCACTCTATTAACGAGTCCGGTAATCCGCAGGTGACTCTGTCTTCTGATTCCACCCTTGATAACAAGATCGTGGATAAGAAGGGCTCTACCCTCCCGTCCACCGGCGGCATGGGCACCGTGCTGCTGTACGTGGCTGGTATCGCCGTGTTCGTGCTTGCTGGCGCGACCCTGGTGATGGCTCTGCGTCGTCGCAATGCCTGATCCTCCGGATTCCATAAGAATCTGAAGTAACCATGCGAAACCCGTGAGCCGCGTTGACGCAAGTCAGCAGCGGCTTACGGGAATCGCAATACATAATTTAAAAACTAAAAATTAAATAATAACTGAACCCACATATGCTGGGCTGGACCACCTCAATCCCTTGTACACTGCCTAATTTTCTTGAGTATCCAGCCTGGCTCCATATATTTTCCGGTTTGCCGTTGGGGGCGAATCAAACATGCTTACTTTCCAATCCACAGAAGAGGGGTCGGCAATGAAGGAACGCACGATCGCAAGCCGCGTCATCGCCGCATGCTGCGCAATCGCCGCCACATTCGCCGCGGCAGCCTGTGCATTCACTACTCGCGATGCCGTCGCGGCTCCAACAACAGACTCTGCCAGCGGCAGCATCGCCATTTCGTACCACCATAAGAGCTCGGATTCCGAAACGTCCGACGATTCTACCAACTTCGCCATTTCGGACGCCAGCTTCAACCTCTACAAAGTCGGGCAGATCCCGGCAAGCGGCGGTGCCACCTTCGAGCCCGTCGCACCGTTCACCGACTCCACCGCCTACCCCGTCGACTGGTCGAAGATGACCGGCAAGGACGCGCAGGTGTGGCGAGACATGGCCAACACGCTCGCCGGACTCATCGCAGTGAACCAACCCGACGCCACGGCAACCGGTGTCACCAACGCTTCCGGACATCTGACCTTCACCGAACTGTCCGACGGCCTGTACTTGGCCGTGTCCGACAGCGTTGACGTGAAGGTCACCAACGCTTCCGGAAAGAACCAGACATGGACGTGCTCTTCCGGCAGCATGCTCGTCGCAGTGCCCGAAGACGGCGTCTCCGGCGGGTCGCGTGTGCTGAGTATCGAACCGAAAACCGAATGTGTGGCGCAACCGCCGAAAACCGTGGAACGCACCGTGCGCAAAATCTGGAATGACCGGAACAATTCCGACGGCAAGCGCCCCGAATCCATCACCGTGAAACTCCTGCGCGACGGCGAGCCCGTGGAAAACGTGAAACTGGACGAGTCCAACAAGTGGACGCATTCGTGGACGGATCTCGACGCGGACCACGAATGGACCGTGGTCGAAGCGGCGGTGCCCGACGGCTACACCACCATCTCCGATGTGGAAGGCGACTCCACTGAAATCACCAACACGCACACGCCACCCACCACGCCGGACCAGCCGCACACCGGCGCCGACGTGCAGCAGGCCGCTTGGATTGCCGTGGCCATCTTGGGCGCTGGTTTGGTGCTGCTGATCGTTGCCAAGACGGCTTTGCGGAAGCGGGCGTAGCATAAATAACGTGACGGATGAATCGGACGCCAAGCCAGCTGCGCAAGTCGAATTGGATGCGCAGGTTAAACCGGGTGCGCAGGTTAAACCGGCTGCCAAGCATAAGAAATCGAATGCGCTGCTCAATGTGATGATTGCCATTTCCGCAATCGCCATGATCGGCGCGCTGGGCCTCATCGCGTATCCGACATTCAGCGACTGGTGGAACCGCATGCACCAGTCATACGCCGTAGCAGGCTACGTGGAACAAACCAAAGACATGTCCGGCGCCGAACGCAAGGCCATGCTGAAAGCGGCGCACGAATACAACGAACGGCTCGCCGCGAACGGCGATCGGTGGCACATGACCGACGCGCAGAAGCGCGAATATGATGAAACGCTCGACGTGACCGGCACCGGCATCATGGGATACGTGACCATCCCGCGCATCAAAGTGAAACTGCCCGTCTATCACGGCACAAGTGACGGCGTATTGCAGATCGCCGCCGGACATTTGGCCGGCACATCGCTGCCCGTAGGCGGAGCGACCACGCACGCGGTGGTCTCCGGGCACACCGGCCTGCCGTCCGCCCGGTTGCTGACCGGCTTGGACGAACTGCAAAAAGGCGATACCTTCGCATTCCACGTGCTCGACGAAACCTACACGTACCAAGTGGACCAGATCTCAGTGGTGCTGCCGAGCGAAATCAGCAAGCTGAATATTGAGTCCGGGGCCGATTACGCGACGCTGATCACGTGCACGCCGTACGGTGTCAACTCACACAGGCTGCTCGTGCGAGGGCACCGAATTCCGAACCCCAAAGTGCCAGACAAGACGCAATACGACGAGCCGGGCGAAATGACGGCCGTGGCGGCGGCGGTGATTGGACTGCTCGTATTCGTGGCTGGTGCTGCTCTTGTGGGGCTCGCGCGGCTGTGGCGACGCTCCTGGCTCGTGCGGCACGGTCGCGTGGCCGGTGCCGCACTGACCGGTGGGCGAGAGGGTGCTGGTGGCCCGCGCCACTCCTCCGGCGTGCGGGGCTAGTCCTAGATCCGCCGTGCCGCATTGCTTCTTCCGGACAACGTGGCTGGTATGCGTGCGGGTGGATGCCGCGTGGGCACATATACGGGGCGGCCATGGCGTCGTGCATGACGACGGATGCCGCGTGGACGGAATATGAAACCAACGGGCGGCGACGTGCCGCGAATAGCTAGTATCGGGCGTGGAAGTACGCGGAAAGGAATCGGCTGTGGGCGGCAAGGTGAGCGGCGATTGGAGAAAAGCGGATCGGCTGTTCGGCAACGACCCGGCAGGGCTGGACGAATCGGCGCGCGGAATCGTGGTGCTGGTCGCCGTCGGACTGCTGGTGGGTGTGCTGTCCGGCATGTTCGGCATTGGCGGCGGCACGGTGATCGTGCCCGCGCTCGTCTGGCTGGGGCTATCTCAACGCAACGCGGCCGCCACGTCCATGCTGGCGATCGTGCCGACCGCCATTTCCGGCGTTGTTTCCTATGCGGCCGGCGGGAATGTCGACTGGCTTGCCGCGGCTCTGCTGTTCTGCGGCATGTTCGTAGGCGGGCAGGTCGGCAGTTGGCTGCTCTCGCGGTTGCCGGAATTGGCACTGCGGTGGATTTTTGTGGTGTTTCTTGTTTTTGTGGTGGTCGACCAGGTGAGTTTCGTGCCGTCACGCGACCACCAGATCACTATGACGGTGGCGACCGGTGTCTGCATGGTGCTACTGGGTGTGGTCATCGGCATGCTGGCGGGATTGCTGGGTATTGGTGGCGGCGCGCTGGCGGTGCCGGCGTTGTCGATTCTGTTCGGCGCATCCGACCTGATCGCGCGCGGCACCTCGCTGCTGGCCATGTTCCCGAATTCGATCACGACCAGCGTGGCGAATCTGAAGCGCAATCTGGTGCATGTGAAGGCCGCGCTGATCATCGGGTTGGTGGCGGCTGCGACCGCGCCGCTCGGCACGTGGATTGCGGGGGAGGTTTCGCCACGAGTTGGGGCGATTATGTTCGCCTGCTATCTGTGCGTGCTGCTGGTGCGGTCCGTGTTCGTGGCCGTAAAGGCCACGCGCGCGGCGCGGGTTGCGCGGGGCTGAGTGGTGCGGTGGGGGTGTTGTTTGACGGAATATGGCGATTTTATTGGCCGTATTCCCCCTGTTCATGCGGTGGATATGTTGCGGTCACCATATGGCGATGAGTGTTCATCTGTCGTTCTTCTGTAGTGCGGTGTGCGTTGGCTTGCGGCACATAGCGTGAGCAGTGGAATCGAAAGATCCAAGCAAATGCAGTTGCGGAAAGGTTCCGCATAGCTGGAAGGTATAGCCGAAACGGGACTCCGAAATCGGGAAACCGAATCGGGAAACCGCCTCGATCGCAACGAATCGACGAAACCGGACGGCACAGACGAAACTGCATGGAAGAAAGAAGAAACATGAGCAAGCACAAAGCTTTGAAGGGCGCGATCGCAGCGGTCGCATCCGTGGCGACGCTCGGCGCGCTCGCCGCACCGGCGCTCGCGGCCGACACCACCTACAGCCCCAACGGCAAGTCTGTCTCGGAACTCGCCAAGCATGGCGGCGCGCAGCGCATCGCCACCATCGGCAACAAGAACGCGAAGAACGTCATCCTGTTCCTCGGCGACGGCATGGGCGATTCGGAAATCACCGTCGCCCGCGACTACCTGAAGGGTGCCAACGGCCACTTCGACGGACTTGACGCGGTCGGCCAGCCGAGCGCGCTTGGTGACGTGCAGGCTGGTACTGGCCAGTACACCACCTTCTCGGTCGGCAATGGCAGCAAGGACAGCGCTGTCGGCAAGGATGGCGACGGCAAACTGGTAGCTAACCCCAATCCGGGCAAGCTTACCCCCGTAACCGATTCCTCCGCCTCCGGTTCCTCCTGGGCCACCGGCACCAAGACCTACAACAACGCCGTTGACGTTGATATTTACGGCAATCCGCAGCTGAACCTCTTCGAGCTGGCCAAGGCGGCCGGCAAAGCCACCGGCAATGTGACCACCGCCGAAATCCAGGATGCTACCCCGGCCGTGCTGGAATCGCATTCGTCCGAACGTGCCTGCTACGGCCCACAGGGCAAGACCGACGGCACGTCCAACAATGCCTCCAAGCAGTGCCTCATCAACCAGCTTAAGGAAAACGGCGGCATCGGCTCCATCTCCGAGCAGCTGCTCGACACCCGCGCCGACGTAACCATCGGCGGCGGTTCCAAGTACTTCCGTCAGACCGTGCAGGGCGGTGAATACAAGGGCAAGACTGTGTGGGAGCAGGCCAAGGAAATGGGCTTCCAGACCGTCGAGAACGATCCGGCAGCCATGAACGCACTGCAGTACAAGGACGGCCAGCCAGTGCTCGCCCTGATGAGCGACGGCAACATGCCGACCAAGTTCAACCCATCCAAGGCCACCGCCAAGGATCCAGCTAAGGACGCCAACCCGACCGTGTGCACCCCGAACGCCGACTGGCTCGGCAACCAGGGCTCCTCGCTCAAGGACATGACCAAGAAGGCGCTCGATTTGCTGAACGACAACCCGAACGGCCAGAAGAACGGCTTCTTCCTGCAGGTCGAGGGTGCCTCGATCGATAAGCAGGACCACGCAGGCAATGCCTGCGGCCAGATTGGCGAGACCGACGACTTCGACCAGGCCATCGCCTACGCCATGCAGAACGTGGACCTCACGAACACGCTGGTGATCGTCACCGCCGACCACGCGCACACCTCCCAGATCCTCAACGCCCAGCCGGCTTACGCACTGTCCACCGTGCTGAAGACCGCTGATGGCAACAACATGGTCGTCTCCTACGGCACCGCCCAGGACGATTCTCGCGATGCAGACGGCGGCTACAACGGCGGCGACATGGAGCACACCGGCACCCAGCTGCGTATCGCGGCTTCCGGTCCTGGCGCGCAGCGCGTCATCGGCCTGACCGACCAGACCGACAACTTCTACACCATCGCTGGCGCTCTGGGACTGGCCACTTCCACCGAATCGCAGAAGGCACTGTCTGACAACGGCACCGTGAAGGTCGCCGCTGCCGACGGTAAGTTCACTGCGAACGTCGATGGCTTCAACGGCGACGCTGTGCTCAGCTACGAGCTGAAGGACAAAAACGGTACGACCGTGGTCGCGTCCGATTCCTCCACTCCGCTCTCCGGCGTGCGCGTCAAGACCGCACAGACCACTCCGATCGCGCTGGACGGCGTCACCGAAGGTTCCGAATATACGCTCACTGTCACCGGCCGCCAGTCCGGCAAGGCTGTGACCGTCAACTTCCAGGCTCCGGCCGCCAACTCCGCCGACAAGAACAACGGCAAGCCGGGCGCTGACAAGAACGGCGTGATCGCTTCCGGCAAGGTCAACAACGATACGAAGGCCGGCCCGTTTGGCGCCGCACTGCTTGGCAAGACCGGCACCGATGTGCTGGCTGCGGCTGTTGCGATCGCCATGCTGGTTGCCGTCGCGATGCTCATCAAGACCGCGAAGGCCGCCAAGAACGACCGCTGATTGGCTGAATAACCTCCGATAATCCCCAAAACCGCCGACGCTGAGATGCTCCCCAGCGCCGGCGGTTTTGGGTTTTGTGCAAAGTTGAGTGAGGTGCGCTCAAGAATTTTTGCGATTTTGGGAATAATAACTTGCGATTCAAAGTTGAGTGGTGTAGGCTCAAGTTTTGGAAAGCACGAGAGACGGCAGTCCGGAACTCGAGCGAAGAACGAAAAGAACGTATAGCGAACCTATTTACAAAGGAGAACCAAATATGGGACGCGCAGTTGGCATCGATCTGGGTACCACCAATTCCTGCATCGCAACTCTTGAAGGTGGCCAGCCCACCGTTATCGTGAACGCCGAAGGCGCTCGCACCACACCGTCGGTCGTGGCATTCAGCAAGTCCGGCGAGATCCTGGTCGGCGAAGTCGCCAAGCGCCAGGCCGTCACCAACGTCGACCGCACCATCAGCTCCGTCAAGCGCCACATGGGCACCGACTGGACCGTTGAGATCGACGGCAAGAAGTGGACCCCGCAGGAGATTTCCGCACAGGTCCTGATGAAGCTGAAGCGCGACGCCGAAGCCTACCTTGGCGAACCGGTCACCGACGCCGTCATCACCTGCCCGGCATACTTCAACGACGCCCAGCGTCAGGCCACCAAGGACGCCGGCACCATCGCGGGCCTGAACGTGCTGCGTATCATCAACGAGCCGACCGCGGCCGCACTGGCTTACGGCCTGGAAAAGGGCAAGGAAGACGAAACCATCCTGGTCTTCGACCTCGGTGGCGGCACCTTCGATGTGTCCCTGCTGGAAATCGGCAAGGACGACGACGGCTTCTCCACCATTCAGGTGCAGGCCACCAACGGCGACAACCACTTGGGCGGCGACGATTGGGATCAGAAGATCATCGACTGGCTCGTCGGCGAAGTCAAGAACAAGTACGGCGTTGACCTGAGCAAGGACAAGATCGCCCTGCAGCGTCTGAAGGAAGCCGCCGAGCAGGCCAAGAAGGAACTGTCCAGCTCCACCAGCACCTCCATCTCCATGCAGTACCTGGCCATGACCCCTGACGGCACCCCGGTGCACCTAGACGAGACCCTGACCCGTGCCCACTTCGAGGAAATGACCTCCGACCTGCTGGGCCGCTGCCGCACCCCGTTCAACAACGTGCTGCGCGACGCTGGCATCAGCGTCTCCGACATCGACCACGTGGTCCTCGTCGGTGGCTCCACCCGTATGCCGGCCGTCAAGGAGCTCGTCAAGGAGCTCACCGGCGGTAAGGAAGCCAACCAGTCCGTCAACCCGGATGAAGTCGTGGCCGTCGGCGCAGCCGTGCAGTCCGGCGTCATCAAGGGCGACCGTAAGGACGTCCTGCTTATCGACGTGACCCCGCTGTCCCTCGGCATCGAAACCAAGGGTGGCATCATGACCAAGCTGATCGAGCGCAACACCGCCATCCCGACGAAGCGTTCCGAAGTCTTCTCCACCGCTGAAGACAACCAGCCGTCCGTGCTCATCCAGGTCTACCAGGGCGAGCGTGAGTTCGCTCGCGACAACAAGCCGCTGGGCACCTTCGAACTGACCGGCATCGCTCCGGCTCCGCGTGGCGTCCCGCAGATCGAAGTCACCTTCGATATCGACGCCAACGGCATCGTGCACGTGTCCGCCAAGGACAAGGGCACCGGCAAGGAACAGTCCATGACCATCACCGGTGGTTCCGGCCTGCCGAAGGACGAGATCGACCGCATGGTCAAGGAAGCCGAAGCCCACGAGGCCGAGGACAAGAAGCGTAAGGAAGACGCCGAGACCCGCAACCAGGCCGAGTCCTTCGCCTATCAGACCGAGAAGCTCGTCAATGACAACAAGGACAAGCTCTCCGACGATGTGGCCAAGGAAGTCACCGACAAGGTCAACGAGCTCAAGGAAGCCCTGAAGGGTGAGGACATTGAGAAGATCAAGTCCGCCCAGACCGAGCTGATGACCTCCGCCCAGAAGATCGGCCAGGCCCTCTACGCACAGCAGGGTGCCGCCGACGCCGCCGGTGCGGCCGGCGCTGCTGGCGCAGGCGCTGCTGGCTCCGCTTCCAACGGCTCCGACGACGACGTGGTTGACGCCGAAGTCGTGGACGACGACAAGGACAACAAGTAATCATGTCCGACTTCAACAAGGACGAGTACCTGAACGACCTGCCCGACATGGATGACCTGTCCGGGCAGGCCGCCCCGGCCGCCGCTTCCGCTGCTGACGGCGCTTCCGACGATTCCGCCGCTGCCGCCGCTGGCGCAACGCAGGAAGGTGCAGCTCAGCCGGCTGCCGCGCAATCGCAAGAAAATGGCGATTCCGCTGCCGCTGACGGTGCTGACAAGGCAGACGCTGCCGACGGCAAGGCCGACGATACGCTGACCCCCCTTGGTCAGGCCAAGAAGGAAGCCGCCGAATATCTGGAGGCGCTGCAGCGCGAACGCGCGGAGTTCATCAACTTCCGCAACCGCGCGCAGAAGGAGCAGGAACGCTTCCGTCAGCACGGCATCATCGACGTGCTGACCGCCCTGCTGCCGGCCCTCGACGACATCGACCGCATTCGCGAACACAGCGAAATGGACGATTCGTTCAAGGCCGTCGCCAACAAGATCGACAAGGCGTTCGAGAAGTTCGGCGTTGAGAAGTTCGGCGAAAAGGGCGAGGATTTCGACCCGACGAAGCATGACGCGATCCTGCACAAGCCGGATCCGAATGCCGAGAAGGAAACCGTCGACACCGTGGTGGAAGCCGGCTACCGCATCGGCGACCGCGTGATCCGCGCGGCCCGTGTGGTCGTGGCTTCTCCGCAGAACTGATCGCGCATTCGCACAATCCGCGTATCCGCGCGAAACGCATGTGACGAGTAATCGGGCCCCTCTGAAAAACGAGGGGCCTTCGATTACCTGAAACAACGGTTCAACGACAACTGTTTGAAAGTTTGAAAAACTGTACTTTTTACTGCATGAAAACCTCACGAAAGGAGGCACATCATGGCTGAGAATGAATGGCTGAGCAAGGATTTCTATAAGGTCCTCGGTGTCTCCAAAGACGCCACCGACGCCGAAATCACCAAAGCGTACCGCAAGCTGGCGCGCAAATACCATCCCGACCTGAACAAGACGAAGGAAGCGGAGGAGAAGTTCAAGGACATCTCCGAAGCGTACGACGTGCTGAGCAACAAGGAGAATCGTCAGAAATACGATGCGATCCGCCAGTTCGGCATGGGCGGCGCGCGTTTCGCCGGCGGTTCCGGCCAGGGCAGCTTCGACGCGGGCGCGTTCTCCGACATCTTCGGCTCGATGTTCGGCGGCGGCGCAGGCATGGGCGGCAATGGCTCGCGTATCCGCTTCCAGACCAATGGCGGCGGCAATCCGAACCTCAACGACATCTTCTCGATGTTCGGTGGCGGTGCGGGCGGCCCGGGCGCAGGCTCCGCCTACGAACGCTACGGCGCTGACGATTACGAGCAGCCGCAGCCGGAAAACGGCGAGGACCGCAACTCCAAGATTCGTCTGACCTTCCGCCAGGCGGTCAAGGGTGCGACCGTCTCGCTGTCCGCCGACGGCAAGAAGTTCAAGACGCACATCCCGGCCGGCGTGCATGACGGACAGAAGATCCGTCTCACGGGCAAAGGCAAGCCGGGCCGCAATGGCGGCAAAAACGGCGATCTGTACCTGCATATCACCGTCGCCGAAGACCCGAAATTCACCCTGCGCGGACGTGACATCATCATGCCGCTGCCCATCAC
>ERZ1034915.1086-NODE-1086-length-15973-cov-8.519663_pt1 | contig 15973 bp, 12 predicted proteins | sample MGYA00520592_ERZ1034915 | MGnify/ENA primary metagenome ERZ1034915 (study PRJEB33766, sample SAMN09781787) | gut metagenome | biome: gut microbiome | host: Homo sapiens | place: Madagascar | study: EMG produced TPA metagenomics assembly of the PRJNA485056 data... | reverse complement strand
GTGCTGGAGATCACATCTGATGTGAGCTCGGCTGTAGTGAGCGATACCAGCAACCTGAAATTTACGCTGCAACTGAAAAGCAAATCTGGTGAAGCGTTAAGTGGTCGTGTTGTGAAAATCAGTACCACAGGGCCATCGAAAAATGGAGAACTGGTAGTTGATCAATCAACTGTAACGACTGATGAAAGTGGCAAGGCGACGGTAAGTGTACATGGCAGAACAGCCGGATCGTACAAATTAACTGCGACTCTGGATGAGCTTGGCGCTACTACCAGTGCGGAGAAATCTTTCTCTCTGTATGCAGATGAAAACAATGGTGTTCTGAGTCTCTCTATGGAACCGGGTTATGTGACGGACGACGGTGAACCATTTGGGTTTATTGCCAGACTTACCGATAAGTTTGGTAACCCAATGACGGGGGAAGCAGAATTCACTGCGGGTAATGAAAAATACCTGGATTCAGCCGATAAGATCACAATGACACCCGCAAAAGTAACCTTAAGTTGGACGGGGCATGCTTATTCTGAAATCCGCACCTATTTGCCTGGCCGAACCTGGGTCAAAGTGAAGGTGACGCGCGGAGATAAAACCTATGAGCAAACCGAAGAAACCTGGGTTTCGGAGTTACCGAAAAATCCACAGCAATAATCAATAATGAAAAGGGGGCCATTGTGCCCCCTTATTTCGATCTTTAGCAAAAAGCGGTCAGTGATTAACGACCAAACAGATCACGTTTTTTCGCTTTGAATGGCTGAGAAATCGCTACCAGGATAGCAACAATAAGATAGGCCACAAAAATACCCAGCAACCATTGTGGCATTTCCAGTCCTAAAAATTCCCACTGCCGTTCTGCACAATCCCCGGAAGCGACAAACACTTGTGGGATCCATTTATCCAGGGGCAACCAACTCGGGAAACGAACGAAAAAGTCGCAGGTTACAAAGGGTGAAGGGTAAAGCTGCAGCATCGTATGTTCATAGGTCAACTGCACACCGCGCCAGGCACTATACAGCCAGATAATGATTGCGACATATCGCAACGGGGTTTTAGGGGCAATGGCACCAATTAATGCGGCCCCAAGAATGCCAAAAAGCGCACAACGTTCGTAAATGCATAGCACACAAGGTTTTAGCAGCATAACGTGCTGGAACCATAGCGCTACCAATTCAAGGGCGAGGGCGGTAAAGGCCATCAACAACCACGCACCGCGTCCTCGTGAGCACTGGTTTAAAAATCGCAACATAATAATTTCCCTGCAACATGCATAGAGCACGCAGTGTAAACCAATTCATTTGTCACGCCACTAGCGCGAAATAAAATAAAGTGTAATTAGGTAATTAATCGGCGAAAAAATAAACCGGGCAGTGATTAGCCCGGTTTGTTGTTACGAAAGTGTAGCTAGCCAGCCTTGTTGAGTCATCCATTCTGTCATGGGGGCCAGCGTAAATTCCACGCAAAGCAAACCGACACAGGTCAGGACAATGGTATAAGGCAGCGCCATCCATACCATTCGACCATAAGAGAGACGAATCAGCGGTGCAAGGGCGGAAGTCAGCAGGAACAAGAAGGCCGCCTGACCATTTGGTGTGGCGACTGAAGGCAGGTTGGTTCCGGTATTAATTGCTGCTGCCAACAGTTCAAACTGATTAAGGGAGATAGTGCCGTTTTCCATCGCCGCTTTAGCTTCGTTGATATAGATCGTACCGACGAAGACGTTATCGGAAATAGAAGAAAGCAGACCATTAAACAGATAGAACAATGTTAACTGCGCATGTTCCGACGCCTGCAATACAAAATGAATAATCGGTGAGAACAAACTCTGATCAATGATCACCGCGACAATCGAGAAAAAGACGGTTAACAGTGCGGTAAACGGTAGTGACTCAGTGAAGGCTTTACCGATAGCGTGTTCGTCGGTTACCCCTGTCAGTGATGTCGCCATAATAATTACTGACAAACCAATTAAACCAACTTCAGCCAGATGCAGGGCGAGGGCGATAACCAACCAGACACCAATCAGTGCCTGGACGATCAAGCGAACTTTATCCTGACGGGTACGCTGAAGGCGGCTTTGATCGTCGTACTGTTGCAGCACCTGACGCACTTTCTCCGGCAGCTTCTCGCCATAGCCAAACCAGCCCATCCTCTCTACCAGCAAGCAAGTCAACAGACCACAAACCAGCACTGGTACAGTAATGGGAGACATACGCAGGAAGAAGTCGCCAAAACTCCAGCCTGCGGCTTTGGCAATAATCAAGTTCTGCGGTTCACCAACCATGGTCATTACCCCGCCAAGCGCGGTGCCCACACCAGCATGCATCATCAGGCTGCGCAGAAATCCACGGAATTGCTCCAGAATAACTTTAAAGTGCTGATCAATATGGCTGTCATCGAGAATATCGTTATCTTCGCCACGAGAAGAAGCCACCCGGTGATAGATACCATAAAAGCCCACGGCAACACTTATTACGACTGCCACGACGGTCAGGGCGTCAAGGAAGGCAGAAAGGAAGGCTGCAGCAAGGCAGAAAGAGAGTGAGAGTAAAGCCTTAGAACGGATACTGAGCAGCAACCGGGTGAAGATAAACAGCAGCAATTGCTTCATAAAGTAAATACCTGCAACCATAAACATAAGTAGCAGTAATACTTCAAGGTTCGCCGCAACCTCTGCACGTACGTGTGATGGACTGGTCATGCCGATCATCACCGCTTCAATTGCCAGCAATCCACCGGGTAAGAGTGGATAACATTTAAGCGCCATTGCGAGGGTAAATATAAATTCGGCGACTAATAACCAACCAGCTATGAATGGATTAACTAAAAAAATCAGCGGATTAATGATTAAGAAGATCAAAAGTGCAAGTTTGTACCAGTCTGGTGACTGACCCAGAAAGTTACGCCATAAGGCGCGGCCCCAGGAGATTTCCATGTGGTTTCCCTTACCTATAAAAATGAAATGGTGTTTTTATCTTAGCGAACTAAGCTTAACGATCGTGACGAAATCAGGCAAGAACTTCACTACAGCAGGCTGATAACATCGCGAAATTTCAACGGCGATCCCCTTTTTCTTTATTGCGTCCGCTATCGGCCTTGATACCCGTCTGGTATGATGAGTGCAATTTTGTTTTGCTGTGTAATGGATATCTCACTATGGTCATTAAGGCGCAAAGCCCGGCAGGTTTCGCGGAAGAGTACATCATCGAAAGCATCTGGAATAATCGCTTCCCACCTGGCACCATCTTGCCTGCTGAACGTGAACTCTCTGAACTTATTGGAGTGACACGAACGACATTGCGTGAAGTCTTGCAACGTTTAGCGCGAGACGGTTGGCTGACAATTCAACACGGCAAGCCTACGAAGGTGAATAATTTTTGGGAAACGTCCGGGCTGAATATTCTGGAAACACTTGCGCGTCTCGATCACGAAAGTGTACCCCAGTTAATTGATAATCTGCTGTCTGTCAGAACCAATATATCCACTATTTTTATTCGTACTGCTTTCCGTCAACATCCGGATAAAGCGCAAGAGGTGCTGGCTGCGGCAAATGAAGTGGCTGATCACGCTGACGCCTTTGCCGAACTCGATTACAGCATTTTCCGTGGGCTGGCATTCGCCTCCGGTAACCCAATTTATGGGCTTATCATCAATGGGATGAAAGGATTATATACCCGTACAGGGCGTCACTATTTTGCTAACCCGGAAGCGCGCAGCCTGGCATTAGGTTTTTACCACAAACTGTCTGAATTATGCCGTCAGGGCGCTCATGATCAGGTGTATGAAACGGTGCGTCGCTACGGTCATGAAAGTGGCGAGATCTGGCATCGAATGCAAAAAAATCTGCCTGGTGACTTGTCCATCCAGGGGCAGTAACAGTGATAAAGAGACCCCCTCAGCTGAGGGGGTTTTTGATCAACGAGAAAGGTATTCAATTATCTGTTAAAGATTGCCCATTCTCGGTGGGCAACGTTCAAGTAACTCAACGCTGCCATCCTCATTTTGTTGCTCGAGCATCACATCAAATCCCCACAAGCGATGCACATGTTTCAGCACTTCTTTGCGGCCTCTATCCAGTGGTGCACGGTTATGCGGAATATAACGCAGAGTCAGTGAACGGTCGCCACGTAAGTCAACATTCCAGATCTGAATATTGGGCTCCAGATTGCTCAGGTTATATTGCGAAGAAAGGCGATTACGAATTTCCCGGTAACCTTCTTCGTTGTGAATCGCGGATATTTCCAGATAATTATGCCGGTCATCATCCAGGACGGTGAAAAAGCGAAAATCTCGCATTACCTTCGGTGACAGGAACTGACTGATAAAACTTTCGTCTTTAAAATCGCGCATTGCAAAATGCAGTGTTTCCAGCCAGTCAGAACCGGCGATGTCCGGGAACCAATATTTATCTTCCTCGGTGGGAGACTGACAAATCCGTTTGATATCCTGGAACATCGCAAATCCCAGAGCATAAGGGTTGATACCGCTGTACCACGGACTGTTGTAGGGGGGCTGGAATACGACATTGGTGTGGCTATGTAAGAATTCCAGCATAAAGCGCTCAGTCACTTTTCCTTCATCGTACAGATGATTAAGAATGGTGTAGTGCCAGAACGTTGCCCAACCTTCATTCATCACCTGAGTCTGTTTCTGAGGGTAAAAGTACTGACTGACTTTGCGGACAATTCGCAGGATCTCACGCTGCCATGACTCCAGTAATGGCGCGTTTTTCTCCATAAAATAGAGCAAGTTCTCCTGTGGTTCGGAAGGATATCGGCGTGCTTCGGCAACGGTTTTCTCTTCTTCGCGTTTCGGCAATGTTCGCCAAAGCATATTTACCTGACTTTGCAGGTACTCTTCCCGGCTCTTTTGCCGTGCTTTTTCTTCTTGCAACGAGATCTTTTGTGGGCGTTTGTAGCGATCGACACCGTAGTTCATCAGCGCATGGCAGGAGTCCAACAACTTCTCGACTTCATCCACGCCGTAACGCTCTTCGCATTCAGTAATATATTTACGGGCAAAAATCAGGTAATCAACAATCGAACTGGCATCGGTCCAGCTACGGAATAAGTAATTGTTTTTGAAGAAAGAGTTGTGACCATAACAGGCATGCGCCATTACCAACGCCTGCATTGTAATGGTGTTCTCCTCCATCAGATACGCGATACACGGATTTGAGTTAATGACGATCTCATAGGCCAGTCCTTGCTGACCATGCTTATATAGACGTTCGGTTTCAATAAATTTTTTACCGAAAGACCAGTGGGGATAGTTAATGGGCATCCCTACACTGGAGTAAGCATCCATCATCTGCTCGGACGTGATGACTTCTATTTGGTGCGGGTAAGTGTCCAGTCGGTAAAGTTTCGCCACACGATCTATCTCTGCCAGGTAAATATCCAGCAGGTCAAAGGTCCAGTCGGGTCCATCGCTTAAACGTGTGGTGTCCTTGTTCATTGAATCAATTGTCGCCATACGCGCACCCTCATTGTTGGCGGCGCTCTCTGTGTGGAGCACCTCATTCCAAGCATAGAACACCTTGTTAAAAACCGTGACGATGAGAAATTTTTTCTTTGCGATTTCACATAACTGGAGTGCCAGAGATGAGGATATATACGCTATTTTATGCTGGATAAAATCCCCCTTCAGCAGGAGATACCAAAGTTGCGATATTCCCATGATTACAGGGAGATGTGAGCCAGCTCACCATAAAAAAGCCATATGTTGAATAATATTTTCATCTGAGTTATCAAGATGTAATTAGTTTATTGTTCTTTTACCGTTATCGGAGTGGCTATGCGAGTTGTCATACTGGGAAGTGGTGTGGTTGGCGTGACCAGCGCCTGGTATTTGAGTCAGGCAGGACATGACGTCACTGTCATTGATCGTGAGCCTGGCCCGGCACTGGAAACCAGTGCTGCCAATGCCGGGCAAATTTCTCCGGGGTATGCGGCACCATGGGCGGCACCAGGCGTACCACTGAAAGCCATTAAATGGATGTTCCAGCGCCATGCGCCACTGGCAGTGCGTCTGGACGGTACTCAGTTCCAGTTAAAATGGATGTGGCAAATGCTGCGTAACTGCGATACCAGCCACTATATGGAAAACAAAGGGCGCATGGTGCGCCTGGCGGAGTACAGTCGTGATTGCCTGAAAGAGTTGCGTGCCGCGACAGGAATTGAATATGAAGGTCGTCAGGGTGGCACATTGCAGTTGTTTCGGACTGAACAACAGTTTGAAAACGCCACTCGTGATATCGCAGTTCTGGAAGATGCAGGCGTACCATATCAGTTGCTTGAATCAAATCGCCTGGCAGAAGTTGAACCGGCACTGGCAGCTGTCGCACATAAACTGACTGGGGGATTGCGCTTACCAAATGATGAAACAGGTGACTGCCAACTGTTTACCCAGCGACTCGCGCAGATGGCGGAGCAGGCTGGTGTGAAGTTCCGCTTTAATACACCAGTAGACAAACTGTTGTTTGAAGGCGAGCAAATTTACGGTGTGAAATGTGGTGATGAGGTCATTAAAGCTGATGCCTACGTGATGGCCTTTGGATCTTATTCTACGGCAATGTTGAAAGGAATCGTCGATATTCCGGTTTATCCGCTTAAGGGGTATTCCTTAACCATTCCGGTTGCAAACGAAGATGGCGCGCCAGTTTCCACTATTCTTGATGAAACTTACAAAATTGCGATTACCCGCTTTGATAATCGTATACGTGTCGGTGGTATGGCGGAAATTGTTGGTTTTAATACCGAACTGCTGCAACCGCGCCGCGAAACGCTGGAAATGGTGGTACGTGATCTCTACCCACGGGGGGGGCATATTGAGCAGGCGACTTTCTGGACGGGCCTGCGTCCAATGACGCCAGATGGTACACCTGTGGTGGGGCGTACAAGTTTCAAAAATTTATGGTTAAACACAGGGCACGGTACACTGGGCTGGACAATGGCTTGTGGTTCCGGGCAATTACTGAGTGACATTCTTTCTGGCCGTACCCCGGCTATTCCTTACGATGATCTGAGCGTGGCGCGTTACAGCAGTGGTTTTAGCCCGGCAAGACCGCGTCATTTGCACGGTGTTCATAACTAAAAGGAAACGAAATGACGCGACCTATACAGGCCAGTGTTGATTTACAGGCGTTGAAACAAAATCTGGCGATTGTCCGCCGGGCTGCGCCTGATGCGCGCGTCTGGTCAGTGGTAAAAGCCAATGCCTATGGACATGGGATCGAACGTATATGGAATGCACTTGCCTCGACAGATGGCTTTGCATTACTCAACATTGAAGATGCGGTGACACTGCGCGAACGCGGCTGGAAAGGGCCCATTCTGATGCTTGAGGGTTTTTTCCATGCTGATGATTTAGCAGTCTATGACAAGTATCGTCTCACAACGAGTGTTCACAGCAACTGGCAGCTTAAAGCATTGCAGAATGCCCGTCTGAATGCCCCGCTTGATATCTATGTGAAAGTCAACAGTGGCATGAACCGCCTGGGATTTCCTCCCGAAAAGATACCCACTGTCTGGCAACAACTGCGGGGAATGAGCAATGTCGGAGAAATGACGCTGATGTCGCATTTTGCTGATGCCGAACATCCTGAAGGCATTGTTCAGGCACTGGAAAAGGTGGAACAAGCCAGTGAAGGGATGGAGTGCCGTCGTTCGCTGGCTAACTCCGCGGCAACACTTTGGCATCCGCAAGCGCATTTTGACTGGGTACGTCCGGGGATCATTTTGTATGGTGCTTCGCCTTCGGGACATTGGTGTGATATCGCCAATACCGGGCTTAAACCTGTTATGACGCTCAGCAGTGAAATTATCGGAGTTCAGACATTAAAAGCTGGAGATCGTGTTGGCTATGGCGGGCGTTACACAGCCAGCGGTGAGCAACGGATCGGTATTGTTGCTGCGGGCTATGCCGATGGTTACCCCCGTCATGCCCCTACGGGTACGCCGGTACTGGTGGATGGTGTGCGAACCATTACCGTTGGCACCGTTTCAATGGATATGCTGGCGGTGGATTTAACACCTTGTCCGCAGGCAGGAATAGGTACGCCAGTAGAGCTGTGGGGTAAGGAGATCAAAATTGATGACGTGGCAGCCGCGGCGGGTACAGTTGGCTATGAGTTGATGTGTGCTCTGGCACTGCGTGTGCCAGTAGTGACAGTGTAACGCATTCATACCGGAGAAGACAGTCGTCTCTCTCCGGTAATGATGAGTTTATTCGGCAATCTCATCGGCGACACGAACGCCCACTTTCATGACCTGATTATCCTCTTTTTCAGCAACCGTCCAAATCATCCCCGCGAATTCTACCTGGTCACCCACAACCGGGGCGGCCCCGAGTAGTTGCTGTACAATCTCGCCCAGTGTCTGTTGTTTATCACGATATTCAGTGCCCGCATCGAGGCCATAAATAATCGCCACATCAGCAAATTTGGCGCTCCCTTCAAGAATAAAATCACCAAAGAAACGCTGATCCAGGGCCACAGGCGGTGATTGACTAAATAATTTGCCCAGCGCCGGAAGATCGCGTTCACGACCAATCACACAAAGTACATCACCTTCACGCAGGCGGGTACTGCCCGAGGGATGCAACAGCACGTTGTCGCGAAACAGTGCCGCTATTCGTGTGTCTTTGGGCATATGCAGATCGCGTAATGCTGCACCGACACACCATTTATCGGCACTCAATTGATAAACAAACTGTTCCCACGGGTTTTCCGGGTGAATATCCAGACCAACGCGGGAGACGGGCCAACCAACGGCAGGCACCACGACTTTCGCTTTTTTTGCTGCCCAGGAGAGAGACGTTCCCTGAAACAACAGTGAAATTAAGACCACAAAGAAGGCCACATTAAAGAACAGACGAGAATTATCCAGGCCGGCCATCATCGGAAAGACCGCAAGAATAATAGGTACAGCTCCGCGTAAGCCGACCCAACTGATAAAAATACGTTCCCGTAGATTAAAACCGCGGAAAGGCAGAAGTCCGGCAAAGACTGACAGTGGACGGGCAAAGAAAATCATCCACGCGGAAAGAAGTAGTGCTGGAATAGCAATCGGTAGCAGATCAGAAGGATTAACCAGTAAACCGAGCACCAGGAACATGGCGATTTGCGCCAGCCACGCCAGACCGTCGAAGTTTTGCAATATCCCGTAGCGGTTGCGAATCGGTCGGTTGCCGAGCAGGAAACCACATAGATAAACTGCCAGAATGCCACTGCCTTCAAGTGCTGTAGTCAGCGCAAAAATCAGGATACCGCCGCTTAATGCCAGCATTGGATAAAGCCCGGCAGGCAGGGCGATACGGTTAATCATCTGCTGAAGTAAATAGCCACCTCCCAGACCCAACAGGATACCCAGGCCGAACTGTTGCAGAATATCCAATGCAAAGGTCCAGCTGACTCCTGTTTCGTGATGCTGGATCATTTCAATCAGCGTAATGGTTAAAAACACCGCCATCGGATCATTACTGCCAGATTCTATTTCCAGTGTAGATCCAACACGTTCGTTAAGCCCTTTACCACCAAGCAGCGAAAACACTGCCGCAGCATCGGTAGAACCGACAATTGCGCCAATTAATAATCCTTCGATCAAATCGAGATTAAATAACCAGGCTGCCATCATGCCCGTCAGGCCTGAGGTGATCAGCACACCCACGGTCGCGAGGGAGAGTGCCGGGCCGAGAGCAACACGAAACGAGCTGGCCTGGGTACGCATTCCGCCATCAAGTAAAATGACCGCCAGTGCGAGGTTGCTGACCATATAAGCGAAGGGATAATTATCGAATGGAATACCGCCGACACCATCGACCCCGGCGAGCATACCGATCGCCAAAAAGATAACCAGAATAGGAATGCCAAGACGTGAAGAAAACGAACTGAGGAGAATACTGCAGGTAACAAGCACTGACCCTAAAATAAACAGACTGATGATCGTCGTGGCATCCAACGTTATGTTTCTCCCAAATTACGCTGTTTCGTAGTAACAACACTACCATATTAACGACCGAAACAGCGGGATAGTTAACGCTTATTCACGTTTTTTTTAAGATTTCAGAACAGGATGACCGCTAAGGATTAACTGGGTGCCATTTTGATTATTTCTCAGTACTGCGTGAGCCCCCAAAGGTAAAGTGACCGTGCGTTGCTCATGACCGAAATCTAACCCAGTAAGCAGTGGAACAGAGAGGCGTGACCGCAGAAAATCAAACACACTTTGCAGGGAATAACCGGCATCGTAATCATTGGGAGCACTACCGCTAAAACTACCGAGAACAATCCCTTTTTGACGATCTAATATTCCAGCTTCAAGTAACTGTAATAGCATCCGCTCAACCCGGAATGGATGTTCATTAATATCCTCCAGAACCAGAATGCCGTTACTGATATTTGGCATCCACGGAGTGCCTATTAATGAAATCAACATTGCCAGATTTCCCCCCCACAATGTTCCTTCTGTCTGACAAGAAGGGCCTTCACCTTGCCACTCGACGGTGAATGTTTTGTTACGCAATGCCAGCCAGAAATGGTGAGCCGTAAACTCATTGAGTGTTTCTGCGCCAAAATTTGCTGCCAGCATGGGGCCGCTGAAAGTAATCACGTTGCCTTTTGCCAGTAACCCACACTGAATTGCAGTGAAATCACTGTGCCCACAAATGAGTAATGGGTTATGCAACTGCCGTGCAATCAATGCCGACCAGTCGATCCCGGCCAGGATTCGACTGGCACCATAACCACCACGTACGGCCAGTACGATGGTATTGGGGAGATCAAGATGGGCGAGGGCATTGATATCTGCCAGCCGCTCTGTCTCTGTACCAGCAAAACGTTGATAGCGTCGGTAAATAACGTCTGAATTATTCACCTGATGACCAGCTTCTGTCAGGCGTTGAACACCGCGCCAGGCGGCCTCTTGATTGATGCAATAACCTGATGGAGCAATTAAATGAAACAGAGACATGGCAATTCCTTGCTGACAACTGAATGCAAATGTATATCATGCCGCGTAGGTATTGTGTTGTCACCTCAGAGACAAATTCCGGCATAAGGATAGACGAAGTGAAATTGAGATGGTTTGCCTTTTTAGTTGTGTTACTCGCTGGTTGTGCGACGAAGAGAGATTATGAAAATCCTCCATGGAATGCCAAAGTCCCGGTACAGCGCGCAATGCAGTGGATGCCGATAAGCCAAAAGGCCGGAGCGGCCTGGAATGTCGATCCGCAGTTAATTACTGCGATTATTGCCATTGAGTCTGGCGGTAATCCTAACGCAGTCAGTAAATCGAATGCTGTTGGCCTGATGCAACTCAAAGCCTCAACATCCGGTCGTGATGTTTATCGCCGTATGGGCTGGAGTGGTGAACCGACGACCAGTGAGCTAAAAAACCCGGAGCGAAACATCTCCATGGGGGCAGCTTATTTGAACATTCTGGAAACCGGCCCCCTTGCCGGGATTAAAGATCCGCAGGTATTACAATATGCGCTGGTGGTCTCCTATGCCAACGGTGCGGGGGCATTGCTACGGACCTTTTCATCTGATCGCAAAAAGGCGATCACTAAAATCAATGATCTGAGCGCAGATGAGTTTTTTGACCATGTGGCAAAAAATCATCCGGCACCTCAGGCGCCGCGTTACATCTGGAAACTGCAACGCGCGCTGGATGAAATGTAGCGTCCTGGTACTTAGTTACGCACTTTACTGGCGCGTTCGCGCTCTTCCCGTTCAAGGAAAAATATAATCCGCTGTAATTCCCGCTCCATCGCCGGGCCGACGTTGAGAAAACGAAAGCTAAGGCGGGGAGTGGTGACGGTCTCATTTTTACTGGCGACGATAACGCGTTCACTTATCGACAAAAGCTGAGCGTCAAAATGGAAAATACCCCATTGCCCCATATTGACCTCCATATGCGAAAATTGCATTCCTTCCTGCAAGTTTTCGGGTGGCGCAGTCTCCAGTAATACGCCCATTCCCCCCAGCGAAAGATCGTACAGTCGACAACGTAACTTCGAATTATCAGGTAATTGTGCTGTGCAGTAATAAGGAGGATGAAGAGGCGCGGAGATACGGAAATATTTTCTTCGCTGGACAAACCATAATGATTGCGGCAAAGGACTGATAAATGCGGGAAGTTGCTGATATTCACCGTCAGGTAATGTTTCCAGCATAAACTCTACTTTAGCGCCCTGAGTTTCCGCCGTGATCGTTATATTTTGCGCATTTTTAACGGCGATATTTTCTGCCACCTGACTACCAAAATCCATAATCAACGTATCAGGCGTCACCAGTAGAATTTTGCTGATGAATTGCCCGGAGTTCCACGAAATACGCAGCGGTACCTGGGCTTTGTGTAGATCACGCAGTACACCGAGAACGGCTAACGGATTACTCTTCAGGAACTGCTCATGGTAATGACTCACGCGGAAAAACTCCTGGTTGTCTGACAGACTGTCCTTGGGTTATCGGCAGCAGCGGGAAAAAGTTAATACCAATGAATGAAATTTAAGATTGGTGACCAAATGCGCATGTTTATAACGGATACGGCGTTAACGTCTTACCTGGTTTGTAATATCTCTTAAATTCAATATGTTGAATCTGATAAGTTGGCCAGATAAATGTAGTGCATCAGGCCATTATAGGTTTGTCATCAGTCCCGAAATTTTGATTTTGATTTGTGCTTAAACCACGCAGATCACGGCGTTGCCTATAATTAGAATGCTGACGCAAGAACCTCTTGCGCCGGATTCACTGGAAAGAGGGTCTGAACATGGGAATTATTGCCTGGATTATATTTGGTTTGATTGCAGGGGTTATCGCCAAGCTGATCATGCCGGGGCGCGATGGCGGGGGATTTTTCCTGACCTGTATTCTCGGTATTGTCGGTGCGGTGGTCGGCGGCTGGCTGGCGACCATGTTTGGTATTGGCGGCAGCATCAGTGGATTTAACCTGCATAGTTTCCTCGTCGCGGTGGTTGGCGCGATCCTGGTGCTGGGCGTATTTCGCCTCCTTCGACGGGAATAACTTACCTGAAAACGGCCCTGCGGGGCCGTTCAAATAATTAGTTAGCCGTTGTACCAGTTAGCGGTTGTTGAATGTTTGATTCTGTGACCGGTGCCGGGGGAACGTTATCGCAAGGCTTCTCTTTCGGGCATACCAGATCGAGCATTTTCAGAGTGACACCATTACTCCAGCCAAAACCATCTTGTAATGGATACTCCCCACCCCCTCCGCCAGTACCGGTGGTACTGACATCATATTTTTCCACCAGTTTTTTATCACGATCATAGGTATGCTGAACATTGGTTAAAAAACGCCAGGTAACTGCCATCGCTACATCTTGCTGACCGTAATTTTGCAAACCTTCAGTAGCAACCCATTGCAATGGCGCCCAGCCGTTTGGCGCATCCCACTGTTGACCACTTTTTACTGATGTTGTAGCAAGGCCACCAGGCTGTAACAGATGGGCCCTGGTCGCCTCAGCGACTTTTACTGCACGGTCTTTACCCGCTGCGTTGACATAAAGTGGAAAGAGAGCTGCCGCAGTAAGTTGATTACGGACTTTGTGGCTTTTTAGATCGTAGTCGGCGTACCAACCTTCTTTGTCGTTCCATAAATAGTGCTCAATGGCTTTCTGACGCGCCGTTGCCAGATTTTCATACTGGCTCGCCATCGCCTCATCACCTGAAGCTTTGCTGGCACGCGCAAGTATCTTCTCCATCTTATATAACAAGGCGTTGAGATCGACCGGAACAATGCTGGTAGTACGAATCGTGCTCAGTTGTTGTGGATTATCCATCCAGCGGGAACTGAAATCCCAACCGGAAGCTGCGGCTGAACGCAGATCACGATAAATTTCAGTGGCCGGGCGGGAAGGGTTACTTTTAGCGGTCGTAATATCTTCGTTCCAGGATTCCGGGCGTGGAGTGTCGCGATCATCCCAATATCGATTCAAAATAGTGCCGTCTTCCAGTTTTACTACACGTTTATTTTGTCCACCTGGCTGTAGATCCTCAGTACCTTCCATCCAGTATGCATACTCTTTTTGCAACTGCGGCAGATATTGCTTCAGCGCATCATCCCCTTTGTTTTGCGCCAGAAGCTCCACCATAAACGCGAAAAAGGGTGGTTGTGAGCGGCTCAGGTAATAACTGCGGTTGCCATTAGGGATATGACCAAAGGCATCGATTTCCCAGGCAAAATTCGCCACCATGTCTGCAACTTTATCCCAGTGTCCACTCTCGGCAAGCCCTAACATGGTGAAATAACTGTCCCAGTAATAAACCTCGCGAAAGCGTCCACCAGGCACAACATAAGGTTCCGGTAACGGTAACAACGAATCCCATTTATCAGTGCGCTCTGTAGTGCGGGTTAGTACAGGCCACAAGCCATCAATATGCTCACGTAGTGATTGGCCCGCAGGAGGAACATATTTTTCGCCTTCTTTTGGCAGAATAAAGTTAACGCTGACAAAATGGCGTAAATCAAAACCGCTTTGATTACGTTGCATCCGGTAATCTGCCAGAATCATCAATGGATCGCTTTTTGGCACTGCATCGGCAAAGGTTTTCTGATCCGGGAAGAGTTTTGCACTCTGAACATCGTTGAACAGCGGCCCTAACAGAATATCTGGTGGTTGCAAAGGCGTATCAGCGAGTTCCTCTGCGTTCGCGGCCTGGCTGGCAAGACTCAGGAGTAGGGCAGTGGTAACCGTTTTTAAAGCTCCGGGTAGTGTGGCATGGGCGCGATGTGCAGGTGTTTTCATGAATGATTCTCCTTCGTGGAATACCGAATAAAGCGGCATCAATCAGAAAACCTTAGTTCATGATCTGGTTATTTGTATTAATCAGTTGCGATTTTGCGAGACAGGGTGATTAACCAAAAGAAATTCGGCAAGTATGAGATATAAAAAAATCCACGCCTGGCGTGGATTTTTCAGTAGATTGAAAGGCGAGAACGTTTAAACGTTAAACAGGAAGTTCATTACATCGCCATCTTTAACGATGTAATCTTTACCTTCTGCACGCATTTTCCCGGCTTCTTTCGCGCCCTGCTCACCTTTATAGGTGATGAAATCTTCAAAAGAGATCGTCTGTGCGCGGATAAAACCTTTCTCAAAATCGGTATGGATTTTACCGGCTGCTTGCGGAGCCGTCGCTCCCACCGGAATGGTCCATGCACGCACTTCCTTAACACCTGCGGTAAAGTAAGTTTGCAGATTCAGCAGCTTGTATCCGGCACGGATCACGCGGTTTAGCCCCGGTTCTTCCAGACCCAGTTCCTGCATAAACTCTTCACGTTCTTCGTCGTCAAGCTCTGCGATATCGGCTTCTACAGCAGCACAAACCGGAACAACCACAGAACCTTCTTTAGCCGCAATTTCACGAACCTGATCGAGATACGGGTTGTTTTCGAAACCATCTTCATTGACGTTAGCAATGTACATTGTTGGTTTCAGCGTCAGGAAGCTCAGATAGCGGATAGCGGCTTTTTCTTCCGCACTCAGATCCAGTGCGCGCAGCATGCCAGCGTTTTCCAGTTGTGGCAGGCATTTTTCCAGCACTGCCAGTTCTGCTTTAGCGTCTTTATCGCCACCTTTGGCTTTCTTCTGCACACGATGAATTGCACGCTCACAGGTGTCAAGGTCTGCCAGCGCCAGTTCGGTATTGATAACCTCAATATCATCTGCCGGGTTAACTTTGCCGGAGACGTGGATGATGTTGTCATTTTCAAAGCAACGCACAACGTGGCCAATCGCTTCAGTTTCACGGATGTTTGTCAGGAACTGGTTACCCAGACCTTCACCTTTCGACGCGCCTTTCACCAGACCCGCAATATCAACAAACTCCATGGTGGTGGGAAGCGTACGCTGCGGTTTTACGATCTCAGCCAGTTGGTCCAGACGTGGATCGGGCATTGGCACGACGCCTGTGTTCGGCTCAATGGTGCAGAATGGAAAGTTGGCCGCTTCAATA
>ERZ1034915.1082-NODE-1082-length-16000-cov-4.517466_pt1 | contig 16000 bp, 16 predicted proteins | sample MGYA00520592_ERZ1034915 | MGnify/ENA primary metagenome ERZ1034915 (study PRJEB33766, sample SAMN09781787) | gut metagenome | biome: gut microbiome | host: Homo sapiens | place: Madagascar | study: EMG produced TPA metagenomics assembly of the PRJNA485056 data... | reverse complement strand
GCAGCGCCAGGTACGTGTTGGCGAACAGCTTCACGGCCTCGGCCTCGGTGGTGCCCAGCACCAACCGCGGGATGCCCACGGTGCCGTCGGCGTTGGCCCTCTCGAGCTCGGCGGAGTCGGCGCCGTGAGTGCGCCGCTATGATTCGCAATCGAACCATAGCTACAGAAGCCGAGCGTGCTACACGACCCGCTTAGCATTTTACCGCTCCTCGCCCAAAACCTTGCTTTACGGCTTCAAGCCTAAGCGCTATCGGAGCAAATCGGCAAGAGAATGCTCCTGCGCCGTTCTTTTCTTATGGCGCGATTCGTATTCCCTAATGCTCCTCTCGAGTTTATCGACATCGCTCCAATATTCCCTCAGAAAGCCTTCCTGCTTAACTTCCTTGTACCCAAGAACCTGCTTGCAATAATCACTCGGCTTCATCTTGGACGACCGCTTGGACCAGTCTTCGAATCATGCTTCGTTATGGATAACAAGCATCTCGATTTCCGGAGCGGTGATGAACGACTCAACCAGCACCATTTCGCGGTAATGCCGAGGCAGCGAAAACCTAGCCGTGCGACTGTCCACGATTCGCGCAAGCAGCAAACCATCGCACTCGCTGCTCGAGTAATTCTGCTGCAGAAACCTCGCCTCGATATCCGCCGCTTTGCGCAAACGCGTATGCCATCGAAAAGTCCTCGGGTCTTTAACGACATGATTCCGCGGAACAGTCAACCTATCTTCTCCAACAAGTTTCTCGATAATCACGCCTTCCGCTGTTCCCTCGCAGCTGAACAAAACGTACCTTGAAGCAAGCGCATCGCGAACAGGATCACCCATTGACACGCTCCTTCACGTATTCCCGAAGCCCTTGAACGTCGGAATACTTTGGCATCGACCCCTTGATCAGGTTCGAGAGAATCGCCTCGCTCTTCTTGTTTTCGATGCGATTGACCACATCCGAGTATTTCACGACCTTCGTTCTAAAATCGGAGTTCCTAGTCAGCACATACACGCAATCTTTCCTGTTCAGACAATCCAGCAGCTCTGGGTAATGTGTGGAGAACACCATCTGTGCACCATGCGGATTCGTCACCGGCGACGAGAACAGGTCGATAATCACGGCAACAAGCGCACGGTTCAGGCTTTCCTCTATCTCGTCCACAATGAAATAACCGCCAACCGACAGCACCTCTATCGCATGGTCGACCAACTCAGCACCGTAAACCGTCCCGCGCGACAGCATCGAGACGGCTGCCTCCATGCCCACAACTCGTTCCGGCTCTCCTTTAAACTTGAGGCGGAAAACTTGACTATCGGAATCCCACGCCAGCCCCTCAACGCTACCGTCAAACGCTTGGACCACTTTCGTCGGCATGGTAATCGCGGGCAAGCTTCTCTCGGGAGCCTCTACGACGATGGACACCTTCTTCGTCACCAGCGAAGCGATGCTGCGATGCTCGCCCAGCACTAGCCTCACGTCTTCGGAAATGTAGCCTATTTCACCCGAAGCAGCCCCCCTGCAGTACAGCAACTTCGAGCCGTCCTTAAACGCCGCAGGGTCGGCAATCGTCGCTCGATTAACCCGCCGACGGCCATATCGCCAGATGGACTCATCAGCAAAAGCATACGAAAGCGCCACCTCAAAAGGAGCCAAGTCGGGCACGGCCCCATCTCGCTTGAGCGTCGAATCAATGAGATAATAATCACCTTCGTGCCAAAAGACCGCTTGCAGCGTAAGAACATCCGACACTTTGCCCAACCCATTTGCAGGGACTTTGAACCCCCTCATCGAATACGACCCCGTCAACTGAGACAAAACAAAGCGTAGCAAATTCAATGTCGTCGTCTTACCGGAGGCATTCACGCCAGAGATGCCAATAACATTTTGCGAGTAAATGGCGTTTCCGCTATCAAATCGACAAACGTCTTCAAGCCCAATATCTGATGACAAAACACGGTCGGTCGCATACAGGTCGAGATTCAACTTGTCGCTCTCGTACAGCGAAACCCCCGTAATCGACAAACGAAGCAATCGCATAATTGTTCCTTTTCGCAGTGATGAACAGTAATTCTGTTTACAACTGCATCTTATCACGTCGATATAGACAATCAATTTTTTGGTTGCGAAAAGGTTGGCAATCAGTTTTCGAATCGCACCCCAAACGATAATCCTATATACGCGGTTCCGATTCACTGAACCCTTTGGACGAAAAGCCTGCTTTCCAGCAACAGCTTGTGCATGAGGTTCTTGCCGTGGGCTGCGTTGTCGAGCGTTTCGCCATAAGCGTTCAGCAGCCTTGCCACGCGATCGAGCAGCTCCTGATGGTCGTTTTCGCCATGCGGCGTATACAGAAAAAAGAGCCTGACGCTACCTGCGTAGAGATCGACCAGGTCGAAAATCGCCTGAAAATAAGAGTAATCCGCACGCGCCAGCGAGTGGCCGAAAAACTTGATGTCCGTCGTCAAGACGCCGCCAGCATTTCCCTTCGTGGAAGGATATGCAATCGAGCCGCGAAGCGGAAACCGCTCCGCGCTGAGCACGCGATACGTCTTAGAGAATCTGGCCACATCCGCGTCATCAAGGCAATCGAGCCCATCGGCGCCGAATATGACTTCCCCATCAAGCCTTCCGTGTACGTTCACGAAATCGATATCGAATTTTCGGCCTTTTCTCTTAGGTAATCCGGGGCTTGTGTAGTTAAAGCTCAAAACCGTCAGGGGACATTCGGCTTTCGGTGAAAAACATGACTGTTCAAGACCATATCCATAGATATCCGTCAGCAAGCATCTCGACCGCTTCTCGTAGTCCTCCGCGCGCTCAACATCTACCCTCAAATACTCGGCGAATTGTGATTCTAGCAGGCGCAACTCGTCATACAGCGCTTTTGCTACAGCCCCGCGATCACCCTTCTCCAGACTCGGATGCACGTCCAGCAAAAACTGTGCGACGTATTCAGATTCTGCATTTGGCGCATGCAATATGGCGTTCCGAAAGGCGTCTTGGGCCGCATCCCATTCGGCATCATCAGCTGAACCGCCCTCTTGCGATTCCGACTCTTCAACACGCTCCGCTAGAAGGTCAACATATTCGTTAACGTTTCTCACACCGCCATACCTAGCTCGACAGTCGATATACCCGCATATTTCATCTATGGTTACGTGATCAGCAAGAAGACAATCGTCGTCGGCGCTACCTTTTCCCACAACTCGAGCGATAGCTGACTCGACATCGCACCACTGAACGCCAGCACTCTTTTCCAAGAAGTCCTTGCGAAGATAGAGAACGAGGTCCCATGCAGTAATCCCCGCTTCGCGCAGTTCATACGCGCATGTCATGCCCTCGCCAGGGAATTTTGTTTCCAGCTGCCGAATAACGCTCATCCTCGGTTCGAAAAACTCCCAGAAACCCGAGCGCAAACCACACGCCTTGTCGAACCCGTTGCCCAGAATAATCAGCTGATGACAAACAGCGCATGCCGGAGCAACAGCATCACGCAGCGAAGACGACTTCCTTGCACGCACTCCGCCTTGACCTCTTGAATCCAACGCTCCAGTCATGCGACACCAATCCCTTCCATAACGCCTGCTCTGATGATAACTCGAACGGCATCTTCTTAATTGCAGCTGACATTTTGCCATCTGTACGCAACTTTGTCGCGAAGACCAACATCGACCCAAATGCGGCGCAGAGAGCATACGCTGCAATCGATGATGGCGGATATACAACCACCGTTCAAGGACAAGGATTAACGGTTGCCTTCAAGGAGAAAGGCGGAGATGCCAATGTTAGCAATTGGCCATTACTCGGCTGCCTTGCGGCGCGAAACAATCAGCACGTGCGTTCGATTACCATCCACATCGTATAATTAGCAGACAAGATGTCATCTCGTCGGGAGGTTCGCGCTTGGACACGTTGTCGCTCTTTCAGTCCCTTGCATCCGGAGACCTTAGGACCGTGGCGATTGCCATCACGGCGGCTTCCATCTGCGTCCTTGCGCCATTTGCCTGGAGAAAAACTGGAGGCACCTTCTACCGCCCCATGGTGGCTGCGGCCTGCTTCGCCGTCCTGGCGGGCGTGGTCTTCTTCGGGTTTGGACTCATGATCGCAGCCTCTGTGGCAATCACACTGTTCATCTTGACTTTCTGTCCGCGGCTATCGCGCACGCATCACGCAAAGGGGTCAAGAATAAAGACGTTCTCAACGTCGTATACGAGAACTGCGCCCTCAACAAAACAAGACTCGGGCTCGGCGACGGCGGACTCGGCGCAGGTCTCGCCATCATCGACGAATATAAATCAACGCTCGACCTCGAAAACGATGCAGATCGCAGCGCGCTGTTCAACATGAAGCTGTTGCTATTCAGACAGTGCGGCCTCGGGGCTCGGAGCAAAACCGTCATCTATATGGATAGACAGTTACCCCCGGGTCTCGGGAACAAGCGCATGCATCGCACTTGGAAAGTTCCTTGGGTACGAGGGACACGTGCCCCTGATGAGAAGATGCTGGCTTGCCAAGAATACGGCGCTTTCATACGAACACGTATGGCTCTATGCGCAAGAAGTCAATATCGCCTTCGACCCTCTTATAAGGGACACACGGACAGAACTGGTGGGGCTTGCGTTCATAGGCGAGAAACACCCGATGCTCAACCCCAGCGAAGGGGAAGTTGCCCAACTTGAACGCAAGGGACTAACCCTCCTCGACCCTCAAGCAACGAGTGGGTCCGAAGAAATGATGTGTCAGAACGACAGGAGCACCATCAGCAAGATCGTGAAGGCCCTGGCCTTGGTCACCGAGGGAGATATACCGTCAGCGGCAGAGCTGCTACACGCCTATCAAGATTGCACCGTGGACGTCGCGATAAAATAGCAATCGTCCGCTGAGGACAAATTCTCCGAACTGCATGAGCTAATCTCGCTCAAGCTGATCCCCTTTTAATGTCAGAACGCCGAGGGGTTGCTGCCCCTCGACGTTCGGCAAATCATTTGCGGGAGGACATCCCCCCGCGTCTTGGAGGAAGCCCTTGCGAGCCTCCGATTTTTTATAGCATAGCCATATCGCCCCGTCCAGCAACATTTCAAATGCGAATTGGCGCTAGGCCGCCCTGCAGGCAACTCGGCCGCAAGGCCAAACAGAAGCCCTCAAGCGCCTTGCTGCCCCTACGCGCTGTAACGCTCGACGGTGGCGGCAAGGCCGGCGGCGAAGTCGATGCGGGCCGGGCGCCAGCCCAGCTCGCGGCGCAGCTTGGAGCTGTCGATGGCGTAGCGGCGGTCGTGGCCGGGGCGGTCGCGCACCCAGTTGAAGTCGTCCTCCGGGCGGCCGAAGGCCTTCAGGATCTCGCGCAGCACGGTGAGGTTGTCGCGCTCGCCGTCGGCACCAACAGCCCATTCTTCCCGCAAAGCAGTCAAAACTGCACGCGTTTTAACTTGCCGTAGTCTACGTGAAGCAACTCGGAATCCGGCGAGGGACCCTTAGCTGTGCAGGACCTTAGCCCATCGATGTGTTCATTGAGCCCCGGCTTTATCCCTTGCCACATCGGATCAAGAATAAAATCTATCCCCTCTCTTCGGGCGTGTTTTGCCGCTGGAACAAAATCGCTATCGCCAGCAATCAAAACAATCTGCGTAACTTGTTTTTTAAAAGCCATCGAAGCGATATCTAGACCAATACGCATGTCAACACCTTTTTGAACGACATCGAGTTCAAAATCGGACGGGGTCAAATCCTTAACGGCAATTTCCCCACGCATTAGCTTCTTGACCGGCTTCGATTTAATCCTAAAGCCAGACTCTCCCTCTTGCAGCTCGCCCATCCTTAATGCGACTTTTCTTTTGTTTGCCAAGGCAGCATAGAATCGGTTCGACCAACAAAACGTGTCGCTCTTCTCCATGCAGATTGCCTTCTGAAGTAAGGGGTGATACAGGTTTCCCGTTAATGGCGGACAATCATAGTAGAAAATTCGATACAGGCTTCCCCGTCTAACTCCATCTTGCGATTTCAGATGTCTCTGACAATACGCCACGAGCTCATCAGCTCGCGCTTCGGGATTTTTGTCCCCAAATAGATAGTACGCCCGACGACGATAGAATGCGCCATCCACCAAGATTGCCGTCTTTTCTATAGGACCCAACCCCTCTCAAAGAATAAAAATCCCCCTGGTTTCGAAATATCCCTGATAATGGGAAATCTACTTCCAGGGGGTCACTTTAGCGACACGGACAGTGCAAATACATGCTTGTGTCTGTGGCTCATAGTAACAGCAACGCCGAGAACGAGTCAAGGAACACTCGCAAACAGGGCCGATAATCATCATCGCTTGCGAACGTCTCCATCGCGAATCAGGGCGAGGGGCTCGCATTGTGAGCAGTTCAGCGTCCCATGCCTGCCGCCGGGCAAAACCCTTACTGCCCCTGCGCTCGGTACTTGGCCTCGGTGGCGGCCTTCGCGGGGCGCCACCAGGCCTCGTTGGCACGGTACCACTCGATGGTGGCGGCAAGGCCGGCGGCGAAGTCGGTGTGGGCCGGGCGCCAGCCCAGCTCGCGGCGCAGCTTGGAGCTGTCGATGGCGTAGCGGCGGTCGTGGCCGGGGCGGTCGCGCACCCAGTCGAAGTCGTCCTCCACCCGCGCGTCAGGATGGCCCACGCCGCCGACGAGTGGTCCTCGGTGTTGCTCCAGTCGCGCACGTTGCGCCCGTCGCCGTAGAGCTTGGAGTGCACGCCGTCGATGAGATTCGTAATCTGGCGCGGGATGAGCAACCAATGTGATTTTGATTCGCTGTTCCACGTGCAATGCGTCGTAGTCATCGCCATCTGCGCGCTATGCAAGGGGAACGAAGACCTCTTCACATCCCTCGGCTTCATCGTCGCCAAGCTGAAGAAGGCTTTCGGAATCAAGTTGAACCAGGAGGGGATTTGGTAACTGACCTCGATCATGAACAAGATGGCGCCTGGATCGCCTGGAAGGTTGTTCGCCGACCCAGACGAGCAGATGAAGCGCATGGAGTCCCGGAACTCGCCAATCATCGGCTGGACGATCAACCTCGATGAGATGTACCGACGTCAGATGATTCCCAGGAAAAAAGCCTATGCGGTGATGGTTGAGAAGGAGATTTTGAAACTCGAGGCGCTTTGAACTGGCGGGCGTGTATAGTCGCCAAAAATATAGAGGGACCCACGCTTTATCGCATTACTGCGATAAAGCGTGGGTCCCTCTACTAGGATTACGCCAGTCGGATCAAGGTGCGCCGACTCAGCAAGCCAATCGTCGGACATCTAAAGCAGAACTACTTATCGAGATATCCACTCGATTGCACCGTTCGCCCATAAACCAAAAGACACAAGCTCAGTGTCCGAGCCTTTTCAAATAGAGATCAACATCAAACTCGACAGGCTCCTCGGAATAGGCAACGCGCAGAGGATGCCTGGGATGGCCGGCAGAAGTGAGGTCCCCCAAGCGGAACCACTTGGCATCGAGGTCGCCCCCTCGTTTTTCGAAAGCCCTCCAGATTTGCAAAAGCGAATCCAACAGGTGGCCGTTCCTGCGCTTGCCGACATTTGCGCCCCAGGCTGCCCATACATCAAAATCGGCCATCTCAAACAGCCGCGAGATGCACTCCAAATTCTTATGGGCCATCGATTTGTTTAGGTGAGCCGAATCGTCCATGCAAGAAGGTTTAGTTGCACGCTGGGGATACAGATTGACCATAACGTGGCCGTCGTAGCCATACATATTTGCCCATTTCCTGACTCGCTTCATCGTATGATCATAGTCGCTGAGCTTACCCCTGCTAGGGTTCAGTCCAACGCAGATGAGGTTTCGCTCCCCAAGCTCGCCAAGGGCGAAACGATAGTCGCCTGATTCGTCGTATTCGTAAATTGACCTTAACACAGAATCCTCCTAAAGAGCAGGCCATCGAGCCCATCAAACAAACGACTCGAGGCCAGCCTGCGTCTTCTCCTCGATAATTGAGAGGATCTCGCCTGATTCGCCGTCTTCTACCAACGGTGAATCCCCTGGGCGAAAAGCACTGATCTCGAACAGGTCCTCTCTGGAAATCTCTCCTGCACGCAATATCCGAATGGCGTCGGAAGAAACTGTGACGGCCTTATCGAAATAGAAACGAGGCTGTTGCCCTTCCTCCCCAATCGCGGGAAGGACGAAACACTCATTCACCCTCAAGTGATACTCTTCAAAAGCATCAAGACTCGCGTGGCTTGAAGGGGCGATATCCATGAAGCGAACAACCGTAGAGACAACGAATCTCTCTTCTGCATCGCCAGACAATCTGGGGACCGGAGATCCTATGACCCCGCGATAAGTTAGCGGTTGTTCACGCGACACATTCTTGATAATGGAGATTCGCAACCTGGATATGTCGGTTTGGCCGTTGCGAATCCATGCGTCGAAAATCCGCAGGCCTGCGTCATCGGAAAAGATCACAACAAGATACGGTGGCTTTCTAGGATACACAAAATAGCCGAAACCACGCCATTTCGCCTGATTCCACAGCCTGTTGTCTATGATGGATTCGTGCCTGATAGCGCTCTGACGAACAAAAGACATATCACCTTCGCCTTCTGGCCAGCCGAACACAACTTCCTTCGGCGGAACTTCGTTTCGCGACCCAGAACGAGCTTGCGCGATTTTATCATCCACGCAAGCCTTAAGCGAGCCACTTCGCACGTACCGAAGAGCCCCTTCCCTTTCGGCAGAAGAGTCAAATCCCCACGGGAGCCTGTCTATGAAATCTCCGTTCAAAGATAAGCTGTCACCCAGGACGAAAGCCCTCTCGAGCGCATAATCGGATTCCGCAATGCCCTGAATCTTCTCAAGCATGCCAGGTGCGGGAAACATCAGGCAGAGGGCGTGCGCCAGAACACGGGAGACCATCTCATGGACTTCCTTAGTAAGATCCGGAAGCGCAAGACCGTCGATACTGCCAACAGCAACAGACACCCGCTCCCCATCACATTCGACATCAAACGGTTCTTCTGCGTTCGCAGCCCTCTCGATTCGTATCGACAGCCTTTCCCTAAATGAAAGCAACTTTCGCTTGAGAGCCGTTGCCAAGAAGCCCTCAAGGCAGCTGAGGATAGTGCAGCCGACCTCATAGCATTGCCAAGAAGCAGGTGTCTCCACCTCGATGAGGCAACCGACGATGCGCGTGCTGAGCACAAGCTCATCGACAAGCCCCAAGGAAAAAACCTTGGGGAAACCCGACGATTCGGCCAAACGCTCATAATTCTCGAGGCAGAAGCGATCTATCTCTTCCGGGTTTTCGAACTCCTCGGCAGCCTTCTCATCGTAGTGCCCAAAAGCAAGCATAGCCATAAGCGAAGCGTTTGAAAGCCCGACATCCTCCAAGAATTCAGGCAGGCCTATTGCCGCGCGAAGCTCCTCCTCCGACAATCCCACAATCCCAACCCCAACCATTTGATCGAAATTGAGGTCTCCATCAGAATCAGATGGGGCTTCTGGAAAAAATTCACGCACAAAACGCTCGAGAATGAGCAGCCGAACAGCCCCTTGAAGATTGCCACTCCTGAGTTCAAAGTTTTTCAGCATGTGACAAGAGACAAGCATCGCGGGCGTCAAAACACCGTCTCCGTAATACGCGTCGAAGCTAAGAGAAAGGGCCATGCGACAGAGGCAGCGTGACGCCCATATAAACTCAACGTTGTAGCACTCTTGCGCAAGTTCGAGACATGCAGCGATGAAATCCAACCTGTCTTGAGCGCCACGTAGGCAAGTCAAGGCGCGGGTCATCTGGGTTATCGCGTCATAGCGTCTCCCCGATTCGCTCAGCTTTCGACCTCTTTTAAGAAGCGACGGAGCAAGTGTTCTCGCCCCTTCCTCCTCCTTAGTACGCCGGTAAAGCAGCTCGGCGACCTGATCGAAAAGCGGCTCTTCAACAAAATCGTCCGAGATGTCAAAAAGTGCCGTCAACACGCTGAAATCGACACCGGCAATGCCCGCCGCGCTTTCCAGCAAGGATTTAGATTCCGCAAGTACATCAGAAGGCGGCGCGCCCCTAACCAAACGCATAGGCTGATAGCGCAATGCAACCTCAAAATAAGTCGAGCGTCGATTTTCGTCCTGCGATAGCTCTTCGATTATTCGATCAATAACATCAGCATGCGCCGATTCGTCAAACTTGGATAAACCAACACGATGCCTCGTCGCCAAAACCATCCAGAGAGTGATGAGTCGGCTTATGTTTATCTTCGACTTATCCGAAAGCACCGCCTCTTCAAATTCAGCATACCTACGGCAAACAGAAGTGTCGTCGGGCTCTTCGCAATTAGCGACTGTTCGGTACACGAAAAGATACAAAGCCTCTGATTTTTGAACTAGGTCGCCGTGGTCTTGCGCTAAGTTCAGATGCCTGTTCAGCGCATTAGTTATCTCGTAATCTGGTCGCTCTAGCTCGCAAATCAATTCAGCCGCCCTATCGGCAAGCCGTATTCTCTCTCGCCACATATCGGGTGATATCGTCTGGATACGCGACTCGATTTCCGCAAGCTCCGTCTCTCTGGCCGAATCACGAGCTCCTGTTTTGCGGTCATCTAAAAGGGATTCCGACATGCCCAGCTCACGAATCGTCGCCAACCGCGACTCAGGAGAAGACAGGGCGGTTTCAACAAGCCAATTTCTGTCTAGAATCCTTACGTCGAAACCGCTTTCGGAACGCAGCTTATCCTCAGTTTCGGCTCGTTTCTTATCCGAGATAAGCTGATTAGAAATAAAGAAGACCCTCGCGTACCCACGATGCAAGGAATCCTCAACCTCTTTGATTTTCAAGACATCGCTGCGCACCTTCTGTTGCCATTCGCGCTTTGCGCTAATGGCGAAAGCCCATCTCTCCCCGGCAGCAGTTACGCTTTCGGCTGGAAGCCACGCCTCGGCCAAACCAGAATCAACCGGAAAAGTCTCGGTATCGACTTTGCTGTCGCCACCTCCCGTTGGACCGGTCTGAACGATGAGGTTAGGGCAAATCCTAAGTCGAACCATCTGCCGACAAAAGCCCTCAAACTCATGCTCTTTATTTTTGGAGGTTAGCGTGTCGAGGAAGAAATCCAGAAATTCTGGCACGAGCGTGGCATCTCGCTTGACAACAGAGTCGGAATAACACTCAGGATGAAGTTCCTTGAGCATGTCCTTATATGTTTTAGGTCCATGATGTCGTTCGCTCATCCGCCCTGCACCTCCAGAAACACACCAGCTAGCTCGAAAGAAAACGCCTCTCCATGCCGCCTACATCACAGGCATCAACCGTAGATACAGCTTGGGTAGATACAGCTTGGCGACAAAAACGCCAGCCGCCTCACCGCATCCCCCAAAAGACAATATAGCCGAAGCCCACAGGGTCCCGCATTACACGAATCGCTCAATATAACTTTCGGTAGCGTTTTCACGAGATATGATGCGGCAAGGGCTGCCCACCACTATCGAGTGAGATGGGACGTCATGATTAACATAAGTGTTTGGCGCTATCAATACATCATCGCCGACGGTGATCGCTCCGACAACGGTTGCGTTTGACCCTATCCACACACGCTCCCCAATCACCGGCGCGCCTTTGCGTCGCCCCCTGTTCTCCTGACCAACGGTGCAGCCTTTATGGAGGTTGCAATTCTTCCCTATCTTCGCATGGGGGTTCACCGTTATGCCATACGCGTGGCCGAGATACAACCCAGAATCGATATTATCACCTCGCCCCAGTTCAAGACCGTATTTTGTCTGCATATGTTTACGAAAAGGTATAAACAACCCCCCCCCGCGAAGAAAAAACAGGTAACGAAGGGAATGGTCTTTCGCCATAACGCTCATTTTTATTTTCCAACTACCCGTGTACCTAAAATAGTCCTTTCTGAATTCTTCAAACATGGAGGTCACCTTTCATGAAGACCGAAATCTATAGGCATCGATCTGGATAATTAATCGAATGCGACCATCTAGGATCGCCGTCAACGTACGTGGCGCTTTAACGTCTCAGCGCGTCTTTTACGCCCATTGAAAGCAGCTCAATCACGGTGGTTCGAAGCCGAATGCTAGCCTCATGCGGCCATTTCCATACGTTGTATGCGCATTGAGGAAGGGCGAGCCCGAGTATCAAGCCCCAAATCCCCAAAGGAGTGTAGACCACCATCAAAACGCTCGACAGCAAGCCGATAATACTGGTTATAACATACGCTTTCAGATATGGAATCTCGTTCATATTGCAAAGCATCGCGGCAAACAACGCGCACCAATCAAACAAAAACATATACAAGCTCACGCCGCAAAAGACGAGAGGATCGAACGAGGCGCCGGGCTTGAATATCGTGAGCAACGGATATGCAATGGCCAAAACAACTAGAAACATCGCCACGAATAGAACGCAGTATGCCAGAACGCATTTCGAAAAGGCCTTGTTTACCAGACCACCATCTCCACGCTGAAACGCCGACTGAAGCATAGGCCTGTAGGAGTTCATCAGGGCAAGTGCCATATTTCCGATTGCCGTGGCAAATTGCAAGGCTATAGAAAAAGTCCCCGCTTGTGTCAACCCAAGGCACGACGAGCAGATTAATGAGCTCGCTTGCGTCGAGACGTAATTCGATATCTGAATACCGCCGTCTTTGTATGCGTTGTAAGAAACAGTCTTATACACTTCCTTAACGCGCGCTTTGTCCAAACGAATTGACCTCAAGCCGAGGGACCTAACCCTCCCGTCACCCCAAAACGCTCGATAGCTCAGAAGCCTATACACAAGAGCGTTGGTAAAAAACCCAATTGCCGCACCGATGATGCCAAACCCCAGAAAGAGCAGAACAATCGTCAGCGCGAGCTGAGAAAGCCTCGCGATGACTTTAACCTTGCTCTCGATGGCAATAGACCCTATCCCCCTGAGCATCGCTGCATAGTAGAGATAGTACAGATTGAAAAGCACGGCACACGCAAACACGGCCCATGACAAATAGACTTCAAGAACGTCTAGAGATCCAGCCACACTCGCAATATAGAGAGTTCCTGGGACAAGGAGGACAAATAGGGCAATCAGCGCAATGCGCTTATAGACCTTCCTGCATGCTCCAAGAAGATGAGCAAGGAGAGATAGATCAATGTCCTTGTCGGCACCGGAACGTACGCAGCCTTCTTTCGTGAGGCGGTCGGCACCGCTCCAGCAGAAAGCAAAATTCCGAGCAAACGTAGGATTAAAGCCGAACTCAAACAGCATTACGAGGTTTCCCACCGCAACATAGACATACCACAGCCCAAGCATCTCATCGCTAAGCAAAAACACGAGAAACGGGAGCAGCAAAAAATTGCCAATCATGGAAAATGCAGTCCCGACATAGTTCCACAGTACATCTTTCTTTGTAGTCTTTATTTGCACTATCGCACCTTCTTCGACCGCCTACTGAGCTAGCCCCAAACAAACGAATAGGGAACGATGCCAAGAGCCGAGTTGATAAAGCATACATACGAACAGTAAGCGACGAGCCATGCAACCAGAAATATGGCACATAGCAAGCGTGAGCGCGATTTGGTTGAATGCTTAGCCATTGCTCCAAAGCAAACACATCCGTAAATCGTGAAATAGTAAGCTATTCTTCCAGCGTTAGCAATCACATATGAAGCAGCACTCAACAATAAGCCTAAAGAATATAATCGCAAAGCATATGGCGCGCACGACTCCAGGTCATTACGAAGACTCAGATTGTCGACTGACCTTTTTTTTGCAAAGTAACCGCAAGCGAGAAGACAAACAAGCAGAACAAAGATTTGAACAAAAACCATAAGGCCAACTGAGGAAGAATTGCCTGCATACGAGGAATATCTATCCGAGAACAATCCAGCCCCATACATTCCCGCAACACAAATACACACTAGTGCGAGAACCTGCAACAAGGCCTTTAAAGGAGATACGCCCCTCAACTTTACTAGCCTCATAGCAACATCTATAAGCGCAACCAGTGCACTAACATGGAGACACGATGCGAAAATGATTACGATAGTGTATGGGAGAATCTTTCCCCTATCCGCATAGCGTGACCCCCAAAACACCAATGCAACCGCAACGTACTGACAGATGATGCAAAATGTGTAGAAATACGTTGTGCATATATACGCGAACAACATGAAAGTTAAGGAGCATCTTTTTCTTAAATCCCAGAACCGCGCAAGAATCAAGCCATGCGTAATTGCCGCTTGCGCCACCAAAACAAACGTATAATCCTTGTTCAAGGTGAGCAAAAACCGTGTGAATGCCCCATAGCCATACGCAAAACTGCTGCTCCACAATACTTCCCCTCTTTCAAAAAAGTACTCAATACCAGTTTTGTAAAGAGAAGTATCAACGCCAACCGAATACGCTCTAAATCCGGAAACAAAAATGAGCAGAATAGCAGCAGCAACCAATCCGCGTTTCTTGTTTGTCCTTTCCGAGTACCAACAAAACAGCAAGCTTACGATTGCCGTAGCTCCATACAGCCAATAGGTTTGCAATTCATCCATATGATCAATGTCAGCTTACATGCTCAACACATTTAGCCGCACAATCCTCCAATCAATGCGCTATAGCGTTTCGCAAATTGAACACATCCGAATTCCGAGGCAAACAGAGCTTTGTTCGACTCGCGCAAAATTTGCCGCTCAGACGGAGACATCTCCCTAATTGCAGATACGGATGCTGCCAATCCATCCGAATCTGAATACAATTTGATGCCGACGTTTTCGAACTTGCGAAAATACCTATTTCCACCGGTATCGGTAGCAACAATCGGGACTCCAAGAGACAGAACCTCCAACATAATAAGGTCAAAGAACGTCTCCCTATTCGGCAGAATGAACACATCGCTTGCAGCAATCAACGAATGGGGGTCGCTAGTCCATCCAACTTCTATCCAACGCTCGTGACTAGGCGAAGGCAATGGGCCTTCTTTTCCTGCCACAATCATCCACATATTTGCATCTCGATCCAGCATGGGCAGAACTGCATCCTTAAGCGAATCGTACCCCTTTACCGAGTTATGTCTTCCCGCATAACTCATAACGAAAGCACCACTCGGGATACCGTAATTCTTACGTACCTCATCCCTATCAACTTTGGCCGCACAGCCCTGGATTCCGGTTGGCAGATAACGAAGCTTCGCCTCATTTCGAACAAGAGCATAGTTTTTCCAAGTATGGTAGTAGGGCTCTTCAGCTTCCGGACACGGAAATACAACCACGTCAGCGCGTCCAAACGCAAAAGAGTCAATTTGCTCAAGAGACGCTAGCTCATTTTTCTTACGTGCGGCATCTTTGGGATTCAGTCGAGAAATCAACTCCTCGTGATAGACACAAGGGGAATGCGACGTCAAAATAACTGTTCCTTGATATTTCTCGAGTGCATTTCTATGAAGATACAGATTTTCGGTCGAATGGAAGTGAAGGCAATCGTAACTCGCGTAGTCTACGGGCGCAGGCAAACTTCTATCCGGCAGCATAAGTAGGTTTCGCAATCGCCGAAAATCTTTTAATCGCCCAGGAACAAGGCGTTGCAAAACCTTGCTCTGCTCATATGAACTTCCCACAGGAGGAAGAAAATCGAACCCTTCCGCTCCAATTTCATTAAGACCACAACTAAGGTTATATAAATATCCAGAGGGGCCACCTTTAGGCGCGATTCTGTCTTTGGGATAATGTATGAGAGTCTTCGACATGAAACCTCCTATAAGAACTGCCTAGGAGTAGCGCCTGTAATTCCGCGAATTCCCAGCTTTGTCACACCTATAACCTTCTTGCACCGTCTTTTACATAAAATTACGACTTAATAACGAGCTCTATCCAAATACCAGCTATCCTGCTGCACCTCTTACTTGCTTAACAAACAAGTGGCCACATTTGCAATAGAGCAATTAACGAGTGTCTACACGGACAACTCCCTGCAAACAATCGCTTTAACAGACTCAGGGCTATAGTCGCGCGCGCGGCACATGCAGTTTGAAGATAATTCTCCTCTAGCGCATTCATCGAGCGACATAAACG